>Ga0181530_10002463_pt1 | contig 21863 bp, 20 predicted proteins | sample PEATcosm2014_Bin_42_FD_119769 | JGI IMG/M metagenome (GOLD analysis project Ga0181530, IMG submission 119769) | Peatland microbial communities from MTU Mesocosm Facility, Houghton, MI, USA - PEATcosm2014_Bin10_60_metaG | ecosystem: Environmental > Terrestrial > Soil > Wetlands > Peat | place... | reverse complement strand
TGGCGATCCTGCACCCGACTTCTCGCTGATGAAGCTCGATAAGAGCGCCACGGTGCAGCTCTCCGCCTTGACGGCGCAAGGGCAGCCCGTGGTGCTCATCTTTGGCAGCTACACTTGACCGCCGTTTCGGCGGGAGGTTCCCGCTCTCAACAAGCTTTACGAGCAGTACGGGAATAAGGTCGCTTTTCTGGTGGTGTACATCACGGAAGCGCATCCGAGCGACGTCTGGCAGATGGAGAGCAATATCAAAGACAAAGTTATTTTTGCCAGTCCGAAGGACGAAGAGGAGCGCGCACTGGTAGCGGGCGCGTGCGTGCGGAAACTTGGCATAAAGATTCCCGCGGTGATCGATCAATTCGGCAATTCGACCGAACAGGCCTACTCGGGGTGGCCCGATCGTCTTTACCTGATCGACGCCAAGGGTCGTGTCGCCTACAAGGCCAAACCGGGTCCGTTCGGCTTTAAGTCGGAAGAACTGCGCGCGGCGCTGGGGGGGTTGGTAAATTAAGCCTTCCGCGTTGTATTCTCGGGGCGTGATACGTTCACCTGCGCCGCATCGGTCTCCGGCTCCAAAATTATTTCTCGGGCTGATCATTACTCTGGCGGCGGTGGTGGCCTACTCGGGATACATCACGCGGCAGATCTCCGGCTTGCGCGAACTGCAGAACAATCTGGTGGACCGCAACCGGAAAGACTCTCTGCAGTTGCTTCGCATCCAGAACGATTTGAACTCGCTGGCGCTGGCGATGCGCGACATGCTGGACAACGAGGAGCCCTACCCGCTGACGGCGTGGTCGGCGCAGTTTCAGCGCGTTCGGACGGATCTCGACGACGCGTTGCGCCGTGAAAAGCAGGTTGCCCCGGTGAATCGGACTCCCGACCAGGAGCAATACCTGGAGAATTCGGTCGCGCAGTTCTGGGACGCATCCGATCGGACCTTTGCGCTGGCCCAGGGCCCCAACCAGGCAGAAGCCCGGACGCAGATTCGAATCTCGCTGCGAGCCCGGCAGGAAGCGCTGAGCACGGTCGTATCCCGGCTTCTGGTGCAGAACAATGAGAGCGAAGAGCAGGCGGCGCTGCGAATTGCGCAGATTTACGACCGCGTGCAGCGGCAGGTGTATCTGTTCCTGACGGCGACTTTGATTGCCATCCTCTTTACCAGCCTTTACATGATCCGCTCGAATCGGCGATTGTTCGCGCAACTCGCGGCGCTTTCCGAACAGCGCAGCGAACTTGCCCAGAAGCTCATTGCCACCCAGGAATCGACCTTGCGCCACATCTCGCGCGAATTGCACGATGAGTTCGGACAGATTCTGACAGCCGTCGGGTTGATGCTGACGCGGGCGGGAAATCAGGCTCCGGAGAAATCGGAGCTGCGCGCCGGGCTGCGTGAAGTCTGTGAGATTACACAAAGCGCGCTGGATAAAGTGCGCAGCCTGTCGCAGGCTTTGCATCCGGTGATGCTCGAAGAAACCGGACTGGAGAGCACGCTCGACTGGTATTTGCCGGTGGTAGAAAGGCAGGCTGGGATTCACGTATTCTATGAGAAATCGGGCGACTCTTTTCCCGTAGATGGAAACGCCGCCATTCATGTGTATCGCGTGGTGCAGGAAGCTCTGAATAACATGACCCGGCATTCCGGAGCAGAAGAGGCCTGGGTGCGTCTGCGATTTCTGCCGCAAGCTTTGGAGATCGAAGTGGAGGATCACGGCAGGGGTTTTGACGCGCGGACCGCGTCGCAGGGAATTGGACTGGTGGCAATGCGTGAACGCGCGGAGTTGATGGGCGGCTTCGTTGAGTTTATCCGGCCCGCGCAAGGTGCGGACGGAAGAGGAACGCTGGTTCGATTACGAGTTCCAAGAGAGAGGCTTGATTCGTATGCCGGATAAGATTTCAGTTTTACTGGTTGACGACCATACCCTGGTGCGGCAAGGTTTCCGGCGCATTCTGGAGGATGAGCCGGACATCAAAGTTGCCGGCGAGGCGGGCGATGGACTGGAAGCGATCAAACTGGCGGATGAGCTTAATCCGAAAGTGATTGTGATGGATTGTGCCATGCCGGGGATGAACGGGTTGGAAGCCACGCGGCAGATTCTGGGCAAGCATCCGCAGGCTTTGGTGCTGATGCTCAGCATGCATCCGGAGGAGACTCTGGTGCGGCAGGCGCTCGATGCCGGCGCGCGCGGGTATGTCCTGAAAAACGCCGTGGACCTGGAGTTGGGTGCAGCCATCCGGCGGGTGGTGAAGGGCGAAACGGTGCTCGATTCCCAACTCAAACGGCCGGCGGCGCTCCGCGGCAAGCGCAGTGCAGCGCTTACCCCGCGCGAACTGGAAGTTCTGCAAATGATCGTGGATGGCAAGTCCAACAAGGAGATTGCCGCCGTACTCGACCTTAGTGCCAACACCGTTGCCGTTCACCGGGCCAACATGATGGACACTTTGGGAATCCACAAATCCGCCGAGTTGGTGGTTTACGCGATCCGCAACGGGCTGGTTAATCTCCCGTGAACCGCCGGTCGTTTCTCTGGGCCATGGCAGGATTGGCTTCGACAGCAAGCTTGCGATTGGACGCCTTCGCAGCTTCTTCCTTGCCCGATCCCGGTTTCCGGCTGGTGGATGTGACGGCTCCGGCGGGAATTCGGTTTCGGCACAACAGCGGCGCCTATGGCGGGAAGTTGCTGCCGGAAACACTCGGCGCCGGATGCGCATTCCTCGACTACGACCGCGACGGATGGCAGGACATTCTTCTGGTGAACGGCCGCGATTGGCCCGGACACAAACGCGTGTCGGAGCCCAGCCCGCTGAAGCTCTATCGCAACAATCGCAACGGAACATTTTCCGATGTGACCCACAACGCCGGGCTCGATATCGAGATGTATGGCATGGGGGTCGCGGTCGGAGATTACGACAACGACGGCTATCCCGACATCCTGATCACCTGTGTCGGGCAGAACCGGCTGTTCAAGAACACCGGCAAAGGGACGTTCGTCGACGTCACCAAGTCGAGCGGACTGGGCGACCGGCAGGCCATGAGCGCGTCCGCATTATGGTTTGATTTTGACCGCGACGGGCTGCTGGATCTGTTTGTCTGCAACTACGTGAAGTGGTCTCCCGAGCACGATGTGTTTTGCAGCCTCGAAGGCAAGCAAAAGTCGTATTGCACGCCCGAAGCCTATCGCGGCGAGACCTGCTGGCTGTTTCACAATCGCGGTAATGGAACATTTGAGGATGTCACGGCCAGCAGCGGAATTTTCGACAGCAGCTCGAAGTCCCTGGGCGTAGCCATGCTCGACTACGATCACGATGGCTGGCCCGATTTGCTGGTGACCAATGACACGCAGCCCAATAAGCTTTATCGGAATCAGCGCAACGGCACGTTTAAAGACATAGCGGTGGATGCCGGCATTGCCTTTTCCGTTGAGGGGAGGGCCCGCGCCGGAATGGGCGTGGACGTGGCCGACTTCGACAATTCGGGAAATCCGGGCGTGGCCATCACGAATTTCGACAACGAGATGACGGGACTCTACCGGCTTTCCGATGGCGGGAATTACGTTGACGTGGCCATGCCGAGCGGGGTGGGGCCAGCGTCGAAAAACAGGTTGGGATTTGGATGCGTGTTTCTCGACGCCGATCTGGACGGGGCGCTCGATCTGGCGGTGGTGAACGGGCATATCGACGACACGGTGCGCAACGTGAGCGGCGTCGGTTACGCGCAGCCGCCACAACTTTTTCTCAACCGTGGAAAGGGAACCTTTGTCGACGTGGCCGCGGCCATCGGCGGCGGCTTCAGGCAACCCAAGGTCGGACGAGGCCTGGCCTACGGCGATTTCGACCGGGACGGCGATCTCGATCTGCTGATCACAACCAACAACGGCCCCGCTTATCTCTACCGCACCGATCAGACTACCGGGAATCGGAGCATACGGATTCGCCTGGTGGGGACGAAGTCCAATCGCGATGCCATTGGGGCTGCGGTGAAAATCTTTTACGGGGCATCCTACGGAACTTCTTACGGAACATCGAGCCAATCGCGCCTGGTCAAGGGCGGATCGAGTTACCTGTCGCAGTCGGAACTGCCCGTAACCTTCGGGCTGGGGAAGCGGGACGCGATCGATCGCTTGGTGATCGAATGGCCCAGCGGAAGAACTGAAGAATACAAGAACCTCGCAGCCGGCCGGGCGTATGAGTGCGTGGAAGGAAAAGGGATCAGCGCTCAGACGGGCTTCTAGAGCCCTTCTCGCGATGGTGAAGTTCCTGGCTCCTAGTGAACTCGCCCGTAGCGCGCATCGAGCGCAATATTCAGTTCGAGCACGTTCACGCGCGGCTCGCCCAGGAATCCCCATTGCCGGTTCTTGGAGTTCTCTACGACCAGGCCTCTGACTTCAGCTTCCGGAATCTTGCGTTCCGCAGCCACGCGGTGAATCTGGAACTCCGCCGCTGCTGGCGAAATGTCCGGATCGAGTCCTGAACCCGACGTCGTCACCATGTCGACGGGAATCGCGGCGCCGGGATTCTCGGCTTGCAGTTTGGCGACGTCTCCATTGACGCGGGCAATCAACTGCGCATTGGTCGGGCCCAGGTTCGAACCGCCGGAAGCGCTGGCATCATATCCTGCGGCGCCCGCAGCGGATGGCCGCGAATGAAAGTAGCCCGGCCCTGAAAAGGGCTGCCCGATCAGCCGCGAACCGATTAGCACCTCGTCCTTCCCCTTGATCAGCTCGCCGTTGGCCTGCTTGGGGAAGATCAGCTGCGCGAGCCCGGTGACCAGCAGGGGATACAGAATTCCCAACAGAACCGTCGTCGCGATCGTCATGAGTACCGCTGTGATCAGATTCTTCTTCATTTGCTCTTCTCGATTCGATCTTTACTCGAAACCAGTCGATACCAGCTTCCCTAAATCAGCTTGATGCCGGTGATGAACATGTCGATCAGCTTGATGCCGATGAATGGGATGACCAGTCCGCCAAATCCATAGACCAGCAGATTCTGCCGGAGCAGAGATTCGGCGCTCATCGCTTTGTACTTGACTCCGCGCAGCGCCAGCGGAATCAGGGCGACGATGATAAGCGCGTTAAAAATAACGGCGGAAAGCACCGCCGAGTGCGCCGACTGAAGTTGCATAACGTTCAGCGCATTCAGCACGGGAAAGGTTCCGGCGAACATGGCCGGAATGATCGCGAAATACTTGGCCACGTCGTTCGCGATCGAAAAGGTGGTGAGCGCTCCGCGCGTCATCAGCAACTGTTTGCCGATGGCCACCACTTCGATCAGCTTAGTGGGATTGGAATCCAGGTCCACCATGTTTCCGGCTTCTTTCGCGGCTTGCGTGCCCGTATTCATGGCCACGCCCACATCGGCCTGAGCCAGCGCGGGCGCGTCGTTGGTGCCGTCGCCGGTCATGGCGACCAGTTTGCCGGCGGCCTGCTCGCGGCGAATCAGATCCATCTTGTCTTTCGGAGTTGCTTCCGCCAGAAAATCGTCGACGCCCGCCTCGCGCGCGATTGCTGCCGCCGTCAGGGGATTGTCGCCGGTTATCATCACGGTCTTGATCCCCATGGCGCGCAGTTGATTGAAGCGCTCGCGCATTCCGCCTTTGACGATGTCTTTCAGGTAGATCACGCCGAGCGCCCGCTGATTTTCCGCAACCACCAGCGGAGTTCCTCCCGAGCGCGAGATTTGTTCCACGCTTGCCTGAATCTCGCGGGGCAGCGAAGTGCCGAATTGATGCAGATATTTGGTGATGGCGTCGACCGCTCCCTTGCGAATCTCGCGGCCGTCCAGGTTCACGCCCGACATGCGGGTTTGCGCGGTGAAGGGGACGAACACGGCTTCATGCGAAGCCAGTTCGCGGCCGCGCAGGCTGTACCGCTCTTTCGCCAGCACAACAATCGACCGGCCCTCGGGCGTTTCGTCGGCGAGCGAAGAAAGTTGAGCGGCGTCGGCCATCTCAGCCGTAGTAATGCCTGGCGCCGGAATGAACTCCGCTGCCTGGCGGTTGCCGAGCGTGATGGTTCCCGTCTTATCGAGCAGCAGCGTGTTCACATCTCCGGCGGCTTCCACGGCGCGCCCGGACATTGCCAGCACGTTGTGCTGCACCAGGCGGTCCATGCCGGCTATACCGATGGCGGAAAGCAGGCCGCCAATGGTGGTCGGAATCAGACAGACCAGCAGGGAGACGAGCACGAATACGGTCTGCGGCGATCCCGAGTAAATCGCGAAGGGTTGCAGCGTAACCACTGCCAGGAGAAAAATAATGGTTAAGCCCGCCAGCAAAATGTTGAGCGCGATTTCGTTCGGAGTCTTCTGCCGCTCCGCGCCCTCGACCAGAGCGATCATTCTGTCGAGGAAGGTTTCTCCCGGATTCGATGTAATGCGGACTTTGAGCACGTCGGAAAGCACGCGCGTGCCGCCGGTGACCGCCGACCGGTCGCCTCCGGCTTCGCGGATTACCGGCGCGGATTCGCCCGTAATCGCGGACTCGTCCACCGAGGCCACGCCTTCGATGACTTCACCATCGCCGGGGACGAGTTCGTTCGCGGTCACCGATACGACATCCCCCGCACGCAGCTTGGCACTCGGCACGGTTTCTGTCGTCCCGTTCGCCAGCAAGCGCCGGGCCTCGGTTTCAGACCGGGCTTTGCGCAGGGTGTCGGCTTGCGCTTTGCCGCGTCCTTCGGCCATGGCTTCCGCGAAATTCGCGAACAGCACCGTGAACCATAGCCAGAGCGTGATCTGCAGATTGAAGGCGAAGCTCTGTTTCTCGCGGAAGAGCAGCAGGGTCGTCACCACGCTGCCCACCTCGACCACGAACATGACCGGATTCTTCATCATGGTGCGGGGATCGAGTTTGACCACGGCATCGACGAGCGCCCGGCGGATGATTTTTGCGTCCCACAAACTCTTGCTTTTCTTTTCTGCCATCTCTTGCCTCGGAAAATCTTGTCTCGGAAAGTTCCGCCTCAGAAAGTTTTCCCTGCCATCATCAGCAGGTGTTCAAGCACAGGCCCCAAACTTAGGGCCGGGAAGAATGTGAGCGCTCCCACGATTACAATCACCGACACCAGCAGAATGGAAAACAGGGGCGTAGTCACCGGGAACGTACCTGCCGAAGCGGGCACGGTTTTCTTCTTGGCCAGGTTGCCGGCGATCGCCAGCATGGGAATGATCATGAAGAAGCGCCCCACCAGCATCGTCATCGCGCCCGCGGTGTTGTACCAAAGCGTGTTGCCGTTCAAACCGGCGAACGCAGAACCGTTGTTCCCCGCCATCGACGTAAACGCGTAGAGGATTTGGGTCAGGCCGTGTGGACCCGCATTGGTGATGCTCGAGGTGCCAAATCCCTCGACCGATGAAATGCCCGTGAGCACCAGAATGATCAGTGGGAAGACCAGGGTGACCAGCATGGCCATCTTCACGTCATAGGCTTCAATCTTCTTGCCCAGATACTCCGGGGTGCGCCCGACCATAAGTCCGGCGATGAACACCGACAGCACCACATAGATCAGGATGCCGTACAGGCCGGCGCCCACTCCGCCAAAAACGGTTTCGCTGAGCATGATGTTGACCAGCGGCACCATTCCGCCCAGGGGAGTGAAGGAATCGTGCACGCCGTTGATGGCGCCGCAACTCGCATCGGTGGTGATGGTAGCGAACAGCGCGGAATTGGCGATGCCAAAGCGCACTTCCTTGCCTTCCATGTTGCCGCCCGGCTGCGTTGCAGTGGCGTGCTGGTCGACTCCGTGCAGCAGAGGATTGCCCCGGGCCTCGGCCCAGTAAGCGGCCGTAACGCCGCACAGGAATAGAAGCGCCATCGCTGCCCAGACCGCCCAGCCGTGACGCGGCGAGCCAGTCATTCGTCCCAGCGTGTAAGTGAGACCTGCCGGGATGGCGAAGATAGAAAGCATCTGCAGCAAGTTAGTAAGTGGAGTGGGATTCTCAAAGGGATGGGAGCTGTTGGCATTAAAGAATCCGCCGCCGTTCGTGCCCAGCATCTTGATCGCTTCTTGGGAAGCAACCGGCCCTTGGGCGATGGTCTGATCGGTCACGGTGTCCATTACCGGCTTGCCATCCTGCCCCACCATCGGCTTGCCGTCCGTTCCCGTCTTCTGGACCTGTTGCGGTTCGATCAGCTTCGCGGTGTCATACGGCCTCAGGTTTTGCACCGCACCCTGCGAGACCAGGACCAGAGCGTAGACGAGGCAAGCTGGTAGCAGCACCCACAGAGCAGAGCGGGTCATGTCGACCCAGAAATTGCCGATGGTCTCTTTTTCCTTGCGCGCAATGCCGCGAACGAACGCGATCGCCAACGCAATCCCCACCGCTGCTGACGCGAAGTTGTGGTAGGCCAAGCCAGCCATCTGGGTGAGATAGCTCATCGTGGACTCGCCCGAATAGTTCTGCCAATTCGTGTTGGTGGTGAAGGACGCGGCGGTGTTGAAGGCCAGCGTTTGCCCGACTGCCCCAAACTTCTGCGGGTTTAACGGCAGCCACTGCTGCACCCGCTCGATCAGATACAGCAGCAGCATGGCGGCGCCGCTGAACAGCAGCATGGTGAAGGCATATTCCGTCCAGCGCATCTCGTGTTCTTCATCCACGCCGGTCACGCGATAGAGCAGGCGCTCGATCGGCCGCAGCACGGGATCGAGAAAAGTGCGCTCACGGCTGAACACTTTTGCCATGAACACGCCGAGCGGCTTGGTGATCGCCAGAAGCACAACCAGAAATACGCCGATCTGCATCCAGCCATTGGTTGTCATTTCAGAATTTCTCCGGTCTCAGCAGGGCATACAGCAGGTAGACCATCAACCCGACGCTTACCAGCAGCATGATGATCGATTCAGCATTCATATTGATTTAGCCTCAGGCGATCCAGCCTCAGCGAATTCGATCGCAGAATTGGACATAACCAAGCGACAGCAGGAAGAACGCTATCGTGACCACGACAAAGATCAGGTCTTGCACGGAGCCTCCTACAAGCGCAACTTTTATTCGCGACTTGAATTCTACCAGTATGGCCAAGTTAGGCCGATCCTCATCCTTTAGCCCTGGTTGGATCCGCCCGCCCGAAGACAAGCCGGTCGCTTGCACCACGCTGAATTAGAAATGTTCTCCCATAAATGTTGGGTAAGCGATTCGTAAAGAAGTCACAAAGAAATAGGGACGCTCCCGCTGCTTGGCAAACAGAGCGGTTTCCCCTGTTTTCTTTGTACGCATGGGTCCGACCCGCTACACTTGAGCGGATAGAGCCATGAATAAAAACCTGCCGCTGGTGCTTCGCCACGCTATGTATAACCTGCGTGGCGGCTTTTTGGTTCGCCCGCTCACCATCGCCCTGACGCTGGGATGCGCGGGAGCATTCCTGTCGTGGCTGGAAGAGGAGTTTCCAGTCGCCAGCGCGTGGGTGCCCACCGTCCTATTTCCCTCGCACGCCGACCCGCAAGTCGCGCAGGTCATTCTGGCGGGCATCGCCGCCTCTATCATGACGGTGGTGTCGATCGTGTTCGCCATCCTGCTGATGACGCTCACCCTGGCATCGATGCAGTTCTCCCCGCGCATCATCGTTAGCTTTTCCCGGGACCGCGTGACGCAATGGACGCTCGGTATCTTCCTCGGCACTTTCTTGTATTGCATGGCGGCGCTGCCGGCGGCGCGTTCGCTCCCTTACCCCTTCGCGCCCGTAGGCACCGTGCTGGGCGCGATGGTGCTGGCGCTGATCTGCGTCGGTTTGCTGCTCTTTTTCATTCACCACATCTCGCAGGCCATCAGCGTCAATCACATCGTCGACAGAATCGCAGCAGAAACAGAAGCCATGATCGATGAGCTAATGCCCTGGCCGCACCTGCTGGACCACCACGTGGAGGATGCTGAACCGCTTCGGCCCAACCCGAGCGAGGTGGCTGTCTTCAGCCATGATTCCGGCTACATCCGCTTCGTCGATACGCAACGCCTGGTCGCCATTGCGAAGCACTATCACGTGACGATCCGCGTTCTGCGCCGGGTTGGCCACTTCGTTCCGGCGGGAATCCCGCTGGCAATGGTCTCCAAGGGGAATCGTCTGCCGCCCGAAGGAACCGCCGAACTGCTGGCCGCGTTTGACTTCGGCCCGACCAGAACCTTGCAGCAGGACGTGGAGTTCGGCGTTCTGCAGATTGTCGACGTGGCGTTGAAGGCGATTTCCCCTGCCGTCAACGACCCCACCACGGCCATCAACTGCATCGACCAACTGAGCCGCATTCTGATCCGGTTCGCGTCCCGAGAGCCGCCCGAGGACCTGCTCTACGATCCGCCAGGCATCGTTCGCGCCAGCATTGGATGGATCCGTTTCGAGCGCCTGCTGGAAGCAGCCTTTGAGCAGATCCGCATGTATTCGAAGACGGACGTGGCCGTCAGCCTGCGCTTGCTGCGAGCCCTCGGTGACGTCGCCGCCTCGACGCCCGATCCGGAGTTCCGCCGGATTCTCGTCGAGCGCGGAGCGCGGACAGTGGCAGGATGCGCCGAAAGGCTCGGCGAAGAGGAACTGAGAGAATTGCGTGCTCGCCAGACCGCACTGGAGAACTTCACCGCCCTGAATCGGGCCATCGAACCATCCGGTCATCGGGCCATCTGAAGATCAATACACTTCAGATCAGCCAATCACCTTACGAGCCGATCCCCTGACTCCTGATCTGCCGCTCATCCTTCGGGCTCGAAACGATAACCCACCCACGGATCGGTCACAATGTAGCGCGGGGAATTTGGCGAGGGCTCAAGTTTCTTCCGGAGTTGCGCCACGAACACGCGGAGGTATTCGACCTGTTCCGTGCTTTCACCTCCCCAGACCGCGCCCAACAAAACGCGATGCGTTACTACTTTGCCGGCTTGGCGGGCCATGTAGGTGAGTAAGTCGAATTCTTTCGGCGTGAGGTGGACGGCGCGGTCCTTAACAAAAACCGTGCGGGCTCCGGGATCGATCTTGAAATCACCGGTTTCGATCGGCTCCAGTTCCGACTCTGCCGTCCGGGCGCGCCGAAGGTTGGCGCGGACGCGCGCCAGGAGTTCCTCGATGCCGAAGGGCTTGGTCACGTAATCGTCCGCGCCCGCATCCAGCGCCTTGACCTTGGTTCGCTCCTCGCCCCGCACCGAGAGCACGATGATCGGAATTTGTGTCTTCGTTCGCAGCCGCCGGCATAACTCCAGCCCGTCCATGTTGGGCATCGACAGGTCGGTGATAACCAGATCCGGCGACCAGTCTTTCATGATCTCCAGCGCAGTCTCGCCGTCGTTGGCCACGCGAATGTCGTATCCGTGGCTGGAAAGGGACGTCCGCAGCACCCGCGTGATCTGGGATTCGTCGTCCACGACCAGAATGTGTTTATGCTCCAACGTTAGAACTCCAACGTTAATGCTTCAGCAAGCCCCGATCATCCCGGCTCCTGGGTCACGATGTGCACGTCCACGGCCGGGGCGTCGCGCAAAAACTGATGGATTGCTGATAGATAGAAATATCGTTTCCAGCCCCGCGTCGCGGAACGTCCAAAGACGACTTGCGTGATGTGTTTCTCGTTGACGAATTCCGCGACCGCATGGGCCACGCTCTTCCCCTTCAGCCGAACGATCGACGCCCCGACGTTTTCCGCGAAGCGCACGTTCGCGGCCAGGGTCCGCTGATTGGCGTCGCTGGTGTCCTGCCCCAGATCGGTATAGACAACAAAGAGTTCGGCGTTCAGGGCGTGCGCCATGCGCGCTCCGCGCGCCACCAGATACTGCGCCGCCGGGTTCGAGCTGACGCAGACCGCAATGCGTTCGCGGATGGCAGGCGCTGCCCGATCGTCCTTTTCCTCTCCGCGGTGCTGTTCCAGGCTTTGATCCACGACCTGGGCCACTTCGCGCAATGCCAGCTCGCGCAAAGCGATCAGGTTTGTCTCGCGGAAAAAGTTCTCCAGCGCCCGCCCCACGCGTTCCTGCGGATAAACGTCGCCGCGCCGCATGCGGTTCTGCAGCGCCTCCGGAGTCAGATCGATCATCACCACTTCATTGACTCTTTGCAGCACCCAGTCCGGAACCGTTTCCCGCACCGTGATCCCGGTGACTCCCTGCACCGTCGGGGTCACGCTCTCCAGGTGCTGGATGTTCATGGTGGAGAGTACGTCGATGCTCGCATCCAGCAGTTCCAGCACGTCTTCATAGCGCTTGCGATGCTTGCTGCCTTCGATATTGGTGTGCGCCAGTTCGTCCACCAGCGCGACGCAAGGCTTGCGCGCGAGGATGGCGTCCACGTCCATCTCTTCGAAGAGCGCACCCTTGTACTCGATCGCTTTGCGCGGCACGGTCTCCAGACTCGTGAGCAGATCGGCCACGCCTTTCCGGCCGTGGGTTTCCACCACTCCAATCACAACATCTTCGCCGCGCGCGTGCCGCCGGATGGCCTCGGTCAGCATGGTGTGGGTCTTGCCCACACCGGGAGCGTATCCAAGAAAAAGCTTGAATCTGCCGCCGCTCTTCGCCGGCGAACATTCCTCCAGCCATTGCTCGGGCGTCTTGGTCATCGCGTTTATTGTCGTTGAGACATCCAACTTTGTCGATGTTGAAAAGAAAAGTTTCAAGGTTTCAAAGTTTCAGAGTTTCAAGGTCGTAGGGCCGGCTGCGAGCAGTCCCCAATGCCTTTGTTCTTGAAACCTTGAAACTTTGAACCCTTGAAACCTCGTCTTTGTCATACAATCGGCTCGTGAAAGCCGCCGCCAGATCCGGATACGGATACCTGATCGCGGCGCTGACTGTAGCCGGGATTACTCTCGTCGGCTACCGCTGGATCGACCTTAATCCGACCACCATCGCGCTCGCTTTTTTGCTCGGCGTCCTGGGGATTTCCGCTGCCTGGGGCTTGCGGCAAGCCGTTTTCATGTCGGTGATTGCGACCCTCGCGTTCGATTATTTTTTTCTGCCTCCGATCGGCACCTTCACCATAGCCGACCCGCAGAACTGGATCGCGCTCTTCGCCTTCCTGGCTACCTCGGCAACGGTCAGCGAACTGTCGGCGCGCGCCCGGCGTGGCGCTCGTTCTGCGATCGAGCGCCGTCAGGAACTGGAGCGCCTCTACGCCTTCAGCCAGTTGCTGCTTGCCAGCGAGAGCCCGGCCGAACTGTTGAACCTGATTCCGCGCTACATCGTGGATTCCTTCGGCATAAGGTCGGCGGCGATCGCGCTCTCCAGCCGCAGTGACGTTTATCGCTCCGGCCCCACCATCGACGGATTGGAATCGAGCGATCTCCAGCTGATTAGCGTCCGCGGCGAACCGCGGTTCGACGCCGTCCGTCAACTGGCCTTCATGCCGCTCCGCATGGGCATGCGCGTCGTCGGGTGCATGGGCGTCGCCGGTTCGATGCTTTCGCGGCAAACCCTGGAAGCCATCGGCAGCCTGGTGGCCATCGCCATCGAGCGCGCCGGCGCCGTCGAAAAACTCAGCCGCGCCGAGGCCTCCCGCGAAAGCGAGCAATTGCGCTCCGTCCTGCTCGATTCCGTGACCCACGAGTTTCGCAGTCCGCTCACCGCCATCAAAGCGTCGGTGACTTCGCTGCTGGGCAGCTCGGGTCATTCGCCGGAGACCCATTCGCCGGAGGAGCGTCAGGAACTGCTGACCATCATCAACGAGGAAAGCGACCGCCTGAATCGGCTGATCGGAGAGGCCGCCGAGATGGCCCAGTTGGATGCCAGCAAAGTGCAATTCCGCTTTATATCCGCGCCGGTCGGCCCCGTGGTCGAGGAAGCGCTCGAAGAGATGAAGCAACTCCTGGTCCAGCATCCCGTGGAAGTCAGAATCCCCGCCTGCCTTCCCAACGCGCGCATGGATCCCGCCCACATCAAGGAAGTTCTGGTGCACTTGATTGAGAACGCCGCGAAATATTCACCCGCCGGCGCTCCCATCCGCATCACCGCCGAAACCAAGGACAACGACCAGACCCTCACCATAAACATTGCCGATCGCGGCCCCGGCATCGACGACTTCGAGCAATCCCTCGTATTCGAGAAGTTTTACCGCGGACGAAATCAGCGCGTGCAAGTCCACGGCACCGGCATGGGCCTGGCCATCTGCAAAGCCATAGTAGAAGCCCACGGCGGTCATCTCGGCGTCACCAGCCAGTTGGGGCACGGGTCGGTTTTCTACTTTAGTTTGCCGGTGGGGTGAGGGGAGATTCGGATGAAGTATGCCCTCGGGGTCGCCCTGGTCGTGGCGGTGGTCGTGGTGGGCGGGGAAATTGTTGTGGCCGAATTCACCAACGCGCTGTTTCAAGACGATCTGGGGGATATAACGGCAATGCTGGGCACCCGCATCGGGTTGTCACCGCTCACCTCGGAGGAACAACTTCGCGCGACCATACTTCGCAAAGCGAACGGACATGAAATCCCGCTCGACCCCAAGCAAGTGACGGTGCGAATCACTGGACCCATGGGCCATCGGCGCGTATACATCGCGGTCGACTATACGGTGGACGTGAATTTGCTCGTCTATCCCTTCCCTTTGCACTTCACTCCCAGAAGCACTGGGATTACGTTCTAAACACGGGGTCGGCAACAGCCTGCAGTTTGGTGGGCCCACTAGGATTTGAACCTAGAACCAACAGATTATGAGTCTGCTGCTCTAACCGTTGAGCTATGGGCCCCCGCCTCCATATCTTAAATCTTACACATTGCTCGCCAGACTTTGCCGGTGGAGAGCCGGGCGTCCCCGCCGGCCACGATGCTGTCGGCATCAGCGAAGACGGGCGAGGACGTCCGTTGCTCCATCGTATAACTCACGGTACTGGTGCGCCAGCGCCCGCCAGAGCTTCAATCTCCCGCTCGAGAGCTTCGAATTGGAGAGCGCTCCAACTGAGATTCTCATCATAACGCTCGACCCGGCAGTCGGAGAATGAAATGGCTATGCCCACCAGATCGCCCAGGCGATTTTCGATCTCGCGGCGATAGGAATCCTCCAGGCTGAGGCGGTCGATGTCGATCGCCAGATGGCATTGCGGCTCGCCGAGTTGCCTCGCGAGAAGCCACATGAAATAGAAGATGAAGTAAAGCCGGCGCAAAACTGTCTCGTCCACAAGCTTGCCCCGGAAGGCCTCGCGCAACCCGGAGGACTCCAGCAATGCCGGCAATTCGATAGCTGCCAGCAACGGCGCGAAGGCCGGCGCTTCCATATTGTGGCGGAGAATGACCGTGCCGCGTTGCAGAAAATAAGGATTGCCCTGCACCGCCTGGCGCAACATCGACAGAAACTGGCGGCGCGGCTCGCGGCGGATGAAGATATGCGCGCCGGGCATCCGGGCGCGAAACCACGCCACTCTCAAATCGGTGCGCACGAAGCCGTAGACCGGACGCCGCCCGAGCCGCGTGGCCAGCCTCGCCAGATCGGCCAAATAGGCTTCCAGTTCCGGCAGAGAGTCAGCGCTCGTGGCGCAGTATCGCCCAAAGGTGAGATGGGCGGGAAAACCTGGTATGCCTCCGCCCGGGCCAACTTGGTCGATCAGCGGACGATACTCCTCCAGATAGGGAGCGCCGAGCGCCGGGTGATTGGCAAAAGACCAGGGGACGAAGCGATCGATAATTTCCGCCGTCAAAGTGGCCAGGTGTTCGTTGAGCGGTTCGAAGTAACAATAGGTATCGGGCCGCTGCCGGAACTTGGCCCAGACATAGGTGCTCGCCGCGCGCCAGCTCGAATGCAGGAAGATCGCTTCCTGGGCAGGTTCCGTCATAGGCTGAAGCGCGGGCTGAAACGCGAGCTGAAGTCCGCCTCAATCTCATGACCGATGGGCCCCCGCACGCGATGGTGACTCATAATGCGCTCCGCACTCTTTTCACCACGGATTGCCAGTCGCCGCGCCTGGGCTGACGGAAGAGGCGCATGGTGGGATACCAGGGGCTATCCTCGCGCGCCAGGAGCCAGCGCCAATCGGGCGCGAATGGCAGCAGAACCCAAGTGGGAACGCCGAGTGCGCCGGCCAGATGCGCGGTGGAGTTATCGATAGTTACTACCATGTCCATGGCTGCGATCTGCGCCGCGAAGACATCGATGTTCGACAACTGATCGACCGAGCGATCAATGAGAATGGGCGCGCCTGCCGCCGCTGCCTGGTTCTGCAACGCGTCGTGATCTCCATATTGCAGGCTCACCCATCGGATGTCGGGCCGTGCGAACAGCGGAGCGAATAACGACAGGTCGATGGAGCGGTAGCGGCCTGTCTTCCGGTTTGTTGTATGCCAAGCCAGCCCGGCCAGCCGTCTTCCATCTGCCTCTGCATAGCGGGCGCGAAACCGCTCCCGTGCGACCGGATCGGCAAGCAGGTAGGGCGACGTGGTGGCGGCAAAAGCAGCGTGGGTTGCTCGGAACAGACCTGGCAGACTGCCGCTCGGCAGGTGTGCGGCGATATCCAGTTCCGGGTCATGCGCCAGATCGGTATGCGCTAGATCATGGCCAGAGACCACGTCAATGCCGGGAAAAGAACGGGCGAAAAGGGGCTTGAGCCGTGGGTCGCAATCCAAGATGCAGCGGTTGCCAGTGCGGGTCACATCCGGGATAAGTCCCGCGAACATGATTTCGTCGCCCACACCCTGCTCGCCCCAGATCAACAGACGCCCTGGCGCCAGCTTTTCGCCGGTCCAAAGCGGTTGCGGATAAGCTCGCATCGGCGTGCCGTGATCCTTCGATTGCCAGCGCCTTTCATAGTTGTGCCAGCCAGAGGCGAAGTCCCCGCTCAGCAGTTGGGCCAAAGACTCTCTGAAACCGGCTGCGACATAGTCGGGTTGGAGAGCCAGAGCCATTCTGTACCGCGCTAACGCCTCGTCCACCTTGCCCAAGGCGCGGAGGGCGCAACCCAGGTTGTAATGGGCCTTGGCGTAGCCCGGCCTGAGGGCGAGCGCCCGCATATAACATGCCACCGCTTCATCCAGCTTGTCTTCATCCATGGTCTGGAGGACGTTCCCCATACTATGGTGCGCTTCGGCCATCTCCGGCTTGAGAGTTAGTGCCCGCCCATAACATGCCGCAGCCTCGTCCAGCTTATCCTGAGATTGAAGGATGTTACCAAGGTTAACCTGAACCTCGGCTAAGTCCGGCTTAAGAGTTAGCGCCCGCTCATAACATGCGGCAGCTTCGTCCAGCTTGCCTTGCGCCTGGAGGACGGTGCCGAGGTTGGAATGATAGGGAGCCTTTTCCCGGTCGATTGCGATTGCTTTGCGGATCATCGCGGCGGCGGTCTCATGACCTCCGGCCTGATATGCGATCATCCCGAGCAAGTGCAGGCTGTCTGCCTGTTGGGCGTCGATGGCCAGAATCTGCCGATAAATCCGCGCCGCCTCGGTCAGCCGCCCGGCTCGGTGGTGCCGAACGGCATTCAGCAGCAGGCCTTGAATGACCGGAGGCGGTGCTTGCCCTTGTCCTTGCCTCACACTTCCATCCTGCTGCTTCGCGAAGCGATGTTGAGGGCGATTCATAAACTCAATCAAAGAAACTGCTGCCGGAGATGCCTGAAACTGAAATTACTATCTCCTTAATTGGTGTCACTGCGCATTTTTCGCGGCAGGGAACCTGGCCTCGCTCCTTGGTAGGTCCAATTCGATTAGAGCGGTGTAAGAAACGAAGAGGTCCCGCATGATTACGAGAGCAATCTGCGGTCCACAGCGGCGCCCAAGGGTGAGGGGTTCCTATCGACCGATCCGTGGCCTTTCCGGGCTGGTGGCTCGGCCCCGGTCGAGGCCGTCGTGGCAGAGATTCCTATTTAGGGATTCGTTGGGAATTGAGTCCATGAGACTCGCAACATGGAGGGTATGAAATAGCGCAGTCAGGGGACGCTGTCCGTCGTTCCGCTTTGGCACCGTGGGATCGATTCCTCGAAAGGATTAGTGCGATTCGACTCATGCGATGACTTTGGTGTGCCGATCTTTCTAAGAGGAAAGGAAGCTTCTCCATGAGTATCTCAATATCCAACTCGCTCTCGCCCACGTCGTTCGCCGCGGCGCAGTCTTACTCGAATTCGGCGGCCGCCCAAAAAACCCAGCAAACCACGAACGCCTCAACGGACACGGTCAAACTGTCTGAGTCACAACAGGTCGTTCAACTCCATCGGCAGGGCCAGCATGTCTCCCAAATCGCTTCCAGTCTCAGCCTGACTGTCGATACTGTGAATAGCTATTTAGGAATTTCTGACGCCAAATAGGTTCAAGAGACCGGTACGCCCACTGGTGGCTGTACGCTGATCGGACATAGCATCGCCACCAGTGCGCTCAACAGGAGCCTGCTGGCCGAAAAAGCACGCTTTAGAAACTGGCTGCTAGCCTTCCGAGGGTCGTGGCCGCGGCTCCAGCGGAAATTATCGCCGCCCCGGCGTCGATCCATGGAAGCGCGAGGCGTGATCGCCGACAAATTCATAGGGGCCGGAGTGAGTTAGTTTACTCGCGGCATCGATCCAGATCTCGCCGCCGATTCGCCGCCAGCGCAGACAAAAGGAATAATCCTCGCTCAGATAGGCGCCGGTCTCGGGGTCGATGATGCAATCGAATAGCGCGAAGAGATTTGAACTCGGCGCCGCCTCGCGCCGCGAGCCTGACATGGGCAGGCTATGCACGCGGCTGAAATGAGTTTCGGGATAAGCGGCAATCATCTTCTCCAACGCGCTGCGGCGAATCATCTGAAAGCCGCCGCCGGCATAAATTCCCGTGACAAAATCGCCTTCCTGCTTACGCTCCGCCTCGGGACAGAAGGTTCCGACATAGGATAGGGCAGCCTGTTGCACGCTTTCGCCGCGCTCGACACAGCGTTGCGGGATGAAATCCCAGTCGATCGACTTGAGCGGATACAGCGCCCCGGTAAAGTCCTGATCGAACCTCAGCAACCGCTCGACCTGCTGCGGCTCGAAACTGATATCGGCGTCGACGAACAGCAGATGGGTGGCCGCCGGATTATCCAAAAAAACGGCGACCAGGGTGCTGCGCGCACGTGAGATCAGAGCATCATAGCCAAGCATCGATAGCGACACCTCAAACGCGGCGGACTTCGCGTAGCTCATGAGCCGTATCACCGACAACATGTAACTCTGCGAAACCACGCCCCCAAAGCATGGGGTGGCGACGAGAATCAAGGGCTGGGACATGGTCACTCCCGAGGCAACGCTGGCGCCCGCAATCCGACGCCTTAGAAGCGAAACGCCGGCATTTTCCCGATGGCGGCTTAGCTAGGGGAACCCCTGGGCGACGCGGAAAACCCGCCTGCCTTTTGCAGCCCCTCTAGAGCGAGCTGGTTGGCGTGGGTGGTACGGGCGGCACTGCGGGAGCAACATCCGCTGCCGCACTGCTGTTCACCAGATCTTTCAATTCCTTGCTGGGCTTGAAGAATGGAATCTTCTTTGCGGGAACTTCCACGCGGTCGCCGGTTTTCGGGTTTCGGCCTACGCGCGGCTTGCGCTGGCGCGTGCGGAAGCTGCCAAAACCGCGTATTTCGATCTTGTCGCCCACCCGCAGCGAGCGCACCACGCTGTCAAAGATCGTGTCCACGATCACTTCGCTGTCTTTGCGGGTGAGTTCCGCCAGACGGGAAACTTCTTCGATCAGGTCAGCCTTCGTCATAAGCCTATTTACTCCCTTTGGGCCGGTTCCCTTGTGGGTTCCGCGTGCCCGAGGGCCTTGCCGCCCCCGGCGCCGCACTGCGCCTGCCTATAACCTTCTCAAATTTAAGGGGTTCTGTGCAAGTACAGTTCTCGGTTCTCAGTTGTCAGCGAAAGCCTGTTCGGCAGTTACTGGCAGCTGACAACTGGCTGCTGGAAATCCTGCCAGCCACTTCCCCACCTACTTCCAAAGATAATAAAAGCCAACCTGCTGCTCCAATAGCTTCTCTCGCGTCGGCAAATAATCGGAAACATCGCCAAACAGCAGATCGAGCCCCGACCGCCTCTCTTTCGGCGGCCAAACCAGCGTCGGCTCGCCCGAGATATTCACCGCCTTCGCCGTATCCTTGACTGCCCCTTCAAAATCCGCAATCTGATCCACCAGTTTCAACTCCGCCGCCTGCTCGCCGGTCCAGACTTTTCCGTTCGCAATGGCGCGAATGTCGGCCTCCTTCGCATGTCTGCCGTCGGCCACTGCCTGGATGAACTGGGTGTGCATGTTGTCAATCAGGCCCTGCATGTACTCGCGTTCCGCGGGCGTCATTTCGCGCGTGGGACTGCCTGTGTCCTTGAATTCACCCGCCTTCATCGTGATCGCGTTCAGTTTCGCCCAGCGCAGAAGCTCGCCGTAGTTCACCCACTCGGCAATCACTCCGATCGATCCCACAATGCTGCCCTTATCGGCGTAAATCTTGTTAGTAGCCGACGCCACGTAGTACGCGCCGCTCGCGCCCACCGTCTCGATCGAAGCCACGATGCGCTTCTTTTTTTCGTCGCGAATCCGCTTCACCTCGCGGTAGATCTCCTCCGACGCAGCCACGCCGCCTCCAGGAGAATTCACATGAATAATGATGGCCTTGACGGAATCGTCGTCGGCAAACTTCTTAAGCTGGGGGACGATCTGCTTGGGAGAGAAAATTACGCCGTCGAGTTCAACCACGGCGATCTTGGAGCCGAAGCCGGAAAAGGATTCTTCATCGTGGCCGCCGAAGCTCAAGTACACCAGCGTGAACACCGCCACCACGAACAGCGCGAACAGCCCGCCGCCCACCAGAAGCCACAACCAAATCCGCGAACGCCCTTCAGCCATAATCAGATGAGTGTAGCACCGGACGTTTCAATTCGGCGTGCTGGCAAACTTACTTAACCTCGAAGTTCTTCGGATCGAGCGATATGTTGTGGGAAATTTTTTCTTCGGACACTTCAAACTGGTCGATCGCCCCAGACGACGGTCCTCCGACAGTGAACTGGATGGTCCACCGGCCCGGCAGTGTGACATCGTCAATGCTCTTGAAATCCGCAAAGCGTTCTTCCAACCGGTAATGCGTCTCCTGCTCCTGCCCCGATTGAGCAGAGTTGCGACCTAAATGTGCACTGACCGTCATCAGGTAAACGGTCATGACGTGGCGGAAGGTGTCAGGTTCAAAATAGAGTTGGATCTCCAGATCGCTGCTTTTCTTGGGCAAGTAGTCCACGCGATGAAGCTCACGGCCGTCCACTTTCTTCAAGCCTTGATCTCGCAGTTTCGCAAGGCGCTCGTCCAAGCGGGACAGCGCCCATCCCGTCGAGAGTGCTCCTCCCCATAGACCTTCCGAAAGAATCTCGCTGTGCGCCATTACAAACTGGCCGAAGGCCGTATAACGGCCGGGTCTCACTTGTGCGACCGAGGTCTTCTTGCCATCGCTCACAAACCACTCGGTGCGGTAAGTGGTAGGTGGAAATTTCAGCAATGAGGCGAACTTGTCGCCCTCCGAAACAAAGGTCTCCTTGCCGTCCCAGCGTTGCCCACCGCCGTTCAATACCTGGAAAGTCACCGTCCCTTGGGCTAAACGGTTTTTCACGGCCGCCCGGGCCTGCTCGGTGCCGATGGAATTCAAATGCTGCTTGACGAAGTCGCCGGCTTGAAACTCATCCTTGGCTGCGCTGACCGATAGCATAGCCAGCAATGCAACAAACACCGCGAGGGATCGCATCGAAACCTCCAATCGACATTTCTTACTTGGGGACGGCAGCTAGTATAGTCCACAATCGCACCCGGCTTGACGTACACTCGTTTCCCAGATGCGCAATCCGGTCGAACTCGAGGTCTTCAAGAACCTCTACCATTCCATTGCCGAGGAAATGGGAGCGGCCCTGCGCCGAACTTCTTTCTCACCCAACATCAAAGAGCGCCGCGACTACTCCTGCGCCGTCTTCGATTCCGCAGGCCAGGTCATCGCCATGGGCGATCACATGCCGGTGCAC
>Ga0181530_10002458_pt1 | contig 21899 bp, 20 predicted proteins | sample PEATcosm2014_Bin_42_FD_119769 | JGI IMG/M metagenome (GOLD analysis project Ga0181530, IMG submission 119769) | Peatland microbial communities from MTU Mesocosm Facility, Houghton, MI, USA - PEATcosm2014_Bin10_60_metaG | ecosystem: Environmental > Terrestrial > Soil > Wetlands > Peat | place... | reverse complement strand
TAGCTATAGACCCTTGCTCGCCCTCCCAAACTCACCTCGCGGTTGTCTGAGTGACTACGCTTGAGCCCCGGACGCTGCACCAACCGGAAAAACTTCAGAACGTGTCAAAGAACGATTATGTTTCTACCACGCTCATTTTTTACGTCAACAAAATTCATGCGTCTGTAACTGCTTATTCCTCAATCGAGTGCAGCCCATGCACAACCCGGTGCCGCGAAATCTGTGCAATCGCCCTCGCGCCCTTTCAGAATCCTCAGCATTCATGCGGTTTTTAGCGGCTTCTCTGTGCCAAATTTCCGCCAGCCTCAACTCTGCTCTCCAGACTTTCCCTGTGCAAATCGCCGCTCTATCCGCATGGATCGTGCTCTTTCCCGCATTCCGCCGCCGGTACTCACCCAGCTACTTACGCCGTAGCGTCGCTTTCCCTAAAATTCCCATGACACTTAAGGAGTCCATCATGACCATCTACGATCCCCCTCCCGGCCGCGGCCGAGTTATCGATATGCACGGCAGTTCCCTGGCGCGTCTTGTGGGCGCCGGTCTGGTCCTCCTGCTGATTATTATTTTCCTGTCTTCCGCCGTCACCCGCGTCGATTCAGGCGCGGTTGGAGTCCTGACCCTCTTCGGTCGTGTCACCGGCGAGGCCCTCCCCGAAGGAATGCACCTCATCAACCCTCTCAAGACCAACCACGAACTCTCCATCCGCACTCAGGAGATCAAGGAAACCGCCAGCGTTCCTTCCAGCGAAGGCCTGGTCATGGACCTCGACACCTCCCTGATCTTCCACCTCAATCCCGACAAGGCCGCCGATGTCTTCCAGAAGATCGGGCCCAATTTCGCCGACATCCTGATCGAGCCCAACCTCCGCGCCGCCATTCGTGAAGCCACCGCTTCCCACACCGCCAACGCCCTTTACACCGGCGAACGCGAGATGGTCGCCAAGCAGATCTTCGACGAACTCTCCACGCTTCTCGGCCAGCGCGGCTTCGTCGTCGAAAGCGTCCTGCTCCGTGACATTCAACTACCCGCCACGCTCAAAGCTTCCATCGAAGCCAAGCAGCAGGCCGAGCAGGAATCGCTGGCCATGAGTTTCCGCCTGCAAAAAGAAACGCAGGAAGCCCAGCGCAAGCGCATCGAAGCCGCCGGCGTCCGCGACTTCCAGCAAATCGTGGCCCAGGGCATCACGCCGTCTCTGCTGGAATGGAAAGGAATTGAAGCCACCGAGAATCTCGCCAAAAGTCCGAACGCCAAAGTCGTAGTCATCGGCGGCGGCAAAAACGGGCTTCCGCTGATCCTCGGCCAATAGCCTAGCTTGTGGAGGGACGAGCGTCCTAGCGAGCCTGCCCTGAGCGAAACGAAAGTCCCGCGTAGGGAAAGCCGCCCCCGGCTGTCCACTCGAGCGCAGTTTCGCAACTTGGAAACTCGGGTAGTGGTGCAGTTTTCAGTTTGCCGACCACCCGCCCAGAACCGTTACTGTGGTTCACACATCGAATAGATAATCCTATCGACAGCTAACGAAAGTCATTGTCCCGCGTCTAAATTGTGCCGGATCGAGTCTTTTCGTTATTACTTCCCCAGAAGACGGACAGAACAAGGTGAATTCCAAACCCCGGACATTTTCAGCGACCAGCTGCGCGACGATTCTCTTTTTGCTTCTGAGTGCAGTTTCGCAGGCCGAGCCATCTCCAAGCCCGGATACTCCCGAAGCCACGCTCTCACGAATTAGAGCTCATATCGAGGCATTGCTGAATAGATCTCAACCTGAATTGTTTGCGAGACATCTCAAATCTGTGCTGGCGCTGAGTGAAGAAGAAGTCTTAAAGGCGCAGCTTGCTGGAACCAAGAAAGACGAGCAAGAGAAAGAGCTACTTGGATATCTGAACACCATTGAAATTGGTCTAAATGGCGACGGTGAAAAGGCCGAGCCATATCTCGTGGATGGTAGACGTTCACTGACGCTTGCGCGGCTCTCGCAAAGCGATGGAACGCTTCAGTTTTTTACCCTGAGTCTGCCCCCGCATTGGGATCCGCGAAGAGCTTATCCGCTGTATGTACATTTGCATGGCAGAGGCCCAGACATCCCGCTAGCTTATGTCAGTTACACATTCCAGGCGCCAAAAGAGAACGAGGCAAAGAACGCTGACGTGATCGCGATAGTTCCCTGGTTGCGAGGTAACGGTGAGTGGAGAAATGAGAACGGATCGGAGCCTGATGTATGGGAAGCAATCGAGGATGTAAAGAGCTTCGCAACGGTTGACCCGAACCGTTGGTATCTCTCCGGACATTCGTGGGGAGGTGACGACGCATGGTCCATTGCCCAACGTACGCCCGATCTATGGGCGGCTGTCGGAATCATGGCCGGCAACCCGGTCGGAGCTCCGTATGCCTTGGGCCTGGTAGCCAATGCAAGCCACGTGCCCTTCTATCTCTGGGTCGGCGATGAGGACAGAGAGCGGAAGCCATCGTTTGACAACTTTCGAACTTCGTTGACTACCGTCGGTAATCCACCGACGGTCGAGGTTGCGGCAGGAGTCGGACACAACTATCGCGCGGAGGATGTAGCTGCGCTAGAAGCTTGGTTGTTCCAGCATACTCGACAGATGCCCAAACATTTCTCGTTTATCGCGGACACACCCCAACATCGTGGCATCTGGGGCATCTCCATTCCTAGAATCTATCCCGATGCCTATCCGCAAGCTGAACCACGCGTAAAGTTCGAATGCTGGATTGAGGGCTCTACCATTCGCATCCGCACTTGGGACGCGAAACAGGTCGAAGTGAATTTCGGCCCAACCGGTTTGAATCTCGCCGGGAACGTAGAGTTGATCGTAAACGGGAAGACTAGGTTTAGTGGCGCTGCGCCTGTGAAACCGCTTTCCTTGAACCTCTAGCCTTTGACAAAACAGAAGCGTCGCGGAAGCATCATTTGCGACCTGCTTGGATCGTGGGCAACTCTGGAAGTTGCACCACTGCCGAAACCCGCCAACCACCCGCCGCTCCCCGATCTATAATCAGACCGCCAGCCATTCGCTCCAGGAGGTCCGCCATGTCCACCGTCATTCCCGAAAAATATCTCGATCTTTTTCAAAAACGCGCTTTCGCTACTCTCGCCACCATCATGCCCGACGGACGCCCTCAGGTTACTCCCGTCTGGTGCGACTTCGACGGCCAGCACGTCATCTTCAACTCCGCTCGCGGACGCCAGAAGGATCGCAACGTTCGCCGCGATCCTCGCGTTTCGCTCGCCATCGTCGATCCCGACAATTCCTATCGCTATCTCGAGATTCGCGGCACTGTGGTTGAGATTTCCGAAGATGGAGCCGCCCAGCACATCGACAAGATGGCCAAAAAATACATGGGACTCGACAAGTATCCCTACAGCCAGCCCGGAGAAGTTCGCGTCCTCTACAAAATCCGCCCCGAGCACACCACCGCCATGGGCTAACTCCCGCGTATGTGTAGTGCGGCGTAGTGTGGGGCGGGCGCCCTCGCCCGCCCAGCTTCGCCCGAGAGGATTCTCCCGGCTAGCCTCGCCAAAAAAAGAAAAGCCGCAACGTATCTGCGGCTGTCCTTTCACTCTCTTGTTCTCTCGAACGCTTACTTGTCGTGCTTGTCTTTCGCGATGCTTTTGCTGATCCGGTTCTGCTGACGATTGATTCCGTTCTGCTCCGGCTTCGTCAGATGGCCGTTGTGCGCCGCCATGTCTTTCTTTTCCCGGTTCTGCACGTTGTTCTCGCGCTTCTCCAGGTTCGACGTTTGCTGCGCCGTCAACTTTCCGTTCTTGACGCCATTGCCAATTCGCTGTTGCTGGTTTTCTTCGCGCCGGTTCACTTGATTGACCCGCGGATGGCCGGGATCGACTTTGCCAGGGCCTGCGCCTGCGGTATTAGAGGTAGTGGTGGTTGAAGTTTGAGCAACGGCGGACCCGGTTAGTATAAGTCCCCCGACTGCCAGGACTAACAGTGAGATGGTCAATATGTTTTTCATGTGGATAGAAACCCCCGCCCAGAAGATTAGTTGCACCCGCCCTAAAAGACGAGGTTACCGAAGTGTTCCGCCTCCAGTTACCCGCTAAATCCTGTCAACTGCACGCCTGGGCCGCACAATTCGTAGCCGGCCTGTGAAAACAAGTCCGCATCGAGCGATAGCCGCGGCGCGGCTACGGGCCAGAACACCCTTTTTCAGCCGCACCGCCCAGAGCCGCCAGAAACCCGAACTGTAGCCCCCGATCGTCCCCGCCGTTGAATCCTCCGTTCGCCATGCGATGGCGTCCAGCGACCATCCATCGCAAACAGCCGGGCGCCAATTGTTCTTAACCTGTGCATCCCGTGTGCAAATTCCGCCCGCTCAACCCGTTGCCGCCCAACTCGATTCCTTGGCCGCCTCCTAAACCCCGTTGTTGGTACGCCAATTGCGCATGCTCCTCAACCCATCCTTGCGCCTGGCTTTTCGCATGAACTCACGGCCGAGAATTCCACCGTTGCACAATTCTTATGGTATTGACCCGCCCTTTTTCTGCGCGTACATTCGCTCCACTCGCAACGTAAAAAAACCGAGCGGCAACCACGCTCTGCAAGAATTCGAAAGAGAGTAGAGAAATGACTCTCGGCTCCGGGATTTGTTTTTTCAAAACTGAGACCTGACACCTGAGACCTGTCCCAAAACTGTCCGCGAAGAGGTGAAAGCACACCCTATGAATCCTGAAACTCAATGGACCGTTTACCGCACCCGTTTCCTGGTGCGTGCCCGTCAACTGACCGAACCCCTCGTCTTCACCGACGCTTTCGGCCGCCAACAATCCGGCCGACCCGGCGACTACCTCGTCGAGTCCTCCGACGGTATGAGACGCATCACTTCCCAAGCGCTTTTCGAAGACATCTATGTCCCACTGGCGCAAAATAATCAAAACATTGGAGCGCCGCGCGTCGTCCCCCGGCCCGTAGCCCGCGCCGCACCAGAGGAGCGCGGCCGTGCCACCGCTTAACGCCAAGTTTCGAGGCTTCAAACTTTGAATCCCTGAATCGCTGAAACCTCGAAACCTGCCACCGTTCCCAACTTGGCACCCTTAACACTTTCGAGCTACCAGATATTGTGTTTAGCTCTTGACAGATACCATATACGGGAGTACGTTAAGCATCCCAAGCACTTTTTTTAGACCTCCTCAAAAGGGGGCCAGGACCGTAAACACACCGGGGCAAGACTCAAAGTTGACGTCACTTCGCGTCTTCCCCCTTTGCCGGAATCCATCCCTTTACATGCGGATGGAAGACGAGTGGTAGTAAGCAAGCAAGCGGTGACTCCCCCCGGTCTGGCCCGATCAGGCCTCAAATCCGGGGGGATTGTTCTACAGCATTGGAGCGGATTCAGAGTTGCTGCTCTGAATTCGCCTTAGGAGCCCCGATGGAAGGTCTGATCGAACTCGTTGCCGCCTCGTTTGCCCGTCATGGCATCGAATGCCCAGCCGACGATTCCCCAGTCGTGTGGGGACAGCCGCCCGCGCCTTCCTCAACCGAGCGCGTCGCTGACCTGACCCTTATCGCGGCGCTCCCAGGGCGCAATCTTCGGAAAGGGCCGCAGCCCGATCCCGCTCCCTAAGTTCTTCCCTGTGTAGAGACGGGGCTTGCTCCGTCTTTAGAGGCGCGCATTCCGCAAGCCTCCCATCAGGGCATTGCAGGAGCGATACCAAAAGTTCTTCGAAATGGACCGCCCCTTGAGGGGCCGCGAGCTAGCTGCTTTTTGCCAGCATATAATTAGGAGAAGTATATGTCCGAAGTCCAAGACCAGATCAAAACTCAAGCCCCCGCCTCGAACGTCAGGAAGTCGAAGGCCCCCGGCCTCGCTTTCCGCCGTCTCTTCACCAATCCCGGAGTCTCCCCTTACTCCGAGGTCGAGTGGGAACTCCGCGACGCTCAGATCACCGACTCCCAGGGTGGCATGATCTTCGAGCAGAAGAACGTCGAGGTCCCCAAAGACTGGTCAATGACCGCGACCAACATCGTCGCCTCAAAGTATCTCCACGGACAGATCGGAACCGCCGAGCGCGAGACCGGCGTGCGTCAACTCGTTTCCCGTGTCGCTGAAACCATTCGCGACTGGGGCATGAACGACGGATACTTCCGCTCCTCCGAAGACGCCGCCACTTTCCACGACGAACTCGTGTATCTGCTCATCCGCCAGTACGCCGCCTTCAACTCGCCCGTCTGGTTCAATGTAGGATGCGATCGCGTCGAGCCCAAAGCCGACGCCACCAACTGGCACTGGAATCCGGCCACCGCACAGGTCGAATTCGGCGCCACGGGATACACCCGCCCGCAGTGCTCTGCCTGCTTCATCAATTCGGTCAAAGACTCGCTCGATTCCATCCTCACCCTGGCCAAGACTGAAGGCATGCTCTTCAAGTGGGGATCCGGCACCGGCACGAACCTTTCCCCGCTCCGCTCCTCCACCGAGGTCCTCAGCGGCGGCGGCACCGCCAGCGGCCCCCTCAGCTTCATGAAAGGCTTCGACGCCTTTGCCGGCGTCATTAAGTCCGGCGGCAAGACCCGCCGCGCCGCCAAAATGGTCATCCTCAACGTCGACCATCCCGACATCGTCGACTTCATCGATTGCAAGAGTAAAGAAGAAGCCAAGGCCCACGCCCTCGTGGCCCAGGGTTACGATGGATCGCATCCCGATTCCGACGCCTACAGCTCCATCTTTTTCCAGAACGCGAATAACTCCGTCCGCGTAACTGACGATTTCATGATCGCCGTCATGCGCGACACCGATTTTTCCACGCGCGCCATCGTCGGCGGACACGTAGTCAACACTTACAAAGCCAAAGACCTGCTCCAGAAAATTTCCGATGCCACCTGGCGATGCGGTGATCCCGGCATGCAGTACGACACAACCGTGAATCGCTGGCACACCTCGAAAAATACCGCGCGGATCAACGCCAGTAACCCGTGCAGCGAATACATGTTCCTCGATGACTCCGCCTGCAACCTAGCCAGCCTCAATCTTCTGAAGTTCGCGCCCAACGGAGCTTTCGACGTCGAAGCCTATCGCCAGGCCGTGGACGTGCTGATCACCGCGCAAGAAATCCTGGTTGACAACGCCGGATACCCCACCGAAGCCATCACCAAGAACTCCCACGACTATCGCCCTCTGGGTCTGGGTTATGCCAACTTAGGCGCGCTTCTAATGGCTGCTGGGCTGCCCTACGACAGCGATGCCGGACGCGACTACGCCGCCTGCGTAACTGCCATCATGTGCGGCGAAGCCTATCTCCAATCTTCCCGCATCGCCGAACAATGCCAGCCGCTCACTCCAATTACCAGCACGGTACAAACCCGCCTCGGAGTAACTACCGCCGATAACATGCCCGGTGCCGCCTGCCCCGGCTGGTACATCAACCGCGAACCTTTCCTGGATGTAATAAGAATGCACCGCGCCAGCGTAAACAACATAGGCGCTGCCACGAATCATGTGGGGACGGCCGCCCTCGGCCGTTCAGCCGAGCGCAGCTCGGCTGCCGCTCAGTTGATAGATCTAATCGAAGCCTCGAAAGCCTGCTGGGACGAAGCTCTCTCCCACGGCGAAAAACATGGCTACAGAAACTCCCAGGTAACCGTCCTCGCTCCGACAGGAACCATCGGTTTCATGATGGATTGCGACACGACCGGCATCGAGCCCGATCTGGCGCTGATCAAGTTTAAGAAGCTGGTGGGCGGCGGCATGATTAAGATCGTCAACAACACTGTCCCCGCGGCCCTTTTCAAATTGGGTTACACCCATGAGCAGGCCGACGCGATCGTGAGTTACATTGACGCGACCGGAACCATCGAAGGCGCGCCTCACGTAAAAGACGAGCACCTGGCCGTTTTCGATTGCTCGTTCAAGCCGGCCAAGGGCACGCGTTCCATTCACTACATGGGACATCTGAAGATGATGGCTGCGGCCCAGCCTTTTATTTCGGGAGCCATCTCCAAAACCGTGAACCTTCCCAACGCCGCCACGGTGGACGATATTTCCGAGGCCTACATCCAAGCCTGGAAGCTGGGGCTGAAAGCGGTCGCCGTCTATCGCGATGGCTGCAAGCAGTCGCAGCCGCTCTCGGCGGCCGGCACCAAAACCGCGCTAAGTAGTGGTGTGGAGCGGGCGCCCTCGCCCGCTGCCGTTCCAGATGACGACAACCCCGACGCCCCTCCGCGCGCCGTGCGTCACCGCTTGAAAGAAGAGCGCATGTCGGTCACCCACAAGTTCAACATAGGAGGCCACGAAGGCTACATCACCGTCGGCCTCTATCCCAACGGCGAGCCGGGCGAGCTCTTCATCAAGATGGCCAAGGAAGGCTCGACCGTCTCCGGCCTCATGGATAGCTTCGCCCTCGCGGTCTCGATCGCGCTGCAGCATGGCGTGTCGCTGCGCCTGCTCTGCGAGAAATTCGAGCACATGCGCTTTGAGCCCAGCGGCTGGTCCAGTAATTCCGACATAGGCTTTGCCAAGTCGATCATGGACTACATTTTCCGCTGGCTGCACCTGCGCTTCCTCAGCGGACAGCAGCAGCTGCTTTTCGACAACCTCCGCCCCAAATCCTGGCCCGCTCCCGAAGGTGTCGGCGATCTGAACGGCTCCATCGATCCCGGTGTGGGACGGCCGCCCTCGCCCGCCGCTGGTTCCATCCATGCCGCCAATGCGTTAGCCAGCATGATCGATATGGGAGACGCTCCCACGTGCCATGTCTGCGGCTCCATCATGGTGCGCAACGGCAGTTGCTACAAATGCATGAGCTGCGGCAGCACTAGCGGCTGCTCGTAAGTAACGCCGGCGTCTCGCTGGCACGTGCCATAGGTAGAGATAAGTTTCGTGTGTGGCGCGGGCGCCCTCGCCCGCGTCTATTACTCAAGATGAGTGTCGGCATCTCATCCGTGCCGAAGCGACCGAAGGCTCTGTGCCCTCTTCTCAACCTCGGCCGAGTGTTAAAATGTATTTAGATGACACAAGCGATCAGAGTCGATAGCCCCTTTGCCACGCCGTACCGCACGGCGAAAGTTCTCGGTGTATCCAAGTCGCGGACGAAGGAACTGATCGAACTCGCAGGGCGGTTCACAGACCGGCTGCTTGAGCACAAGGAGGCCAGGACCGGCCAGTCCGCAGTCAACGGCCACGCCCGGAGAAAGTCCGCAGCCAGCGTCCGAAGAAAGAGCAGCGTCGATGGCGGCACGAAAATCTCCATCACAAAAGCAAGCGCTAAGAGGGCCAAAGCGACGGGTTGAGAGGGATGCGGTCTTTCTGAACGTTCCCTACGACCAGCGCTTTGAAAACCTGTTCCTCGCCTATATCGCGGGCGTCAGCGCTTTCGGATTCGCTCCCCGGGCTACACTCGAGATTCCGTTCAGCCAAAGGCGTTTGGAGCGAATCGTCTCGCTGATCGGTATCTCTCAATACTCCGTTCATGACATGTCGCGAGTCCAATTGGATAGCGCCGATGTCTATATTCACGACGGTACCGTTCGCGGAGTCTTTCGCGAGCTCTGCAACGCATTTGTCCGGACCCGTCGCCAGCCCAGCGTTGTGCAAATGATGCAAATCTACCGTGTGCTCAGATCGAATTTCGCGGCGATTCTGCGTAAGGCTGGGGCCAGAGACCCTTTCAACGCCCGCGTGTTCCTGGATCTGAGCGTTCTAGCCAGCGCGGCCGCCGATAAACTGGTGAACCCATGACGCGGCGCTGTGCCCCGGTTTTCGAAGGCTGACACTCCTCTATCGTTGAAACGGAACCCCCGTCCCCTTCGCGATCTCGAACCAAGTCGGTACCCCGCAACCGGCGACTCGGTCAAGAAAAACTGAATCTCCGAAACGCTTCATGCATCACACATTAAAAAAATGTGCTGGGGTGGACTATGCCAACCGGACTGGACAGTCTCAAACATATCGTTGTTCTCATGATGGAGAACCGTTCCTTCGATCACATGCTGGGATCGCTGACAGCTGCGAATCCGCAGATCGACGGCATCACCGCTCAGCTAAGCAATCCCGACACGACCGGCGCTCAGGTCAAGCCGCAGCCGCTGGCGCAGTTTCAGGGGCAACTCGATCCCGATCCCGACCATCATTTTCCCGCAGTCGATTTGCAAATCTTCGGCGGAGATACCAGCCCGAATCGCGTCGCTAACATGCAGGGCTTCGTCAAGAGTTACTTCAATCAGCAGGAAGACGTCGGCCATTCCCAGAAGATCATGTATTACTTCGCCCAGAACCAGTTACCCGTGCTGACCACATTGGCGCTGGAGTTTGCCGTCTTCAACCGCTGGTTCGCTTCGATTCCCGGGCCGACCATCTGCAATCGCGCCTTTGCGCACTATGGCACGTCGTTCGGCCGCGTCGACATGAATCCCGTCTATATCAACGAGCCGTTCAAGAATATTTACGACCGTCTCTATAACGCGAATCCGCAGCACACCGCCAAGATCTATTACTACGACACAACCAGCTCGACGATGGAGGTTGCCAACTTACTCCAGAACGAGCCGGCGCTCTTCGCCACTTACCAGCAGTTTCTCGACGACTGTAACAAGGGCAACCTGCCTGACTATTCTTTTATCGAGCCGAACTATAGCGACCACGACACAGACAGCGGCGAAGAAGTGGCCAACGATCAGCATCCCGATCACAACATCCAGGCCGGAGAGTTGTTCATCGCCTCGGTCTACAACGCGATCAAGCAAAATGCGAACCTATGGCAGAGCACGGCGCTGCTGATCGTCTACGACGAGCATGGAGGAATCTACGACCATGTCGTCCCGCCCGCCTGCACTCCCGACAAATTCCCGGCCTCGGCAAGTGACACCGGGACTGGGCAGCCGTTTGCGTTTGACCGCCTGGGCGTACGGGTGCCCGCGATCCTGATTTCGCCGTGGATTCCGAAAGGAACGGTGGTCAATCGCGTGTTCGACCACGCGTCGATTCCGGCGACCATCACGAAGTTTTTCCTAGGCAACTACTCGCCGCGGTCTCCGCGCGAAACCAGCGCCGATGTTTTCATCGAGCCCAACGTAGCGCCCGTCGATCCAGCGCGGAATCTGCTTTCGCTCGCCGCCATGCGCAACGACTGTCCCGACTTTGACGTTTAGCAAAGACGAATGACGAAAGCCGCGGCCGCAGCGCCGCGCTGAATGAAGGGTGAAGAATGACGAAGGAAGAAGGAGGCGTGAAATGGCTCTCATCCACGTGCCCAGGCCAAACGCGAAGACCGCGATGAATCCGGACCGTCCTGTCTCAGGACTGCTGCAAGCGCAGATCCATCATCTGCTCGAAGCCGAAAAAAATCTTCCGCTTCGCCACCGCAGCGACATTTACGTCCACGCCATCAAAACGGAAGGCGAGGCGGCGGAATACATCCGCCATGTCACCGAGGCAATCCACGAGGCGCATGAGATTGCGGCGAAGAAGCGTAGACGCGGAATCGCAATCGCCGCTGCCGCCGAACCATCGGCGGCCAAAAGCCCCAGCGCCGGTCCGGGAAAGGGTGCTGGAAAGAAGAAGGCCAAGGCGAAGAAGTGAACATGCTGGGGAAGGTGTAATCCCTGAGGCGATTTTTTTTGCAGGAGGCAGTATGCGTCGGAGTGTAAGTGTTTCGGTCCTGTTATGGCTGGCATCCGCGATGGCCGTGGCTCAGGAAGGCAAACTACAGGCGGATTTCCGCCGCGAGAGCGAACGCGCCGCCGACGCCTGCAACGAATTCAGCTTCAAACTGGTGACCGGATGCGCCTATGAGCTGTTTACCGACCACCCGCTCCACATCGCAGCCGGCAGCCTGCCGCCGCAAAACGGATTCGGTTTTGGCGGGGCCTTCGTCGCCGACAAAAACACGACAAATTGGCGTATGACTTGGGACGTGGACGCGGTAGCTTCGACCAACGCCTCCTGGCGGGCTGGCGGTTACATGAAGTTGATCCACACTCCAGTTGAACAAATACACGTCATCACGCCCGTAACTCCGCAGCCGGGAGAAACGTCGCCACCCAAGCCCGCCAAGAAGCCGCAAATGAATCTCGTCCATCCCTACACCGTCTTCAACCTCTACGCGCAGTCGATTTCCCTGAACAAGATGAACTTCTTTGGCCTGGGCAACGATTCCACCCTGGCCGGAGCCTCCGTATTTGGCATGACCCAGACCATCGTCGGCGGCAACGTCATTAAGCCAATCTACGAATGGCCCGCACTCCGCAAACTGAATCTCGCGCTGCTCGCCGAAGTCAACGGACGCTTCGTCAACCTCCGAGGCGAATACGGACAATCTTTCCCCTCGATTGAAACTCTCTACACCAATGCGACCGCGCCCGGCCTGGCCAGCCAGCCGGGATTCATCCAGCTAAGCGAGGGCTTTCGCATCAAGCCCGTGTTTGGCGACCGCTTCCAACTGAATTACATGGCGAACTTCCAGCAGTTCTTCGCCCCGTCGAACTCCCAGTATTCCTTCCGCCGCTGGACCGCCGACCTGAACCACACCTTCTATCTCTACGGCTACACCAAAACGGCACCCAAAAGCACCGACGCGAATGGCCCGGATGCATGTGCCCCCACCAGCGAAACATGTCCCGAAATTCCCCATACGCGCAACCTGAATGGCTCGATCGCCATGCGCCTGCTGGTTTCCGAATCCATCGCCTCGGGCAGCAGCGTAGTGCCGTTCTATTTTCAGCAATCGCTCGGCGGCTCCGACGTCAACAGCGCTCTCACTCTCGGCAGTTATCAAGACTACCGTTTTCGTGCGCCCAATATTCTTTTGTTGCAGGAAAGTTTCGAGCACTCCATCTGGGGCCCGTTTGGCCTGAAGTTCATGGCCGACGAAGGACGCGTTGCCCTGAGTCGCGGCGATCTCGGCTTCAGCGATCTCAAGCACAGTTTCGCCGGAGGCCTGACGCTTCGCGCCGGCGGTTTCCCCATGGTCTCTCTGATGTTTGCCTGGGGAGGCCCCGAAGGCCACCACAACATCGTCAACATGAACACCTCGTTGCTAGGAGGCTCCTCCCGCCCCTTCCTCGATTAAATAAGTATGTAAGTAAGTGTGTGGCGCGGGCGCCCTCGCCCGCGGCTTGTACTGAGAATAAAAATCAGCCGTCAAGCCGGTCCAAGCAGCTGCGAGTAAGTAGCGCCGGCGTCTCGCCGGCAACTTCGGAGATAAGTCTAGCGCGTGGGGACGGGCGCCCTCGCCCGTCCAAGCGGAGCGAAGCTCCGCAGCGATTTCGAGACGAAGGCTCATGGGACGGCCGCACCTTCAACCGTGCCGCAGGCAGCGCCCAACTGCGGCGGCTTTAGCCGTTGAAGGCAAAATTCCACTCATCGCAACGTGCGCGAGCACTGGGGCATTGGGCATGGTGGAAGATCTTCCGGAAGTGCTAATCTCGGGGCTATGAAACTCAGGGCTCTTTCTAACCGGATAAAACCGATTTTCCTATCGGCTGTGGCGTTCGTTGCGGTCGTGATGTTTGCCCTGCACTTCGCCTCGGCCCAGCAAAAGGAAATCGTCTGGACCGCGGACGAGAGGCCACTCGTCGATCAACTTCGCAGCCTGCGCGGCCTCGCCGATGACGTCCGCGCGGCGGCCACCAAGGACCTCGCGCTGAAGATCCGCAAGCTGCCGCCGACTGAGAACAAACTCCGTCTGGCCGAGGGGCTGGCGGGACTCTCCACCGAAGGCGATTTCGGACACGCCACGCTCCAGGAAGTGGCGACCACGCTGGCCGATACCTTGCGCGAGCGGCCCGTGCCCTGGTCAGAGGCAAAGAGTTCCGCCGCAGGCAACAACGCCGGCGCAACGCGGATGCCGGCTGATCCATATATTGAGCTTGCTTCGCTGGCGCGTTACGAGCATGTAGAGGTATCGCCCGATACTAATAATGATGAGCAGTTTCGCGCAGCCATGGCGCAACTGGCAGCCGACGACCTCAAGCGCGACCATCCGGAGTTTGCGCTGAAAGATCTTTCCGGCAAGACCTGGACGTTTTCCGAAATGCGCGGCAAAGTTGTGCTGGTAAATTTCTGGGCCACCTGGTGTCCGCCATGCCGCAAAGAGATGCCGGACCTGGAAACGCTGTACCAGCGCTTTGCGTCGCAAGGCTTGGTGGTCCTGGGCATTTCCGACGAAGAGGCCAACAAGGTCGAGCCCTTTATCCGCGAGCGCAAATTTTCCTTTCCCGTGCTGCTCGATCCCGGACGAAAGGTACATGAAATGTTTGTGGTCGAGGGGATTCCGAAGAGCTTTGTTTACGACCGGGAAGGGAAGTTGGTGACGCAGTCCATCGATATGCGCACCCAGAAGCAGTTCCTCGAAATGCTGGGCAAGGCTGGACTGAAATAGCCCCGGCGCAGTAATTTAGTGGTCTTGGAGGATTAGCAAAATGAAAACTCGAATCGTAGGTGTCGTTCTCGCGGTAATGGTCGTCGTTGCTCTCGCCGCCGGGCAAGATACGGTGAAGAAAGAAGCGCCCAAGCCGGCCGTGGGGCCGTCGCAGGTGCTGTTGGACAATTGGAACTATGTGGGGCGGAAGTTGATCGCGATGGCGGAAGATTTTCCCGAAGACAAGTACGAATTCAAGCCGGTACCCGCGCAGCGAAGTTTTGCCGAGCAATTGCTGCACGCGGCGTATGCGAATTATTTCTTTATCAACCCCGCAATGGGCCTGAAGCCGCCAGCCGGAGACGATCCCAAGCGCGACCAATATAAAACCAAGGCCGCGGTGGTCGAGTTCGTGAAAAAATCCTTTGCCGATGGCGCGGCGGTCATCAAGCAGAAGGGCGATCAGGGGATGAACGACCTGATCGTCAATCCGTTCGAGAACCAGCAGGTGCGAGTCTCCGACGTGGCGTGGGGCCTGCTCGAGCACTCGGGAGAACACTACGGGCAGTTGGTCGTGTATTACCGGGTTGCCGGTTTGGTGCCCCCGGAATCGCGTCCGAAGAAATAGAAATTAACGATTGCTGGCAAGCGATAGGGTCACGCGGGTTTTTGGCTGATACCATAACCTTCGTGACCCCGTTGCTGGAAGTCCGCGACCTGAGCATAGAGTTTCCGCAGCCGCGCGGCGCGCAGCCAGGGAAGTCGGCAGCGGCCGTCCGCAGCCTGTCCTTCGCCATCGCACCCGGCGAAACTCTCGGACTGGTCGGCGAATCGGGCTCGGGAAAATCCATCACCGCGCTGGCCATCATGGGCCTGCTTCCCGCCGCTACGGTCACAGGCGAAATTGTTTTTCAGAATGAAAACGGCGCTTCCCCGAATCTCACCCGTTTGCCTGCGGATGAACTGCGCAAACTTCGCGGCTCGTGCATCGCCATGATTTTTCAGGAGCCGATGACCGCGCTCAATCCCGTGATGCGCGTAGGCGAGCAAATCGCCGAAGCCGTTCTGGCCCATCACCGCGTCTCGAAATCCGAAGCATGGCATCGCGCGGTCGAAGGCATGCGCGACCTCGGCATCGACGAGCCGGACGAGCGCGCCCGCAGCTATCCGCACCAGCTTTCGGGAGGAATGCGGCAACGCGTCATGATCGCCATGGCCATCGTGAACCGTCCGCAACTCCTGATTGCCGACGAGCCCACCACGGCGCTCGATGTCACCATTCAGCAGCAAATTCTCGACCTGCTTAACCAGTTGCGTCGCAAATTTGGATTGGCAATGCTTTTCATTTCGCACGATCTCGCCGTTGTTTCAGAGGTCGCCGATCGCGTGGCCGTGATGTATGCGGGAAACCTGGTCGAGCTGGGCACGAAGACCGATATCTTTCAAGCCGCCGCGCATCCTTACACCCACGGCCTGCTGTGCGCGATTCCCACGCTCGCAACTGATCGCGGCGTTCCGCTCGCAACCATTGAAGGCGCGGTCCCGAGCATCGGTGAACTTCCCCTTGGATGCCTTTTTGAACCCCGCTGTCCGCACCGCATCCCGGCCTGCGCCGCCGAGCTGCCGCCGCTCGTTGAAGTGAGTCCCGGACACTGGGCCCGCTGCCCGGTCGTGAATTCCCCTTCGCGGTCAACGCCACCCGTGAGAACGGTGTAGCGATGGTGTGACCTCGGCCGAAGTTCTGCGTTCGTCCCGCCCATTTTCTCTCCAGAGCAGCTATAATTTTTCCCTCGTGCGCATTCTTCTGCTCAGCGACATTCACAGCAACCTCGAAGCGCTCGAAGCCTGCGTTGCCGCCGCTCCGCCGCACGACCTCGTGGTGAATCTTGGCGATACGGTCGGCTACGGAGGCAATCCCAACGAAGTCATTGCCCGCTCCCAGGCTCTGGGCCGCATTTTCGTCCGCGGCAATCACGACAAAGCCGCCTGCGGACTCATCGGCATCCAAGATTTTAACCCCGCGGCTGGTTTCGCCACGCTCTGGACCCGCAACCAGCTCACCCGCGAAAACCTGGACTGGCTGCGCGCCCTGCCGCAGGGCCCCGTCCAACTCGACGAACTCCCCGGCATACAGTTCGTGCACGGTTCGGTGCTCGACGAAGATGAATACGTGGTCAGCGCCAGCGACGCCATTGCGCCGCTCATTATTAACGTTAATGTGGATGGGCGCGTCAATTCCGCCTCGATCACGTTTTTCGGGCACACGCATCTCCAATGTGGATTCTCGCTCACCGGAGCCATCAGCGAACCCTACCTTCCCGAATATCGCACCGTGGGCCAGCCCGAATCGTCCGCCTGGCTGTTGCGTAAAGACAAGGGTTGCCGCTACCTGATTAACCCCGGCTCCGTCGGACAGCCGCGCGATGGCGACTGGCGCGCCGCCTTTGCCGTGTTCGACTCCGAGGCGTGGACGGTGACTTTCTATCGCGTGCCTTACAACCTGCGCCTGGCCCAGGAAAAAATCCTGGCCGCCAATTTGCCGCAGCGCCTGGCCACGCGTCTGGCGACGGGAAGATAGGACAACGCGGGAGGTGCGGAAACTCCAAGTAGTTGGGAAACACAGATGCGGAGAGCCAAAGCTCCCCGCATTGTGTCAAGCGCGGCGCGGGCTATTTCTGTGTGAACGGCAGTCCCGGCAAGGTTTCCGTATGCTCGGACTTCACCGCGCTGAGCAGGTTCGGATCGAGTCCCAGCGCTTTTACGATAGTCGGGGCAATCTGACGGGTCTCGACCTGATCGTTAAACGTTGCGGGCTTGTAGCTCGGGTTCGAGACAATCAGCAGAACGTTGCGGTCGTCGAAGGCAAAGCCGCCATGCTCGGCGACTTTCTTCGTCCCGCCGGTGTAGATGACGCCAACGTTCGGCGCCACGATGATGTCCGGAGTCCGGGAATCGGTCAGCGGATCGTTGAATTGCAGGGTGAGCGAGGGGCCGGCGAAAATCTCTCCCTGCCCAAACAGGTCTTCATTCGCAGCCAGGGCCAACGTTGCCGCTGCGTTCTCCGTCTGGCTTTGATCGGTCAGCCAGAGCATCGAGATGTCGTCTTCGTCGGCTTGCGCTACCGGCATACCCGGCCCAACGCCAGCCGGCGAAAGGATTTGCGAGGGCGGTTCATCCGCAGGAACATCCCCCGGGATCCGCAGCACCCGATTGATATCAATCGGCGATTGTCCATGCTTGGCCGTCACGATGATCAGCGTCGAGTCGAGCAGCCCTTGCTTCTTCAACTCCGAAACAAACTGCCCAATCGCCGTGTCCACGTACTGGATCTCGGCGAACAAGCTGTCGCTCGGAGTCCCCAACACGTCCACATAACCGCCCGTCAGACTGAGCGATTTTTCTACCAGCTTCTGACCCACGCTGACCGCTTGAAAGTTCATGCCAAACACGTTCGGCACCGGCGCATTCGCGCTTCCGTCGTGCGTTTTGCCGTCAATCCAGTTCAGCACCGCCTGCACCTTATATTGGTCGTAGCAGCGGATGTTCTGGAAGCTGTCCGTCCAGGCATTCGACGACTGTGCGGCGCCCGGGTCGGGAAGCGGATCGCAACCCTGTACTGTGGGTATTGGCACCGGAATCGAGTTGATTTCCGGCGACCACAAATCGTTTACGCCATCGCCGCTCGGCCCGTTGGTAAAGTCGTACGACGGATGCTTGTCGGACCACGCCGTGTAGCCGCCCGCATTCTTCACCACGTTAAAGATTGTGTTGTCGCGAATGAAGCTGTGCGGATACACCGGCGCGCAACCATTTTTCGGATTGCGCGGAAGATAGTCCGGATTGATTCCGGCGATCCCGGAGCTGCCGTTCGGCTTTCCAGAGTCGAGTTTGAGATAGTTGTAGTCAATCTCTTCGTCAAAACCAACCTGTGTGCCAATCACGCTCGGGCAAAGCTTGGCGCCGCCGACAATGCCGTAAGGCGTAGTCTTGGCCGGAGGAGACAGCGCGCGATCGTAGCTGACGTCATAGAAAATTCCCGCCGAACGCGGCGTCCCACCCGTAATGATCGCTGTCAGCCCCGGAAACGAATCGGAAGGTTTCGGAGTCAGCGCCTGCAGGTAATGCACGCCGGTCGCGGAAAGCGAGGCCAGATGAGGGCAGTAAGTCTGGTTCCCGTAACTCGGAACGCCCTTGGCGCAATTCGCGAAATCGAGCGAGTGCATGCCGTCAATGCTGATGAGTAGCACGTGTTGAATCTTGCCGTTGTTTTGCGCGCCAGCCGTGGCCGAAAACAGGCCCGCCAGCGCCAAAGCAAAAAGCACGAGGGAGAGGAAACGACGATCGGGTACCATTGGTCCTCCTAGGATCGAATGTGACCCTTCAGTATTCGCCGGTAGCGGATATCACAGGTTAATGTGATGTAAATCACATGTTAAAGAATTGTAAACGGCCCCCCCTGGAATGCCAAAACCTGTAGAGCTCCCCGGGATCCGGGGCGCATGCGTTCTTCGCTAAACACGGAAAGACAATGAAGCGCCTGTCACCCGCATGACGACCGGCGTTCTCAACCCGTCAACCTGTCCCGCCCACGTTGTAAACTCGGGCTATGTCAAAGTCTTTGCCTTCGCGCTCTTCTGAATCCGGCAATCTTTTCCCGGCGACGAAACCCGCCTCCGCCGCTTACACCGCGCACGTCGATGGCGGGGCCCGTGGCAATCCCGGGCCTGCCGGATACGGCGTTGCCATCACCGACGCCTCCGGCCATCCCGTCGCGGAGCTTAGCGAATACCTTGGGCACCGCACCAACAACTATGCCGAGTATCAGGGATTGCTCGCCGCGCTGCGCTATGCCAGCGAAAACCAGATCAAGGCGCTCAAAGTGATCTCCGATTCCGAACTAATGGTGCGGCAGATGAAAGGCATCTACAAGGTACGGCATCCCGAACTGCGCCAGATCTACGACCAGGCGCAGCAATTGGTGCGGCGGCTCGACCACTTCGAAATCCGCCACGCCTTGCGCGAGCACAACAAGGTCGCCGATCGACTCGCCAACCAGGCGATGGATCGAGGGCGATAAAGAAAAGTCGGATTTGTCTTTTTTTAAGCGATGCCCTTTTTCGAGGCTGCGGCGGCTTTGGCTTTCATCGTTTCCCAGGGGCGCTTGGGACGCTCGACCTCAGGCTGGTCGCGGTCTTCGATGCGATCATAGTGGTACGACTCGCTGGTGGTTCCGAGCGACTCGTTATACAGGCTGGGCAGGGCCAGCGCTTCCTTCATTTCTTCGGAGAACTGTTGCAGTGCCTTGAGGTGGTCGGCCGTAGCCGGAACTTCGGCCTTGCTCGTCTTCAGGAATTGCTGATAGCCGCGATTGACCAGCTTCGAAATCTCGTTGCCAATCATGTATCCAGGATAGGCGAAAATCTTCGCGCCGCCGTCCTCCGTCTTCTGGATCGCCGCCGAGCAGTTGTATTTCTTCAGGAACACACGAGTTTGCGCGCCCGGAGCTTCAATCAGATCAAAACCATGATCGCGCAGCCAGTTGACTGCTTCTTCGTAGGTCCGCGCTTCGATTTTCGCTGTCATTTTATAAACTCAATTCCGCTTGTACCTGAATTAGATGCGCCCCGCACGGATTCGATGGCCTCAAAACCCTTCGCCGCGAATCCGCGCATCCGAGATTCCAACGATAATGATAATGCTGTTGAAATCCTGTAACGATAGTATAGATATACCTTTTTAAGCTTGCCGACACATTACTCTAGTCATAAAGTATCGTTTTCGCTAACACGAAGGGCCGTGGCCTGCCCGTCATCGCCGCCGACTTGCCAGGATTTTGTTCACCGCGGAGGCCCGGAGACACGAAGGAAATCAATAATAGAAAATCCAAAAAAGTTTTCTCCGTGCCTCCGTGTCTCCGTGGTAAAAGAGGTTTCTGACCTTTCATGCTCAAGCTCTCTCAATCCGCCTACGTTTCCCTTCGCCAACACGGAGAGGAAACCTATCCTCAAGAGTGCTGCGGCGTGCTGCTTGGCCACTTCGACGACCAAGGCGCCGAGGCCGGATCAAAGACCGTCTCGCGCGTCGAGCGCTGCGCCAACACTCGCGACGACTCGCCCCGCAACCGTTACCACATCGATCCTCGCGACCTGATCCGCATACAGCGCGAAGGACGCAAGCGCGGTGAGGATATCGTCGGCTTCTACCACTCCCATCCCGATCACCCCGCGCAATGGTCGTCCACCGACCTCGCCGAAGCCCACTGGTTCGGCTGCTCCTACGTGATTACGAGCGTGGAAAAGGGCGTGGCAGCGGCCACGAAATCGTTTGAGCTGACGGGGACTAACGAGGACAATAAGAAACTTGTGGACGAAAGGTTGGTACAGACAATGACGACTTTCCTCGTCGCGGTCTTAGGGTTGTTGTTCTGGGTTGGGTCCTTTGTCGGTGTCAGCGCATTCTTTTCATCGATCAAGCGCTCAGCTCTTCGCGAACAGCCGCGACAAGACGGTACCGAGCTGGAGTTTTTTCCGGTAGTGCGAATGCAGGTCCTTGTCAGAATGGTTCTAGTGCTCCTGGCCGCCTTCGGGGCCCTCCTTTTATTTGCGGTTCGCAAAGAGGGTCAGAGCTTTTACGCTCTTCTGGGCCCCGCGACAGTGTTCCTTCTGATCTCCCTGGTGCGGCCGGTGTCGGTAATAATCGACGCTCACGGCATTCGGCAACGGCGTTGGTTTCTTCCCGACAAGGAAATCAAGTGGTCAGACGTAGCCTCTGTTGCGTACGGCACGAACACTGGAACGATGTACGTTCGCTCTAAAACTGGAGGGCCTAAGATTCGCTTCTCCATTTTTCTGGTCGGTCGGGCTCGCTTCCAGCGCGAGATTCGGGCACATGCCCCCGAGGGCGACATTTGCTCTGAAAACGACGAATAGCCACGGCGCGAGCTTTGGCGTATGAGTACCATTCCAGGTGCGCCAGTGCTTTCGCCTTGCGTCCTTCGAGGGTGATACCATTTCCATTGCGCCGCCGATTGCCTGCGACGCCTGACCCGTAGTTCAAGGAATTTATGGCCACCCTCGCCGATGTCAAATCCGCCGAAACGAAGCCCGAAGTTGTTTTAAGCAACGACGAAATCCTGCGCTACTCCCGCCACCTGATCCTGCCCGAGGTGGGCATGGAAGGACAGCGCAAGCTCAAGGCCGCGAAGGTGCTGTGCATCGGAGCGGGTGGACTGGGCTCGCCGCTGGCGTTTTACCTGACCGCCGCGGGCGTCGGCACGCTCGGCATTGTCGATTTCGACTTCGTTGATTGCACCAACCTCCAGCGCCAGATCATCCACACTACCGCCGACGTTGGGCGCAAGAAGCTCGACTCCGCCGCCGACAAACTGCACGCGCTCAATCCGTTTCTGAATCTGCGGACGTTCGACATGAAACTGACCAGCGCCAATGCGCTGGATTTGTTTCGCGAGTTCGACATCGTCGCCGACGGCACCGACAATTTTCCCACGCGCTACCTGGTCAACGACGCCTGCGTGCTCACCGGCAAGCCCAATGTTTACGGATCTATTTTCCGTTTT
>Ga0181530_10002456_pt1 | contig 21904 bp, 9 predicted proteins | sample PEATcosm2014_Bin_42_FD_119769 | JGI IMG/M metagenome (GOLD analysis project Ga0181530, IMG submission 119769) | Peatland microbial communities from MTU Mesocosm Facility, Houghton, MI, USA - PEATcosm2014_Bin10_60_metaG | ecosystem: Environmental > Terrestrial > Soil > Wetlands > Peat | place... | reverse complement strand
GTTCGCTGGTCAATGGGGATGACAACGCAGCATCCTTTTCCTCCTGGATCGTCGTCGTTGATTCTCTCGCAACCGTGACTCCGCAACGTTTGCACACGAACGGAATCGAATTGCGCCCAGCTTGTGGCAGATCTCTCCCGTCAGCTACCGATTGCTCTACCCCGCAAACGACCCCATTCACCCCGTCTCCTGATCGGAGATTCCGGCCCAGCCGAAGCGCAGCCTTTTCCCTACCAACCAAACTGCACCCCAAACTATGAAGTACTCACCACGGCATCCACGGCTTGTAGCCGTATTGTTCGCCGCGATATCCGCCAGCGCGAGTATCCAGGCCCAGACAGCCCCGAGTCCCGCCCAGCCCGCCCAGCCCGCCAACGCGCAGGTTATCCCGAACACGCCGGCTACCCCGGACGAGGAAGTATTAGTGCTGTCCCCGTTCGAAGTCACCGCCACCAGCGACACAAAGAGCTATAATGCGCAGACCACGCTGGCCGGCAATCGACTCAGCACCGATCTGCGCGACATCGGCAGTTCCGTGACCGTGGTCACTTCGCAGCTCCTCCTGGACACCAACGCGACCGACAACGCCTCGCTGCTCCAACGCATCGGCGGCGCTGAAGTGGGTGGCGTATATGGCAACTTTGCCAGTCCCGGTCCCGGTACCAGCAATCAGGTCCTTACCGAAGACACCATCCATCCGACCGAGGACACCCGTATCCGCGGTCTCGCTGCTGCCGATAATACCCACGATTTCTTTCTCTCAGACATCCCATGGGACTCATATAATATCGACCGCATCGATCTCTCACGCGGACCGAATGCGATTCTCTTTGGTGAAGGCAGTCCCGCCGGCATCATCAATGCCGGCAGCCGGATGGCCGAATTCGCTAATTTTGGAAACCTCGACTTGCGCTTTGGCAGCTGGGGCACCACCCGCGAGAGCTTGGATTACAATTTTCAAGTCGTGCCTGGCCAGGTCGCCTTCCGGCTCGATCTCCTGCACGATGACGAGAAATATGAACAGCAGCCGGCCTATTCGAAGGACCAGCGCATATCCGGTGCACTCCGCGTCGAGCCTGCTTTCCTGAACAAAAACGGATATAAAACCATCTTCAAGGTGAACTTCGAAGTTGGCCAGGTCGATTCCGACAATCCTCGCTCGCTTCCTCCGACGGACCACATTACTCCGTTTTTCACACCCGCCGATGCTGGAGCTTATCAGGCGGGACTGAATGGTTTGAATTCGTGGACAACCGGCCTCCCCGCTGGTTACATCTCCAGCGCTGCTAATGGTTATGCAGGTGCCGGCCGTTCCGGCAATTCGAATACCGATCCGTGGTTTACGAACAGCCAGCTCGGTAATTCCAGTTTTCCGTTGAACGTTTTCCAGAACGGTTCCTCCACCGGTCCTGCGGGCACGTACCGCTTCACGTCCGTGCCCCAGAATGGTGAGGCCACGACCACCGGCCTCGTGTGGCCATATGGCGCGTTTCCCGGCTCCTGGCTTACTATAAACGGCGCAGGGTCGTATCCAATCTATGCGGGGCTGCCTTACGCCAACGCTGGCCTCTTCACGGATACCTCGCTGACCAACCCTTCGGCCTTCAATTTCTACAAGAATTTGATCGACGGCAACATGAAATCGGAATGGCAACGTTTCAATTCGATTACGGCGAGTCTCGCGCAAACCTTCCTCTATGACCAGGTTGGCTTCGACGTTGATTTCAACAAACAGCACTATGAGGACGGCCAGATCAACCCCTTCGGCGGTGCCGTCCCCTTGTACATTGACGTCATGTCTACCAACAACGACGGAACGTCGCTAGCAACCGCTAGCGCGAATCCGAACTATGGCCGCCCGTTTGTCGTTAACAACGACAACCCAACCAATTTCGATTATACTAGCGACCGCCAAGATGCGCGCGCCACGGGCTTTGTCACACATGACTTCAGGAAGGACAGCAATGAATGGTGGGCAAGGATCCTTGGCATCCAAACCCTGACCGGCTTGTATGATGATGCGAAGCAAACAACCGACACCATAAATTGGCAGCAGTATGGTTATCTCGGCGCAAACACCGCTCTCGCCGCGACTCTCGGCGGGGGAGGCGAAACAGGTGGTAACTTCGAATCTGTAAACCCGCAACAGGTCATTTATCTGGGGCCCTCGTTGGTGGGCAAGTCGCTCTCGGGGGCTAATATTCCCAGGGTCACCGGCAACCCGACAATCGGTAACCAACCGATCAATTACTTCGATTTCACCCCGAACCCGGCGAACGCATCATTGAGCCCTACCAACCCTGCGTACTACAACGGCTGGACGGGCGAGCAGACCTTGACAGTTACCAATTCTGAAGCCGATCCTTCCGTCAACCGCGACCTTTTGGCGACTTCCGATCGTATTACGCGCTCGGTGACTACCTCTCAGGCGTTGGTCTACGAAGGCAAGTGGCTGGATGACGCGCTTGTGGGTATCTATGGCTGGCGCAAAGATATCAACACGAGCTGGGCTGATCAAGCCACTCTCGGCGATGCGAACGACCCGCAAAACATCAAATTCAATAACGTCGGGTTTTCAAGCGCTCCACAGGGTCGTGTAGAAGTTCAATCCCGCTCCTATAGTATTGTGGCTCACCTTGGGGAACTCCCTGGCCTGAAAGATTTTGCCAGCAAGCTTCCCGTCGATGTCAGTCTGTCCTACAGCGTATCGAGCAACTTCGAGCCGGACTCAAGCCGCGTCAACATTAACGGGGATGCCGTCGCGCCTCCGGCAGGCAAGACCATCGAGCGTGGCATTCTGATCGAGACGCGTAACGGCAGGTTCGCCCTCAAGGTCAATCGCTACGTGACCAACATCACGAACGGTTCGAACCCCGACGGTAGTGCCTTCGCCGCCGAACTGGCCAATTTCGTTGGCTTCTCGGCATACTACGGCAACGTCTTTTATTATCGCAATAACCAGTCCGGCGGGTTCCCTCAATCAGCCGCGAGTCAAGCCGACAGCAATCCGGGCATCGGCCCCGATGGGGGCCCGGTTGGTCAAAGCGGTGTTGGGAATACATCCTACGGCGCGGGCTACTACTTCGATGCTGCTGGCTGGCACACTCCGGCGATGGAGGCTCTACAGGAGTCCTCAACCAACGCCACGCGGGCATGGGAGACCCAGCTTAACACTGATTTCCCTAACTTCTTTGCGAATTGGGGCATGGGTAGCCTGGCTGCCGTGCTGTCCGGCGATGATCTGAGAGCCCAGCTGCAGGGCCTCCCAGGCGAACAAAACTTCGCGATTACCGAAAACTCCCAGTCCCAGGGCTGGGAATTTGAGCTCGACGCCAACCCCACCAAGGAGTGGCGCATTACGCTCAACGCTACAGAAACGAATGCGGTCGTCACGCAAATCGGTGACCCGGCCTTGGTCAAATTCATGGCGGACACGGCGGCCTATGTTGCAGGCCCCGGCGGCTCTCAGCAGTGGTTCTGGGGCAATTCAGCAGGACCAAACAACTCAGTGCCTAACGTCGCCCAAGCCTACTACATCGCATACAACGGCCTTCCTGCGTTAGGTGGCGCTTGGGCCGAACTCCAGCAGCAGCAGAACGTTGCGGTTTCGCAACTCGCCAAGTGGCGCTTCAACCTGACGTCGAACTATGACTTCGATCACGGCGTCCTCAAAGGTGTCAACATTGGTGGTGGCGTGCGTTATACAGGCCCTGAGGTCCTCGGCTATCCCCCGAGTGGCGATCCCACGCTTCCGCCTCCGTACCTCCCCAACCTATCCAAGCCGGAAATGGGCGGGGGTGAGACCTACTTCGACCTTTGGGTTGGTTATAAACATAAGATCACCGACAAGATCGGATGGAACATTCAACTCAACGTCGAAAATGTCGGCAGAGGGAATTATCTGATTCCGGTCAGCTATCAGGCGCCGATAAACGGTGTGGCACAACCTGCGTTCTATCGTATCGGTCCGACGGAGAAGTTCACGGTCAGGAACGTATTTAGTTTCTGATCTCTTAGCCTCGAATGCCGCGCCCGGCCTACGGCAGGCTAGGCGCGGCATCCCCTTCAACTGCAGTTCCTGCCTCACACCCCTTACGTTCACTAATACCCTGAGCTTCAGATTTCCTGGATAGGTTACAGGCAAGTGCCCATTTCGAGGTAGGTACCATCCGGGGAATGGTACCAGTCAGCAGGCAAATAAGGTGCGCAGCAGGGCTCTCACGAAGTACGGCCTGCCGCGCACCTTCTCGTTTCAACAAAGTTTTCTCCTACCAATTGAGTGGACACAGCGAATGACCAGCACATACAGAACGCGGACAGCCGCTCTCCGGCAATCTCCGTGCGCGGATCTGCCCGGTTAGACGGCCGTTCCGGGCTGCACTTCGACGCGGCGATCTTCGACATGGACGGCGTTGTCACCGATACGACGGCGGTCCACTCGAGAGTCTGGAAGCAGATGTTTGACAGCTATTTGAGACGCAGGGCGACTGCGTTAGCTGTCCCTTTCGTGGAATTCGACGCCGAACGCGACTACCGTGCATTTGTAGACGGGCGTCCTCGGTACGAAGGCGTCGCTACATTCCTGAATTCACGCGGTATTTCCCTTAGCCGAGGAGTTCCCAGTGATTCTTCTCAAATCGAGACGGTCTGCGGCCTCGGAAATCTCAAGAATGAAATCTTCAATTCTCTCATCAAGAGCGAAGGTGTCGCCACATTCGAGTCAACGGTGTCCCTCATTCGCCAGCTACTCCAGGAGGGCGTGAAGATCGGGCTGGCGACATCGAGCTTCAATGCCGCGGGAATATTGCAGCGGTCGGGAGCGGACAAGCTGTTTGAGTCGGTGGTCGATGGAGCCGTGGCCGCGTCCCGAAAGCTCAAGGGAAAACCGGAGCCGGACGTGTTCGTGGCCGCGGCCGCCGACCTGGGAGTTCCAGCCTCAAGGGCAATAGTGATTGAAGACGCAGTGCCGGGAGTGCAGGCCGGCGCCAAAGGGGGATTCGCCTTGGTCATCGGAATTGCGCGAGACGGCAAGCTGCATGAGCTCCTCCGCATTGGTGCCGACATCGCGGTCCGAGACCTCTCAGAGACCAGCCTTGAGCAGATCGAGCAGCTAGTTCAGGAGAAGCGCGCAAGAGCCGGGTGATTTCCCATTTCGGCATTGTACTATCCCATGCGCAAAAAACCCCTCCTGAGCTTCTGGCAGTTGTGGAACATGAGCTTCGGCTACGTGGGCATCCAGTTCGGCTTCGCCCTGCAGAACGCCAACGTCAGCCGGATCTTCGAGACCCTGGGCGCGAAGGTGGAAGAGATCCCTATCCTCTGGATCGCGGGCCCGGTCTCGGGACTCGTTGTGCAGCCGATCATCGGCTACATGAGCGACCACACCTGGAACCGGCTGGGGAGGCGGAAGCCCTACTTCCTGGTCGGCGCCGTGCTCGCGTCCCTGGCGCTTCTGGTGATGCCCAACTCGCCCGCGCTGTGGTTTGCCGCCGGCATGCTGTGGATCATGGACGCCTCCATCAACGTGACCATGGAGCCGATGCGGGCCTTCGTGGGCGACATGCTGCCGGACGAGCAGAGGACCACGGGATTTGCCGTCCAGACCTTCTTCATCGGCGCAAGCTCCGTCGTCGGCTCGCTGATGCCGTACCTGCTGACGAATTGGCTCCATCTTGCGAACACCGCCCCCGAGGGGCGACTCCCGGACTCTGTGAAGTGGTCCTTCTACGTCGGAGGCGTCGTGTATCTCCTCGCCGTCTTGTGGACCATCGTCTCGGTCCGGGAGTACTCGCCGGAGGAACAGAGGGACTTCCACGCGACAACGAATGAGGTGGCAAAGGGCGACGAGCCCGAGTTCACCCTTGACGTCAAGAGGTACAACAGGGCGGGCGCGCTTCTTCTGCTGGGGGGCCTGATCGTCAGTTTCGCCATAAGGCAGCTCTCCTGGGACAGGCCGCTCTACATCCTGTCCTTCGGCGCCTGCTTCTACGGTGCCCTGCAGCTGGTGGCCGCGGGGCGATACGCGGCGGGCAGGAGGCGCGGGCTCGCGGAGCTGGTCCATGACCTCAACAACATGCCCGGGGCGATGAGGCAGCTGGCCTTGGCGCAGGTGTTCACCTGGTTCGCGCTCTTCGCTTTTTTCATTTACGCCACCGCGGCCGTTACGAGCTATCATTTCGGCAGCAGCGACCCGAGAAGCGAAGCCTACAACGCGGGCGCCAACTGGGTGGGCGTGCTGATGTCCGTCTACAACGGAGTGGCGGCGCTCGTGGCCTTCCTGCTGCCCATGATGGCAAGGCGCACCAGCCGCGTCACGACGCACATCGTGTGCCTGGTGATCGGGGGGCTAGGCCTGTGCTCCATGCATCTCTTCAGGGCGCCCGGCATGCTGATCGTCTCCATGGGCGCCTTGGGCATCGCCTGGGCCAGCCTGCTGACGATGCCTTACGCCATCCTGAGCAGCGTGGTGCCCTACAGGAAGATGGGAGTCTACATGGGCATGTTCAACTTCTTCATCGTCATACCGCAAATCCTCGCCGCCGCCGTGCTGGGCCTGCTTGTCCGCACCCTGTTTCACGGGCACGCGATCGATGCGATCGTGATGGGCGGGATCTCCATGGTCGCGGCGGCGGCGCTCATGCTCCGAGTCGAGGACGTCGGGCGACAACCCAGCTCTTTATGAAGGATTTGTGGTCCATCAGCACTGCCGAGACTGCCAATGGCAACGAAGACATCATGCGGCGTGGCAACGTCTACCAGATTGCCAATGGCTACATGGGCTATCGCGGCACGCTGGATGAGTTCGGGCCACAGCAGATGGTGGGCATCACGCTTGCCGGGATCTTTGACCGGGTGGGGTCGGCGTGGAGGGAGCCCATCAACGCGCCGAACGGGGGGTTCACGCGGGTGGCGGTCGGCAGGAAGGAGCTGTCGGCGCTCGGCCGCCGGGTGTCGGGGCACCGGCAGACGCTGCGCTTCGCAAACGCCCTGTTCGAGCGGGAGACCACCTTCGACCTCAAGGGGACGAGGGTCACGCTCAGGTCCTCGCGCTTCCTGAGCGCCGAGACGCCGAACTTGGGCGTCGTGAAGTTCAGCCTCAGCTGCGACCGGGCGGACAAGCTCACGATCCGGACCGGGATCGACGGGAATATCTGGGACCTCAATGGCCCGCACCTTAAGCTGCTCGACCCGGAAAGGCGCGGAGAGACGCTGGTCGTCGAGGGCCGGGCGCACGAGACGGGAAAGCACGTCGCCGTTGCCGAGGCGGCCGACATCGGCTTCGGCGAGGTCTCCTATGAGGCCTCCAACAACCGTAACGTGCGGGTCGTGAGCCTCGAGGCCGAGCCAGGCCGGGTATATACGATTCACAAGTTCTTCGCGACGTACACGGACAACGACAACGCCGGGGTGCCGGTGGCAGAGGCCGCGGTCGCGGCAGCCGAGCGGGCTCGCGCCCGCGGCTACGAGGCGTGCCTCGCCGCGCACAATGCCGAGTGGAGGAGGCGGTGGGCGCGGAGCGACGTCCGGATTGGCGGGGACGACGAGGCCCAGCTCGCGCTCCGCTACAGCATCCTCCAGCTCCTCATGGTCGCCCCGGTCCCGGGGAGCGCGAACTCCATCCCGGCCCGGGCGCTCTCGGCGCAGTGCTACAAGGGGGCCATCTTCTGGGACACGGAGATGTTCATGTTCCCGTTCTTCCTCCACACGCACCCGGGGACCGCGCTTGAGCTCATGCGCTACCGGATCCGGACGCTCGACGGGGCAAGGCGGAAGGCGAAGTCGGAGGGCCACGGCTACCGCGGCGCCTTCTACGCCTGGGAGAGTCAGGAGACGGGAGACGACGCCTGCACCTATTTCAACATCGGCGACCCCATCACCGGCCGGGCGCTCCGGACGCACTTCCGGGACAAGCAGTTCCACATCAGCGGCGACGTCGCGATCGCCCTCTGGGACACTTACCGCCTGACGGGGGACGACGCGGTTCTCCTCGAGGGCGGGGCCGAGGTCATCCTCGAGTGCGCCCGCTTCTACTACTCGGCCGCCTACTACAAGCGCGAGAAGCAGCGCTACGAGATTCTGGATGTGATCGGCCCCGACGAGTACCACGAGCGCGTGAACAACAACGCGTTCACGAACCGGGTCGCGCGGGAGACGTTCGTGATCGCGATCGCCGCGGTGGAGCACCTGCGGGCGAGGCACCCGAAGGCGCTCCGCGCGCTCCTAAGGAAGCTCCGGATCGAGAAGGAGCTCGCCGGGTTCCGCGACGCGGCCGCGAGGCTCTACGAGCCGGCCCCCGATCCAAAGACGGGGGTCATCGAGCAGTTCGACGGGTACTCCAACCTCAGGGAGACGACGATCGCCGAGCTCAAGGCCCAGATGATCCATCCGAACGAGTATCTCGGCGGGGGCCAGGGGCTTGCGGTCCCGACGCGGATCATCAAGCAGGCCGACGTCGTCATGATGCTCCACCAGTTCAGGAGCCGGTACAGCACCCGGGTGAAGCGGCAAAACTGGGAGTTCTACGAGCCCCGGACGGAGCACGGCTCAAGTCTCAGCGCCTGCGCCTACGCCCTAGTCGCGACGGAGATCGGCAAACTCGACAAGGCCTACGAGTATTTCCTGAAGACGGCGAAGATCGACCTAGAGGCCAAGTACAAGGTCTACGTGGGCAACGTGTTCATGGGCGGCTCGCACCCCGCCGCGAACGGCGGGGCCTGGATGACGGCCGTCCTCGGCTTCGGCGGCGTGCTGGCGGACGAGCGAGGCCTAGCGATCAACCCGCGGCTCTGCCGGAAGTGGAGCCGCCTCGACTTCCCCCTGGCGTACAAGGGCGACGCCTTCCGCGTGACGATCACGAAGTCCTCGGTCGCCGTCGCGTCGGCCAAGGCAAACCGGCGGGTGCGGACCTTCCGGGTGGCGGGGAAGCCCGTCAGGTGCCGGCCCGGAGAGAAGGTGACGGTCCGCTACCGGCCGGCGCGTTAGGTTGCCCTTGGCACAGGGATCCGCTTTTTCGGAGGACAACCCCATGACCCCCTCGCTCATCCGGGCCGCGACGGCCCTCGCGTGCATCCTCTCGGCCGGCACGGCGCTCGCGTCCGTCGGGGCCGACACGCCGTGGACGACCACGGAGGCCGAGGACATGCGGACGAACGGCGTCGTCCTCGGTCCGGGATACCAGCCGAACACGGTCGAGACCGAGTCCTCCGGGCAGCGCTGCGTGAAGCTCGTCGCCGCGGGCGACTTCGTCGAGTTCACAGCGGCCAACCCCGCCGACGCCCTGGTGATCCGCTACAGCCTACCGGACTCCCCGAAGGGCGGCGGGGTGCTCGGGAGCCTGAGTCTCATCATCGACGGGAAGGAGGTTCGGAAGCTCAAGCTCACCTCGGCGTATTCCCACCTCTACGGAACATACCCCTTTTCGAACGACCCCACGAAGGGCAAGGAGCGCAACTTCTACGACGAGCTCCAGGTGAAGGGGCTCCCGATCGCCAAGGGGTCCGTGGTCCGCCTGCAGCGGACGGCCGTCGACGCGGCCTACTGCATCATCGACTTCGTCGACCTCGAGAAGGTCCCGGCGCCCCTCTCCGCCCCGGCCCATTCCCTGAACGTCGCCGACTTCGGCGCGGATGCCCACTTCCGCTCGGACTCGACGGCCGCGATCCGGGCCTGCATCGCCGCGGCGGCGGACCAGGGCAGGCCTGTCTGGATCCCCCCCGGGAACTACCTCGTGACGGGCGAGATCCTCGTCCCCTCGTCGGTGACCGTCCAGGGTGCGGGGATGTGGCACACGAGCCTCGTGGGAGACCCGGCGCTCTACGGCCACCCCGACCGGCGGGTGCGGATCAAGCTCTCCGGCAGCCACATCCGGATCGCCGAATTCGCGGTCGTCGGCCGACTCAACTACCGGAACGACAGTGAGCCGAACGACGGCATCATCGGAGCCGGCTGCTCGGAGTCCACGATCTCCGGGATCTGGCTCGAGCACACGAAGGTCGGCATCTGGATCTACAACGGCGTGAACCTGGTGATCGAGGGCTGCCGCTTCCGAAACACGATCGCTGACGGCATCAACCTCTGCGTCGGGACGAGCGGGACCGTCATCCAGGACTGCGCGGCCCGGGGCACGGGCGACGACTGCTTCGCCATCTGGCCCGCGCCGTCCGACCAGGGCTTCGTGGACCAGGGCCCGAAGACCGGAAACAACGTGATCCGCCGGTGCACCGGGCAGCTGACGTTCCTTGCGAACGGCGCCTCGATTTACGGTGGCGCCGGCAACCGGGTCGAGGACTGCCGCTTCACCGACATCGGGACCGGCTGTGGCGTGCTCATCAGCACGACCTTCCCGACCTCCGACGAGAGTCTCGGGATCGACAACAACTTCAGCGGCACGACGGTCATAAGGAATTGCGAGCTCGTGCGCTGCGGGGGCTACGACCACGACTGGGCCTGGCGGGGCTCAGTGCAGGTCTGCATGGATCGCCGGAGCATCTCGGGCCTCGTCTTCAGCAATGTCTCCGTCAGGGACAGCTTCTCAAGCGGGGTGATGATCGTCGCCCCGGGCCGGTCGAAGGGCCAGGGGACGCTCTCCGACGCGAAGTTCGAGAATGTGGTCGTCAGCGGCTCCGGCCTCGAGGGCTCGGCCCACCACGACCTCTGGGTCTCGAAGGACGCGGCGGGCGGTGCCGCGCTCGTCCGCTCCTCGTTCCCGGATACGCGCAACGAGTCCGGCGATTTCAAGCTCAACGCCGCCCCTTAGGGCGAATCCGAACTTGCTCGTCGCCCGCGGGGGCCCGACGGTTATCGTCCCCGGCCGTGAAGTTCGCTCCGGCAGTTGCCGTCCGGCACGCGGCGCTCGCGCTCCTCGCCTCCCGCATCGGCGCCGGATCCGACTTGCCGGCACCGGGCGCCTACGCCCTTCGTTGCTCACGCAAGCAGGTCGTAGATCATGACGTGGTCTCGCATTTCTGAGCCGGGGTTGTGTTAGTTTGGGCTGGTGGGTAACGTTCGAAAATCCCACCTAAAATGCCTAGGAAAAGACGCAGTGAAGAGCAGATTGTTTACGCGCTCGGGGGCGGACTAGCATAAGACTGTCGGGTTAATTTGGAGGGAGCAAAAGCCACCTATTGCCAGTGGTGTTGTCAGTTTCCAACGATCCCTGAAATCAGAACGGCTAAGAAATTCAGGGCGAGAGGCTTATGCGGCTGGCGTCCCCACGGGGATTCGAACCCCGGTTCTCACCGTGAAAGGGTGGTGTCCTGACCGGGCTAGACGATGGGGACGTAGCGCGGAACTCGGCAAGCTAGGCCCGGGTCCCGCTCAAGCAAGTGCATTTTTCCGTCTGGACCCGCGCCGCCGACCGGGAATTCTCGGTCGGATGACCTTTGCCGAAATCGAGTCCGCACTGCCTGGCCGGGCCGTCACGTCGATCGAGGTTCCATTCCCAAGAATCGGATCTGGCAAGGTCCGCGAGATCTTCGATCTGGGAGATGCCCTGCTGCTGGTCGCAACCGACCGGCTGTCGGCATTCGACGTCATCCTGCCGGACGGTATCCCGGGCAAGGGAATCCTGCTGACGCAGATGAGCCTGTGGTGGTTCGCAAAGACCTCGGGGATCATCGGCAACCACCTGCTGCCGGACCAGGAGGCCGAGTTTGACCGGCGCGGCATCGGAGGCCGGGATCTCCGGCTTCGAAGCATGGTGGTCCGCCGACTGCAGCCGCTCCCGATCGAATGCGTCGTCAGGGGCTATCTGGCGGGCAGCGGATGGACTTCATACGCAAGCTCGGGGTCAATCTGCTCGATCCCGCTGCCGGCGGGCCTTCGGCAGGCCGACCGGCTGCCTGAGCCGATCTTCACGCCGACGACGAAGGCCCCGAAGGGCAGCCACGACGAACCGATTGACGACGCCAAGGCTTCCGCGACGGTGGGCGCGGCCCTTTACGACAGGGTGAAGGCGGTGAGCCTTGCGCTCTACCGGTTCGGGCACGACCGGGCCCGAGAGGCCGGGATGATCCTGGCGGACACGAAATTTGAGTTCGGGACCGATTCCGCCGGCAAGCTCGTCCTCATCGACGAGGTGCTCACTCCGGATTCGTCGCGCTACTGGCCGAGGGACAGCTACGAGCCCGGCCGCTCCCCGCCCAGCTACGACAAGCAGTTTGTGCGGGATCACCTGCTGGGCCTGCCTTGGAACCAGAAGCCGCCGGCCCCGCAGCTGCCGCGCGATGTGGTCGAGAAGACCCGCGAGAAATACCTCGCGGCGCTCCGGAGCCTGATGAGCGGCGGGCCCGCTACTGCATGACGCCGAGCCGCTTCGGCGGCATGTCGGCGCCGCTTTGGGCGCGGGTGAGCTCGCGCCGCAGCCAGTCGAGCGCGGCGTTAACCGCGCGCTGCTTCACGGTGCTGCGCGGACCGGGATAGCTCAGCTTGCGGGACCACACGCCGTGCGGCGCGTGGAGGGCGATGAAGTTCGTGCCGACGGGGTTCTCGTTCGGTCCGCTGCAGGGTCCGGCGCATCCGGTGATCGCTAGGGCGTAGTCCGCCGCCAGCTTCTCGGCGGCGCCGGTGGCCATCGCGACGGCCGCCTCGGCGCTCACGGCTCCATGCTGCAGCAGCAGGCATTCGGGCACTTCCAGGAGCTGCATCTTCGAGTCGTTCGAGCAGCATACGCATCCGCCGGCGAAGAACTTCGAGGCGCCGCAGATGTCCGTGAAAGCGTTCGCCAGCAGGCCGCCGGTGGCCGTCTCCGCCACCGCAAGCAGCATTTCCTGGGACCGCAGCAGCTCGGCGCAGACCTTGGCAAGCGACTCGTCCCCAAAGGTGACGAAATCCTCCCCCAGAAGCTGGGCGCACTCGGCCGCGATTCCCTCGATCTCCGCCAGGCCGAGTTCGCCACCGGGCGAGCTAAGCCTGCAGTCGACATGCCCCGAATGCGCGCAGAACGCGACGCCGAGGCGCGACCCGTGGCGGGCGATCACCGGCTGGAGCCTGGTCTCGAGCAGCGATTCGCCGATCCCCGCCGTCCGCAGCTGGACGTAGGCCTTGCGGTCGCCGATGAGCCCTAGCTGCGCAAGGCGGGGAAGCACCTGCTCCGTCAGCATCGGCTGCATCTCATTGGGCGGGCCCGGCATCATGCAGAGCACCTTGCCGTCCTGCTCCACCCACAGCCCGGGCGCGGTTCCGTTCGCGTTGGCCAGCACCTCGCAGCGCTCGAACCGGTAGGCCTGCTTGCGGTTGTTCGCCGTCATCTTGCGCCCAAGGAGGGCAAACCGGTCCTGGATATGCCTCTCGATGTCGGGGTCCAGCACGAGGCGCTGCCCCAGGACTCCGGCCACCGATTCGCGTGTCCGGTCGTCGCAGGTCGGCCCGAGGCCGCCCGTCATGATGACGACATCCGAGCGGGCCCAGCTTTCCCTGAACTGCTCGGCAATGTCCGCGGCATCGTCGGTTACCGTTACGTTCCTGGACAATTCGACGCCGCGGGCCCCGAGCTGCGAGCCGATGAACGCCAGGTGACCGTTGGCTGTCAGCCCAAGGAGGAGCTCGTCGCCGAGGGTGAGAAGCTCGAAGTGGAGCCTGCGCCCAGGTTTGTCCGGACGGTGTGCTGGAGTTTCGCGAGAAAGCATGCTTGCGGACGCTGAAATTAGGCTAATCTCGCAAAAATGCCAGCCGCCGGCTCAGATACCGTAGTTCCACTTACGCTCAAGGAGAAGGTGCGGCGCCTGCCCGACCGGCCGGGGGTCTACCTCATGAAGGACCGGATCGGCCGGATCATCTATGTCGGGAAGGCAAAGGCCCTCAAGAAGCGGGTTTCATCGTATTTTCAGCCGTCGCGGGCCTTCACGCTCCATCCGAAGATCCGGGCGCTGGTCGAGATGATCGCCGACTTCGACGCGATCGAGGTGAAGTCGGAGCCGGAGGCGATCCTCCTGGAGGGGAAGCTCATCAAGCAATGGAAGCCGCGGTACAACACGGACTTCACCGACGACAAGCGCTTCCTCCTGGTCCGCGTGGACCCGCGGGAGGAGCTGCCCCGCTTCCGGCTCGTCCGCCTGAGGAAGGACGACCACTCCCGGTACTTCGGGCCGTTCGCCCACAGCGGCCCCCTCCGGAAGGCGCTTGCGCAGATGCGGCGCCAGTTCGGCATCCTGCTGGGCGACGCGGCGCCCCGGCATCTGCCCGACGGCTCCTGGCAGCTATACGACGACGTCAGGGGGGAGATCTACGGGTTTCCGGCAAGCGTCACGTCGGCGGACTACCGGGGGCGGGTCGAGCGCGCGTGCGCGTTCCTCGAGGGCAAGTCGCGCGAGTGGCTCGAGTCGCTTCGCGCCGAGATGCAGGCGGCCGCCGGGCGCCGCGAGTTCGAGAGGGCGGCGGGACTGCGCGACATCGTGCTTGCGCTAGAGAAGACGCTCGAGAAGACGCGGCATTTCGAGCGGACCGACCCGACGGCCCTGAGCGCGGGCGAAGAGGCGCTGGCCTCGCTCCAGGAGGCCCTGGCGCTTCCCTCGCGCCCCCGCGCGATCGAGTGCTTCGACATTTCCCACATCTCGGGGACCTTTGTGGTCGCCTCCATGGTCCGGTTTGCGGAGGGCAAGCCCGACCGGGACAACTACCGCCGCTTCAGGATCAAGGGTTTCATCGGGAACGACGACTACCGCGCGATGGAGGAGGTGGTCGGGCGCCGGTACCGGAGGCTCCACAGGGAGGGCCGCGCGTTTCCCGACCTGCTCGTGATCGACGGGGGAAGGGGGCAGGTGGCCTCCTCCCTGAAGGCGTTTGCCGCCCTTGACCTTGAGCCGCCTCCGATCGTCGGCCTTGCGAAGAGGGAGGAGACGATCGTCTTCCCCGACGACCGGCCGCCGCTCGAGATTCCCCGCGACCATCCCGGCCTCAGGCTCCTGCAGAGGCTCAGGGACGAGGCCCACCGGTTTGCCAACACCTACAACGCCGACCTGCGGTCAAAGAAGATCCGCGAGTCGCTCCTTGACGACCTCGCGGGCCTGGGCCCCGTCCGCCGCGCCGCGCTCATGGCGCGTTTCGGGAGCATCGACCGGCTCCGGAGCGCGAAGGTCGCCGAGATCTCCGAGGTCGCCGGCTTCGGGCCCAAGCTCGCCTCCCAGCTTCACGCCTTCCTGGCCGGGACGCGGGTGGCGCCCGCGGAAACTCCTTGATCCTCCGGGCCGCTCGGGCCTCCTACGGGATCTCCATGGACTCCATCCGCCTCCTGCTGCTCGTCGTGGCTTCATCCGCGTGCGCGGCCCTGCCGGCGCCCGCGGCCCCGGAGCTGGACGCGCTCTTCCAGGACCACGCCGTGCTCCAGCGCGACAAGCCGGCGCCCGTGTGGGGCCGCGCCAGCCCGGGTGAGCACGTGAGCGTGACCTATGCCGGGCAGACACTCGGCGCGACGGCGGGCCCCGACGGGCGCTGGATCGTGGCCTTCGCCCCCATTGCCGAAAGTCCGTCCGGCTCCGACCTCATCGTGACCGGGAATGGGAAGGCTGTCGCCCGCGATGTCGTCGTCGGCGAGGTATGGGTGTGCTCCGGCGGGGCCAACATGGAATTCGAGGTCGACGACCCCCTCAAGCCGCTGTTCAGAGTAAGCGATGCGGCGGCCGAGGTCGCGGCGGCCCGCCACCCGCTGATCCGTCAATTCAAGGTAGAGCACCGGGCGCCCGCCCAGCCCATGGATGCGGTCCGAGGCGAATGGAAGGTCTGCTCCCCCGAGACCGTGGGGCAATTCACGGCTGTCGGCTATTTCTTCGCGCGCGATCTCCTCGCACGGCTCAATGTGCCGTTCGGAATCATCAACAGCACCTGGGCGGAGGCACCCCTCGAATCCTGGATGAGCCCCCTGGCGCTCGCCGGTCTGCAGGGTCTCCCGGGCGCGCGCCCGGCCGAGGCCGGCCCCGGGTCTGCCGGCTCCGCGTTCAACGGGATGATTCACCCGCTGCTGCAATACGCAATCCGCGGCGTGATCTGGTACCAGGGCGAGGGCGACGTGGGGCGCGCGGCCGGCTACGCCGTCCAATTCCCGAGGATGATTTCCTCGTGGCGGGGGCATTTTGGACAGGGAGACTTCCCGTTTCTCTGGGTGCAGCTTGCGGAGGTCGATTCGCCCGGGGAAGGCCCGGGCGAACCGTGGGCGTACCTGCGCGAGGCCCAGGCCAGCGCCCTTTCGCTCCCGTCGACGGGTCAAGCCGTGTCAATTGACATCGGAGAGGCAAGGAACGCTTATCCCAGGAAAAAGCAGGAGGTGGGCCGCCGCCTGGCGCTCATCGCCAAGGCGATGGTCTACGCTATTCCTGTGGACTACTCGGGGCCGGCCTACCGGGAGATCGCCGTCGAGGGTTCTTCGATCCGGGTGCGCTTCTCCTTTGCGGGCAACGGACTGACCGCGTCGGGCAAGCCGCTCCAGTCGTTCGAGGTCGCCGGCGCGGACCGCGTGTTCCATCCGGCCAGCGCGGTCATCCAGGGCGATTCCGTCGTTGTCCGGTCCTTCGCCGTCGCGCACCCGGTGGCCGTCCGCTACGCCTGGCGCAATGCCCCCGAGGCGAACCTCTACAACGGCGCCGGGCTCCCCGCGGCGCCGTTCCGCAGCGACGATTGGTGAGCGCCGCGCGCGGTCAGGGTAGCTCGTACACCTCGCCCAGCGCCTGGCCGGCCGAGTTGCTCGCGCTCGTCACCTCGAACGTGTACGCGCCCGGCGGCAGGCTGGCTATGAGGGCGGTGTCGGCGCTACCGGAGGCGAGCGCGAACGCCCCGACGCTCGCGTCCGTGGCGGCGATGCTCGCGGCATCCGCGCCGACCTGGTAGGGGCCAGAGACGATCTGGCTGGCCCAGCTGCGGTTCTGGGCGACCAGGTTGCCGCTGGCGTCGTAGACGCTCAGAACCGGATCGGCGAGCGAGCCCGCGACGCCGTAGGCCGCAAGTCCGGGACCCACTCCGCGGATGAGGACATTCTTGGTCGAGGTTCCCGAGACCACGAAGCCCCCGATCAGGGCACCCGCTCCGGGGCTCACGGAGCCCCGGGCCGAGATGTTCACGAGCCGCTGCGCGGCCGTGAGCGGCGAGCTGCTGGCGTCGTAGACCTCGGTGAGCACGACTCCCCCGGTGCCCGATTGATTGAACACCTGGAGGGTGTATGCGCCGGGCAGGAGGTTGGCGACCGCCGCCGCGTCTGCGCTGCTCGGCGGGAGCGCGAACGCCCCGACCTGCGCGAACGTCGTCGCGAGGTCGCTGCCGCCGCCCCAGCCGCTGTTCTGCGCTATCAGGGCGCCTGAGCCCGAGTAGAGCTGGAGCTCGGGGTTGGCCATCGCGCCGGCGACATTGAATACCGCGAGGCCGGGCCCGACGGCCCGCACGAGCACGGGCTTCTGGCCCGTTCCCGAGATGACGAACCCGACGATCAGGGGGTTGCTTCCGCTCAGCTGGGCGCGGCACGACAGGTTGATGAGCCGGTCGTCGGAGGACGATGTGGCAAGCGAGACGCCGCCCGAAGGACCGATCGAGATCGTCAGGTTTGACGTGGAGAAGCCGCTGCTATTGCGGACCGTCAGCGTGACATTGTACGTGCCGGCGCCCGTCGGCGTCCCGGAGATGACTCCGGTGGTCGAGTTGATGCTCAGCCCCGGCGGGAGGCCGGAGGCCGAGAAGGATGTAGGCAGCAGGGACGCCGTGACCGTGAAGCTGAATGGCATGCCCGAGCTGCCCGTCGCCTGCGACGGGGAGTTGATGACCGGAATCGCAAGCACGTTCACCGCCTCGTTTGCCTCCACGAGGCCCGACGAGCTGTACCGGGAGGACGGAGAGACTCCGATCGCGAGGACAAGGAAGGTGGTCGATGTAGTCGGGGAAAGCCCCGAGAGCTGCCATGTCGATCCGTCGACGGTCGTCGCCTGGCCCTCGATTGTGAAGTGCGTCCCGTCCAGCGACTCCTCGAACTCCACCGAGGTGAGCGCAGGGGCCCCGCCGCCGCGGGTCCACACGATGGTCGACTGGTCGGCGCTTATCACGAGCGATTGCGTCGTCTGCGTCGGCGTGGACAACCGCGCGAGCAGGTAGCGGGACAGGCCGCCCACAGTTGTGAAGACACCGCCAAGCACGACCTTGCCGTCCGGCTGGACCAAGACCGCGTCGACGGGGCCGTTGGTGCCGGGATTGAACGTGGCGTCGACAGCGCCGTTTGACTCGATGTGCGCGGCGTAGGCGATGGGCTGGCCCCCGATCGTCGTGAACGAGCCGCCCACCAGGAAGGTCCCGTCAGCCTGCAGCGTAAGCGCCTCCACGGTCCCGTTTGGATTCGGATTGAAGGTCGTGTCGAGCGAACCATCGCTGTTGAGCCGCGCCAACCCGCCTACCGGCTGGCCCGCGACGCTGGTGAAGGCCCCCGCTATCACGATCTGGCCGTTGGGCTGCATGACCGCCGAATTGACGATCCCGTTGAGCGAGGGTGCGAACGAGGCGTCGGGCGATCCCGACGACCCAAGCCGGGCCAGATAGGTCACCGGCTGCCCGCCGATGGAGGTGAAGGCCCCGCCGACCACAAGCTGGCCGCTTGTCCCCAGGGCGATCACGTTGACCGGCCCGTTAGCACCCGGGTTGAAGGATGAGTCGAGCGATCCGTCGGGATTGAGGCGCGCCAGGTTGGGGCGCGCCTGCCCGCCGACATTGGCGAAGGCCCCGCCGACAAACACTGCTCCGGTGCTGTCGACGGTCATCGAGTTCACAGGGCCATCGGGGTACGCCGTGAACGTCCCGTCGACGGAGCTGTCGGCGTTCAGCCGGACCATGTTGGGCGCCGAGTATCCGCCCACATGGGTGAACGACCCCCCCATGAGGATTGTGGAGCCCGTCTGGACCACCGTGAAGTAACCTCCGATGAACACGGATCCGTCCGACAGCACCGCGATCGCGTTCGCAGCGGAGTTCAGCTCGGGGTCAAACGCCGAGTCGACCGTCCCGTTGGTGTTGATTCGCGCTATGTAATTGCGGTTGGTGAAGATGGTGGAGTTGTTCGGGGCAAACCCGTTGAAGTTTCCCCCGACTAGGATCTGGCCGTTCGACTGAAGTGTGATCGCCGTCACGGACGAGTTCGGATTCGGGTTGAACGTGGTGTCGGGAAGCCCGTTGGCCTGGAGGAGGCCAAGGTAATTCATCGGGTAACTCGTGCCGCTGGGGGTCGATACCCCGTTGACGGTGGTGTAGATGGGATTCGGCAGGAAGCTGGTGAAATTGCCGCCCACCAGGATCTCCCCGTTCGACTGCAACGCTATCGCATACACGGTGCCGTTCGGATTGGGTATGAACGTGGTGTCCAGAGTCCCGTCGGAATTGAGCCTGGCCAGGCCGTTCTGGGTGATCACGGTCCCGGTTGCGTTCGGAGTTATGGTCGTGAACGACCCGCCGATCAGGATCTGCCCGCTTGAAAGGACCACGATCGAGAAAGGCGTCCCGTTCAGGTCCGGATTGAAATTGGTGTCGACCGACCCGTCCGAATTGAACCGTGCGATGAAGTTGCGAGTCGCCAGCGTTTCCGAGGTGCCCGTCTCCACGGCAGTGAAGTACCCGCCTGCGATGATCTGCCCGTTCGATTGAAGCGCCAGACTGACCACCTGCAGGTTGGGCTCCGGATTGAAGGTCGTGTCGACGCTCCCGTCCGAATTGAGCCTCGCGAGGTAGTTGTAGGCGGTGACGGTGCCGCTGGCGCTGACGATGGATGTGAAGTCGCCGCCGATCAGGATCTTCCCGTCGGGCTGGATCACGATGGCGCTGACCTGCCCGTTCGGCGTCGGGTTGAACGAGGAGTCCACGGTCCCGTCGGTGTTGATGCGCACCAGATTCTGGTATCCGAGGTTGCCCGCGAAGTTGTCGAAGAGCCCCCCGACGAGCACCTTCCCGTCGGCCTGCTGCACGACCGCGGATACTGAGCCGTTTGAGGCCGCCGAGAACAGGTACCGGATCGCGCCGTTCGACTCGAGCCATGCCGCATAGCTCGAGGCCGCCGGGGTGGAGGCCCCTTTCGGCTGGATCAGGATCGAGTTCACCGGACCGTCGAAGACTGCGTTGAACCCGGTGCTGACCGACCCGTCCGGGTTAAACACGCAGAGATTGGACGCTGAGGAGCCCGCCATCGGGCTGAAAGCGCCGCCGACCAGTACCTGCCCGCTGGGCAGCAGCGCTGCCGCGCGGACCTCCCCCCCGGGAGCCGCTCCTGAGCCCGCAGAGAACGAAGTGTTCTTGGATCCATCCGCGTTGAGGATTGCAATGTGGTCCGCCTGCAGCACGGCGGGGGCCCCGTTTGGCTGCAGCGTCGTGAAGTCCCCGGCAATCATGACGAGCCCGCCTGAAAGCAGGTTGACCACGTTAAGCCGCGCATTTGCGTTCGGATCAAATCCCGGATCGAGGCTGCCGTCGGCCTTCACGCGGCCGACATAGTTTCGGATAGTCCCCGTCGGGTTGCCATTCTGGGCGAACGACGTCAGGTCGCCGCCCACGATGATCGATCCATCCGACTGTATCGCGAGCGCCTGGACGGTGGAGCTTGGGTCCGGGAAGAACGTTGTGTCGAGCGTGCCGTCCGTGTTCAGGCGCGCCAGATGGTTGATATTGATGGGTGTCGTCGCGCTGGTGCCAGGCGCCGGAAGCGTTATGGTTTGCCCATACTGGTTTGTCGTCGTCGTGGGGGTGCCCGTCTTCCCGGTCTGGGGAACGACCTCCGTGAACGCGCCGCCCATCACGATCTTTCCGTCCGATTGGATCCCCAGCGCGTACACCGGAGAATTCGCCTCCGGGTCGAAGTCCACCGTGTCGATCGCGCCGTTCGAAAGCAGCCGGGCGACGTAGGAGCGGGTATATCCCGCGATCGTGGTGAATTCGCCGCCGACCACCATCTTGCCGTCCGCCTGGAAAGCTATGGCAAATACCGGGCCCCCCGAGGGACTGGGATTGAAGTTGGTGTCAAGGGTGCCGTCGGAATTCACCCGGGCGAATTCATTGACTTGGTACGCCAAGGGCGAGCCGTCCGGAGTAAGCGTCGTGAAATAGCCGCTGATGAGGATCTGACTGGTCGACGACTGCAGCACTATCAACTTCACCGTCGAGTTCGCGTTGGGATTGAACGGTCCGTCGAGCGTGCCATCGGCATTGAGGCGCGCAATGTAACCGCGGGCGAACCCATCGACCATTGTGAAGTTCCCCCCCACGAGGATCTTGCCGTCCGCCTGAATCGCGATGGTCGACACGGATCCGTTCAGCGTCGGGGCGAACGTCGGGTCGAGCGAACCGTCGGCATTCAGCCGGGCAAGGTAGTTCTGGGTGACGCCGCCCACGCTCAGGAAAGTCCCTCCCACGAGCACCTGCCCGCTGGAAAGCGGAACGGCGGCGAAGATTGTCCCCGCGTCGTCCGATGCGAGCGTGGCGTCGAGCGACCCGGTGCTGACCACGCGGGCGATGAAATGACGCCTGGTGCTCTCATTCACGCCGGCGGGCTTGAGCGATTCAAAATATCCTCCGAGCACTATGCCGCCGTCCTGCTGGACGGCGATGGCGTTGACTGCCTGGTCGGGGGCCGGGTTGAACGAATAGTCGAGCGACCCGTCGGAATTGACCCGCGCGACATAGTTGAACTGCGTGGCGGCGGGGCTGTTCTCCGGATACAGCGAGGGGAACGTCCCTCCGACGAGGAGCTTCCCGTCGGGCTGGAGGGCGACCGCCGCGACGCTGGCCAGCGGATTGACGATGAAGCCAAGGTCGAGCGTGCCGTCGGTGTTGAGCCTGGCGAGAAAGTCGGCCTGGGTCGTGTTTGCCGCGCCGTTTGGCTGCAGTGTCACGAATTCGCCGCCGATGATGATCTGCCCGTTCGGCAGGACCATGACCGCGTCGACGCTGCCGTTTGCCTCGGGAT
>Ga0181530_10002453_pt1 | contig 21917 bp, 25 predicted proteins | sample PEATcosm2014_Bin_42_FD_119769 | JGI IMG/M metagenome (GOLD analysis project Ga0181530, IMG submission 119769) | Peatland microbial communities from MTU Mesocosm Facility, Houghton, MI, USA - PEATcosm2014_Bin10_60_metaG | ecosystem: Environmental > Terrestrial > Soil > Wetlands > Peat | place... | reverse complement strand
GGGGCCTAGCGGCGCCGAGTGCAACGGTTCGAACCCGCCGACCTGCGCTGTAAGCGGAACGAAAATTCAGGTTTCTTTTTCGGTTGCTTCCTTTAGCTATACCGTGGGCGCCAATAACGGGGCTCAAAATGGAAATCCTGTTTCGCCGGTTGCTGTGTCAGTCGAGCAGCATAGCGCGCCATTTTTGAACACGACCGTTCGTTTTTTGCAGGCGTTTAACTATATTTACGATGCGGCCAATGGTTTCATCGGCCTCAAAACCACGGGCGTGACGCCGGCTCAATATGCTGCCTACATACCTTCCGGTTTGGCGTTTGACGGCGTTTTCCAGTGTTTTTTCAGCTGGGCTCAAGGCAATTTTGGATTATCGTCGAACGGCTCACAGCTCTCTACGAACTATAGCTGGCCCTACACCTATAGTTACAGTTCCAGCATGCACGGGTCTCGTTACGGTCCCAATGGACAGACGTCCATTGCAGTTTCCTCCGGGAGTCCAGCCTCGGCGCCCGCGACAACCGCCAATGATGTATATATTTTGAGCGCCAATGGACAGGCTACGAATGAAGGCGCTCTGTCAGGCTGGTTGTCCGCGGCGGGTTGTCAGTAAGGCTCTCGCGCAAGCGGGGCGCATTCAGCGGCAGGGGAGCGGCGCGAGGACGGCGGACCGCCTGCCGGGCGCAGATGATCTTTCCAAAGGCTTCGGCCAGTCGGACGTCATCCTCTATCGGGATGAGATCGTCGGCGCGGACCTCGCCGCCATGTCGCAGCCCGCGGGCGGCTTCCAAGTGGGGAGGCCCGATTGCGACCATCAAATCGCCTTGGCCGCATCCGCCGCCGCCGCCAGCATTTCTGCGCGAAGACCTTCGTCTTTCACCGCTCTCGCTATGCCCGCCCCGCCAGATAGCACGGCGAGAAAAGCCCAGGCGCGCTTACGGTCGGGCGGATCGCCAAAGCCGGCTGCGAGCGTCTCGATGAGTCTGTTCAACTCCGACTCGTAAGCCTCCCGCGTCGCCGCGTCGGCGCGGCCGACGTCCGGCGTGAAACTCGGCAGCGCGCAAGCCTCCTCCATGCCAACGTCCATCCGCTCGCCCAAATAGAAATCGACGAAAGGGGCGCACCAGTGAGGACCATACCTATCCTGGAACGTCTTCACGCCATCTCGCAGAAACGCGATTCCATGAACGACGGCCAATCGGAAGGCGTCCGCTTTCGAGCCAAAATGCGCGTAAAGGGCGCCCGATGTCATGCCCGCCTCCCGCGCGAGCGCATCGACGCCGATTCCGCCATAACCGCCGACCCGGAAACCGCGGCCGGCAGCCTGTAACAAGCGCTCGCGTGCGTCGCCGCCCGCGCCCTTCGCTCGACCCACGTGTCGTCTCCGTTGTTTTCGTAACGATCGTTATTTTCTGCTTGACGGGATAACGATCGTTATCATTACTGAAATTGGGATCGTTATATAACGATCGTCATCGAGACGGCAACCTGACTCGTTGCTCTTCCGCATGGTTGCAAAGGAGGCTTAGCAATGCCCGTTCAACTAATCGTTTCCGAAGGCGTCCTGTCCGCTGACGCAGAAAAGGTCACGTTCAAAAAAACTCACAGATCTGCTGCTCAAGCTGCATGGCCTGTCGGGGAATGGCTTCATGACCCCTAACATCATCGGCGAGGTGGTGGTTGTGCCGAAGGGACGAAGCTTTGTTGGCGGCGAACCTGCCGACATCGCCATTTTCGAGTTGAAGGTTCCGTCCTTTGTCCTGCCGACGAAGGAATTGAAGGATGCATGGGTCTCGGAAGGAACCGCGATCATTGAGGAGGCCGCAGAGGGCCGTATTGGCAGTGAGCGAATTTTCGCCAACGTCGTGCATGCCGTCGAAGGCGCTTGGGGCATCGCAGGCGTCGCATATGACAACGCCGGCCTTGGCGCGGCTATCGCCATGAAGTCAGCGGCCTGACGCCGCGGCGTGGCGGCGAATATCTGGCCGCCACGCCGCAATCAATTCGTGGCGGCGATCCGGCGCCAGCCGGCCACGGCTCGAACGAGGTCCGCGGGAATCATAGAATTAAAAATCCTGGTTGCTTCGATGGCAGCAGCCATCGAAGAGCGCGCTCGCCGGGCGCCGCGATAGGCTGTTCTTGCAAGCGTGGCCTCGACTGAAGAACTTGCCTTTACCCCATGTTGCGAAGAACCGATCTTGCGGGTTGACAGTGGACATCACGTGTTAAAGCGCACATGTATAGAGTCCGCAGCGTGCGATGCATTTGTACCCGCCCGCGATGCGGGTTTCCGGCGCGTGTTTATCCCGAATGCGCGCGATTGGAGCAGGATGAGAAACTCGAGGCCCGCCATGTTTAAGGCTGCGCTCACGGCGCTCGTCGCCATGCCCCTGACATTCGCATCCGCCGACGCTTTCGACAATTTTGGACCCGACACCGCCGCATCCGCCTTCGCCGCCTATGGCCTTCAAGGTCTCGGCGCCGCGGGACGGGTGCAGCCCGACGATGGCGTTCGCCTGTTTGGCTCGTCCGCGGAAACGCCCGCCGCACCGCCTGCGTATACGCCCCTTTGCTGGACGCGCTATGCGACGGTTGCCAACGGAAACACCTTGGTGAATATGCCGTTTACGGTCTGCCGCTGAGCGGCGCCTGAAACAGCCGAAGACGCCGCTAATCACCGCAACGCCATTTGATCAGTAGGGCGGCGTCTTGCGGTCGCGCTGGGCCTTCGCCGCCTCGGTCCACCACGCGAGGTCGTCGGCGAAGCGCGGAAAGGCCTGCTCCAGAGCCTTACCGCCGTCGCCGATCGGCTCGCTTTCTGGGCTCAGCGCCTGCGCGATCGGACCCACGGTGAGCGTGCTCGAGATCACGACCATGCCCATCTCCGCGAGAATCGGATGCCAGGCCGAATTCGACCGCGCTCCGGCGAGCCGGCCCGCCGAATAGCTTGCGATCGCCGCGGGCCGCCAGAACCATTCCTCAAGAAAATGATCGGTGAGGTTTTTCAGGCCTGGTTGAATCGCCCAATTATATTCGCCCGCCACGAACACGAAGGCGTCCGCGGCCCGAATCTTCTTCGCCAAAGCCTCCATCGCGGGCGGCGCTTCGCCTTGCGGATATTCCTTGTACATGCGATCGAGCATCGGCAGACCGATCGCCTTGGCGTCGATGAGTTCGACTTCCTCCCCGCGCCGCCCAAGACCGGCCACGATATAGTCGGCGAGCCTGATGCCCATGCGGTCGGACCGATAGGATCCGTAGAACACCAAGATCCGACTGGCCATCGCCTGCCTCGTTCTCAGGAGTGGTTTGCCCGGAGGGTGACCCAGGATCAACGTTAGCGCATAGGGTCAGCCGAGGCCATAGTTGGGCTGGCCGAATGCGCATCGTCGGGAGGGACAGCCGACCCGATCCGACGCTATTTCCCAATCTTAGCGGATGAACAGAGCAGCAATCGACCAGCGCCGACATCCATCGAGGCGTTTTGCGCTCTTCCCCCGAAAGCGCTACAAATTGCCATGCGCCCCCGCAAGGAACCCTGGTCGCGACCGCTTGCCGATCTCGTCGGACCGATCATTGATCCGGTGCTGGCGAAGCGCGGCTTTGGCCAGTCCGATATCATTCTTTACTGGGACGAGATCGTCGGCGAGCGCCTCGCCGCCATGTCGCAGCCGCTGCGCCTGCAATGGCCGCCGCGCCACGCCGGAGCGGACGGCTTCGCGCCGGCGGCGCTCATCGTGCGGGTCGAGACGGGATTTGCGCTCGAGCTGCAGCATCTTTCCGGCGCCGTCATCGCGCGCGTCAACGCCCATCTTGGCTGGCGCTGCGTCGACAGGCTTGTGCTTAAGCAGGGGCCGGTTGAGCGGCGCGGCCCCGCGCGCGGGCGCCGGGCGCCGCCAGATCCCGCGATTTTGAAGGCCGCGGAGGCCGCCGTCGGGCAAATCGACGATGAAGCCCTGCGCGCGGCCTTGACGCGGCTTGGCGCCGGTGTGCTAAGCCAGCCGCGGCCGGGCGGCGCGGGCAAAACCTGACCCCGACGCGCCGGCGCCCTTTTTCCGCCGCGCGGCGATGGTTTTGTCTGCGCCTTGGAAAACCGGCCGGTCCCGGCCCCGCATGGATGAACGCATGAAGACGCCGATCAGGATACCCGCCCGGAGCCGCCGCGCCATTTTGCGGATCGCCGCCTTCGCTGTGCTCGCATGCGGCGGCGCGCTAGCGGGCCTTGCCGGACGCGCGGCGCGGGCCGAGGGAACGACCATCCCGGTCGATCAGCTGATGGCCCCCGAGGCGCTGCCGGATGTGCCGGTCGGCAAGGCCGACGCGCCAGTGACGGTCGTCGAATACGCCTCGATGACCTGCTCTCATTGCGCCGCCTTCTACGCGACGACCTATCCGACCCTGAAGGCCAAATATATCGACACCGGCAAGGTGCGCTTCATCCTGCGCGAGTTTCCGCTGGATCCGCTGGCGACGGCCGGGTTCATGCTTGCCCGCTGCGCCGGCGACGACAAGCGCGAGGCGATCATCGATCTCCTTTTCGCGCAGCAGAAGAACTGGGCGTTCACCGACAAGCCGGTCGAGTCGCTCGCCGTGCTGGTCAAGCAGGCGGGCATCGGACAGGATAAATTCGAGACCTGCCTCAAGGATCAGGACCTCTACGATAACATCAACAAGGTGCGCGATCGCGCCTCGGAGAAATTCGGCGTCAGCGCGACGCCGACCTTCTTCTTCAACGGGCAGAAGCAGAGCGGCGAGATGACGCCTGAATCGCTCGACAAAATTCTGGAGCCGCTGCTGAAGAGCTAGAGGCGCGGGCGCCGAGGCGGCGGCTCGTCAGTCTCCGGCGAGGCTCTCGAGACGGACGCCGGTGATCTTGCCCGCCGCGTCGAAGCCGAACAACAGGCTGGTCGCATCGCCGCGCGGGAAGACATACTTTACCACGTAGAATGTCTGGTCGCCGATTTTGCCCGTTTGCATGATTTCGGCGCGCAGCGGCGCCGCGCCATAGGTGTTGAGGTCGTGCGACATCGTCTTCACCGCTTCGTCGGTCACTTCGGCGACGAAGCCGGGCGCGTATTGCGCGCGATCTGTCCGGCCAGCCTGTATCTCGGTGAACCATCGCATCGCCCATGCCGTCGGGGCGGCGTCGGCGTCGGCGCTTGCCGGGGCGCCGCGACCAATCGTCAGCGCGGCGATCAACATGGGCGCTACGAAGCGCAGCCGCGCGGCGCCTCGCCCGAATGTCGTATCGGATAGCTTCATCATTCCTGCACCTGCCGCGCATGCCGAAAGGGGCGGCCGAAGCCGCCCCCGATTTGCCCATTCAGCTGGCGGCGGTTAGCCGCCGCCACCCTGCACATGCGGCTCCATGTGGTTCTCGATCTGCTCTTTCAGCAGCGGGACCGGATTGTCGGGATGCTGGAGATCCGGCTTCAGGTCGTTGGAAGCGCCGCCGACGAAGCGCCTGATGTTGGGGAACTTCAAGAGCGTCTTGTCGAACTCGACGATGACCGGCTCGATCAGCGCCAGCACCCAGCCGTTGTCCTGCCCGGAATACCTGCCCGGCGAGGTCGTCAGCGTCCGCGTTGGCGCGGCGCCGTTGAACGTCATGTCGTATTCCTCGTATGGATCCATCGTGAGGTTGTAGGTCGCGCCGATCGCCCCCAAATTGGCCTCCGAACCCAACCAGGAGTCCCTGGCGGTGTAGAGGTATTTCCACGCGATATTCACCCAGGGCTCCTTGGGATCGCCGCCAATATCGGCCCGCGCGCCCTGAAACACCTCGCCGTCGATATAAATCCACGACTTGCGCGCCGAATGTTGATCCTTGCCAAGGATGTAGGCGCTGTTGTCGATGCTGTCGAAATAGATCGGCTTGCCGTCATTGCCGACCCATTCATGCGGAGGAGGCTCGATCCCGACCATGGCGGCGAGAGTCGCCCAGGCGTCGATATGCGACATCATCTCGTCGTACTTGGCGCGCGCGGGGATGTGACCCGGCCACCACATGATGCCGGGGACGCGCCAGCCACCTTCAAAGGGCGAACCCTTCTCGCCACGGAACGGCGTCGTGCCCGCGTCGGGATAGGCGTCGAGCCAGGCGCCGTTGTCGGCGGTCACGATGACGATGGTGTCGGGCGCGTCCTTGCGTATTTCGTCCATCACCTTGCCAATGTCGGCGTCGAGCTCCATCAGCGAGTCCGAATAGTCGCCAAGATGCGACCTGCCGGCGAAATCCGGCGCCGCATTGGTCGGGTTGTGCATCTTGAGGAAGTTGACGTCCATGAAGAACGGCTTGTCGCCGCCCGCATGCGCCTTTATGTAGTCGACAGCGTTTTTAGCCTGGTCCTCGTCGAAGGTCGCGAACCGGTCATAGGTGATCTTGCCGAGGCTCTTGGCCGGCTGCCCCGCGACGCCCTCCAATTCCTCCAGATTCACATTCTCGCTGAAATATTTCTCGAATTGAGGATTGTACGACGGGAACCAGGGATGAAACCACTTGTTGGTGTAGTCGTAGCTGTAGACCCCCGCGTAATAGGCGGCGAAATTCTTCATCTCGTCGAAGCCGTGCTCGATCGGATAGGACTCGGGCTTGTCGCCAAGATGCCATTTGCCGGAGAAATAGGTCGCATAGCCGTTCTTCTTGAAGAATTCGGCGATGGTCGGCGTCTCCTTGCGCAGCATGTTGGGATCGCCCGGTGCGACCACGATCGATAGCGCCGAGCGGATCGGCAGGCGCCCGGTCAGAAACGACGCGCGGCCCGCCGTGCAGCTCGCTTGGCCATACCAGTTGGTGAACACCGCGCCTTCCTCGGCGATCTGATCGACGTTCGGCGTCGGATGGCCGAGCGCCCTGCCGCCGTTGGAATAGGCGCCGAAATCGTTCCAGCCGGTGTCGTCGATCATCAGCATGACGATATTCGGCCGCTTTTGCTGCGCGTGGACGGGCAGGCTCACGAATGGCGTCGCCGATAGCGACGCGCCGGCCGCATTCCGCACACAAATTTCGTGAATTTCGAAAGCGCTTTCATTGGATTTCTCCTAGAGGCGTTTCTCCCGGCCGCTTGTTTGATGGCGGCGAATATATATTGCTTCGCTGTGGCTTATTGAGCACGGCTTTGCGCGCCGCACCCGGGCTCTTTGCGATGCATGCCATTATAGCGCTGCGCCGCTTCGCCAAAAAGACTGAAAAGAGCCAGATGCAGTGATGTGGATCAGCGGCGCCGGCGCGCTCGAGACCTATTTCTCTTCGCGTAACCGCTGCGCGGGGTCGCTGTTCAGCTGGAGCCAGGGCGACCAGGCCGTCTCGAACGCGCGCATCCAGAAGACGGCGGGATTGGCGGCTTCGAGAAAATTGAAGAAAGCGTCGAACGACGGCTTCGCGCGCAGCGTGATCGAGAGCGTCTCTCCGTCGCCGCGCCAGGGGCGGCGATGCAGAATCTCGATATCCAGATTCGGCAGCTGCGCCACAGCCCTTGCGTCGTCATAGTCGGATTGCATGGACTTGTCCTTCCACTTCCTTCGACGCAATGGAGCCATAGCGTCGCGGCGCCCCGGATCGCGGCGACGATAACACCCCTCGCCTTCACGGCGCGAAACACTTTTTGTACAAAAATGTCCGCGCGTGGCCGGGCGGAAAATCGTCGATCCGGCCAAATGGCGCGAAGCCGCAACGCGCATAGAATTGAGCCGCGCCCGGATCGAAGGTATCGAGGTAGAGGCCGACGCAGCCGCGCGCGAGGGCGTCCGCCTCGGCCCTTTGCAGGAGACTGCGCCCGACGCCCCGGCCCCGCCAGCTCGCCGCGACCCAGAAGTGGCGGATATGGCGCCAGCGCCAATGGGTCGCGCCGTTCAGTCCGCCGACGACGAGGTTCGCGTCGCCATAGGCGAGGATCGAAAACGGCGCTTCGTCGCGCGGGCCGAAGCGCGCGGCGACCTCCGCCTCCAGGGATTGTGAGACGAAGGCTGATGCTTTTTCCTCAAGGCTGTCGTAACTGACGAGAATCGGCGGCTTTCGAGGCTCTGGGTTTTTTGGGTTTTTGGGGTTTACGGTCATGTTCCGCGCATGAAGGCGATCGCGACAAGGCTGGCATCATGTGCGATCGCGATGCTCGCCGCAATCGGCGCGGCGCGGGCTGAGGACGTCTGTCAGGCGCCGGCGCAGATCGACGCGGAAGGCGCGGCGCCCGCGCCCCGCACGCGCGTGGAGAACTATCGTCCGATCTTTGAGCAGTGCCGAAACGGGGCGGGGGCGTTGCGGCTCGCCATCCGCCGCTTCAGCGTCGATGGTTCGAGCCTCATGCTCACGGTCGACCCGGCAACGCTCGCGACGAGTCTCGAACATGCGAAGTGCTGGACTTGCGCGGAGACGGACGAGGCGGCGCAGAAGGATACGCGATTCATCCGGGCGGTGGAGGCGCCATCGCAGCATGCGATCAGCTCGGCGAAGGAGCCGGGCGTCACGATGAACGCCGGCCTCTCGCACGGGCAAGGCGAGGGCTCCTTCATCACCGGCGATCTCTGCCCGAGCCTGCGGCCGCTCGACCGAGCCTTCCTCGAAAAGCTGGCGGCGCTGGGGCCGCATACGCCCGTCGCGCTTTCGATATCCGGTCTTTGGCTCATGCACCACTGGGCCGATTTCCAATGGCTGCGGCGACAGGCCCGCGCGGGCGCTCTGGAGATCGCCTGGGTCGATCATTCCTACCATCACCCCTATGTCCCCGGCCGTCCGCCCGGCGACAATTATCTGCTGACGCCGGGGGTCGATATGCAGGCCGAAATTCTGGAGACCGAGCGGCTGCTGATCGCCAATGGGGAGACGCCCTCGGCGTTCTTCCGCTTTCCCGATCTCGTCTCCGACGAAGCGCTGACGGAGATCGTGCGGCGCGATCATCTCGTCACGCTCGGCGCCGACGGCTGGCTGGTCTTCGCGCCGCCGCTGCGGCCCGGCGCGATCCTGCTCGTTCACGCCAACGGCAACGAGCCCGAGGGTCTGCGGCTGTTTTCGAAGCTGCTGGACAAGGGACGGCTGCCGCGCCCGTTCCGGCCGATCGGCGAGGCGCCTTGACGCAGGCGCGGAACCAGAGCCGGGGATCTGGCGTTCTCTTAGGAAGCGCATTTTTGCGATTGGCGTGGACAATAAAAAATGCGCTCTCTAAATCCCAATATGGCTCGGGCGCTCATCGCCGCGCTCCTCGTCTTCAGCACAACGCCCCTGCACGCGTCGGAACATCGGACGGCCCATCGCCACGCAGCTATCAGGGGCTCCAACGTCGTTTATGCGCACGGGCGCATCCTGCATGGGGGCGCGCGAGGCGGCCATTTCGCCGAGCTCGTCGGCGATCCGGATAGCGGCATGGGCTTTTACCCGTTGCCCTGGGTCTATCGCGTCGGCGCCTGGCGGGCGCGTCAGCGGCAGGCGATCAACGCCTACAACGATATCCGCTTCGCCATCATGAGTCAGGCGATCTATAGCTACGCCTTCCCCTACAACGACAATCGCCCCGGCGTCTTCAACCCTTATGACGGCTACGGCACGCCGTTCTTCGCGGGCTGGTACGGTCCGGGCGATCCCAGCGCGCCGGAAAGTCCGTTCGGGCGACCCTATCGCAACTAACGCGGCTGGACAGAATAGCGCACCCTAGTTCGGATATTGGTTCAAAAGGGCTTCGAAGGCGCCGCGTTGAATGCGAAAGCGGCCGCGTCCACCAGCAAAAACCTGATATTTCGAACCGTCGGCGCGGCACAGTCGATAAAACCATTCTTGCGGGCTAAACCGCTGAGGACGGGCATCGATCGTATTGACGGCGCCATCGGGATGAAAGCGCACGTTGATGTTCACCTCGTCGCGTTTCCCTTCGGCGTCGCTGATCTTCGCCTCGGACCGGATTTCAACCGGCGCGTCGACATCGTCCGCGAGCGCGCAATTTCCCTCAACTTCCGAAATCATTCGAATTCTCCCCGCTGATCCTTTGGGCCCCGCTCCTCCGACGGGATATTTAATATATCCAAGCTATATAACGAGTCAACGCTGTCGCGACGAAATCTATCGATCAACGCCCGGACGCCGCCCTTGGCCTCGCGCGTCAAGCGCCCTAGCATCGCCCGCGAACCCCGCCTGTTCGGACCATCCCGCAGCCAACTCACGGCCCAGAAAGACTTTCATGCCGGCCAATCAGATCGACGCTCTGTTAAGCTTGCGAAGCGACGGACGGCTGCTGGTCGGGCGAGACCGCATCGCGCTGCTCGAAGCCGTGATCGAGCACGGCAGCATGACCAAGGCCGCGAAAGTCGCCGGATTCAGCTACAAGGCGGCATGGGACGCCGTCCAGGCGATCAACAATCTGTTGCCCCGGCCGGCCTTCGTAACCCGTACGGGCGGAAAGCGCGGCGGCGGCGCCGAAGTCACCGAAGAAGGCCGAAAGCTTATCGCCGCCTTCCACAGGCTCGAAGAGAAACTCGCCCGCATCTCCGGCGCGATCGCGGCCGAAGGTCTCGACAATTTCGACGATCTGCTTCTATGGGGCCTCGCCGTCAAGATCAGCGTCCGCAACGCATTCCGCTGCACGGTCGTCAGAATCGACGAAGATCCCGTCGATGCGACCGTGACCTTACGGGTATCGGCGGCGAATGATATTTGCGCCATCATCACCCATGGCGCCGCGGAGGACCTGCGCCTCACGCCAGGACGCAGCGTCGTCGCCCTGGTCAAATCCTCCTTCGTGATCCTCGCGCCGCCCGAGGAAGCGATCAGCGTTCAAGGCCGCAACAAGCTTTTGGGACAAGCGACGCGACGCGTCGATGGGGCTAACAACAGCGAGATCAAACTCGACATCGGCGACGGCAAGATCCTCACCGCCGTCGTGTCAAAGGAGAGCGCCGAAGATTTGCGCATCGCTCCCGGCGACAGGCTCGCCGCCTTCTTCAACGCTTCCCACGTCATTCTCGCCGCCGACTAGCGCGGGGCGCTCGTCCCAACGGCGCGACAAGCTCCGCCGCGAGTCCCGCGATTTGACCGGGGTCTATTCGGCATGTGGGAAATCCCACGAGTGGGTGCGGCGCGACAGCGCACAAAGGCGGCGTTCAGCGAACCCCAACCTTAAAGGATCAAAGCCATGAAAACCTTTCCCGCCATTGTCCTCGCCGCCTGCATCGTCGCCGGTTCGCCCGCCTTCGCCCACGGCGGCGGCGCCAGCGGCGGCGGCATGGGTCATTCGATGGGCGGCGCCGCCGCCACTCAAATGACGACGCGCCAGGCTATCGGCGCTCCCGTGCAGGCCGGCGCCCGCGACGCCGTTCGCAGCCAGAAGGTCGAACGCGGAATCGCTCGCAACCACCAGAACGCAGAGCGCCAAATCGCCCGGCTGCAGAAACTTCAGGCCGCTATTCAAAACAAGCTGCGCTGGGGCGCAGGCGCCCAGACGACGAAAGATCTCATCGAAATCAAGAGAATCGGGCAGGAGATCGCCGGGCTGCAGACAGGCGGAACGCCCGGCGAATCGACCAAGGCAGCCTTGTGAGTTGCAGGCGGATCAGCGCGCGACGCGGCCCGTCGGTCTTCGCGTCGCGCGAATCAAGCGGGCGAACCTTAAAACATGTCGAGGGCGACGCGCGCCTCGTCCGACATCCGGCTCTGGTTCCAGGGCGGATCGAAAACGACGTCGACTTTCGCGCCCATTGTTCCGTTGACGGCGCCGATCGCGGCCTCGACCGAGCGGGCGAGTTCGCCCGCGACCGGACAGCCGGGCGCCGTCAGCGTCATTTCGACCTTGACCAACCGTTCGGCCTCGACCTCGACCTTGTAGATCAGCCCCAGTTCGTAGATGTCGCAGGGGATCTCAGGGTCGAACACGGTCTTGAAGGCCGTCACCGCCTCATCGACGAAACGCGCCCGGTCGGCTTGCGGAATCGAGCCGTCGAAGATCCATTGCGGCTCGTGCGGCTGGATATCCGCGGCGTCGCTGGTCTGCGCGTCGGCCATGGGGCTCCTCGTTCCTTGCGCTTCAGCCTTTTCCGATTGCACGGAATCAGAATAAGCTCCAGTTCCTTGATCGACCATCCTCTTCAGCTCTCATTTCTACCGTATGATCTTGTCCAAAAAGCCTGCGTCCTTTTCACATCCCGCTCTAGGCGAACAGCCGCTCGGCCTTGATTAGAGCTTCCGCGAGCTTGTCCACCTCCTCAAAGGTATTGTAGAGCGCGAAAGAGGCGCGGCACGTCGAGGTGACGCCGAAGCGGGCGAGCAGCGGCTGGGCGCAATGCGTTCCCGCGCGCACCGCGACTCCGGCGCGATCGAGGATGGTCGCGACGTCATGCGCGTGGGCGTTGTTCATCTCGAATGAGATGATCGCCCCCTTGCCCCTGGCGCGGCCGAAGATGCGCAGCGAATTCATCTGCGACAGGCGCTCATGCGCGTAATCGCCGAGCGCCGTCTCATGCGCGTGAATGCGATCGCGGCCGAGCCGCTGCATGTAATCGAGGGCGGCGCCAAGCCCGATCGCCTGGATGATCGGCGGCGTCCCCGCCTCGAAGCGGTGCGGCGGATCATTATAGGTGACGCGGTCGAGCGCGACCTCCTTGATCATCTCGCCGCCGCCGAGGAAGGGCGGCAGCTGCTCAAGCCATTTGGCCTTGCCGTACAGAGCGCCGACGCCGGTCGGCCCATAAAGCTTGTGGCCAGTCACGACATAGAAATCGACGTCGAGGTCGCGCACATCGACGGGAAGATGCACCGCGCCCTGCGCGCCATCGACCAGCACTGGAACGCCATGCGCATGTGCGATGCGCACGATTTCCTTGATCGGGGTCACCGTGCCGAGCACGTTCGACATCTGGGTGATCGCGACGATCTTGGTCTTCGGCGTCAGCGCTTCCTCAAGGCGCTTCAGCGAGAACTCGCCTTCGTCGTCGACATCGACCCATTTCAACACCGCGCCCTTGCGCTCGCGCAGGAAGTGCCACGGCACGATATTGGCGTGGTGCTCCATGATCGAGAGCACGATCTCGTCGCCGGGCTCGATGAAGGCCTGGCCGAACGACGCGGCGACGAGATTGATGGCTTCGGTGGCGGATTTGGTGAAGACGATCTCGTTCACGCTCTCCGCATTGAGGAAGGAGCGCACGCTTTCCCGCGCGACCTCGAAAGCGTCGGTCGCGGCGTTGGCGAGGAAATGCAGCCCGCGATGGACATTGGCGTATTCGTGGTAGGTCGCCTCGACCATGCGATCGACCACCGCCTTCGGCTTTTGCGCCGAGGCCCCGTTGTCGAGATAGACGAGCGGCTTGCCGTAGACTTCCGTCGAAAGGATCGGGAAATCCTCCCGCACGCGCGCGACATCATAGGGCGCCGGGGCGCCGATATGCTTGTTCATGGTTTCCTCCCGCGCGCCAGAAGCCAGCGCGCGATCTCGGCGCGAAAGAGAGCAGCAAGGCCCTCATCGACGATCTCGTCCACGAGCTCAGCGGCGAAGGCCTCCAGCAGCAGCGCCTCGGCCTCGGCGTAGGGCAGGCCGCGCGTCTGCATGTAGAAGAGCTGATCCGCGCTGAGGCCGCCGCAGGTCGCGCCGTGGCCGCAGGCGACGTCGTCGGCGAAGATTTCAAGCTCAGGCTTGTTGTTCATCGCAACGTCGTCGGACAGAAGCAGGGCCTTGCTCAGCATCCGGGCGTCGGTCTTTTGCGCATCTTTCTCGACGGTGATCTTGCCCTGGAAGACGCCGGTCGCCTCCTCGTCGAGAATATATCTGAAATTCTCGAGGGCCTTGCAGCCCGGCGCGATATGCTGGACGTTCAGCGTGGTATCGGCGTGCTCGCGCCCGCGCAGCAGCGAGACGCCGCTGAGGACGCCTTCCGCGTCGGCGCCCTCGAAACGCGCGAAAATCTGCCGGCGCACGAGACCGCCGGCGCCCGCGATCAGCGCGAAGCTGTGGAGCCCCGCGCGGGCGCCGACCCGCGCGATCAGGCTTTCGATGCGCAGGGCGCCGGGCGCCATGCCGGTCAGCATCGCGGCATGGGCGAATTTCGCGTCGGCGCCGACGGAAACGACGAGGCAATTGTGAGTCTGGCCCGCGTAAGAGCCATGGCTTTCTTCGGCGAGCAGCAAGGAGGCGCCGGCGCCGACGATGACCGCGGAGCGCGAGAACCGCGCGGCGGGCGCACCCGACGCGCTCGCATAAACGATGCGGATCGGCTCCGCGATGGCCGCGCCTGGCGCGACCTCGATCACGACGCCATCCTGCATCAAGGCGGCGTTGAGCGCGACGATCGTATCCATGCCGCCGAAATCCTGTGCGGCGAGCAGCGCGATCAGGTCGGGCCGCGCCTCGGCCAGCACGGCGGCGAGAGAACGCACCGAGACGCCGAGCGGCGGGGAATCGGACAGTTCGGGGACGAATACCCCATCGACCATGACGAGGCGACGGGCGGGCGCGGCAGCCGCGAACTCATGACGCAGGCGCTCGATCTCGGCGGCGTCCGGGGCCGGCGCGAGCGGCGGGACCTCGCGCATCAGCGCGCGCAGATCCGTGTAATGCCAAGCCTCGACGCGGCGGTGCGGCAGGCCGGCCGCGCGGAATGCGCCGAACGCCGCCTCGCGCAATTGTCGGACGCCAGCGCCGCCGGGCAGGCCCGCAAGCGCGGCGTCGAAGGTCTCAGCGAGGGCGGTTTCGGCCGGCGTGCGCGGGGTTGCGACTGGAGCGTTCATTGCCTGTCCCTCAAACCGCCGCCTGATCGGCCACATAGTCGCGGTAGCCGCTCTTTTCGAGTTCGAGCGCAAGCTCCGCGCCGCCGCTTTTGACGATCCGGCCCTGCGCCATGACATGCACCGTGTCGGGCACGATATAGTCGAGCAGGCGCTGATAATGGGTGATGATGAGAAAGCTGCGCTTTGGCGAGCGCAACGCGTTGACGCCTCCCGCGACGATCCGCAGCGCGTCGATGTCGAGGCCGGAATCGGTTTCATCGAGGATCGCGAAGGTCGGCTCAAGAAGCGCCATCTGCAGAATGTCCATGCGCTTCTTCTCGCCGCCGGAAAAGCCGACATTGAGGGCGCGCTTTAGCATGTCCTGCTTGATGTCGAGCTTTTCGGCGGCGACCTTGACGCGCTTCATGAAGTCCGGCGTCGTCAGCTCCGGCTCGCCGCGCTGTTTGCGCTGCGCGTTCAGCGCCGCCTTGAGGAAGGTCATCGTCGCGACGCCCGGGATCTCGATCGGGTACTGGAAGGCAAGGAAGACGCCGCGCGCGGCGCGCACATCCGGCTCGAGTTCGAGGAGATCGACGCCGTCGAGGCGGATCTCGCCCGATTCAACGGTGTAATCCTTGCGGCCGGCGATCACATAGGAGAGCGTCGACTTGCCGGTTCCGTTCGGCCCCATGATGGCCGCCACCTCGCCGTCCTCGACAGTGAGGTTGAGGTCTTCGAGAATGGTCCGCCCCGCGACCGAAACGGTCAGATTTTTCACTTCGAGCATTGCATCCAATCCTTCAAATTCGTTTCGTTCGGGCGGCGTCTTTCGGGGTCAGCCGACGCTGCCCTCAAGCGAGATCGCGATCAGCTTTTGCGCCTCGACCGCGAATTCCATCGGCAATTGCTGCAGGACATCGCGCACGAAGCCGTTGACGATCAGAGCCGTCGCCTCCTCACCCGAAAGCCCGCGCTGCATGCAGTAGAACAGCTGATCGTCGGAGATTTTCGAGGTCGTCGCTTCATGCTCGAACTGCGTCGAGGGATTGCGTGATTCGATATAGGGCACCGTATGCGCGCCGCAGGAATTGCCGATCAGGAGCGAATCGCAATTGGTGAAGTTGCGCGCGCCCGTCGCCTTGCGGTGGGACGAAATTTGTCCCCGGTAGGTGTTTTGCGAGCGGCCCGCCGCGATCCCCTTCGAGATGACCCGGCTCGTCGTGTTCTTGCCGAGATGGATCATTTTGGTGCCCGAATCGACCTGCTGGCGACCATTCGAAATGGCGATCGAGTAGAATTCGCCGCGCGATTCATCGCCGCGAAGGATGCAGGACGGATATTTCCAGGTGATCGCCGAGCCCGTCTCGACCTGCGTCCAGGAGATTTTCGAGCGCGCGCCGCGGCAATCGCCGCGCTTCGTCACGAAATTGTAGATGCCGCCCTTGCCCTCGGAATCGCCCGGATACCAGTTCTGCACGGTCGAATATTTGATCTCGGCGTCCTCGTGCGCGATGAGTTCGACGACAGCGGCGTGAAGCTGGTTCTCGTCGCGCTTTGGCGCCGTGCACCCCTCGAGATAGGAGACGTAAGAGCCTTTGTCGGCGATGATCAGCGTGCGCTCGAACTGGCCGGTGTTCTGCTCGTTGATGCGGAAATAGGTCGAGAGCTCCATCGGGCAGCGCACGCCCGGCGGCACATAGACGAAGGAGCCGTCCGAGAAGACGGCGCTGTTCAGCGTCGCATAATAATTGTCGGTCGTCGGCACGACCGAGCCGAGATATTTCCTGACCAGCTCCGGATGGGTCTGCACCGCTTCCGAGATCGGGCAGAAGATGACGCCGGCCTTCGCCAGCTCATCCTTGAAAGTGGTGACGACGGACACCGAGTCGAACACGGCGTCGACGGCGACGCGGCGCTCGGGGTTGACGACGCCGGCCAGAATCGCCTGCTCCTGGAGCGGAATGCCGAGCTTGGCGTAAACCTTCAAAAGCTCAGGGTCGACCTCATCCAGCGATTTCGGACCCGCCGCCGTCTTCGGCGCCGAATAGTAATAAAGATCCTGATAGTCGATTTTGGGAAACTCGACCCGCGCCCATTCCGGCTCGCGCATGGTCAGCCAGCGGCGGAAGGCGCCGAGACGCCATTCGGTCAGCCAGCCCGGTTCGTTCTTTTTTGATGAAATGAATCTGACAATGTCCTCATTCAGACCTTTTGGGGCTTTGTCGGACTCGATGTCGGAAAAGAAACCGTATTTGTACTCGCTGACGTCGACCGACTTGACGCGGTCGACGGTCTCCTGGACCGCTGCCATATTATTTCTCCTCACCCAGCCGGTTTCAAGGACCGCCGGTTCAGACCGCAATCATATATCGGGCCAAGCGCGCCATCTTCAAAGCTTTATCTCTCACGCCGCTTCAAACGCCGCGCCCCTCGGCCTCCCCTTATTCGTCCGGACCACCTTTTCCAGGGCCTTCAGGAACAGGGCGCAGTCCTCTTCGGACGAATCCCACCCCAGACTGACCCGGATGGCGCCGCCGGCCAGTTCGGGCGCGACGCCCATCGCCGTCAGCACATGAGAGCGCTTCACCTTTCCGGACGAGCAGGCTGACCCGGAAGAGACCGCCACGCCCTCGATATCGAGGAACATTAGCAAAAGCTGCGCCTCGACGCCCGGAACCGCGAAATAGGACGTATTCGCCAGCCGCGCCTGCCCGGCCCCGAAGAAAACCGCGTCCCCGGCGATGCGCGCGATCTCGCTTTCGAGACCGTCCCGCAAGGCGGCCAGAACCTTCCGCTCAAGCTCCAGCCTCTCCCCCGCCGCGCGAAGCGCGCCCGCCATACCGGCGATCGCGGCGACGTTCTCGGTTCCGGCGCGGGCGCCGCGCTCCTGTCCGCCGCCGCGAATCATCGTCTCTCCTATATGGGAGGCCGGGTCGGCGAAACAAAGCGCGCCGACCCCCTGGGGGCCGCCGAATTTATGCCCCGAGACGATGAGCGCGTCGGCCTCAAGGCGCCCGATGTCGCAATCGGTCTTGCCCGCGGCCTGGACCGCGTCGCAGACGAGGACCGCGCCCGCCGCGTGAGCGAGCCGCGCCGCGGCCGCCACCGGCTGAATGACGCCGGTCTCGTTATTGGCCGCCTGCAGCGCCAGCACGACGCGCCGCCCGGCGTTGCGGGCAAGAGCGGATTCGAGCGCTTCGAGGTCGAGGACGCCCTGCGGGGTCAACGGCAAGATCTCGACGCTATCGGCTGGAAAGCGATGGCCGGCGAGCGCGGCCGCATGTTCGCCCGCGCCGAGCAGAAGCCGCTCAAAGGGTTGTTTGGCCGCGCCGACGACGAGATGCGGCGTCAGCGCCAGATTGAGCGCCTCCGTGCCGCCGGAGGTGAAGACGATCGCTTTGGCGGGCGCGCCGACGAAGGCGCCGAGTTCGATGCGCGCCGTCTCGATCGCGGCGCGGGCGGCGCGGCCTTCCGCGTGGACGGAGGAGGCGTTGCCCGGCCGCGCCAAAGCTGCGCACATCGCGTCCCGCGCCGCCGGATGCAGGGGCGTCGTGGCGTTATGGTCGAGATACGCGCGTGGTCCCTGCACGGCTATGGGCCCTTGTTCAAAAGGATAGAATGCCGGCCCTCAACCAAAATGCTTGCAATTCGTTGGGACGGGCGTGCTAAAGTAAACAACCGTGGCGATGCGGTCGATCCGCCTCAGGCTCCGGTCGCCAGGCGGCCAGCGGAGAAGCTTTCTTAAAGAGATAATCCGTAAGGACGTTCGCGTGGCCGCGCGAGCAACCCTAAATGTCGACAGATTAACGCAGCTTTTTTATTTAGGATGCGCCCGTTTCGCAAGTCAAGGCGGCGGCCAGGGGTGTGGCTCGCGCGTTTTGAATTCGGCGGCTGATGATGGAGTAAAGATGCCCGAAGTCATGTTCAATGGTCCGGCCGGCCGCATCGAGGGCCGTTTTCATCCCTCGACGGTGCGCGGCGCGCCAATCGCCATCATCCTGCACCCGCACCCGCAATTCGGCGGGACGATGAATAATCAGATCGTCTATAACCTCTATTACGCCTTCGCCGAGCGCGGCTTCGCCGTGCTGCGCTTCAATTTCCGCGGCGTCGGGCGCAGCCAGGGCGGCTTCGACCATGGCCAGGGCGAATTGTCGGACGCCGCCGCGGCGCTCGACTGGGCGCAGGCCGTGAACCCGGAGGCGCGCGCCTGCTGGATCGCCGGCATATCCTTCGGCTCGTGGATCGGCATGCAGCTTCTGATGCGCCGGCCCGAGATCGAAGGCTTCGTCTCGATCGCGCCTCCCGCCAACCGGTTCGATTTCTCCTTCCTCGCCCCCTGCCCGTCTTCCGGCCTGTTCGTGCATGGCGACCTTGACCGCGTCGCGCCCTTGAAGGAAGTCACCGGCCTCATCGAGAAGCTCAAGACACAAAAAGGGATCCAGATCGAGCACGCGGTGATTCCGGGCGCCAATCATTTCTTCGAAAACTGCGTCGAGCCGCTGATCGAGGAGGTTGGCATCTATCTCGACCGGCGCCTCGGCAATCCGCCGCGCCTGCCGACGCCGACCCGCAGCGAGCCGGCGGAGAAGCGGTAAACTCTTAGCCTTTCATCTCGGGCACCGGCACGTCATAGGTGTTCAGCGTCACCGAGACGAGACAATAGAGCCCCACGAGGTAGGAGAGTTCGGCGGCGCCGTGCTGGCCGAACGCCTCGACCGCCGTCTTCCAGGTCAGTTCCGGCAAAGTGCCGCCCTTGACCAGCGCGCTCGCGAAATCATAGGCGATCGCCTCCTGCCGCGTTAGATCGCCCGGGCGCTGGCCGGCGACGATGGTGGCGAGCTTTTCGTCCGACAGCCCCCGCAGCTCGCCGACGCAAACATGCGCGTAAAGCTCATAGGCCGAATTGAAATGCGCGCCGGTGACGAGGATCGCCACCTCGCGCACCGGCTTCGGCAGGGAGGGGTTGTCCGCCAGCGCTTTGACGAGCTCCCAGCTCGGCTTGCCGAAGGCGGGCTCATGGAGCCACGGGTTCCACGGCCCGACCAGGGCGCCATCTTCGCGGACAGCGATGAAACCCTTGAAATTGCGGGTGATGCCCTCGCACATGTCATTGTAGAGGGCGCGCTGCTCGGGGGTGAGGTCGGCGGGCGGGATCAGCGGAAGGCGCATCGGGTTTCCTCGCGTCACAGGTTCCGAAGGCGCAGCTTGAGCCGCGATCACATCATTTCCATGGCGCCGGTTTTCACGACGTACGTGTGCGACCGGGCGCGATCAGCCCGCCCGTGAGCGGCGCGCCGACCCCGGTCGTCAGCGGGAAGGTGATGGGAAGGTTTTTGAGCCGCCGCACCGCGAGGTAGGCGAAGGCCTGCGCCTCCATGGCGTCGACCGACCATCCGAATGCGGCGGCGTCCTTCACCCGGCAAGGCAGACGCCGGCTTAATTCGCACATCAGGGTGGGGTTGCGGGCGCCGCCACCGCAGATGATGGCTACGGCCGGGACCTGCGGCATCTGTGCGAGGGCGCGGGCGAGCCCCGCCGCGGTGAAGGCGGTGAGCGTCGCAGCGGCGTCCTCGGTCGACAGCTCAGCGGTCGCCGCGGCGGAGAACGCATTGCGGTCGAGCGACTTCGGCGCCGCCAAGGTGAAGAAGGGATATGACATAAGCCCCGCGACAATGGACTCATCCGCGGTTCCGGCGGCGGCGGCGGCGCCGTCGCGGTCGAGCGCCGCGCCGGTGCGCGCCAGCATCAGGTCGTCGATCAGCGCATTGCCCGGCCCGGCGTCGCAAGCGACGGGTTCGGCGCCCGGCGCGATGAAGGTGATGTTTGCGACGCCGCCGATATTGACCACGGCGACGGGCTCCTTGAAGCCGGCGCGAGCGGCGAGCGCGGCGTGATAGACCGGCACGAGCGGCGCGCCCTGGCCGCCGGCCGCCATGTCAACGGCGCGGAAATCATAGACGACATCGACGCCGAGGTTTTGCGCCAGCGCCGCGCCATCGCCGATCTGGATGGTGAGGCGCCGCTCCGGCCGATGCAGCACGGTCTGGCCGTGAAACCCGACGACGTCGATTTTTTCGCGGTCGAGGCCGTGCCGGTCGATGAAGGCTTCCACCGCGGCAGCGTGGCGGGCGGTGACCATCGCTTCGGCGGCGGCTAGCGCGCCGGGGCGGGCGGCGCGGTCGGAAAGGCGCGCGGCGTCGGCGATGGCCGCGCGGAGCAGCGCGCGGTCTTCGTCCTCATAGGGAAAGAAGCCGGTCCCGCGAAAGGCGATGGATTTCTCGCCGTCGGTGTCGATGAGGGCGACGTCGACGCCGTCCATCGAGGTTCCGCTCATGAGTCCGATTGCTGTGATGGAGGTCATGCAGTCTCGCAGTCGGTCCCAAACAAAGGGCTTGAGATTGTGCGCACCAAGCGTGCCGGACAATAGCAGATATCGCAAAACCAGCTGCGGGCAAGCCTCTCGCTTGCTCCCCGACATTGCCTTCCCCCGCCGTTGCCCCTAAACCTCGCGCTCGCCTTGGACCGCCGCGAGCAGGATAGATGTCAGACGATTTTTCGCCCAAATCCGACTTCCTTCAGACGCTGATCGCGCGCGGCTACGTGCATCAATGCTCGGATTTCGCCGGGCTCGACGACCGGGCCAGAACCGGCGACCTCACCGCCTATATCGGCTTCGACTGCACCGCCCCCTCGCTCCATGTCGGCTCGCTCGTGCAGATCATGCTGCTGCGCTGGCTGCAGAAGACCGGCGGCAAGCCGATCGCGCTGATGGGCGGCGGCACGACGCGGGTCGGCGACCCCTCCGGCAAGGACGAGAGCCGCAAGATCCTGACGCTGGAGCAGATCGAGGACAACAAAAACGGCATCAAGCGCGTCTTCTCGAAGTTCCTCACTTTCGGGGACAGCGCGAAAGACGCCATCATGCCCGACAACGCCGAGTGGCTGGCGCATCTCAATTACATCGATTTCCTGCGCGACATCGGCCGGCATTTCTCGGTCAACCGCATGCTGGCGATGGATTCGGTCAAGGCCCGGCTCGAACGCGAGCACGAGCTGTCGTTCCTCGAATTCAACTACATGTGCCTTCAGGCCTATGATTTCGTGGAGCTTTACCGCCGCCATGGCTGCGTTCTGCAAATGGGCGGCTCGGACCAGTGGGGCAATATCGTCACCGGCCTCGATCTCGGCCGGCGCCTTGGCGCGGCACAGCTCTATGCACTGACCTCGCCGCTGCTGACGACGG
>Ga0181530_10002451_pt1 | contig 21933 bp, 16 predicted proteins | sample PEATcosm2014_Bin_42_FD_119769 | JGI IMG/M metagenome (GOLD analysis project Ga0181530, IMG submission 119769) | Peatland microbial communities from MTU Mesocosm Facility, Houghton, MI, USA - PEATcosm2014_Bin10_60_metaG | ecosystem: Environmental > Terrestrial > Soil > Wetlands > Peat | place... | reverse complement strand
GCCTGCCCGTTGTGGCGCCCCTTCTGGACGTCATCCGCGAGCTTTCATTCGAGCTGGAGAAGGTCCTCGCCGCGCCCCAGGCCCTCCACGACCTCGACCAGGAGTTCCGCGGGGCCTGGATCGGGGAGCTCCTGGAGAGCCAGAACGAGGACCTGCGCGCCCTCCTGTCGCTCTTTGACGGCGAATTTTTCTCGGAGGGCGTGGTCGCGTTCGACGAGAACAATGCCGAGCCGATCGTGCGCGCCTGCACCGCGTTCCGGCTCCATCTGCGCGAGCGCCGGCTGAGGATGCTGAGCGACGAGGCTCTCGAGACGGGCGACATCGACATGGAGGGGCTCGACGAGCCCGTCCGCAAGGCGTTCATGTGCTACCTGTTCCTGGCGACCGTGCAGGAGCTCATCATCCAGCACCTGGACTCGAGCATCATAGGTTCCTCGGGGAACTCCCAGCATTGAGAGGGATGCACCGCAGGAATCCGCCGCGCGGGATTCGGCTCCGCTGCGAAGCGCTGGGGAAGGCCGGGTAGCGGAGCTTAAGTATCTGTATTAAAAATACCTATGCGACTCTGGTCCCTGCACCCGCAGTACCTTGACCGCAGGGGCCTCGTGGCGCTGTGGAGGGAGGGCCTTCTTGCGCAGGCGGTCCTCGCCGGCCGGACGCGGGGCTACAGGCGCCATCCCCAGCTGGCGCGGTTTCTTGAGGCGCCGGCTCCTGCAAGGTGCATCGCTGCCTACCTCAGGCTCGTCCATGCGGAGGCGGCGCGCCGAGGCTACCGCTTTGATGCAGAGAAGATCGGCCGCGGAGGGCCCGCTGGGAAGATTCCGGTCACGCGCGGGCAGCTGGAATATGAATGGGCCCATCTGACCAGGAAGCTCGAGGCGAGGGCCCCGATGTGGCTTGGCAAGCTGCGGGGCGTCAGGCGGCCAAGGCCGCATCCCTTGTTCAGGGTTGTTCCCGGGGGAGTTGCCGTATGGGAAGTCGTCCCGGAGCGGCGGACCGGTCCGCCAGGGCGGCGCGGGACCGGGCCTAGGCGCTAAGAATTCCGCAGCCGGGGCCCGGCATGGCGCAGTCGCGCCCGAGGATCAGGCGCGGCGGCCCATCCTAGGTGAGCCGTTCGATGAGCGAGCACGCGCAGTCCAGCGATGCCCGGCTGTCGATCCTGGCGGCATATTCCCGGCAGCGCTCGCGGATCTGGGTTGAGCGCAGCAGCTTCCCGAGCGCCCGGGCGGCGCGGCCCGGGCGGTAGCGCCCCTGATTGATGGTCAGGCCCAGGCCGAGGCGCCCGATCCTCTGTCCGTTGTCGGGCTGATCGTGCGCGTTGGGCACGATGAGTTGGGGGACGCCCGCCTTCACGGCCTGTGCCAGGGTGCCGATGCCCCCATGGTGAACCACAGCGGCGCAGCGGGGCAGGATCCGGCTGAAGGGCACATAGGGGAATGCGCGGACGCCCGGCGGCAGGCTGTCCGGCAGCTGCCCGGGGTAATTCGTGACCAGCATGGCCCGGACGCCGGCGCGATTGCACGCCTGCACCGTATGCAGGAAGAACCTCGAGCGGTCCTTGGCCGCGGAGCCCGCCGTCACTAGGACCGGCGGCGGGCCTGCGCCCAGGAAATCGTCCGCCTCGGCGCGGTCCTCCGCCCGGCCTCCGGCGTCGTGCAGGATGAAGCCCGTGAGTTGGGTGTTCCTGGGCCAGTCGGGCTGCGGCGCCGCGAACCAGTCCGGGAAGAGGCCCAGCACCAGCCGGGGCGAGTGGATGTAGCTGCTGAAGATACCCCGGACCGGCGGGAGGCCGAGCGCCGACCGGAACGCGTTGAGCCCCGGCCCGATCCGCCTCTCGACGTAGACTGCGTCGATGCACCAGAGGAGCGCCCGCTTCATGAGGCGCGGCATGCCGGGCCCGAAGTCGAAGTAACCGAGCCTGCCGCTGTCGACCATGCTCCGAAGGACGCCGGGCTGCAGGTGAAGCGAGGCCGTGGGAACCCCGAGCCTTTCCTGCGCGACCCTCGCGCCGAGGCAGAGGGTCGTCGCGGCCACGACGGTCGAGGGGCCGCGGCGCTCGCTGATGATCTCATACAGGCGCGGGATGTTCGGGAGGATCGCGCCCTCGACGATGAGCCCGAAGCCCTTCCTCAGGTTCCAGAGCCTGGGGTCGTTCATGAGCCTTTCAGCCTCCGCCATGGTCCCCATCGGCACGAATTCGAGGCCGCTATCGCGGACGGGCTCCGAGTAGAGCTCGTTTGTCGCGACGGCAACGGCGTGGCCCCGGGCCTTGAGCGCCAGCCCTAGCCCGATCACCGGATGGACGTCGCCGGAGCTGCCGATGGCCGGCAGTAGAATGCGCAAGGGCATACTTGACGGTGGGCCGACATTACCCAGACTCAAGGACAGACACCCTGCAGTGTTCGAGGTGCTTTCAAAAACTGCTCTTTGCCTTGGAAACATTACGGGAGCCAAAACCGCCGCGGAAGCTGCTAGGCCGTAAACCGGAAAGCAAACGCCGCGACGGAGGCGCCCACCTTGAAATGAAAAGGTCTTGAGCCTTTGGGCATACGGCACAGGCGGGGTGTCCCTTCTTTTACCACGGATTCCACGATGACCATAAACACCTACCTCGTGCTCCACCTGAGCTCGATCATCGTGCTGCTGGGGTACACGTTCTACGCTTTTGCAGCCCCCCAGGAGACCCGGATGCGCGTCCTCATGATCACGGGGATCGCGGCGCTCCTCGCCCTGGTTTCGGGGTTCACCATGCTCCACAAGCTGGGGCTCGGGTTCCCCAAGTGGGCCATGGTCAAGCTGGTGTGCTGGCTCGGCCTCGGCTCGATGGCGGGGGTCGCCTACCGCAAGCGCGCGTCGGCCGATCTCTTCATGATCATCGCGCTGGTCCTCGCCATCACCGCGGTTGCGATGGTGTACGTCCGGCCGTTCTGAGGGGGGCGGGGTGCCATGGACGGGACGCTCTGCGGCGTCTGGATCGACGGCGAGGGACGGGCCCGGGTCTGCGTTGCGTCCCAGGACGGACGGCGCGAGGAGAGGACGCTCCCGTTCGAACCCTTTGCCTGGCTGGCATCGGGGTCGTTCGACGCCCCGTTGCCCGGAGTCGTGTTCGAACGCCTGGCGGGGGACGGAGCCCTGGGGACGCTCGCCAAGGCGCATTCGCTCGAGGCGTTCGACGGGCTCCTCAGGGCGGCGCGCGAATCGGTGGCGGTGGACGCGATCAGGCCCCTCGAATGCCAGTTCCTGCTCCAGCACCGCTCGCGCCTTTACGGCGACATGAGCTTCGGAAGGCTCCGCCGGTGCCAGGTCGACATCGAGACGGGATCCACCGACGGAGGGTTCAGCGACCCCGAGAGGCCCGGGGACCGCGTGCTTGCGATCGGCATGCGCTCGTGGGGAACCAACCACCTCCTGCTGCTAGATGAAATGAGCGACGCCGCCGAGAAGCGGCTGCTTCTGGCCTTCAACGCACGGCTCGCATCGCTCGACCCCGACGTCGTGGAGGGCCACAATATCTTCAAGTTCGACCTGGACTACCTCAGGGTGCGGTGCCGGATGCGGCGGGTGCCCTGTTCATGGGGCCGGTTCGGCCAGCGGGCAGCGTTCAGGAACAGCCGGCTCAAGGTGGCCGAGCGCTGGGTCGACTTCCCGCGCTGCGACCTGCCGGGCCGGGCGGTCGTGGACACCTACCTGCTCACGCTGCTCAACGACATCGCGACGCGCGAACTCAATTCCTACACCCTGAAGGAGGTCGCGGTGCACTTCGGGATCACCGAGGAGGAGGGCTCCGGGCGGACGTACATCGAGGGAAACCGGATCGCGGAGGCGTTCGCGAACGACCGCGCGCGCTTCTGCGCATACCTCGAGGACGACCTTCGGGAGACCCAGGGGCTCGGCGACCTGTTGCTGCCGACCTATTTCGAGCAGGCCCGCGCCTTCCCGATCACCCTCCAGGAGGCGATGCTGCGCGGAACCACCGTCAAGATCGACCTGCTCTTCCTCGAGGAGTACTACCATGCGCGTCAATCCTGCCCCCAGCCGCCCGAGATCCGCCCGTTCGACGGCGGATACACGCGCAGCTTCAACGAGGGCGTCTTCCGCCATGTGCTCCACTTCGACGTGGCCTCGCTCTATCCGAGCCTGCTGCTGAATATAGGGAGGAACCCGGCGGACGACTCGCTGGGCGTTTTCATCCCGCTCCTCAGGCGGCTGCTCGACTACCGGCTCAAGTACAAGCAGCTGGCGCGCAACGCCCCGACCCAGGAGGAGCGCTCCGAGGCCGATGCGCGCCAGGGGGCGTTCAAGATCCTCATCAACTCGTTCTACGGCTACCTCGGGTTCTCCGGCGCGCGGTTCGGCGACGGCGATCTCGCCGCCGAGGTGACCCGCCGCGGCCGCGAGCTGCTTCAGCAGCTTATCGACGAGTTCAGCAGGCAGGGCTGCACGATCCTCGAGGCGGATACGGACGGGATCTATCTCTCGTCCGACGCGCACTTCGACCGCCCCGAGGAGCTCCTCGCCCGAGTCGGCCCCGTCCTTCCGGCAGGGATCGAGCTCGAGTTCGACGGCCGGTACGACGCGATGTTCTGCTACAAGGCGAAGAACTACGCGCTTAGCGAATCGGGCAGGGTGATCCTGCGCGGGAGCGCGCTGCGGTCGCGGGGCATCGAGCCTTATCTGAAGAGACTCACCGACGCCATGATCCGGTTTCTCCTGGGCTTATCGACCGATTCGCCGGTCGGCCTCCTCGAAGGGTACCGGAAGGGCCTGGGGGAGCGCTCGCTCGCCGTGGAGGAGATCGCAAAGAGCGAGGTGCTGGGGATGAACCCGGACGCATATGAGCGCTTCATCGCCGGAGGCGGCAAGCCCCGCCGGGCCGCGGCCGAGGCCGCGCTCCAGATGTCGCCCCGGCCCAGGATGGGGGACCGGGTGGCCTATTACATCACCCCGAAGCAGAGGGGCCAGACCAACGACTGGCAGCGCACGCGGCCGCTGGCGCTTTACGATCCGGTCTCCGCGCCCTACGACCCCGAGTATTACGCCGCGAAGCTGGACGACTGGCTCGAGCGGTACGGGAGATTCCTAGGCGTCAGCGCGCCCTCCAGGGGGGGCGACGCCAAGCAGGGGGAGCTGCTCTGAGGCGCCTAGCCGGCGGTCTTGCTCCGGGCCGCGACCCAGTCGACGGTCGCGGCGTCGTGGTCCCCGTTTCTCCAGACGATGCTCAGGAACTCGGCGGGAAGGATGTTGTTCGCCTTGAAGAAGCGCCGGTCACCGCCGCAGCAATACATCAGGCTGTCGGGAAGCTCGCCCCGCAGCTTGGCCTTGGCCTTCGGTATGATCCGGGGCAGCCACTCTATCCCCTTCACGGAGTCCGTCTTGGCGGGCATCTTCGACTCGTCGAGCACGAGGGTGGACGCCTTTCCGCGCTGCACATTCAGGAAATAGTCGCGGCGGACGGCCTCGATCGCGAGGGCGTGCCCGAACCCGGGCTCGCCGGCCGAAACCTCGTCCTCAGCATAGTCGTACATGTGCTGGGGGGTGATCCCATTGGCCGCGAGCCACGAGGCCTGCGCTTTGTCGAAGTAGCCCCCCGCTCCGCGCTTGCCCTTCGCGTAGAGGCTGACCGCCTTGTCATAGAGAGTCCGGAATTCTGTGGGGAAGTCGTAGTGCTTCATGGCGTTCCTGGTATTGTTTAAGCCGGCCGGAAATCAATGATACGCTTGAACCGGTCGACCTTGTCGACGACAACGTCAAGTCGGCCGTTCAACCTGAACGCCCTGTGCCTGCGGCGGCCGACAAGCGAGTTGCCCTCGGCGTTGAGCTGGTAGTAGTCGTCACCGAGCGTGTCGGCCGAGACGAACCCGAAGGTCATCGACTCGACGAGCTCGATGAAGAACCCGTGCCTGCGCACGTCGGTGATGACGGCCACGAACACGGTGCGCTTCTTCTTGGCCAGCTCGCGCTCGAAGAACTCCAGGAGCTTGATCTTCACGCTCTCGCGCTCGGCCTCGGCGGAGTTGATCTCGGTCTGGCTCAGGTGCTCGGCAAGGTGTTGGATGCTGCGGATGTCGTGCCGGAACCCGCCTCCATGGGCGCGCCCGGCAAGGTAGGCCTGGAGGACCTGGTGCACGACAAGGTCGGAGTAGCGGCGGATCGGCGAGGTGAAGTGCGTGTAGTCCGTCTTGTGGAGCCCGTAGTGCCCGTCGGCGGTCGCCCGGTAGCAGGCCTTCTTGAGGCTGCGCAGGAACTGCGTCCGGAGCGTGTGGCCCTGGGGGTGCGAGCTGAGGGTCTTGAGTAGCTTGACGACCTCCTCGCGCCGCGTCAGGTCGCCAACCCTTATCCCGAACGTCGACACGAACTGGCGGTATTCGGCGAGCTTCTCCGGGTCGGGCTCGTCGTGCACGCGGTAGAGCGACGGCAGCCTGTGGGTGCGCGTAAGCCGCGCGACGGCCTCGTTCGCGGCGAGCATGAACTCCTCGATGAGCTGGTGGCTCTCGTCCTGCTCGATCTTCTCAAGGCGGTCGGCATAGCCCAGCGGGTCGACGAATATCTTCGTCTCGGGCATGTCGAGATCCAGGCTGCCGTGCGCCATCCGGTCGCGGCGGAGGACGCTTGCGATGCGCCAGAGCGCGCGGATCCACCCCTGCAGGTCGGACAGCTCGCGGTCGCTGAGGTCCCGAAGCGCCCGCCCGGTGGAGCCGGTCTGATGCTTCGGCGGGACCGGCAGGGCGCGGACCTTGTCCAGGCTGGCCTCGAAGAGCAGCGCGTAGGCCTGCCGGTAGGTGAGCCGCTTCCGGCTCCGGATGACCGTGTTGGCGAAGTTGGTCCCCTTGAGCCGAGAGTCGGCTCCGTATGTGAGGAAGACCGCCTTGCAGAGGCGGTCGTGGCCCTCGACCAGGGAGCAGAGCCCGTTGGAGAGCTTCTCCGGCAGCATGGGGATCACCGTGCCCACGAGATAGGTGGAATTTCCCCGCTCCCGGGCCTCGCGGTCGATGGCCGTGCCGGGCTTCACGTAGCTCGACACGTCCGCAATGTGGACGCCCACGCGCACGTCGCCCCCGCCGAGGTCCTCGATCGAGAGGGCGTCGTCGAAATCCTTTGCGTCGTCCGGGTCGATCGTGAAGGCCGGGATGGCGCGGTAGTCGAGGCGGCCTTCAATGTCCCTTGCGCCGACGCGGTCGGGAAGGCTGGCGGCCTCGCGCTCGACGTCGGCCGGGAATCCGGGCTCGAGGCCGTGCTTCACGAAGATGCCCAGGAGCTCCGCCCTCGGCTCGTGCGTGCGGCCGAGCCGCTCGGTGACCTCGCCGACGAGCGGCTGCTCGCGCCTTCGCCATTCCCCGAGCCTAACGACCACCTTGTCGCCGGGATGCGGGACGGGCCGCACCTTGGAAAGGGTGGGGTCGGGGACGGCGATCTCATAGACGAAACGGGGGTCGTCCGGGGCGACGAAATAGTTCCGCCCCTCGCGCCTGAGGTCCCCGACGATGGTCGTGCGGCCGCGCTCAAGGACCTGGTCGACGCGGCCGACGCGCTCGCCCGGCCGCTTCCCCGGGACGCCGCGGTAGATGCGCACGGTGACCGTGTCGCCCGGGAGGGCGACGCCGGTGTCGTCGGGCGCGATCTGTATCGACGGCTCGTCCCGTTTCCCGTCGACGATGACATAGGCGGAACCGCCTGCCCTGAATTGGATTACGCCTTTGACTAGGTCATCGGCATGGGGCCCCTTGTGGCCCGGCTTGGTATTTAGCATTTCTTGGTGGGACCCGCGTTTGGCGAGTCAACCGGCCCCAATCTCCCTCAAGCCGCTCCGATTGGCGAGCGCATTAAGTGAAAAACACGAAACATCTGCTATCAGGCCCCGCCCGCCACCCATGCGGGCGCCGGCGGCGATTCACTCCACAGGCCTCATCTGGATCGAATCGATCGTCTTCTCGCCGGCGAGGACGTTGGTTACGACGACCATCCAGTCGCCTGGCTTCACCCATTCGCGGCGGAGGAGGTAGGCGAATGCGTCGCGTATCGTCTCCTCGGGATCCGGCTTGATGTCCATCAGGAACGGCTCGACCCCCCACATCAGCAGCATGTGCCGGAAGACCTGCGGGTCGTCCGTGAACGCATAGATGGGGCACCGCCACGCCCGAAAGGCCGACAGCGTCTGGGGCAGCAGTCCGCTGCGGGTGAAGACCACGATGCCGGAGTCCCCAAGCTCCTGCGCGAGCACAACCGCCGAGCGGAGCAGGCGGTCCTTGTGGGTCTTGAGGGGAAGGTCGTCGTTGTAGCCCTTGGTGGCGCTGCCCTCGATGCGGCCCGCGACGCGCTTCATGAACTGCACGCACTCGAGCGGGTAACGGCCCGTGGTCGTCTCGCCCGATAGCATGATGGCGTCAGCCGTGGACCACACCGCCCCGGCGATGTCGCTCACCTCGGCCCGGGTGGGCACGGGCGACGTGATCATGGACTCGAGGAGGTGGGTGGCGACTATGACCGGCTTGCGGTGCCGGATGCACGCTTCGACGGCCCTCTTCTGGAACAGGGGCAGGTCCTCCATCGGCACCTCGATGCCGAGGTCGCCGCGCGCGACCATCACGGCGTCGGCGGCGACGATTATCTCGTCCAGGTTGGCCATTCCCGACTGGTCCTCGATCTTCGCCACGATGCGCGCCGCGCTCTTCATGTCGGACAGAAGGCGCCTTAGGATGTCGACGTCGTCGGCCTCGCGCGAGAACGACAGCGCGAAGAAGTCGACCTGCTCCTCCACGCCCACTGCGATGTCGGCGCGGTCCTTGGCGGTCAGGGCGGGCAGCCGGACCCTCGCGCCGGGCAGATTGACATGGCGGCGGCTGCACAGCCTTGCCGGCACGATGACCCGGCAGCGCACGCGGGAGGGCGTGCTGGTCAGCACCTCGAGGCGTATGAGGCCGCTGTCAACCAGCACCAGGTTTCCGGCCGAGACATCCCTTCCCATCATGGGGTAATTGACGCTCACCGCGAGCACCTCGTCCTCGGCGCGGCCGGGCCGCGGCAAAAGGTCGATCAGCTGCCCCGCGGCAAGGTCGACGGGGGCCGGCAGATCGCCGGTCCTGATCTCGGGGCCCTTCACGTCCATGAGGAGCGCGATGTGGCGCTGCGTCCTGCGGCAGACCTCGCGCACCCGCCGGATCATTGCGCGGGTCCAGGAATCGTCGGCATGGGCCATGTTGAGCCGGCACACGTCGACCCCCGCCAGGATGAGCTTCTCGAGCATCGCCTCGTCCTCGGTAGCCGGGCCCAAAGTGAAGACGACCTTCGTGAGGCGGTATGCCTCCTTGGGCATCGGTGCGGGGGATGGGTTCACCGCGCTGAAGTAGCAGAACTGATGCCGAAAGCCAGTTTCCTTGCCTTCCGGTCTTTTTCTTCCGGTCACCTTGGCCTCCACGGAATCCGTTTCCTGTTCGGCGTGAATGCGCACTTAGCCCGCCCCTAAGGTGGAAGGTCCTACCTCGCCTGCAGCGCTGCGCGGAGCTGCTGCACTGAGAGCATCGGCTAGCGGAAAAGCTCCAAAAGGCCGCTCAAAGTCATCGCAACGCAGCCTTTCCCTCCGACGCAACAGGTTTTTTTGAACCTATCGCAGGGAAAACAGTCAAATGCTGATTAATCGATCCAGCTTGATAACCCAACGAAGACCCGGCGCGATCCCGCTAGCGATTTTAATGTTCTTAGCGGCTCCACGTCCTGGGGCACGGGCGGAGGACTCCCTAACCTACAAGTTCGAGAATTACACGGAGGCCGGCGGCCGCGTGGGCGTCCAGACCCAGGGCATGGTCGCCAACCAGGATATCGGCGCAGACATGCAGCTGGGCCTGACGGCGGTGACCGACGCGATCGCGGGCGCGACACCGACGGGCCTGCCCGCTCCAGCGGGTTCGGAGCAGGTGCCGCTCGCCCACTTGAGCGACCACCGGAAGGCCTGGGAGGCCGACCTCTCGCGGCAATTCAGACTAGTCAATATCGCCGCCGGATTCGCGGAAAGCCGGGAGCACGACTATATTTCAAAGGGTTGGTCCCTGAACACCCTGACAGATTTCAACCTGAAGAATACGACGATGCTCGTGGGGATGGCCGGCCACGACGACGACGTGGAGACGTTCTACGACCCCCAGCGCATCTACGTCAAAAAGCACTCATTCAACGCGATCATCGGCGTAACCCAGATCCTCGATCCCCGGACCACGTTCACGTTGAATTTCACCTGGGGAAGGGAGACGGGATACCTGAGCGACCAGTACAAGCTTGTGGATCAGAACATTGAGCTCATCCCGGGCTCCTTCTTCCCCCTCGTGTTCGCGGAGAACAGGCCGAGCGAACACAACACCGGCGTCGTGTTTGTGTCGGTGAACAGGACATTTCCGGAAGCCCGTGGCGCTCTCGAGGGGAGCTACCGGTACTACGGGGACACGTTCGGGGTGAAGGCGAACACCTTCGAGCTTCAGTGGCTGCAGAAGGTCGGCGACCGGTTCACGGTGGGGCCCGATCTCAGGTTTTACGAGCAGAGCGCCGCGAGATTCTACTATTACGACCTGAGCACCACGGACATCATTCCCACAACGGTCCCAAATCCAAGCGGACCGGCGTATTCGCAGGACTACCGCCTGTCCTCACTGTACACCACCACGTACGGGCTCAAGGCGGTCTGGAAGGCTCGCGACTGGCTTCAGCTCGATGTCGCCTGCGACCGATACACCATGCGGGGGCGCGATGGGATCACTCCCCAGAGCGCATATCCCCGGGCGAACATCATCACGCTGGGCGCAAGGATATCCTGGTAGAAGATGTCCCAGGCCCCGCTTCCCATCACCTTCGCCATTTGGCAGCAGACGACCAACGCCCGAATCACCAACCCATGAACAATACCGAACTCCTCTCCTTTGTGGTCGGTCTCTCGCTTGCGACCCCCGTTCTTGCCGGCGCAGCCGTCGGCGTCGGCGACCTCTTCCCGCCCCTCGCCTCAGCCGGGCTGGCCGGCAAAGCCCCGCCTGACACAGCAGGCAAGGTGGTCCTCGTGGATTTCTGGGCGTCGTGGTGCGCACCCTGCAAGGCGTCCTTTCCCGCTTATAGCCGGCTGAACGCGGAGTTTGCGCCGAGGGGCCTTGTGATTGTCGCCGTAAGCGTCGATGAGAATCCCTCGGCCTACGAGGCCTTTGTCAGGAGGTTCGACCCGCCCTTCTTCGTCGCGCTGGACAAGGGGCAGAACCTGGTCCGCGCGGTGCAGGTGCCCACGATGCCCACAAGCTACCTGATCGACCGCGCGGGGAGGGTGCGGTACGCGCATCCGGGGTTCCGTGGCGCCGCGACGGAGCAGGCGCTGCGGAAGGAAATTGAGGCCCTGTTGTCCGAAAAGACGCCATGAGGTACCCGGCGAAATTGCTTCTTTTCGCCGCCCTCGTTGCCGTCGGGGGCGCCTTTTCCGGCTGCACGACGGCCCAGGCGGTGCGGGTCAAGCCCTGGGAGCGCGGTCTCCTCGCCGACCCGACCATGGACCCCAACCGCGATCCGCTTGCGACCGCGATGCTGGAGCATGTCTACTTCTCACGCGAGGCCGCCGAGGGCGGCAGGGGCGTCGGGGGCGCGGGGTGCGGGTGCAACTGAGCGGCTTTCGTCTATGGAATCCAAGTCATCCTTTCCCTCCCGCATTGAGCGATTGCGCGTGCCCGTCGCGGTTCTCGCGGCGATCCTGCAGAGGGCCCCAGCGGTGCGGGTAGCCGCCGCCGCGGCCGGCTACGTGATCCGATCGCCCGCAACCGCGGTACTCAAGGCCGCAGCCGCGTCGGTTGCGGCGCTGGGCGCAATTGACTCCGTCGCAGGGGCCTCCACTCCGACTTCAAGTCCGGCATACCTGGTGACGGACATCTCGCTGCCTGCCTCAGTGGCCGTGGGTCAGCCGTTCAAGATGGACGTCACCGTGGCTGGCGTGGCGGTGACTTACGCGAAGTCCTGGGATGTCAGCAACACGCTGCCGCCGGGGATAACGGTGCAGGGCGCGACACTCCAGGGCGGCATCTGGGTAATCAACGACGCGACCGCGACGAAGGGCATACTGACGATATCGGGGACTCCCACGCAGTCGGGCTCGTACGGCTTCACGGTCGATGCCTGGGAGAATACAAATCGGACCGGCACCACAACGTCCGGGGCGACCACGATCAATGTGACGGCGCCGGCAGGCTCGACGCCGTCAATCTCAACCGAGCCCGCCAACCAGACAGTCAACGCCGGGACAAGCGTCACCTTCAGCGTCATCGCGTCGGGCAATCCCTCGCCGGGCTACCAATGGCAGAAGAATGGCGAGACGATCCTCGGCGCCACCAGCGCATCGTACACGATTCCCTTTGCGCAGGTCGGCGATGCCGGAATCTATTCGGTTGTCGTCAGCAACACAGCGGGCTCCATCACGAGCGCGGCCGCTACTCTGACTGTGAATGACGTGGTGGTAGCCCCCAGCTTCAGCATGCAGCCGTCGTCCCAGACAATCGCGCTCGGATTCACTGTCGTGTTCAAGGCACAGGCGACCGGAGCACCCGCGCCGGCTTACCAGTGGGAATTCAACGGCGCGCCAATTCCCGGGGCCACAAGCTCGACGCTCGTGGTCAGCGGCACCACGGCTGGAAGCGCGGGGAGCTACGGCTGCGTGGCGAGCAATCCCGGAGGAAATGCGACGAGCAATGCGGCGGCCCTGGCGGTGAGCTCCACGCCCGACATAGGCCGGCTTGTCAACATCTCATGCCGTGCGTCGGTCGGGACCGGGGGGAACGTCCTCATAGCCGGGTTTGTCGTGGGGGGGCAGGGCACCTCCGGCTCGGAGACGCTGCTAGTCCGCGCATCGGGACCGGCGCTTGTCCCCTTCGGCGTCACGGGCACGCTTTCCGACCCGCAGCTTGAGCTCTACTCGGGGGCCACGGTTCTTGGCGTCAACAATGGCTGGGGGGGCAGCCCCAGCATCATGTCCGCAGCGAACTCGGTGGGCGCATTTCCCTGGAGCGACACGTCCAGCCACGACTCGGCGCTGCTTGAGTCGCTGGCCCCGGGAGCCTACACGGCGAATGTATCAGGGCAGAGCGGGGACACGGGCGTCGCCCTCGCCGAAGTCTACGACGACACGCCGACGGGAACCTATACACCAGGCACGCCGAGGATCGTGAACATATCGGCCCGCGTCCAGGTGGGCACGGGATCCAACGTCCTGATAGCGGGATTTGCGATCGGCGGCTCAACGTCGAAGACCGTGCTGATCAGGGCCTCCGGGCCGGCGCTGATTCCATTCGGCGTAACGGGCACGCTTCCGGACCCCATGCTGCAGCTGCACTCGGGAAGCACGCTTGTCGCAAGCAACAATGCGTGGGGTGGCGATCCGCAAATTGCCGCCGCTGCTGCCTCGGTAGGAGGATTCCCCTGGTCATTCAGCTCGAGCAACGACTCTGCGATCCTGGTCACGCTGCCGCCTGGGGCCTACACAGCCGAGGTCTCCGGCGCGACCGGCGACACGGGAATCGCGCTCGTGGAGGTCTATGAGGTCCCCTGAAACGGGCCTCTCGTCCTGAATCAGCGGCCGTCCGCGCATCCCATAGCTGAAGCATGGCCCATGGGGGATCCCCGGGAGCCTCGGCCGGCACTCGTCCTCGGCGAGACGCGGTCGGGACTGCCGCGTCCATTTAGCCAATTCTTCCTTTCTGTGCCTGGATTCCAGAATGACCCGGTTTGACGGTTCCCGCGCTTACGTCTTTGCTAAAGGCACTCGAAGTCGTGGCTTCCGGATCCCCGGCGCCGCGACGACGTTTCGCCCCAACCCGCATCCCCCATGAAATCCCAAGCCGCCCTCGCCCTTATAGCCGGTGCGCTCGTCGCCAGCCCCCAGCTCGCGGCGGGAGGCCCCGCGGCTGCTCCCCGGAGGTTCTTCTCCGACGATAGTTTCTGGAACCAGCCCATCGCGGCCGATGCCGAGACCGACCCGCGCACGGAACGCTGGACCAAGCTGCTCGAGACCGAGCCCAGCGGGGAGAATTGGCTCATCAACAGCGAGCAGTGGACCATCCCTCTGTACGAGGTCGACGAGTCCACGCCGCTTGTGAGGGTCGGCCTCCACACCCTCACGCCGGACGAGAGGCGCATCTGGCACACGCAGCACGCGCAGTTTGGGCACGGCAGGGGCTTTGACCTTGTTCCGATACCCGCCAACGCGACCCCCGACCCAAGGGGGGACGCCCACCTGGCGGCCGTGGATTGGACGCGCCGGCTCGTCTGGGACATGTGGTCCCTCACCCGGAATCCCGACGGCAGCTGGCAGTCCAACACGGGCATGGCCTACGCGTCGGACGGCCCCGGCGTGTTCAGGACCGAGGACCTCGGCGTGGTGGACGGAGAAAGCGTCCACTTCCACGGGCCCAGCAGGGCCGCGGGCGTCCCCGCCGTCGCCGGGCTCATCCTGTACGACGAGGTCATGGCCGGCGAGGTCCGGCACAAGATCGCGGCGGCCTCGCGCTTCTGCGCGTACAAGGAGTTCGTGTTCCCGGCGGCCTGGACCGACGGAATCGTCGAGGGGGGCATACCCGAGGGCACGGTCGTCCAGCTCGACCCCAAGCTCGACCTCTCGCAGTTTCCACTCACCCCCGAGGAGCGCATCGTCTGCGTCGCCCTCCAGCGCTACGGCATGGTCCTGGTCGACATCGCCCAGGGCCAGCCCATCTACGCCGAGGGCCTGTGGGGCCACCCCGGCAGGTCATGGAAGGGCAAGCTTCGCCCGACCGGCGGCCTGTCGACGATTCCCTACCGGCACTACCGGATGCTGAAGATGGGGCCCGTGACGCACATGGGGGACGGGCGCTCGAAGTTCGTGCCCGTGTGGGACGACCCGCAGACGAACAGGTAGACCGGCGCCCCGGGCTCCATGCCGGACGGCAGCGGCCCCTTCGTGCCGACCGGCCGGCGCCTAGACGCCGTAGACCTCGGCCGCCCTCCGGCCCAGGTGGGCCAGCAGCGGGGCCGCGGACAGGGGCTTTCCCGTGACCCGTTGCACCAGGTTCCTTGCGGTGAAGCGCTGGCCCTCCGCATGGATCCTCACCCGGAGCCACCCGAGCAGCGGCGCGAAGTCCCCGCGGGCGAAGGATGCGTCGAGATCGCCCAGATCGGCCTGCGCCTGCTCAAAGAACTGCGCCGCGTAAAGGTTTCCCAGGGTGTACGTCGGGAAGTATCCGACCATCCCCCCGGCCCAGTGTATGTCCTGGAGGACGCCGCGGGCGGCGTCGGGCGGAGTCAGGCCCAGGTAGGACTGCATCTTCTCGTTCCAGGCCCCCGGGAGGTCCGCGACGGGGAGGTCTCCGGTGACCAGCGCCTTCTCCAATTCAAAGCGCATGAGCACATGGAGATTGTAGGTGGCCTCGTCCGCCTCGACCCGGATGAACCCGGGCTCCACGTGGTTCACCGCCCGGTGCCAGTCGCCCTCGGCGATGTCCGCAGTGCCGGGGAAGGCGGCCTGCAGCCGGGGGAAGAAGTGCCGCCAGAACGAGCGGCGGCGCCCCACGAGGTTCTCCCACAGGCGCGACTGGCTTTCGTGGATCCCCATGGAGACATACTCGCCGCGCGGGGTCCCGAAGTGCTCGGTCGGCAGCCCCTGCTGATAGAGCCCGTGCCCGGCCTCGTGAAGGACGCCGAAAAAGGCGCTGGCGAACTGCCGCTCGTCGTAGCGGGTCGTGAGGCGGGTGTCGGACGGCCCCAGGTGCGTGCAGAAGGGATGGGCGCTTACATCAAGGCGCCCCCGCTCAAAGTCGAAGCCAATGGCGGCCGCCGCCTGGCGGGCCAGGCCCTCCTGGGCTGCGCGAGGGAAATGGCGCTCAAGGAGCGCGCCCTGCCCCTTGAGGGGGGCATCGGCGATCCGCCTGACGAGGCGGACGAGCGGATCGCGCAGCGACTCGAATACCGCAGTCAGGTCCGCTGCCGTGTCGCCGGGCTCATACTCGTCAAGCAGGGCATCGTAGGGATGCTGACAGGGTCCCAGGCATTCGGCCTGCTGCCGCTTGAGCCGGAAGATCCGCTCGAGCCAGGGCGCGAATGCCCCGAAGTCCGAGGCCCTGCGCGCCTCGACCCACGCCTGCTGGGCGAGGACCGCCACCCTGGCCAATTCCTCGACCAGGCTCGAGGGCAGCTTTCGCGCCCGATCGACCTTGCGGCGGGTCTGTCGGACGTTTACCGCCGCGTCCGGATCGCCGGCTCCCGCGAGCGGGGACGATTCAAGGGAGGCCAGGAGATCCCCAAGCTTTTGGGAAACGAGCCTTTCGTGCGCCAGTCGGGCGAGCAGGGAAACCTGGTCGCCGCGGAAATCCGCGGCCTTCCGCGGAAGCTGAGTTTGCTCATCCCAGCCGAGGATTTCGGAGGTCGTTGATAGAAGGCTGATCTCGCGAAGCTCGCTAATGAAGGCGGCGTAAGTCTGGGCGGGGGACGGCATACGAGGAATTTGAGCGCGCTGCCGCTGCCGGGTAAAGCAGCAAGCGCGTCTGGGTGGTTCACAGTCGCGTGCCGATTAACACAAACCTCCGACCGCACTGCGCGTCACGAAAACCAAAACTGCCTTTTCGGCATGGCGGTCACGGCGTCTCGTAAATTTCAGCCAGAGCCACTCCGGTCGTGCCGTTTACCCCGCTGATCTGCATCGTGTAGGCTCCAGGAGGTAGATTGACGATCTGGGCGCTGTCAGCGCTCCCCGATGCCAAAGGAAATGCGCCGACGGATGCCGCTGCACTCAAGATCTGGGACGCGTTTGCGCTTGTGGCCCAGGCCGTGTTTGAGGCGATCACCCTGCCCGAATTGTCGAACACGCTGAGGCTGGGCTGCGCTAGGACGCCGGTGACCGCAAACTGGGTCAAGCCGGGCCCGTCGCCCCGCACGAGCAGCTGTTCGGCGCCGCTTCCCGAGATCACGAAGCCCGCGATGATGATGTTGGCGCCGGTGCCCACCTGGCCCCGGGTGGAGATGTTGATCAGGCGCGTGCCGCTTGACGACACCTCGTAGATCTCGGCAAGGGCGACCCCGGTCGTGCCATTCGACCCGGAGACCTGCACCGTGTAGGCGCCCGCGGGCAGGTTGACGATCAATGCGCAGTCGGCGCTGCCCGTCGCCAGCGCAAAGGCCCCGACGGAGGCTGCAACGCTCGCGATCTGATCCGGGCTTGGGTTGGAGCCCCAGCCCGTGTTGGACGCGATCACATTTCCTGCATTGTCAAACACGCTCAGGCTGGGCTGCGCCAGGACCCCGGCGACGTCGAATTGCGTGAGGCTCGGGCCGTCGGCGCGTATGAGGAGGGCCTCGGTGCCGCTTCCACTGATCACGAAGCCTGGAATCAGGATGTTGCCGCCGGTCCCGACCTGCGTGCGGGTGGAGATGTTGACAAGGCGCGCCGAGGGCAATCCCGGGAAGACCGTCAGGTTCGCCGCGCCGCTGGTCGCCGATCCGGTGCCATTGGCAACGGTCACCGTGTAGGATCCCGCGTTGGACGGCTGGACGTTGGTTACGGCGTACGAGGCACGGGTCGCTCCCGCAATTGCGGATCCGTTGAAGTACCATTGGTAGGAACGCGGCGAAGCGCCCGAAGCTCCGACTGAGAATATGGCGTTCGCGCCCACGGCGACGGTCTGGTCGACCGGTTGCGCCAGGACGTACGGCGCCTGGTCAGGGACGCCCTTTCGGATTGTGCCGTTTCCCGAATCGGCAACGTAGATGGTACCCGATCCATCCGCCGCAATGCCGCCGAAACTGCCGAACCTTGCCGCGATGCCTGCACCGTCCGCCGATCCCTGGACGCCGGCTTTGCCGGCGAGCGTGGTCACGACTCCCACGGGCGTGATTCTCCGGATTGTGCAGCCGATATCCGGTCTGACCCTGCCGCTCGAATTGTCCGTGACATAGATCATGCCGGCTGCGTCCACTGCAACCCCATTGATATTAGAGAATTGCGCTGCGCCACCCGTTCCGTCGGTCGAACCGAAGAGGCCGGCCGTTCCGGCCAGCGTCGTAACGACCCCGCTGGGTGTGACCTTCCGGATCGTGCCGTCGCTACACCCGACGTAGATGTTGCCCGACCCGTCTACCGCCAAGCCCGAGGGGGAGTTGAATCGCGCCACAATTCCCGTGCCGTCGGCCGACCCGCCTATTCCGGCGGCGCCGGCAAGGGTTGTTACGACCCCGCCAGGGGTGATCTTGCGAATTGTGTCATCGTCCGTGACGTAGGCATTGTCCGAAAGGTCCACGGCAATCCCCGAGAGTTTGCCAAACCTCGCGGCCTTGCCTGTGCCGTCGACCGGGACCGGCGCGGCGCCAAAGATGTTGGGGACGGCGCCGGCAAGCGTTGTCACCGCCCCGGCGGGGGTGATTCTCCGGATCAGGCAGTTGCCTGCATCGGTAACCCAGAGATTGCCCGATCCGTCCACGGCGACGCTCGTGGCAGTTGAAAACTGCGCGGCGCTGCCGGTTCCGTCGGTTGAGCCAGCGCTGCCGGCCCTTCCGGCGAAAGTCGTCACCACCCCGGCAGGCGTCACCTTTCGGATTACAAAGTTGCCGGCGTCCGCAACATAGACATTGCCCGACCCGTCCACCGCCACGCCGTAGGCCCCGGCGAACTTCGCCGCACTGCCCGTGCCGTCGACGTAGCCAAGGGTGCCGGTGGCGCTGCCGGCGACGACCGCTGCCACGCCGGCGGGAGTGACCTCCCAGATTGCGCCGTAGCCATCCGCGGCATACATGTTGTCCGACCCGTCCACTGCCAGGCCATCGCCGCCGGCACCGCTTGCGGAGAGCGTCGTCACCACACCTGCCGACGTGACTTTGCGGATCGCGTACACGTCCCCAACATAGACGTTTCCAGAGGCATCCACCGCGATGCCACTTAGATTGGTGAAACGTGCGGCGCTTCCGGTCCCGTCGATCGAACCGTATGTGCCGGCGGCGCCGGCCAGCGTCGTCACAACCCCGGCCGGGCTGATCTTGCGGATCGTGTAGTTGCCGGTGTCCGTGACATAGATGTAGCCTGCCCCGTCTACCGCAATGCCAATTGGATTGCTGAAACGCGCTGCGGTTCCGGTCCCGTCGGCCGAACCGTAGGAGCCGGCGGCACCGGCCAGCGTCGTCACAACCCCGGCCGGGCTGATCATACGGATCGTGTTGTTGTTGGTGTCAGCCACGTAGAGGTTGCCGGACCCGTCCACCGCCACGCCGTTTGGGGAGAAGAACCGCGCAGCGCCTCCTGCTCCGTCCGCCGAGCCGCTGCTGCCGGCGGTGCCGGCCAGCGTCGTCACAACCCCGGCCGGGCTGGCCTTGCGGATCGTGTTGTTGCCGGTGTCCGCAACGTAGACGTTGCCCGATCCGTCCACCGCCACGCCGACCGGGGAATTGAACTGCGCGGCGCTTCCCGCTCCGTCCGCCGAGCCGCTGTTGCCGGCGTCGCCAGCGAACGTCGTCACCACCGCGGCCGGGCTGATCCTGCGTATCGTGCAGTTGCCGGTGTCCGCAACGAAGAGGTTGCCCGACGCGTCCAACGCCACGCCATTGGGGGAGAGGAACCGCGCGGCACCGCCTGCACCGTCCACGGCGCCGTAGGGCGCGTTCCCCGCCAGCGTCGTTATCAAATATGGTGTGGAATAGTCGCTCTGGGAACGGAGTTCCGCGAGCGGCACCATGGCGGCGAGCAACAGGACGGCGAACCGAGGGACCGCCGCCCGCGCCGGCGTGGACAATGCAGCACATGGAGCACGCCGGGTTGACGCTCGGGCTGCCGCACACAGGCCAACAGGGGGAAGCATCGGGTTCACTTGGTGGCGGCGGACCCAGCCGCGATCTTGACATGGATGCCGTGCAGAAAGTCGAGCGCAAGGATGGAATCGCCAGGCCCAGACTCGGAAGTCCAGTGCAAGGCGAGCGAGCGGGGACTTGGCACCATGGGGAAGAAGAAGCTGCCGGTCCGCGTCTCGTCGGGCGAAAGGGTTAGTGGCAGCACTAGACGGCGCCTGTTGAACTCTTTTTCCATCGCGACCTTGTTATGGTGGTTGATCGTCAAAACCACGCCGTAATATGCCGGCAGTGCCACAAGGGCTATTCCAGCCGTGCCAGCGACCGCGGCATATCCCGCTAACATGCCACCCCCTGCGGTGCCGAATCCAATCGCCGCGGCACTGCCGATGATGACTATGCCCGGCGCCGAGTAGCGTTCGAAAGCCACGCGCTCCGCGCGGTATTTTTCCTCAAGGGTCTTGCTCTGCTTTTCCAGCTTCCACGGATTGTCCCCGGCAGTCTGGACTGTGCCTGCGAAATCGGTCAGCCCCACGGCGGAAACCGTAAGAACCTGGCTGCCGGGATTGCGGAGCGTCACGACGTATTCGTCCCAGAATGCATCGCGTTTCCACGAACCAGGCCCGTTGTAAGTGATGACGGCGTTCAACGCCGCCTCCAGCCGGCCGGGGGCAAATGCCACATTGAGCAACTGCGGAGACGGAGTGTCCTTCTTCGCTTTCAGGTATCCAGTCGAAACGCAGCCCGTTAGCAGGAATGCGGCGCTCATAAATGAGGCCATGGCGGACCATAGGTAGCGTGACCGAGCAGAGGGGCTGGAGAGAGTTTCCATTGCAATAGCGATCCCGCCGCTGGGCTTGGTTTAATCTAACTCCGAATCAATGGCCACAAATATCGTGACCATAGAGAAGACGATGACGGCGGCGATCATGGTGGAGCAGGTGGTCTGCCTAGTAATGCGTGTTTTCCAAGCGTTAGGGATCACTGACGTTGGCGGAGGGGCTTACGTGGGAGCGCGACAATGGCCGTCGATCCGGCCCCTTCAAAAGTGGCGTTGGAATTGTGCCGCACCTGAGAAACTCCGGCGCTGGGCGGGCCTCTCATGAGCCTAGTCTTGAGGCGGATTGGCCGCAGCGGGGCGTTGACCGGTCCAATGACCGGGTCGATGGCACTTTGGCTCCTCCGGGCCAGCGGTAACCGCATCTTGACTCTCCGATAATGGTGACCGGCCAAGTGGGTTCGCCTCTTACTACGGGCATCTTGCGCTCTACCCGACCAAATAACTGCCAAGGCATCAAAGTGTTAGCAATGCCGTCTGCGCAATATTACAACAACTTCGGGCTTCATCAGTCCGGCTGCGTTTGATATCAACCTCGCATGAGTGACCTCACGCTGGTCCTCCAACAGATGGAGAGGGGAGAGCCTCAGGCTGCCGACGAACTGCTGATGCTTGTCTACGATGAGTTGCGCCGGATGGCCGCTTGGAAGATGGCCAGCGAATCGGCCAGCCACACGCTCCAGCCCACCGCACTCGTGCACGAGGCTTGGCTGCGCCTCGGCGGGGACGATCAGCCTACCTGGCAGAACCGCGCCCACTTCTTTGGAGCGGCCGCCGAGGCGATGCGGCGCATCCTGATTGATCGGGCGCGCCGCCGCCGCGGGCTTCGGCACGGGGGGGGGCTTAAGCGTGCCCAAGTCGATGACTTTGACATGATCGCGAGCCTTGAGGATGACGATCAGCTTCTCGCGGTCCATGAGGCGCTGGACAAGCTGGAGGCCAAGGACCCACCCAAAGCGGAGCTGGTCAAGCTGCGTTACTTCGCGGGGATGACCATTCAAGAGGCCGCGACGGCACTGGGGATATCCGAGCCAACGGCCAAGCGATGGTGGACGTTCGCCCGAACGTGGCTTTACGAGGAAATCCGCACCGGATGATCCGGTTTGGAGGGCTACTGCGCATCTTGGTGAAGGAAACCCAGCCCAATGCGATGAGCCAGAGTCCCCAACGCGAAGAAGAACTGTTCGAAGCAGCGTTAGCGCTGCCAGCGGCGGAGCAACGGGTCTACCTTGAACGAGCGTGCGCCGGCGATGTCGAGCTCCTTCAACGAGTTGAGGCTTTATTGCGCGCCCACG
>Ga0181530_10002449_pt1 | contig 21940 bp, 22 predicted proteins | sample PEATcosm2014_Bin_42_FD_119769 | JGI IMG/M metagenome (GOLD analysis project Ga0181530, IMG submission 119769) | Peatland microbial communities from MTU Mesocosm Facility, Houghton, MI, USA - PEATcosm2014_Bin10_60_metaG | ecosystem: Environmental > Terrestrial > Soil > Wetlands > Peat | place... | reverse complement strand
GTGAATTGCGTTGAAAGCAGTGACAACCTTCGGATCGGCAATAACTTTCTCATCCACGATCAGGTCCGGAATAAGCATGCCAATAAGTTGACCGCGATACTGGACTGGGAACTCCCGCTGTTGGTCGACGAGGTGACCCATGGCTTGTAATTCAAGGACCAACGCTCTCTCGTAGAGCTTTTCATCCAGGCCCGGCTTGAGTTCATTCAGCACCGCCATCGCGGTCCCGATGACGTCCTGCGTGATGTCTTCGTGGCGCATGACAGGAATCTTAACCACGGATGGGCACGGATAACACGGATAGGACGGACCGAATATTCATCCGGGCCGAGTCGCGGATGTGCCACAATTCATGGCCACGCCCGGATCTTTGAGAAGCGACGCCGCCAGGCGGCCGGCGGCGTGGCCGGTCGCCAGGCAGATGCCGCTGGCGCGGATGGAGGCCATGGCGGCGGAGGTGGCGGAGAGGCAAGCGCCGGCGGCGAGCAAATTCTCAACCGCCGCGCTTTGCAGGGCGGCGTCGGGAATGTCGTAGTGTTGGCCGATGGGGGGATAGGCATAAGTTGGACCTTCGGTTTCATCCCAGCGTTCGAGTGGCCACCAGGCATGGACGGCGTCGGGGCCGAACTGCCGGGCGAGCAGAACGTGCTGGTCATCCACGACGAACCTTCCGCGGAGGCGCAGGCCGTCGCGCGGCAGAATCCGGGGCGATTTTTCCACGATCCGGGCGTTGGCCAGGGCGGGGATTTGGCGGCTAAGATGTTGGACGACCTCGTTCATAAATGACTCGGCATCGGTGTTGGACAATTCGCGCGGATTGACGGCGAGCTTGCAGATTCCCTCGCCGGGCGCCGGGCCGGGATAAAAGACAGCGAACCGCGCCACGCGCGGGAGCAACCCCTTTTCCACCGCTTGGGCCAGGGCGTAGGGAATTTGGAGGCGGAGGAGTTCGGCGTCTCCGTCGATGCCCCAAAGCCGGGCGGCGAAGCCGGCGAGGATTCGTCCGGCACTGTCGTCGAGCGGGAAGACGGCGTCTTCACCGGCCAACTTCAACACGGCGCCGCCGCCGGTGCAATCGATGAGGACTTTCACGTCGATCCATCGCGATTCGCCGTCTTGCAATTGAATTGCCGTGATCCGGTTGCCCTGTCGGCGGAGGGCGGCGACTCGGCAGCCGAGGCGCACGTCGGCGTTGGATTCGGCGCAGATTTCCGCCAACGAGGATTCCCAGGCCGGGGCGGGGAATTCCAGGACCCATGCCTTGCCCATTTGCCGCGTCAGGACGCGAGCCGGCTCCCTGGTCAACATTCGCCGAACGATGTCGCGCTGGGCCGAGGCGTTCAGAGTGTCCAGCGGGTCTTTCGGGGCGGAGGAATAGAGACCGCACATGCAGCGGTGCATGGCGGCGGTGACGGACCCGCCGAGTCGCGGGGAACTGTCGATCAGGAGAACGCTGGCCGCGCCGCCGGCTGCCGCGGCGGCGCAGACTCCCGCCGGGCCGGCGCCGATGACGGCGACGTCGTAGTCGTTAGTAACCCGGCTCGTTGGGGTCATAGCTGATATCGACGACGCTGTAGCCGGAGGTGTAGGCGCTGTCGTTGCCGAAGGTGATGATTCCTACGCCCTTGTAGTGCGCGGACAAGCGGTTTTCGTCGCCCCCGCCGTAATGGAAGGGAATGAACGCCTTGCCGGTGATATAGCTGTTCACCGAAGTTGGCTGCCCGATCTCGCGAAACACCTGATCGCGTTCCTCGCCCATTTTTACCTTGGCGAAGATGCAGTCGGGCGGAATGGGCCGGGTGGCGGCGGATGGGGCGACGGCATTGCTGCTGTTGTCCGCCTGGGTCGTACTGTCGCCGCCGGAATGACAGCCGGCGATGAACCAGAGGGCCGCGACGATTCCGAGTGAACTTAAGAAGAGATTTCTCATGCGGGTCTCCTTTCCCAAAAGTGATGGGCCACTATATATCAGCGTGGCACGGCGGAGGCAATAGCCGAACGGGGTCGGTCATCCAAACAATCAAATTGAACCGCCAAGACACCAAGGCGCCAAGGCAGAATCATGCCAGGAAATCCCGTGACCTTGGCGCTGATCATCTATGGTTGAAGATTCAGCCTTGGGGTGGTGGTTACAAAACCCCTGTTTTCGATAGCGTGGCGCGGGGTTTCGTTACCGTTACCGGGGGGACCCACTTGAGATTCTTGCATGTCGGCCATTTTGTCGCTGTTTGAGACGAAGAGGAACCACGGATTTCGCGGATAACACGGATGGGAAAATGGGATGAAATCTTCTTCCCATCCGTGGCAATCCGCGTAATCCGTGGTGAGGCTGAATTTTTTGGGTTGATAGACATCATAATACTACGGTTGAAGATTTGGCCTTGGGGGGGCGTTGACAAAACCCCTGTTTTCGACAGCGCCACGGGGGGTTTTGTCAACGTCTACGGCGGGACCTACTTGAAAGAGCATCGGTCGGCCATTTTGTCGGCGTCGGAGATGACCGCATTCGGGGCGGCATAACGGACGTTGGATCGACGGCAAAAATAGCGGTCCCTCTACATCTATAGCCGGGAGGTGAAGGTTTTGGTGGCATTTTTGGTTGGGCGAGGGAAAAAAATAAAAGAATTTTTCGATCGGGCCGAACCCAAGAAATAAACCGCGAAAGGCGAGGAGAGAGGGCGGGATGCGTTTTCTTCGCGCTCTTGGCGTTCTTGGCGGTAATCCACGTTTGAGTCTCGCCGGCGCGCCCGCGCTAAGCGTGGGCTGCCAACTCTGCATCCACTGCCTCAATCGCCTTGGCTTCGTAGTCCTGTCGGGTGAGGCCGGCGCGAGGTTCCGGCGCGTCCATCAGCGTTGCCACCAACTTCGCTCCATTATGGATAACCAGAACCATACCCGGCTTAGGAGTGGAGTTGCTCTGGCGGTGGCCATGTAAATTGACCGCTGGAATCCAGAGTGAATCACGAAATTCCACTTCCCATTTTTGAGGATCGACCACGCGGACTTCAATGCTGTAGTCGTTCCACCGCTTAATTTGGTTGTTCATAACCTACAGTGTAGGCAGCGCAGGTCGCCAGTTCCACTCTGCTAGGCCGCGAACCGGCAACCGCGCGATACATTTTCTGCCTTCCAACGCGGTCGCTGATTTCTGAACTGTGGAAAACTCAAAAGGGGTTGGGAGTCCTTACAGCCAAAGACTCCCGATCCCTTTGATTTTTCCAAGATAACTGAAGGCGATAGGATGCATTACACGTGAAAGCGCTTTTGGCGAAAGATTTTACAAAAACGCGAGCCCAACTAGAATTATCGCCATGATTAATCCTTACGGGATAGCAGAAATTCTGGACGAGATCGCGCAGAAGACGGATCCTGTCCATTTAATTCGGCGGTGGATACAAGATAACCTTAAGAGCCACATCGATTTCAATATCGAGACCAGAAGCTCCGAAAAAACCGTGACCATCACGTATTATTTCCCTGTTGAGAACGTCATGCAGCAAGTTGACGGGACGGCAGAACAGGTCATGCAATGGTTGCAAACGGGAGCCAGTTGCGACTGCAAGGCGAAGTTTGATACATTTCATAATCGGAAGTGCATCGCCATTGAAAAGAGCTTTCGAGGTGATCCTGGTTACACCTTAGTTACAAATGCCATGAACGAAGCGTTGAAACACTTTCGACCTTGAACGCCGCGCAGAGGAATTCCGCCCTGAAGCGTCCCATTCGTTCAGCCAGGAACGATCCACGGCAACCGAGCTGGACTGACATTCCCATGTCTTTCCGCACCTTGCACAGTTCCGTCACTCCTACTGTGCTGCGTCCGTTGCGTAGGAAAACTGAATCGCGTTTTGCTCCACCTCAATTCCGACGAGATCGCTACTTCGCTGCTCAGTACCCTCTTTCGAGTCCACGCGCTGCGTTCCTTTTATCGCTTTCCACCGACCGCCTTCAATAGCGAACGTAACGGTGATGGAATATGTTGTCGTTATGGAAGCGCCATGTAAATCCCCAAACTCCTCTTGTGCGTGCAGTGCAAGCACCCCAACAATTGGGTGGGCAATACTGTCCGTTTTTCTTACATCCGTGCTTGTGATCGATCCCTCATACACGGTTTTGAATGTCCTCCCGTCATCCGTCATTTCGTTATTGTGCTCCTCATTCCATGCGAGCACAAATTCTTTGCAAAAATCGTCGAAGTCTTGGGGGGTAGCTTGATGGACTGTATGCCGATGTGAGGATGGCTTTGTGGCGGCAGCAGTTATTTCCGGCTTTGTGGCCGGAACAGTTATTGCCGGTGCCCGGCCAACGATTTTAGCATCTTCTTTGGTCCATGAACTGGAGTCGTCGCTGTATTGGAAAAAGACAACGTCATAACTTTTGCCAACGACAGCGGCTTTTAGGAAAGCACGCACATCATCCGCATCCCGGATTGGCACGTCGCCCATCCTCGTGATTATGCATCCGGGTTTGATGCCAGCGTCGGCAGCCGGACCATCAGGATCAAGCTCAATCACGAAAAAGCCGGATTCCCATTCTGGTAGGACATTGACCAACTTTTGCCAGTCTGGGTTATTCCACAATTCCTCTCGGGCGTCGTTAAGTGAGACAAACTTCTTGATGCCAAATGTGATTCTCGGATGATCCGGCGGGGCCTTTTCCTCGACGTTCTGAGCCGACGTTCCGCAGACCACGCAGAACACATACAGAGCCGCCAGAACCGGATGAATTGCTTTCATGGCGTTTCCCTTTCGCCTCCTTCACCATTGTCTCCTGCGACTCAGGGAGCGGCAAGGTCACCGTCTCCAGCCATCTCGGCGGGGTGCAACGCTCGTTTGTGGCCCTGCTCGATTCGATTTGGACTCCATTGGAGAAGAAGTCTCGCGCGGAGGCGCGGAGGCGCGGAGAAGAAAACTCTGCGCCTTTGCGTAAGAATGGATCGGTCCTTTCGCCCAACATGGGTTGGGCTGCGCTCATTGCGGAAAACCCCGGCAAAGCCGGGGGCTAACGGAAAGAAGTTGCTCCGGTCGTTGAACGGTATTGCGGCTACATGTGGGGAACGGTGCAGGCGATGGCGGAATTGATGCCGCCGAAGGCGAAACTGTTTTTTAGGAAATGGGTGAATTGTTTGGGGGTGTTTTTCTGGACGTGGGCGATGCCGGCGCAGGCGGGGTCGATTTCGGCGAGATTGTGGGTGGGATAAATCGTTCCAGAGCGGGCCATTTCGATGGTGGCGGCCAGCTCGATGGGGCCGGAGGCGCCGAGGGTGTGGCCCATGTTTCCCTTGAGACTGCTGACGGGGATGTCGGAGCCGAAGACGGCGTGAATGGCGCGGGCCTCGGCGGCGTCGCCTTGCGGGGTGCCGGTGGCGTGGGCATTGACGTAGCCGATGTCGGCTGGAGAAAGCGAGGCGCAGTCCAGGGCGGTTTTCATGCAGTGGGTCATTGAGGAATCATCGGACTGGCTGACGTGGATGCCGCTGCTGCAGGTGTGATATCCGACGACCTCGGCGAGGATATTTGCGCCGCGGGCGAGGGCGTGGTCGCGGGATTCCAAGACGACGACGCCGGCGCCTTCGCCGCAGACCAGGCCGTCGCGCCGGGCGTCGAAGGGGCGCGGGGTTTGGGAGGGGGAATCGTTGAATCCAGAGGAGGCGGCGTAGAGGATGTCGAAGGAGCCGACGACGGTTTCGTGGAGTTCTTCCGCGCCGCCGCAGAGGACGACGTCCTGCCGGCCGAGACGGATTTGGTCGTAGGCCGCGCCGACGGCCTGGAGGCCGGAGGCGCACGCCGCGCAGGTGGCCGACACGACGCCTTTGATGCCGAAGAATTGGGCGACGTTCAAGGCGACGGTATGGGAGATGCAGCGGAAGAATTCGCTGGCGCCGAGCATGACGTATTCATTTTTGGCCAGAAGGGTTTCGTAGGTTTGGGTGATGGCCTGGGGGCTGCCGGTGGTGGAGCCCATGATGCAACCGATGCGCGGGTTTTGGGGAATGGAGGCGGGGTCGATGCCGGCGTGCTGGAGGGCCTGGGTGGAGGCCTGAACGGCGTAGATGCTCATGGGGCTCATGGTGCGGCGTAGCGAGCGCGGGATGGCCTTGGGATCGCGCAGTTCGACGGGACAGCCGACCTGGCAACGGAGCCGGCCAAAACGATTCCAGGAGGGGGGCATGGCGCAGGTGGCGCAGACGCCGGCGTCGAGCGCCCGCATCATCTCCTGCACCGAATAGCCGATGGGGGAGACCACGCCATACCCGGTAATCACGGCGCGGTTGAGCAAGTTGATCCCAGGTATTCGCGGAAGGCATCCCGGCCGAGGATGCTGCGGCAGACGAAGAACGCCGAGGTCATCGCTCCGAGCACGCCGGGTAGCAGAGCGCTTTGCCCGGCGGCGTAGAGGTTGGTCAGCGGGAGCCTTCCGGAAAGATTGAATTGTCCAATTTTCTGGCGAATGCCGTAGGCGCTACCGTCGGGGTTGTGCAGATAATCGCGGTAGGTGAGGCTGGAAGCGGTGTCGATGACGCGGACGTCGCGGCATTCGGGGATGTACTGGCGAATCCGGCCGACGACCGACTCGGTGCGGCGATTTTTGTACTCGTAATATTCCGGCGGGCGGCGTTTGAGCTTGGTATCGAACCACTGGTTGGTGGATTGCGTGAAGGCGACCTCGAGGGCGGTGACGGTGTTGACAGGCCCGTCGGAGCCGCGTTCGCGGCTGCGAAGGACCATCATCGGCCCGTCGGCCTCGACGCCGGGGCGATAGGTCAGCATGGTGTTGAGGTCCTCATCGGGAAGAACCGACGCCAGGGTGACCGCGCCGATTTCGTCCAGACGATCCAGCGATCCGTAAACGGTGAAGAACGAATTGCTGGGCTCGAAATCCTGGACGCGCTCCTGGAACGCCTTGGAGAGGTGTTCCTTGGGCAGAATGGAAAGGATGCTGGCGGGGTGGATGGTAAAGATGCAGGCGGCGGCGGCGACCTCGGAGCCGTCGCTCAGGACGAAACGCGTGACCTTGCGCTGGCTGATTTCGGCGCACTGCTGGATGGTGCAGCGGGTTTTGATCTCGACGGAATCGTTGCGAAGCACGTCGACCAGGGCATCGATAAATGCGTCGCCGCCGTCTTCGACGCGGGCGAGGGATTCCTGCATACCGAAACTGGCGCGGCAATGAGTGGCAAAGGAGACTTCGTTGGGCCGGGTGCCGTAGCACATGCACAATCCGCCAAGGATGGTCTGCAACAGCCGGTCGGAAGTGCAATCGTCGAGGACGGATTGAAGGGTGACGTGGTCTTCTTCGATGGGAGGAGGGAAAGTGTCGAAGCCGGAAACGTTGAGCGTGGGCGTGGCATCGACGACGAGGCGGAAGCGGTGGAAGAAGCGCTCGAGGCCGTCACGGGAGCTGGGGAAATCGCGTTTGAGTTTTTCGTGGACGACTTCGGTCCCGCAGGGGACGACGTATTCGGTGCCGGTCTTGGGGAAGATCATGCGATGACAGGCATCGCGCGGGAAATAGATGGGGTGGATGCGTTCGCGGATGCCGAGCAGGGAGAGGATGATGTCCAGGACTCCGGTGCGGTCGTCGGTGAATCCACCGGTGAAGTGAAATCCCACGTCGAAGGGGATTCCTTCGACGCGGAAGCGTGCGAGGGAGCCGCCGAGGATGGAGGCTTTTTCGAGAAGGAGGATGCGTTTGCCGTGCTGGGCGAGAATGCGCGCGGCGGTCAGGCCCGCGATCCCGCTGCCGACGACGATGATATCGTACTGTTTCATGCGAATCTGCGATCAGGTGGAAAGCCCACCGTTGATGCCGATGACCTGCCCGTGAATATACATGGAAGGCTCGCGGCAGAGAAATTCAATGACCGAGGCGACGTCGTCGGGCTGACCGATGCGTCCAAGAGGGATGAGAGGCAACAACTGGTCCTTGGGGAGATTGGCGGTGAGATCGGTGTCGATGAGGCCTGGGGCGACGACGTTGACGAAGATGTTCCGCTTGCCGACTTCGCGGGCCAGGGCCTTGCAAGCGCCGATCAGGCCGGCCTTTGCGGCGGAATAATTGACCTGCCCGGCTTGCCCGACCTGCCCGGAGATCGACGCCACGGCCACAATCCTTCCCCGCCTGGCGCGGAGCATGGAAAACAGGACGGCATTCATGACGTTGTAAAACCCGTCGAGGTCGGTGCGGACCACGGCGCTCCACTCCTCGGGTTTCATCCAGACGAGCAGGTTGTCGCGGGTGATTCCGGCATTGAAAACGACGATGGATGGGGCGATCTCATCGGCGCGCGGCCGGAGGGCGGCCTCGGTGGCGGCGAAATCACTGACGTCGAAGCAGAGGAGTTGGCATTTTCGATCGAGGGCTTCGATTTGGCGGGCGGTTTCGCGGGCCTGCTCGTGATTGGACCGGTAGGTGAGCCAGATATCGCAGCCCGATCGGGCCAGGCGGAGGGCGGTGGCCCGTCCGATACCCCGGCTGCCGCCAACGACCAGAGCGATGCCCGGAATTCCGTCCGACAACAAGTTGCTCCCTTCAAATGCGACTTCGATGAACGAAACTGAAGAAGCGCGAGTTGAGAGTGAGTATAGCGATGGGTTGCGGGGCGGCAAGGTCGGAGATCGGCCGGAGGACCGGCCGGCTCGATTTCGAAAATGAGCCGGCTGGTCCTCCGGCCGATCTTCGGCGCTATCGGCGTCGTCGTTAGTCGAGTAATCTTTGCCCGTTTCGGGCGCAGATGACACTAATGCACTGGGCAATTCTGAGCGTTTGCATCTTCGCGGTGTTGGCCATCGGCATGCCGGTGGTCCTGCGGGCGGTTCTGGGCGTGAAGCGGGGCACTACGAACACTTGGCGGGAGCGCGTGGAGCTGCGATACCAGAATATCGGCACCTGGGTGTGGATGTTCGCCCATGTCAAGTTGCGGGTGGATGCGATGTTCCGGGAGTTGCCGGAATTCGTGAAAGTCATGCCGAATCCGCGGACGGCGATGGATTTGGGATGCGGGCACGGGTTTGCGGCGTGTGCGCTGCTGGAATGGTTCGGGGACTTGAAACTCTACGGGGTGGAGCCGAGTGCCGGACGGGTTGGCACGGCGGCGCGGGCGATGGGGGAGCGGGGAGTCGTGGTGCAGGGAGCAGCGCCCGACTTCGAATGGCCGGGGTTGCCGGATCGGGTGGATGTCGTGTTCGCGCTGGACATGATGCATTTTTTGAGCGAATCGGATTTCGATCTGACGTTGCGGCGGATTCGGACGCGGCTGGAAGACGGGGGCTATTTGGTCATTCGGACGCCGATGGCCCCAGCGGGGTTTGGGTCATGGGCGTGGCATCTGGGCAAGATCACGCGGAAAATTCAGGGCGTATCCGCGTTCCATCGGTCGATCGAGCAGATTCAGGAGGCGGTGGCGGCGGCGGGGTTCCAAATGACCAAAGTTCAGATGTCGGGCGGGAATCCGGAATTGTACTGGTTCATCGCGACGGCGGTTCATCGCCACGGCGTGCCGTAGTGCAGCAGCGCAATGAGCACGATGAGCAGGAAAAATACGACGTGAGCGGCGACGATGGGGAGGAAGCGGCGAGCGCTGAATTCGTTCCAACGCTGAAGGAGGCGGATGCCGCCGAAGATTCGGCGGGCGCGGTCGACGCGTCGGAGGTTGTCATTGTCGGTGGAGGAGGCGTTTTGGAAAGCGAAGGCGGGATAGATGGCATAGACGCCGTCGCCGGCGGTCGCTCGGAGCAGGTCGTCGTAGGGGATGCCCTGCCACGGGAGGTTGACGAGCTTCTGGGCGAATTCGCGGCTGACGACGTAGCCGTGGGCGGTGCAGCGATAGGAAACCTTGACGACCGAAGAGAAGGGGGTTTTGCGCGAGGAATTGACGAAGCAGCCAAAGAAGAACAGCCGCCAATCGCGATTGACGTCCATGAAATGGGCGGCGTGGGCAAGGCGTTGGGGGGAAAATCGGGAGATGAGAATGTCGTCTTCGAAAATGACGATCCTATTTGCGTGGGCGGCCAGTCCCGCGCGGAGACAGGCCAGATGAGACTCGAAAATTCCCCGCTCGCTGTCGGTGGGATGTTTATCGACAATGACGAATTCAACGCGATCGGCAAGTCCGACGCGTTGGAATTGGGTCCGGGCGCTTTGACATCGGTCAGGCCGCTGGGCGAGGGAGATGCAGTAAATCCGGTCGAAAGCGTCCCAAGGCTGGGAAAGAAGGCATTGGGTCCCCGGGTCTGTCTCTGAGCGGGCAGGTGAAATGCTCACTGCTTTGCCTCAGGCTATGGAGCGGAACGGACGAATCCGGTATTCTGTCTTTCGAGAGGAAAGATTACCGTTGAACGAGGTGCTATACAAGATTGGACTGAGGCTGGCGCGAATAAAATACGTGCGTCATGCGATCGACGATCGTGCCGGGCTGAGCGAGTTCCGCAAGCCGCCGACGGTGCGCATTCTGTTAGGCATGTTCCTGATCGCGGGTAGTATGGTGATGAGCTGGCCGGTGATCGTGGCGCTGTCGGGGACATTAGCGATCTATTTTCATAAGCCGCTGCTGGCGCTGATCGGGGGTCCGGTCTACATTCTATCTCACGTCTGTTTTATCACCGGAATGACGTTGTGTGGGGAGAAATATAGTCGCATTTTCATCAGGTGGGCGACCCGTTGCGGGGTTGAAAAGCTGCTGTCGTTCGGGCTCAAGGACCAGCGCCCGGAGCCCGAGCCGTAACGATAGGCGCGTGACAGTTTCTGCGAGCCCTCTTTTTCCCCTCCCCATGTAATCAGGGGGAGGGTCAGGGTGGGGGTTTCCTGCACCAATCGATGTTCGACCCCCACCCCAACCCTCCCCCTGAGTACATGGGGAGGGGGAAATTCTTCGCAACAAATGTCACGCACCCGTAACAATCACCCCGGCTGGCCCGCGTCATGCCATAAATCGTAGAAGTTGTAGAATTGCCAGGGGAATTCGCGGGTGAATTGCTCGAGGCAATCGGCAAACTGCTGGGCATAGGGTGCGTAGTCCTGGGCGTTTCGGCCAAGGTTCGGCGGGACTTCGATCATTTTTAACAGGCGAAGCTCGTAAGAGTTGGGGCTGGTTTTGGGAGCGGCCATGACGAGGACGGACGTTGCCGTTGCCGAAGCGAGGCGGTAGGGGGTGACGGGGAAAAGCACGGAATCGCCGAGGAATTGCACGGCGACGGCGTTCTGGTCGCTGCCGAAGATTCGGTCGCCCATCATGGTGACGATCTCGCCGCGGAGAAGGGCCTCGGTCATGGCGATCACGCCCTGGAGGCCGGTGCGCGGGTCGATCATGCTGGCGGACTGCGGACCCAAGAGCATGGGAGCGCGCGTTTCGGGAATCATGACGATGGATACGCGTTTGGGGAATTGGGTGAGGGCGGACATTCCGATCTGAAACGACCCGACGTGGGCGTGAAGAAGGACGAAACCGCGTGGCTGGGCGCACAATTGGATGAGCCGGTCGTGCTCCGGGCAACTGGCGGAAATGGAGCGGGGGCCGAAAATATCCAGCACGGTCATATCGACGAGCGCGGCGCCGTAGGTGCGGGCCAGACGATAAGTGTCGAGAAAGCGGCGAAACCAGCCCTTGTGGTCGGGGAAGCGGCGGCTGAGGTAAAATCGGCAGCGGCGTCGGATGGAGGGGTAAAGCAGGACGTACCAGAAGGTCACGACGTGGGACATGTGGTATCCGCGGGCCTTGCCGCCGATGCGGATGAGCCAGTGAAAGAACCCTTGTTGCCAACTGCGGCCGAGGCCGGGCTGGGCCCAATTGGCCGCGGGGTCCTTCGTTTCTGACGGGGATGAGAATGTCGCTCTTGTATTCATCCGGGCTTTAGCGCAAAGGAGAGTCTCTTGTACAGATTACCGCGAAGGAGCGAAGGCGCGAAGTTGCGCGAAGGAGAACTTGTCTTCCTTCGCGCGCCTTCGCGCCTTCGCTCCTTCGCGGTAATCTTTTCGGAAGAGTGCAATGACAGAGAGTGAGCCGAACATTTGACTCCCGCAACGGGCGCATGAAGATGTCCGAAATGCAAATGGACTAGGACGACTTGAAAATCCTACTGCTGTCATCTAACAGGGCCACGTCGCCATACCCGGTTTATCCGCTGGGGATGAGCGCGGTGGCGGCCGCGCTGAAACGGGCGGGACACGAGACGGTGATCTGCGATCTGCTGGTGGATGGCGAGTCGATCGAGGGCCTGCGCCGGAGGCTCAGGAGCGAGAAACCCGGCCTGGTGGGCATTTCGATCCGCAACCTCGACAACGTGAACCTGCTGAACGAAAAACGGTATGCAACGGAGATCGGCGAATTGGTCCGGTGCGTGCACGAGGAGCTCGGGGCGCCGGTGGTGTTGGGCGGTTCGGGGTATTCGCTGGCGCCCGAGGGCATGCTGCGGAATACCGGCGCGGATTACGGGATCTGCGGCGAGGGCGAGTCCTTGATGGTTGGACTGGTCGAATCGCTGGAGCGCGGCGGCGCGCCGGCGCCGGGTACGATCTTGAGGAACGCCCGGCCGATCGAGGGAAACGGACTGTGCGGGGGGTATTACGATCCGGCGATCCTGAAGAGTTATCTCGATTTGGGGACGATCGCGCCGGTGCAGACGAAACGAGGGTGCGCGCTTCGCTGCGCGTATTGCGCCTATCCGGTGCTGGAAGGCAGGTCGTTGCGCTGCCGGCCCGCGGCCGACGTGGTGGACGACGTCGAACGGCTGATGAAGGACCACGGCGTATCTTACGTGTTCTTCACCGATTCGCTGTTCAATGACGACGACGGCGCCTATCTGGAAGTGCTGCGAGAGCTGAAGCGGCGCAAACTCATGGTGCGCTGGTCGGCGTTCATCAAGCCGACGGGGATCAGCGAGGACGTCGTGGCGCTGATGCGCGAAACGGGGCTGGCATCCGCCGAACTGGGCTCGGACGCCGCAACCGATGCGACGCTCCGGCGGCTCCGCAAGCCGTTCCGTTTCGCAGACGTGGTGAACGCCAACGGCGTGCTGATGAAGCAGGGGATCGCGGTGGCAAATTACTTCATGTTCGGGGGGCCGGGTGAGACGCGGGAAACCGTGCTCGAGGGGATCGAGAACATCCGGAACCTGAGATGCAGCGCCGTGTTCGTCTTTCTGGGCATCCGCATTCTGCCGCATACCGAACTTCAGCGGATTGCGGTTCGTGAGAAGTTGATCGAGGCGGATTGCGATTTGCTCGAAACGGTCTATTACCTTTCGCCGCAGATCGACCGAGCCTGGGCGGAGCAAACGCTGACGGAAGGTTTCAGGAAGCTGGGACACGTGATTTTTCCGCCCGATGCGATGGACGACAAGTTACAGGTGCTGCGAAAAATGGGGTATGCCGGATCGCTTTGGGATTTGCTGGCGCCGTCGGAGGTTGCCCAAACTTCCGGGAGGAAAAACGATTGAACCGCCATGACGCCAAGACGCCAAGGTGAAAAATGCGCTGAAAGCTTTCACCTTGGCGTCTTGGCGTCGTGGCGGTTCAATTTCTGCTCTGGCGGAGAAGTTGGCACACGTTCCCTTCGTGGGAGGCGGTCCAATGTTGAATTGACCGGCGGCGGTCTGTAAACTTGCGCCCAGGCTGTGTGAGGACAATGAATGATAGAATCTGAGTTGATTCAAGCGGTCAATGACGTTTTTGCCGATTCGTTCGAAATTCCGCGCGAGAAGCTCACGCCGGAAGCGCAAATCTTTGGCGATCTCGGACTGGACAGCCTGGACGTCGTCGACCTGGTCGCGGCGATCCAGAAAAAATTCAACGTCCAGGTGCGCGACGACGAACGGATTCGTTCGATCCGAAGCATGCAGGACCTTTACAATTACCTGAGCATGATCAGGAACGAACAGAAGAAGGCCTGATGCGATGGAGCCGCAGATGGCACAACGGACGACGCTGCTGTCGCGCCTGTGCGTGGTTTGGCTGAATATATCGTTCTGGTCGGTTTTCGCGCTGGCGTCGATTTTGTTTCTGGTCCTGGGGTTTCCGTATTGCTATCTCTTCGACCTGTTGGGGCGGAATCGGCGTCGAACGCTCTGGTTGATCCGGCGGACCATCGCCAACTACGGCGCGGTGACGATCCGCTGCGGCTGGCCGCTGGTCCGCGTGCGATATGTCGATTACGCGCCCCAGGAGAAGCCGCCTTTCATTTACGTGGCCAATCATCGTTCGGCGTCCGACGCCTTCCTAATGGCGGTTCTGTCGGTTGAATGCGTCGAGATTCTGAACATCTGGCCGTCCAGACTCCCGTTCGTGAATTTCATTTCGCGGGTGGCGGGGTATCTGCGGGTTCGGGAGATGCCGTTCGAGAAGTTCATCGAAGCCGGATCGAGATTGCTTGCCGAGGGCGTGTCGATCATCGCCTTTCCCGAGGGCACGCGGTCGGGCTCGTGCCAGATGGGCCAGTTTCACGGCTCGGCGTTTCGGCTGGCGCAGCACGTCGGCGCGAAAATTTGTCCCGTGGCGATTTCGGGGAATGAACACATTCCGTCGCGAGGGTCGCTGGTGATGCATCCGGGGCGGATCGTGATCTCCAAGCTGCCGGCCGTGACCTGCGAGCAATACAAGGAATTGAACGCATACAGATTGAAAACGCGGGTGCGCGAAACGATCCAGAAGCATCTGGATGCGCAGTCCGTCTGAGTACTCAACGGGCAAGGATTGAGGGAGCACAACGTGCGCGGCGACTGTTCAATTCGAGTGAGTGGCGTCGGCTTCGGCCGCGAGGAGATCGCCGCCTGCGCGGCGCGGAAGGGGCTGCTTTCGATCGAGCTTGATTTGTCGTCGGGGGACGAATGCCGCTGCGCCGCCTGCCGCGCCGCGCCGGGAAATTCCCGGGCCGCGCTTTCTTTTCAGGAAATCGGCGACTTGCTGCGCCAGGCGCGGCAAGAGGGCGCGCGGCGATGTATTTTGGTGGACGGCGAGCCTGTGTCGCATCCCAACTTACGCGAGATCATCGACTCGGCCCACGGTATGGGGATGGAGGTGGAGCTGTTCGCCTCGGGGGCGGCAATCGATGGCGCGATGGCCGCGTTTCTGCGCCGGTGCGCCGTGGCGGTGGTTCTGAAGTTCAATTTCGAGCGGGACGACACGTTCAAGAGCGCACTGGCGAATCTGAAGGAATCGGGATATTGCCATGGGACCGGGCCGACGGTGGCGGCGTCGATTTCCGTTTCCAACGAAACACTGGCGGAAATACCGGCGATCTGGCGATGGGCGCGATCTCAGGGGATCGAGCCGTACGTGCAGATCATAACGCCGCGCGACGGCGTGGATGGCAAGCCCTCCACCGTGGAGGGCAAGCCCTGCACCGAGGCGGCGAAGATCGTGCAGCCGGATCGGGCCAAATCGTTGTTTGAAGAATTGGGCCGGATCGACACGGAGGAGTTTGGGCGAACGTGGGAGAAGCCGGCGGCATTGATCGGCAGGTCGTGCAACCGGCATCTGTTTGCCTGTCACGTCACGCCGTGCGGGACGATTTTCGCCTGCGTGGGTGTGACGATTCCGCTGGGGAACGTGCGGGTTGAGCCGTTGCACGAGATTCTGGAGTTGAGCGAGGTTTTGGAGAATCTGCGGGCGTTTGGGGAGAAGGTGAAGGAGCCGTGCCACACCTGCTGCAAGACGACCGATTGCTACGGTTGCCGGGGGTCGGCGTACCAATTGACGGGCGATTACTTGGCGGGGGACCAGATGTGCTGGAAAGCCAAGGGAACGGCGATCGAGGCGTTGCCGGTCGGCGTGGTCGGATTGGTTCCGCATGGCAAGTCGATGCGGATGGTGGACCAGTTGACCAAGGTGGGCGAGCGAAATGCGCAGACGACGTTTTTGGTGAGGAAGGAATGCGTCATGGTGGACGAATCGGGGCGGCTTGACGAACTGGCGTTCATCGAGATGATCGCGCAATCCTTTGCGGCGGGCCACGGTTTTCACCTTTCGATGGACGAGCGGCTAACGCATCGCGGGCTTTTGCTGGGCGTAAAAGAGCTGGTCGTGTCCGGGGAAGCGCGGGTCGGCGACCGGCTTACGGTGCATCTTCGCAAGGTGACGCGATTTGGCGCTTTCGGCGTTGTCGAGGGCGATATTTATCGCGAGGATGGAGAATTGGTTGCGACCGGACAAGTTAAAATCTGGCGGCCGGGCGACGACGTTGTGGCGGCGTTGGGACTATGAAAACAATCGGCTCGATTCTGGTGATGTCCTCGATATTCTGCCTGGCGCAGCCATGGGCCGCCCGCGGGCAGACCACTCGCGCGGATAGCGGATCGAATGGTCCGGCCACGCGCGCCTCGATCGACGTGATCGAAGGGGTGCAGAACCATTTGAAATTCATCACCTCGGTGCAGGCCGATTTTCTCGAGAAAAAGACCCTTGCCATGCTGGATCATACCCTGACCATCAGCGGGCACATGGCGATGGAAAAGCCGGATCGGCTGATCTGGGTCGTTCGCCTGCCGGTGCAATACGCGATTCGCATCCGGGGGGATGAGGTTAGCCAATGGGACGAGGATACGAACCACGTGGACGTGATTCATCTGGGCGGCGATCCGACGTTCAAGGCGGTGTCGGAGCAGATGCAGGCGTGGTTTTTGGGGAATTACAAGGTGTTGGGGGACAGCTATGAGGTATTCGTGGTTGCCGAGCATCCGCTTTCACTGCGGTTTGTGCCGAAGGGCGACACGATGGTCGCCAAGCTGCTGAAGCAGGTGGATTTGACGTTCAGCGCCGACGAGAATTACATCGACGGGATGGTGGTGCGGGAGACCGGCGGAGATACGACGACGCTGAATTTCGCGAACGCGCGGATAAACCAGCCCGTTGATAAAACAACATGGGAGATGCCTCCGCATGATCGGTAACTTCTTCGAGAAGATTACCGCGAAGGAGCGAAGGAGCGAAGGGACGCGAAGGAAGATCAGATTGATTTTGAATTGATTTCCCTTCGCGCAACTTCGCTTCTTCGCTCCTTCGCGGTAATCTTCACTAGACGCCTCCCATCGCAATAAAACTCGGATGACGACAACAGCGACAGTTTCATCAGCCCGCCGCAAGCGTTGGATGGGCATTTGCATTGTGGCGGCGGTGGCGATCTCCGCCGCGGGGTGGATGCGGCTGCGGTTGGATAACTCGCTGGAGACGTTGTTGCCGCAGAACAGTCCGGCCAGGCAGACCATTCTTTTCCTCCGTGATTCAAGTTTTGCCACCAAGGCGATTTTGTGGTTTCGATTGCGCCGCAACGGGACGGTCGCCGATCTATACGCCGCCGCGGACGAGACGGAGAAGCGGCTCGATCCGCAACTGATCAAGGGCGTGATCAAACCCCCGGCGGCGGCGAATGCGCTGGATGAAGCGATGGGTTTGCTCGACGATGCCGGGGAGCTTCTGAACGAGCGCGATCTTTCGGATATCCAGGCGGCGACGGCGCCCGATGCGCTGAAAAAGCGCATGCGCGAGTGCTACGTGCAGTTGGTGAAGCCGGAGAGTTCGTTCGTGAGCCAGATCATGCGCCGGGACCCGCTGGGAGTGAACGCGCGGATTCTGTCGCGGATGCTGGCGCTGACCAACGGGTTGGGATACCGGATTCAGGTGAAAGACGGCCGGCTGCTGCACACGGACGGCCGGCAGTTGATGCTGGTGCTGGAGACGTCGGCGTCGGCGACGAGCCTGGAGAGTTCCAAGGCGCTGGCCGATCATTTGAATCGACTGGCCGCCGAAGCGCCGCCAGGCGTGGAGATCATTCCCTTGTGCGGCCAGATTCACACGGAACAGAACGACGAGTTGATGGAGCGCGACTTCCGCTTGGCGGGGGCGATCAACACGGTGGCGTTCGTGCTGTTGTTTTTCCTGGTGTCGCGGGATTTCCGGGTTGCCGCCGTGTTTTTGTTGCCGTTGATCACCACGGCAATCACGATCGGATGGTGCGCGCTGTTTTATCCGAATCTGTCAACGATGATGATCGCGCTGGCGGTGACGATGGCGGGGAGCGCGGTGGATTACGGCATTTACGTTTACACCGCCGTGTCGATGGGACGCGATCCGCAGGCGGACGTCCGGAGGATTTTTCGTCCGCTGATCATCAGCCACCTGACGACGCTGGGCGTGTTCGTGGCGTTTTTGTTTTCGAAGATTCCGGCGTTCCGGCAATTGGGATGTATGACGAGCATCTCGCTGGTGATGTCGCTGCTGGCGGCGATTTTCATATTGCCGGGGATGATCCGCCCCGGTGGGAAGCTGGTATTGCTGGGCCGGGGGATGCCGCTGCGGCGGTGGGGCGGGAAGATGGTGCCGCTGACGGTTCTGGGCGTCGGCGTCCTGGCGGCGGCGGCGTTCGTTGCGCGGAAGACCGGCATCGATTCCGACGTGACCCGCCTGGACGGCGTAACCGCGGCGGTGAAGCAGAACGAGCACGATTTCCAGGCGGTGTGGGGACGCAGCGACAAGGAGATGGCCATTCTGGTGGTGACGGGAAAGACGCGCCAGGCGGCCGAGGCGGCGAATGAAGAGGTTGGCCGCATCGTCGCGCCGAATTTCGCGGAAGGGTCATTCGTCACGCTGAGCAGCTTCTGGCCGTCGGAGGCGACCCGGCACGCGAATTGGGTTCGATGGCAGGCCTTCTGGTCCCAGCAGCGGATCGCGGAACTCCGCCGAAATCTGGCGGTCGCGGGTGAGCCCTATGGTTTCTCGACCGAGGCGTTTGATCCGTTTTTCCAGAGCTTGGCGCATCCGCCACAAGAAGATTTGTCGCGGCAGATCGTGCAGAGCATCGAGGATCAATTCATCGCCCGGAGCAACGGCGATTGGCAGATGCTGAGCTATTTCGAGGATTCGCCGGATAACGTGACGTCGGTGCGCCGGCTGCTCGGCGGGCGGACGGATGCGCAGGTGGTCTCGCGCGTGGCGCTGGGTCAGGCGTTCGCGGAAACGGCGGTGTCGGAATCGAAGGTGCTCGTGGCGGTCAGCGTGGCGTTTATCGTCGTGTCGCTGCTGCTGCTGACGCGGAGCGTGGGCAAGTCGATCATCATCATGCTGCCGGCGGTGGCGGGCGTGGTGGCGATGCTGGCGGTGCTGATCCTGATGTCCATGTCGATCAACGTGGTGAGCGTGGTGGCGGCGATATTGGTGCTGGCGCTGGGCAGCGACTATGGGGTATTTTCGGAGTATGCCTGGGATGGGCACGAGCCGCTGCTGGGACAGGGAATGGCGTCGGTGCTGCTGTCGTTCCTGACGACGTTGGCCGGCGCCGGGGCGATGCTTCTGGCGCTGCATCCGGCGCTGTTCCTGGCCGGCGTCAGCATGACCTCGGGTCTGGTCGCGGCGTATTTGACGGCGTTTGTCATGATTCCCGGAATCAACTTCCTGCGGGATAATTGGCGGGGACGGACGGCGGCATGAGCAGCGCAATGGCATTGATCCCACTCAGACCCCCTCTCCCTGTACTCAGGGGGAGGGTTGGGGTGGGGGTCGAAGGTCGATTGGCCCACGCAACCCCCACCCTGACCCTCCCCCTGAGTACAAGGGGAGGGGAAAAAAGCGGCATGAAGATACATTGGACAATCCTGCTGCTGTTGCCGCTGATCGGCGGATGCGCCGGGGAGCCGTTCGTTCGCGAGCCGTTGCCGGTGCTGCACCATCCGGACCCCAAAGCGCTGCGCAACGCCTTCGCGCGGACCGTGACCGATCGGTTCATCTCCGATGATACCGTGATCATCCAGGCGCCGTTCCGGAACGATCTGGCGGTCCTGGGCGTCCTGCGGGTGGACAGGGTTGCCGGCACGTTCGAGCTGGTTGGGCTGAATCATCTGGGCGTGAAATTGTTCGACCTGAACGGAGACCGCCAGGGAACGACGGTTCGCTTCGCAATTCCTCCGCTGATGAACCTCCATCAGGTGCTGGTGGCCATTGGCGACGATATTCGCAGAATGTATTTCGATCTGGTTCCAGGCGGCCGTGCCGAGGTGCAGATCGAACGGAGGGACGTCAAATTCACGCAGAAGGAGAATGGGGGAAGGCTGGTGTACGTATTTGGAGGCCAGCCGGGCGTTTTGCTGGAAAAACGGTCAATTGGATTCTTCGGAGCGGTGTGGCGGGTGCGGTATTACCGGTATGAATCACAGGAGGCAAGTCTTTACCCGGCGGGGATCGTGATGGACAATAATCAGTTCCACTATCGCATAATCGTGAAGAATCGGGATAGGGAGATTCAATGATGAATCGTTTGCGCGGCGAGATTCGAGACATGCTCCAGGTGGAAGAACGGCAGGGGGGCTTTGGTGCAGTGCTGGAGGTGGATGCGAAGCTGGGCGTCTTTCCGGACCATTTTCGCGACGGGCCGATCCTGCCGGGGATTTGCCTCGTCCATGCGGTGCTGCTGGCCGGGGCGCAGACGCGGGGAGTCGACGAACTGCGGATTCGGGTGCTGAAGAATTTGAAACTGACTCAACCGGTCCGACCGGGGCAGCGCGTGAAGATCGAGGCGGAAATGACGCCCGCGGGCGGAAATGAGCTGGCGATCAAGGCGAAGCTGTCGGTCGGCGATCGGCGGTGCGCGGAGGTATCGCTGGTCGCCTTTTCCGCCGCTTCGGAAGGAGCCGCGGGATGACACCTCCTCGGCGAAAACGGGGCGGATATTTCGGCTCCGACCCGGCCGCGCCCAAACCTCTGGCCGTCCGCCTGAGCCACCGCGTGCGCTTCAGCGAAGTGGACGCGATGGGCGTGACGTGGCATGGCAGATACGCCCAGCTCTTCGAGCAGGCGAACGAGGAACTGGGCCGATTGCATGGCCTGGGATATGCCGATTTTTATCGCGAGCGGCTGCAAGCGCCGATCGTGCAGTTGCACGTGGACTACTTCGCCCCGACCGTGCTGGGGGAAGAGGTGGGAATCGTCGGGAAATTGATCTGGAGCGAAGGCGCCCGGATCAACGTGGAGTACGAGATTTTCAAGCAGAACGGGGTGTTGGCGGCGGCGGGATTTACGGTGCAGATGTTCGTCGATGAATCGGGCGCGGCGCTGTTGGCTATCCCGCCCTTGCTGGAACGGTGCCGCAAGCGATGGAGTGCCGGCGAGTTCGGCGGAATGTAATGAAGGCGGTGATCGCGCAATCCGACGTGGCGACGGCATACGGCTGGGGGCTGGATGCGCTGTGGAATGGATTGCTCAGCGGCGCGACCGCCATCCGCGCCACGAATCGGTTTGCCGAGCGGGGATTCATGAGCGATCAGGCCGCGATGATTTCAGATCTGCGCCCGGGGGAGGGCGAATCGCGCGTGTGGGCCGGGCTGAAACGGATTTTGTCGCCGATCGCCGGGAAGCTCGATCCGATGACGCCGGTGATTGTGGCGACGACCGCGGGCGAAATTGAATATGTCGAGCGGGGGATTCTGAATCAGGACGCGGCCCTGTCGCGCCAGTCGCATCCGCGTTTCCTGCTGGAGCGGGTCAAGGGCTTGTTGGGATTGCGGGGAGAGGGGTTGACGATGTCGTCGGCGTGTGCGTCGTCGGCCGCGGCGCTGACGCGGGCGGCGTCGATGGTGCGCGGCGGGGAAGCGGATAAGGTGTTGGTCGTCACGTGCGATTCGGTTTCGGAGTTCGTCTATTCCGGGTTTTCGACGTTGTCGTCGCTGTGTGTCGGGCCGGCGCGTCCGTTCGATCGGGACCGGAGCGGGCTGACTCTCGGCGAAGCGTTCGGTTGGGCGCTGGTGACGCCGGGCGATGAGAGGATATCCGGCGGGGGGATATCCATACTGGGCTGGGGAAACACGACGGACGCGTTACACATGACCGCCCCCGACCGCAACGGCGCGGGGCTTTTGCGGGCGATCGCCAAGTCGCTGGCGATGGCGGGGCGGTCGGCGGATGACGTGGATTTGATCGCGGCTCACGGCACTGCGACATCGTACAGCGACGCGATGGAGATGGT
>Ga0181530_10002446_pt1 | contig 21959 bp, 20 predicted proteins | sample PEATcosm2014_Bin_42_FD_119769 | JGI IMG/M metagenome (GOLD analysis project Ga0181530, IMG submission 119769) | Peatland microbial communities from MTU Mesocosm Facility, Houghton, MI, USA - PEATcosm2014_Bin10_60_metaG | ecosystem: Environmental > Terrestrial > Soil > Wetlands > Peat | place... | reverse complement strand
GGGATTCTGGGGCGGCTGATGCACGCTACGCCGAATCAGTCGGTGCGGAATCTTCTTCCGCACACAGGCCTGGAGGTCGCAATCTACCTGCTCCTCGCCCTGACCGCAGGCATTTGCGAGGAAGTTATTTATCGCGGCTATCTGCAACGGCAATTCTCGGTGTGGACGAGAAGCGTGGCGGCCGGAATCATCCTTCAGAGCGTTGTCTTTGGCGTTTCCCACGCCTATCAGGGTTTGGGGATGGTGCTGACGATCACGGTTTACGGTTGTCTTTTTGGATTGCTGGCGTACTGGCGCACGAGCCTGCGGCCCGGCATGATAGCTCATTTTATCCAGGATGGCGTGGGTGGGTTGTTGATGGCGAGATACGCTCTAAAATAGGCGTTCATGGCTGACGGCGAGCAAGGGATGACGGATTTCAGTTCACTGTACGAAAGGTATGCCGCGGACGTTTTCCGGTTTGCCCTGTACCTCTCCGGGAACCGCGGCGACGCGGAAGACATCACGTCGGAAACCTTTGTTCGGGCGTGGACAGCGCAGGATTCGATAGAGATGGAGACGGTGAAGGGTTACCTCTTCACAATCGCCAAAAATCTCTTTCTGAAAGGCATCCGGCACAGTTCACGCCACACGGTGCTGCACGACAATATGCCGGATTCCCTGCCGAGCGCGCATGAGGTGGCCGAGCAAAGAGATGAGTTCAGGGCGGTACTGGCGGAGGTGCAAAGGCTGCCAGCAGTTGACCGAGCGGCACTGATCATGAGGACGCTGGATGAACTCTCTTATCGGGAGATCGCGCAAGTGCTGGATATTTCAGAGAATTCCGCCAAGGTCAAAGTGCACAGAGCTCGCGCATCTCTCATGAATCTACGGAGGGAATGATATGCAGGACGAAGGTTACAAGGAACTCGCCACGAAGATCTCACGCGAAGTCATTCTCGATCTGCTGCCACTTTATGCCGCGGGCGAGGCAAGCGCGGAAACCTGCGCTCTGGTGGAAGAGTATCTAAAGCGGGATGCGGAATTGCGGAGCCGGGTAGAACTCGACGGGGTAAAGAATCTCGCCGCTGCCCGCACTTCTGGAACAGCCTTGCCGGACGACCTTGAGTTGCGGTCGCTGCGGCGGACCCGTAGCCTGCTGCGATGGCAGCGCCGGTTGTATGGATGGGGCCTCGCGTTCTCCATTGCGTCATGCAGCGGAGTCGGGTATATCCAGCAGGGGCGTCCTGTGTTTCACTTTTTTTTGAGTGGCTACCCGCAGGTATTCGTGCCGTGCGTATCGCTGGCGGTCAGTTGCTGGATCAACTACTTTGTGATCCGCTGGCGTCTCCGCTCTACCAGGTTGTAGCAGGGCTTTCCGGAATGATCGACTCGCCCTTTATGGCTTGCGAGGCTCTTCGCCCACCACGGTAATCTTGGTTTCGGCGCGGAATTTTTTGTAATCCTTGAAGGTCAGCTCGACATCTTCGTCGTAGGTCTTGAATAGGGCGACCCGCGCGTCGAAGTGGAGCTGAATGTGTTTGGGCAGCCAGACTTCGTCGTTGACCTTGGTCTGCTCGACCTGAATATGCAAGCCTTTGTGGACCCGGGCGAGTATCCAGCCAAATGAGATGGCGTCGATGGCGGTGATGTCGATCTTCACCCATTGGGCTTCGGATTTGTCGATCCAGACGCGGCCTTTGAATTTGCCTAGAATTTTGGCTCCGCGAGTCTTGGGTTCGTAGCCGGGACGAGGCTCGCCCTCGAGCACCCAGGCATCCCGTCCGTCAACCGCCTCGGAGCCGATCAGGCGGAAGTTGAAGGCGTCGGCGATCTCGAGCACAAACTTGCGGTCTTCTTCGCGGTCCTTCTCTTCCTTCTGCAGGCGCTTGCGGCGGTCGTCTTCCGATTCTTGCTTGCGTTTGTCGATAATCTTCTGGATCTTGTCGTCTTCTTTTTTGGCTTCTTCCGCCGACAAAGGCTTGTCGTCTTTCGCGGTCAGGCGCTCGACCTGCTCTCCGTAGATCTCAAGCACCTCGGAAGTCCGGGATTCAGTTTTCTTGACCCCGCCGCGGCCATCGAGTTTGTGGTCTTCTTCGCGCTGGATGTAGGTGTAATCGCGCAACTGCTTTTGGTTTTCCAGGTCTTTCTCTTCGGCGCGGCGCAGGAGTGCGCGAAACTGCTCGGGAGGCACTATGCCGGCGGCATCGGGCTTGAGGTCGATGGGCGGCGAGACCGCCTCAGTTGTAGCCGCCGGCACGGACGAAGGTGAAGGGGAATTGGAGTCCTGCGCAAGAGCGCAAGCCGGCAGCAGCGCGACCGCGAACAGTATTTTGAAAGACAAACGCATGACAAAGGTGCGGGCCAATTGGCTCCCGAATTCCAATTACAAATCGCAAATTGGAAATTACAAATGATTTTTCACGGCCTTCTCCAAACACTCGGCCCGGAACAAGCGGCCATCCACGCGATGCAAGCGTTGGGCCTGGGCCGGGGTGAGCAGCTTATAGTGGAAAATGGTGAGCAAGTATTCCGCCACAAACCACACCGGCTTGTCGGAAGTCATCCAATGAAGAGGATCGAAGCGGCGCATATGGACGGGGCGGGAAAAAGTGCGCAGGGAGCGCTCTCCGCGGAGATTGAAGTAGAGATTGAAGTAACTCATGGCCAATTCGCGGAGCGAACGATAGACGGGCTCGCGATAGCGGCAGCCGGTGTAGTTCGATTTGGCGACGGCGCCCCAGTGTCCGTTGACGCGATAGATGGCTAGCACGTGGTCGGTATCGTGGTGGGCTTCGAGATCGAGAAGCAGCGGAGGATATCCGATGACGCGCAGGGCCGCGGCGGCAAACAACGCTCCCTCGTAGCAATGGGAAGTGTTCTCGCGCAGCACGCGGCGGGGAGACCAGGCAGTGTCTTCAAGGTGATAAGGCATGTCGTCGAGCAGGCGCTGGATGCCGTACGGGGTCTTCAGCGAGCGCAGTTTGCGGAGTTCGGCGGGGGTTAGGCCCCAGGAGTCGTTATTCGTCATCCCAGTTAGTCGTACAAAATCCTCGCATGGAGACGCGGATTGCCGGGTCTCCCATGGATAGTGGAGTTACTTGAAGGTAGCAGGATCGGGCGAGGATTGGGAATAGGCTTGGCGTTTCGGCGCGAAAGGCTGGCGGACGGAGGCGAGTCGGTTGGGTTCCGGGCCCACTTCTCGAAAAACGTGAGAAGTGGGGCACCCCTAGCCCATAGACCATAGAAAAAGGGGCGCCGGTTTTTAGGCGGCGCCCTGTGGTTTAGACCCTGAAGCGCATCGAGAGTGCGACTCGCGAGTGCGCTTAGAAGGTGTAGATCAAGTCAAACTGTATGCGGTTGAGCCAAGGCTCCTCCAATCCGGAACCCGGCACGAGCACGCCCGTTCCCGCTGTCGGCGAAACTTTCATACCGGCAGCCAGAGTTGCGTTCTGGAGGTACGGATTCAGCGTGCGTCCATGCCACCAGGTAAACGATGCGGTGGTGTTGGGAGCGACGCGCCAGAGGCCGTACAAGCGGTGCTGTAGCGTGTTGGTCGGAGCGCGCTGATCGCTTTCTCCGAAGGACGCAATAGCCGCATCCTGCTCTTCGCGCTCGTACGCATATCCGAACTGGACATCGTTTCTCTTCTTTTGCTGGCCTAGGCTGAGGTCGAGCATGTACGCCTTCGACTGTTTACCCAGGCCGGTGTTCGCCGCCGCCTGCGCCGCGCTTTGAGTGGCGTAGGTGTCGGTCACGGCGTACTTGAGTGTGGCGTTGTTGGTGAAGGTGTAATCGAACGGATGGTCCGAAGCGTTCAGGTTGTCCTCGTATTCGAGCAACAGGTTGACGGGCAGGCGCGGCACCCGGGTCTTGAACTGGTTGTTCAGGATCAGGTCGGCATAGAGAAAGTTCGAGAGGAAGTGGAGATTGCCCTTGGCATCGGTAAAGGTTGAGTTGGTCATGCCATTGGGAGCGAAGACGCAGGGCGCAACAGTGACCAGAGGCGCGATGGTACCGGCCGCGGTGACGTCCTGGGCACTCTTGGGAGTGGAACAGCCGGGGCCTTCCGCGGGCAACTGGAAGGTGATCTGGTTCGGTACCGTGACTACGGGGGTCACTCCTGGAGGTGTAACGGTGATGTTGTAAATGCCGCCTCCGGTGGTGGCACCCGTCTGATAGGCGCTGGCATTGAGCAGAGCGTCGTTATAGCGCCAGTTCAAGAGTGTCAACGATGGGGTCATGGTCCAGAACTTCCCGAGCTGCAAACGGCCGCCGATCTGGCCGCCGACAGCAAAGGAATCATGCCCGTTGAACAGGCCGCCATTGCCGCTGACTTCGTTGTAGAGCAGGTTCATGATCTGAAAGTTGAGGTTCTTGACCACGGGCGAGCTGTCGAAATCTTTCGAGACCTTGGCCACGAAACCCTCGGGGTTGATATCCGGGTCAAAGGTTAGCGAGGTGCGGGCCCAGGTGTAGGCAAATTTTCCACCCGTCAAAGACAGCCACTTATGGGCCACGGGATTGTAGGTGATGTATCCGCGATCGAGGCCGATGGTTTTGCGCTCGAAGAAATTGCTCAGGGTCTCGTTGGTGGTGGTGGGATCGGAAAAAGTTCCGCTCGCGAGCGAGACGCCGGCGACGAAGTCTTCGTTCAGCTTGCCTTCAAAGCCGAAACGGATGCGGATGCGGGCGCGGTTGCGGTCGTTGCAGGTGGTGCATCCGCCGTAGCCCTGGAAGTAATCCTCACCGCGGACGCGGACGTCGCCGGTCCAGCGGAAGCGGCCAAAGGCGTCTTCGAGGGCGGAGAAGCGTTTCTGCTGGTCCTGGGACGAAAGCGCGTTATTGGTCAGCGTGGTTTGGACGTCGGCGTACTCGGAAGTGAGTTTATCGACGGCAGTTTTCGGGGCGAACGAGTCGGCAACCGCGTTGGCCTTCTGCTGGGCGTCGGCGGCGGTCTGCTGCGCCTGCTGCAATTGCTGTTGTGCCTGCTGGAACTGCTGGTTGGTCTGCTGCAGTTGCTGGTTGGTTTGCTGGAGCTGATCCGACAGCGCTTTGATTTGTGCCTGTTGCGCCGCCACAGCGTCTTTCAAAGCTTGCACGTCCGCGTTCACGGGCGGGCTCGCCTTTTTCCTGGGAGCGGCGGTCTGCGCTTGCAGCACAGACGCCAACAGCAGAACGACGCCTAGCTTAATAACTGCTTTCATTTTTTCTCCTTTTGCCCTGGTCCGCGTCTCCGGCTCACTGCCCCGAGTACGCGCTGCTTGAGTGTCAATTCCCTAACTTTGCGTTTGGCTTGCGACTGCTCTAAAAACTCTGCCCGATGGATCGCTTGGCTGAAATGCCGGGGATCGCGGGACGCAACCTCCGCTGCCAGGTTCGACTCGGGGCGATCCGCCCTTATCCCTATAAAATTACTAGACTAAGTTGTCTTTTCAGCAATTTTCTTGCCATACGGAACAGCCCGTGAAAACAAGGATTCTCGCTCTCCGCAGCCGCTCCATCGGGCCGCCGGCGACCGATATGCGCAAAACTTTTCTTGCTTCTTCCGGTACATTTCCACCCCCCGGTGGGCGAATCTCAGAGTCCCACCTACGCCTAGTGGACCTGCTTGATAGCCACTTTCACCTTCTCCACCACGGTCTCGGGCAGCGGAGCGTAACTGAGCTGGCTGGTCAATTTCTGACCGTCGGTGACCATCCAACCGAGAAAATCGGCGATGATCTTGCCGTTCTTCGGATCTCTGGCCTGGACCGGAATCAGCAGCCAGGTAAAGCTCGAAATGGGATAGGCGGTCTTGCCGGGCGCATTGGTGATGGAAACGCGAAAGTCCGCGGGCATTTTTTGCGCCGATGCGGCCGCTTCGGTGACTCCATCGAGCGTAGCTTTTATGAAATTCCCGGCGGCGTTTCTGACCGACCCGTAGGAAATATTGTTCTGCACGGCATAGATCAGCTCGACGTAGCCGATCGATCCCTGCAACTGACGCACCTGTCCGGCAACGCCTTCGTTGCCCTTGCCGCCCATGCCGATCGGCCACTTGACGGACGTTCCCTTGCCTACGGTATTGGCCCAGTCTTTGCTGACCTTGGAGAGATAGTCGGTGAAGATGAAGGTGGTCCCGCTGCCATCGGAGCGGTAAATCGCGATGATGGGCTGGTTGGGGAGCTTGAGGCCGGGGTTGGCCTTGGCGAGGGCAGGATCGTTCCAGGCCGTGATCTTCCCGAGGTAGATGCCAGCCAGAGCTTCGGGAGTGAATTTTATTTCGCCGCTGACGCCGGGGACGTTATAGGCGGGCACGACCGCGCCCATCACGGTGGGGATATGGAGAATTTTAGTTTTGGCCTGGGCCAGTTGCTCGTCGGACATGGGGCCGTCGCTGGCTCCGAAATCGACGGTGCCGTTCAAGACCTGGCGGATGCCACCGCCGCTGCCAATCGACTGATAGTTGATCTGCACGTCGGGGTGGAGCTTGTTATATTCGCTGAACCATTTGGAATACATGGGATACGGGAAGGTGGCGCCCGCTCCATTCAACGTGGTTTGGCCCATGACGGGCAGCGCCAATGCCAGAAGTGCCAGCAATACCGCAATGCGACGGTTCACTCGATGAGTCCTCCGGGTGCTTGATTTAAGTGCGCGATCTTTGCTTCTTGAGCGAAGGACTAGTTTTATTGGCGAGTGTTACAGGAAGGTTACAGCGAGGTAAATTTCTGATGAACGCGCCCGGCTTCTCAAGTACTTATAGCCAATGCAGGAGTGGCTGTAACTGCAAAACAGCTCGGAACAAGATTCCATAGAGACGGGGCAAGCCCCGTCTCTACCGGAGGGGGTTACAGCAACACTGGATCTCACAGGTTCGGCCTATTGCCGGGGATTCTATTTCACATCTCCGCAGTCAGGGCCGAGGTACTTGGAGCTGAAGGTGACATCCATATTCATGTTTCGGCCGGCGGCGTTGGTGACCATATGCGCCGTTCCCTTAGTGCTCTCGGAAGAGGTGACCTCAACCACGACGGTTCCATCGGTCGTCGCCTGTTTCTGCTCGCAGTGGAGCTTCATTTCGAGCCTGCTGGAGGTTGAACTCACAACGGTTCGCGTACATACCTGCTGGGTCACATCGAAAGCGGTTTGCTTGTCGATTTTCTCCTGGGTGATGCAATACTTGCTGACATTCGTTGCCGGTCCACCCATGCCACTCTGTTTCATCATGGCTTCGATGCGAGCGCGCTGCTCGGGAGGCATCTTGGCGAGCGTGTCGGGAGAAATGGCGGGCATGGCCGGCATTCCGGTCATGGAATGGGTCACAGTGTTTTCCCACAGACCCAACTTGACCTTGAGGGGCGTGAGCTTGTCGGCGGCCCACAGGCTCAACACGGAAAAAACGATGGCAGCAAGAACGAATTTGGCTCGCATCAGGGCTCTCCCAGGTTTGTTAGATTGGCTTGCGTTGAACAGAATGGCATACAGTGGGCGGCGGAGCAAATCATTATTTAACCGCTGATTTTTCCGGAGTAGAGCGCCATGCCGACGACAGCATCGATGCCGAGGGCGTCGAGGGTGTCGATTTCGCGCTGCTCGGTGATGCCGCCGGCGACTACCAAATGCCGTTCGGTGGCTCGGCGGATGGCATGGATCGTCTCCATCGGAATTCCACCCATCAAGCCCTCGGTGTCAATGTGGGTATAGAGGAAGCTCTCGCAGAAAGGTTCCAACGCGCGAATCATGTCGAATGGGGTGAGGGCCGTCTCGGTGCGCCATCCGTCGATGGCGACGCGGCCTGCGCGGGAGTCGAGAGCGAACATAAGCGCCGATTTCGGGATTGCATCCGCGAGCGCGCGGGCGTGGTCTTCATTAATGCGGCCTTCTTTCAGCAGCGCGGAGCCGATGATGACTTTGCGCGCGCCTAGCGCGATGAGTTCCTGCGCGGTCTTGACATCGCGAATGCCGCCGCCAACCTGGCAGGGCAGACGGCCGGCGATCTGCTGCACCAGCGTACGGTTGTCGCCGGTGCCGATCGCCGCATCGAGATCGATCAGTTGGACCACCGGATACTTGGAAAAACGCTCGATCCAGTAATCGAAATTATCGAATTCCAGTTTCTTTTTCTCGCCCTGGACTAACTGCACGATCTTGCCGCCCAAAAGATCGATTGACGGAATTAACATGGCCACCTCACCGGCACGCCGGCAGCGCTCAGTTCGTTTTTCAATTGGGCGATGTTTTCGAGTCCGAAATGAAAAATGGAGGCAGCCAGGGCCGCGTCGGCGCTTCCCTTCTGGAATACGTCGATGAAATCTTGGGCCGAACCGGCGCCACCCGAGGCAATCACGGGGATGGAAACCGACGCGGCCACTCGCTCGGTCAATTCGCAATCGAAACCGGCTTTGGTGCCGTCGCGGTCCATGGAAGTGAGCAGGATTTCTCCAGCGCCGCCAGCGGCCGCATCGCGCGCCCACTGGATCGCGTCGCGGCCTGTAGGAGTGCGGCCTCCGGCAACAAACACTTCGAAGCCGCCCTTCGCCCGCCGGACATCGATCGACACGACTACCGCCTGCGAGCCAAAACGAGCGGCAATCTTCCCGATCAGCGATGGGTCTTTCACGGCGGCGGAGTTGATGGCGATCTTGTCGGCTCCGGCCGCGAAGACGGCCTCGGCGTCGGCGAGTTCGCGGATGCCTCCGCCGACGGTAAACGGAATAAACAGACGGCGCGCCGTGCGGGCGACGACGTCGAGCATGGTGTGGCGTTTGCCGCTGGTGGCCGTGATATCGAGCAGGACGATCTCGTCGGCGCCGTCGCGGGCGTGGGCGGCGGCACATTCCTCCGGGTCGCCCGCGTCACGCAGATTGACGAACTTTACGCCTTTCACGACGCGGCCTTGGTCCACATCGAGACAGGCGATGATGCGCTTGGTCAGCACTTATTTAACCTCACTGGTCAACCTCGCAGAAATTTTTGAGCATGAGCAACCCAACCGTCCAGGATTTTTCCGGATGAAATTGCACTCCGAAAATGTTTTCTTTTTCGACGACGGCGGAAAACGGCGCTCCGTATTCCGTTGCCGCGGTGGTGGCCGCGACCACCGGCGCCTGATAAGAGTGGGTGAAATAAACAAAGGAATCGGAGGCGACGTTGCGCAACAGGCGCGAACCTTGGCGCACCGCCAGCGAGTTCCATCCCACATGCGGCGATTTCACCGAAGACGGAAACGGGCGGCATCGGCCCGCGAAAATTCCCGCTCCCGCGCAGTCGGGGGCCTCGTCGCTGCCCTCGAAGAGCCATTGCATTCCCAGGCAAATGCCCAGGAAGGGTTTGCCCGCGCGCGCGCCTTCGAGCACGGCGTCGCGCAAGCCCAGGTTTTCGAGGCCGCCCAACGCGGAGAAGTGACCGACGCCGGGCAGCACGATTTTGCCGGCGGCGGCGACTACTTCGGGCTGCGCGGTCACAACTACTTTGACGCCGAGATAGTCGAACGCTTTCTTCACCGAGTTCAGGTTGCCGGCGCCGTAATCGACGATGGCTATCGTTTTTGTCATAGAAGCCCCTTGGTGCTCGGCAACATGCGACCGAGACGGCGGTCGCGAGAACAGGCGACACGCAGGGCGCGCGCAAAAGCTTTGAAGAGAGCTTCGATTTTGTGGTGACTGGATCGTCCGTACATGACACGCACATGAACGTTGGCCCGCGCGCCGCGCGCGAATCCTTCGAAGAAATCGGGGACCAATTCCGTCTGCAAGTCGCCGACCCGCGTGGCGCGGACTTTGGTCTCGACCACGGCGACGGCGCGGCCGCCAAAATCCACCGCCGCGAGGCCGAGGGTCTCATCCATGGTCATGAGAAAATATCCGGCCCGGAGGATGCCGCGCCGGTCTCCCAGTGCGCGGTCGAAGGCCTCACCCAGCGCTATGCCAACATCTTCGACGGTGTGGTGCTGATCGACGTCCAGGTCGCCGACGGCGGCGAGTTTCAAGTCGAACGCACCGTGACGCGTGAACAACTCTAGCATGTGATCGAGAAAACGGATTCCGGTGGAGATCTCGTATTTTCCACGACCCTCGAGAGCGAGGGCAATTTGAATTTCCGTTTCCGCCGTCTTGCGATGCAATTTCGCTTTCCTCACGACCGCACCTCTCCTCTTACGTCAGTTCGCATAGCTTCCGTTTGCAAATCAAGCCGTTCGACCACTTCGCGCAGCGCGCCGATGAGGGTCGCGGTGTGTTCGTCCGTACCGACGGTCAGGCGAACGCAGCCTTCGCATTCCGGGTCGGAGTTACGGTCGCGGACCAGAACTCCGCGGTCGCGCAGGGCACGGACGAATTCCGCGTGGGCCGGGCCTACGCGCACCAGCACAAAATTGGCGTGGCTCGGCCAGTAATGCAAGCCAAGACTGGCGAACTCACGCTGCAATTTTTCGCGATTGCTCACCACCTGCGCGACATAGCGGCCGACATGCTCCTGATCTTCGAGCGCCACGGGCAAGGCTGCGAGCGCGGCGGCGTTGACGCTGTAGGGCGAGGCCACGCGGCGGACCATCGTCATCTGCCGGGAGTCTCCCGCAAGAATTCCGATGCGCAAGCCGGCGAGGCCGTAGGCTTTAGAAAAAGTTCGCGCCACAAAAAGGTTTTCGACTTGCCGGGTTTGCTCGATCAGCGTCTCTCCGTGAAATTCGAAATACGCCTCATCGACCAACACGGCGGCTTGCGGCGCGGCTTGCGCGATCTGGACCAGAACATCGCCAGCGACCGCCGCTCCGGTGGGATTATTCGGATTCGCCACGGCGATGAGGCGGGTGCGCGGGCTGAGTTGCGAGAGCAGGGCGTTGAGCGGAAATACAAAGTTGTCGCTGGCGCGCGCCTCAATCACGCGCGCGCCTTCAGCTTCGGCGAAGATGGCGTACATGGCGAAGGTAGGCACCACGATGAGGGCTTCGTCTCCGGCATCGAGATAGGTGGAACAGAGCAGGTGAATCGCTTCATCAACGCCGTTGGTGAGCAGGACCTGGGCCGGTTCGAGTCCAAGAAAACCAGCGGCGATTTTTTCCGCCGGCTCGCGCTCGGGATAGCGGGCCAGGAGTTCGGCATCGAGCGAGCGCAAACACGCCAACACGCGCGGCGAACATCCGACCGTGCTCTCGTTGAAATCGAGGCGCAGACCGACTCGATCGGCCAACGGCGGACGATAAGAACGCATTTTATTTACTGCGGCGCGTGCTTCAAGCATGGGAACACCTCACTCGGAATGCCTCGGCGTGACCTTGCAAGCCTTCGGCGGTGGCCAGCGTGATGCCGGATGGGCCGATACGTTGGATTCCCGCGCGCGAGACTTGCTGGCAGGCAATGACACGCACAAAATCATGTACGCCGAGGCCGCCGCGGACACGGGCCATGCACCCTGTGGGCAACACATGATTCGGTCCGGAAATGTAATCGCCTCCAGCTTGAGGCGTGAACTCGCCGAGAAAAACCGCGCCCGCATGTTGCACGGCCGGAGCCAGCGCGGCTGGGATTGTCAGGTGCTCGGGCGCGATGCGATTCGATAACTCGACGGCCTGTTCCAACGAATCAACCAGCAGAATCGCGCCGCGGCGCGAAAGCGATTGGGCGGCGATGGGATTTGTGTGCGTGCGTTTTTGAGTCTGCGCCTGAACTTTTTTCGCCAGCGCGCGTGAGGTCGTGATAAAGATGCAGAACGCGTAGGGATCGTGTTCCGCCTGCGCCACCAGGTCACTGGCGATGCAAGCTGGATCTCCGTCGGCGCTGATGATGACGGCCTCGGTGGGGCCGGCGAGAAATTCGATGGCACAATCGAAGGCGACTAGTTTTTTAGCCGCAGTTACGTAGCGGTTGCCGGGACCGACGATTTTATCCACGCGCGGAATTTCTTCCGTACCGAAGGCCAGCGCGGCGATGGCCTGCGCTCCGCCGACACGGTAGAATTCGCGCACACCTAGAAATGCAGCCGCCGCCAAAGTTGCCTGGGCCGGGCGCGGTGAAGCTACGCGTATGTGTTTGACGCCGGCAACCTGCGCGGGAATCACCGTCATCAAGACCGTCGAAGGCAGAGGATAGCGGCCGCCCGGCACATAGCATCCCACCGAATCCAAGGGCCGAACCAACTGGCCAACGGTGACGCCGGGCTCAGTGTCGCGCCGCCATTCTTCCGGCTTCTGCCACTCCGCATAGCGGCGAATATTCTCCGCGGCGTGCTTGATGGCGACTTGGAGTTCTGGGTCGGTGCGCTGCCAAGCCTGGCGCAGCTCGTCCTCTGGAACACGCAGCGGCTCGCCTTTTTGCAATCCATCCCAACGCGCGGCGTAGCGGCGCACAGCGCGATCCCCGCTGCGCCGGACTTCACGAATAATGCGGCGGGCGACGGGCTCGACAGCGGCAAGATCGGTCGCGCCGCGCTCGGCAAGCGCGTTCACCAAACGAGCTTGTTGGGGGCCTTCGAGAATGCGCATCTCGGCAACGGATTTGCGCTTCGCACTTTCGCCGCGGCGCATCACATCACCACCTTGTTGAGGGGATATTCGACGATGCCTTGAGCGCCGGCTTGCTTCAGCCTCGGAATCAGGGACCAGGCGGTGTGCTCCTCGATCACGGTGTTGACGGCGACCCATTCGTCATCGGCGAGGGGCGCGATGGTCGGATTTTGCAGGGCCGGCAGCAGGCGAAGAATGGCGGGCAGGTCCGCCTTGTGCACGTTGAGCATCAGGCCCACCAAGCCCAACGCAGCGATGGCGCCATTCAGCATGACGGACAGGTTTTCGATTTTTTGCCGCCGCGCGGGATCGGCCCAGGCGGTTTTGTTGGCGACGAGTTGCGTGTTCGACTCGAGCACGGTCTCGATGATGCGCAAATGATTGGCGCGCAGCGAGCTGCCCGTTTCCGTCACCTCGACAATGGCATCGGCCAGGAGCGGCGGCTTTACTTCGGTTGCGCCCCAGGAGAATTCGACGCGCACGTCAACCTTCCGCTCGGCGAAATAATTGCGGGTGAAACTGACCAGTTCGGTGGCGATGGTGCGTCCGGCGAGGTCTTCGATTTTCTGGAAGCCCGACTCCTCGGGCACGGCCAGCACCCACTTGACCTTGCCCATGCTTTGTTTGGCATAAATCAGGTCGGCAACCTTGACCACGTCGAGGCCGCTTTCGAGCACCCAATCGAGGCCAGTCAAGCCGGCGTCGAGCGCGCCGTGCTCGACGTAGCGCGCCATTTCCTGGGCGCGAATCAGCATGCATTCGATTTCGGGATCGTCGGTCGAGGCGAAATAAGAACGGGCGTTGGTGTAAACGCGCAGCCCGGCGCGGGAGAAAAGACTCAAGGTCGCTTCCTGCAAACTTCCTTTAGGAATGCCCAATCGCAATTTCATCGCGCGGTCCTTTCTCTTCCGGCCTTCGGTGGTTCATTCTTCTTTTCATCTTTATTCATATTCATGTTCATATTCATATCCATCGCGTTTTCCGGCGCGATTCCGAGAGGAAGTTCCTCGGTAAAGCAGGAGCGGGTCCCGGTGTGGCAGACCTTGCCTTCGCCGAGCACGTGGACGCGCAGGAGCACGGTGTCGCGGTCGCAGTCGGTCGCGGCGGCAACCACCTGCAAGCGGTTGCCGGAACTTTCTCCCTTGGTCCACAGGGTTTGACGGGTGCGGCTGTAAAACGTTACGAACCCGGTGCGCAGCGTCTTCTCGAGCGCTTCCCGGTTCATGAAACCCAGCATCAGCACCTCGCCGCCGTTCGCGTCTTGAATGACGGCGGGCGCCAGGCCTTGCATCTTGTCGAAATCGATCTCCATCGAAGCCTCCTGAATCTCTGGTGGCAGATTTCCTCTGCCTGGGTAAAACGAAAAGCCCGCTCGGCGAGTTGTGCGCCAGCGGGCTTGGATTTCCTAGGATTGCTTTTGGTTATCCGTGTTCCCCCGCCGACACACTCATCGCGTGGTGATGATGATGGTGATGGCGATGGGTCAGCGGAGTCATCCTGAAAATGATATTAGGGGAGCGGAGATGGGATTGTCAACCTCGGCCCGTAATTAAGGTACTGTCTCAAATTCAGTTTTTTCACCACGGAGGCACGGAGGCACGGAGAAAACCTTGGATCGGTAAAAACCAGCAGGGGATGGTCTTATCCGGTGATCGGGTTTTTCCGTGATTCCGTTCCTCAGTGGTGAAAAAGTCAAATTAGGACACTTCACCCTAAAAGGAGCGATTGATTTCGACGGGCTTGAATATCCTGATATGAAATCGATCTACCGTTTTCCAAAACGATAGACGATGCTGCCCACCATGCGAAGGTTGTTCTGGGGCTCAATCGCGCCGCTGGAATTGGCAAACGAGGCCCGTAGATAGTCACATCCCACTCGGACGGACAGGCGTCCGGCCACGGTGTGTTCGACTCCGCCACCCGCCGCATAGGAGAATCGGACCACGCTGCCGCCCAGGTAATAGTGGTCTGTGACGGGAACGGCGCTGTTGACCCAACCTACGCCGGCCAATCCGCGGACGAAGATGCGGGTCTTTCTCCAACTTGCGGGATAGAGCACCGGTCCGGCGAGAAGGCTGAGGACATTGGCGCTGTGCCTGGTGGCGAGCACGTCGCCGGTGCGAGCGTAGCTGGCGTCTGCCGTCAGTCCCCAATGCGAAGTGAGATCGAGAAGGGCGGCGCCATCCACTCCGTTAAGGGTGGTTTGTGGTTGCGAGGGCGTACCCATCATCAGATAGGTGTAACCGGCGCTCGCCTGAAACACCGGGCCGGTGGCGGCGGCTGGCGCGCCGCTGCCGCTAGCGCGGACTTGCGCGAGGAGCGGCGCTACCATCAACAAAACGAGAGCCGCGACTTTTTTCACGATTCCTATTCCTACCAGCGCAGCCCCACTGTGACTGGCATGACGATGGTCTGGACGTCGCTCTGATAGGCGCGATGATAGCGCCATTCGACGTAGAGCTTCGTCTTGTCGTGCAGGGGATAGGTGACTCCGCCGCCGTAGTTGAAGCCGCCCGCAATCTTGGATTTCGAGGACATATATTGCGCGTTCAGGTTAGTCCCGAAGATGTTGTTTTGCCAGGTCAGGTCCCACCATTGCCACGCAGGCTGGTACGGTGTGCCGGCTTGAAGCTGACGACCGGGGATCGAAACGGTGCGGTCGTAGAAACCTATGCCGAAGATTCCATACGCTCCAAATCCGCGCAGATGGCGGGGCACGTTGACGATGCCGTCGAGGCTAATGGACTGCATATGCCCGGTCTGGTCGTTCAGGAACTGCCCCTGCTTCACGCTGGGACGAAAGCCGAGGTCGTAGTACATGTATTCGGCATCCGCGCCGAACATACGGGTGAAGTTCATGCCGCCTCCGGCCACGGCGAAAATTGAGTTTCCGACATAGCCGGCCACTTCGTGGCGGCCGATGCCGTCTCCGGCGCCGGCGTTCCAGGTAAGACGGTTGAAAATGGATTGGGCCGAAGCCGATGCCATGAGTCCGAAAAAAACCAATAACCACAGTATCCGATTCCTCAATCTCGATCTCCTCTTTCGTAGGACGATATTCCGGCAAACGCGGGCTGTCATGCCGGCGCGCGCTCGGATGCGCTTGCACAACCTTAGATGCGTATTCCGGCTTCCCTTAGAGACGCGGCTTGCCGGGTCTCCAGCCTCGTCCCCGGAGATGGCGAAACGGCCTCGCTTGAGATTAACCAATCGCAAGCCCTTCGGCAAACGCTCCACACCAGGTTTCAAAGTTTCAAGGTTTCAAAGTTTCGAGGTTTCAAGGTTCCGCCGGCGGCGGATGGTGGTTCCTCGCTCGACACTTTGCAACGCGGAGGCGTTCCGCGCAAAATCTTCCGATGGCCACCAAAATTTTCTCTTTCCCAAATAGGAAAAACCTTGCAGATCGAATCTTCCGGCCTGCTAGAATGTTATTCATACCATCTAAGTGGCTGGTTGGCGGCATCTTACGTATCGAGGGCTGCCGTCGACAATGGACTTCGGCGTGCACTTCAAGCATCGAAGTGTCATCTTTTGGCCCATCCCCCGTGGCCTTAAAAGTGCTGGATTGAGGGATTGACCACTGCTTTTGGCAAGCGCCAACCGCCTGTGGCGAAAGTTGGATCCCTATTTAGGGTATTGCTGAAGCGATACCGTTCGCTCTTCGATGTACGCCTCGCCGTGAGGGGGCGACATCGGCGGCCGATTCGACCCAGGCCGTAAAGCCGGCTGTAATTTTGAGGTGCCCGACATGAATTCCCAGGCTTCGCAAATGACCCTAGGCCTTCTACCCGAGCGTCGTACCCCGTGGGAAACGTTCGTTCTTGGATATGGGGCGCAGTCGCTGGTGCTGGCATTCTTCGTGCTTGCGGCCGTCGTTTACCCCGACGTTCTCGAGTCGCCGGTGCACGACTACAGCGTCATCAGCCTGATGGCGACTCCGACTCCGCCGGCCGAGCCACCGGCGCCGGTGCAACATCTGCGAGTTCCAAAGACGGTTGAAATGCCAACGCCGCGGCCGGAAGCGCTGCGCGTTCCCGCGGAAGTGGTGCGAGTGAAGAAAAGCCTACCCGATGAGCCGGCGCCCAAGATCACCATGGCCGCGACGAAAGTGGCTCTGCCGGATGTGAAACCGATGATGGCCCGGATGCCGGTCAAGACAAATGTGTTCTCGACGGGAAGCTCGGCGACGCCAACCGTGGCAGCGGCACCGGAGAAAGTGCAAACCGGAGGGTTTGGCGATCCCAACGGCGTGGCTCCGGGTGACAACCACAACCGTCCGATTACGATCGCGCGGGCGGGATCGTTCGATCTGCCGTCTGGGCCTGGCTATGGCAACGGCACAGGCGGATCGCATGGCATCCGGGGGGTGGTCGCGAGCACGGGATTTGGCAACGGCGTCGCGACGGGAAACAGTTCCGGCCCGCGGGGCGTGGTGCGCGAAGGAGGGTTCGGAGACGGCATAGTGGTCGCCGCCATCCAGCCCAAAGCGAGGTCTAGCGAACGCGCAGTCAATACCGTGCCGGCGGAGATTACATTCAAGCCCCGTCCGGTGTACACCGAGGAAGGGCGGCAGCTCAAGATTGAGGGCGAGGTCCAGTTGGATGTTGTGTTTTCAGCGAGCGGGCAGATTCGCATTGTGAAGATTCTGCAAGGCCTCGGTCATGGGCTGGATGAATCGGCGATTCGCGCCGCGGAAAAAATTCAGTTCAAGCCCGCCTTGAGAGATGGCCGCCCGGCCGATTTCGAGGCGGTGCTGCACGTAACTTTTCAACTGGCATCCTAGCCGCCGCCGGGCGAGGACGCCCGGCACTCCACCGGCAAACGTGAAGGTGTATTAGTTTGAACTAGGCGTTGCGGACAGGGCTGGCAGGCTCCGCGTATCGGAAACCGATGCGGGGATTTTGGCGATGTTACAACCGCCGCCGGCGCGCGCACTGAAATTGAGAACTTACTGCAGGCTCGCCCCATGCCTGCCATGTAACACGCAAGAAATGGTGCGCCAATATCTCATTGAGACACCGTAGATCTGTCCGCAGGAGAGCCGCACTATGGACGGCTCTCCTGGGATTTAGCGCGTGTATCACTCAACCTGGATACGCTGTCCGGTAACATTCCCCGCAACTTCCGTTATGAAGTTCCCGGAGGGGTCGTAGAAATCCAGTTTGAACGAACCAGTCTGCACAGTGCCCTGGTGACTGAGATGAATCGTTTCACTCAGCTGGATGGTCCCCATAAAGTCTCCAGTGGTGTCGTAGTTCCACACACGGTGAGCGAGCTTAAATCCGTCCGGCGTATGAACCCATGTGCCGAGGCAAACGTTACCAGCTCGCGGGTCGACGTTCGGGTTGTGGACCTCAGTCCCGCCCAGATTCCAGTTCTGGAAGGCTTCCTGAATCGTCTGGCCGCCCACGGCGAACTGGACGTACCACAAACCAACGATGGACGGGTAGGTGGCGTTAGTGGCAGATGGAGCAGCAAGCTCGTTGGCGATAGACGAAGTCACCATGGCTTTACCGCTGGCCATGGCAAGCAGGCTATCCCCGCAGGAAGCGGCGGCACTGGCGCTGAGTCCCATTGCCAGGACGGTGCACGCCGCAAGGTTAATCAAGTTTCGAACAGAAATCAGTTTCATTATCATTCTCCTTTTGAGATTCGGGCGAAGGAAGAATCGGCGAATCAAACCCTTGCCCCGCTCCCCAGTGCCCCACTTTGTGCCTGTAGTTATGCCCCGGTGCGAGTTCCGCTACAATGCAAAAAGGATCACCACTGCGACATTTTCACAACACGGCGTAAGTAGATGGCGGCCTTGGTATTAGCAGAAGGGAGCCGATGCCTAGACGACGCCCCTTGACCACCGACGTCAATTGCCGTCACAATCTTGTCATTCGTATTTTTGGGGGACAAGGCCATTGTCCACCGGGCCTTTTGGGAACAATGAGAACCTCGACCGCACGAAGCGCGCTGTTCGGGCCCTACTCTCTCGACCTGCGCTCAGGAGAGCTCCGGAAGTTCGGCACCAAAATCAAAATGGGCGAGCAAAGCTTCAACATCATCTGCCTGTTGCTCGATGCGCAGGGTAAGATGGTGACGCGAGAGGAACTCCGAAGCAAACTCTGGGCCAGCGACACCTTCGTCGACTTCGAGCACGGGCTGAACTCGGCAGTCCAGCGGCTAAGAGACTGCCTGTCCGACTCTGCCGAAAAGCCAAGCTGGATCGAAACTGTTCCCCGGCGGGGCTATCGGTTTGTAGGCCAGGTGGAGTGGCAGGATGGAAACGGAGCCGCGCCCGTTCGCGCAAACGAAACCGAGTCTCCCCAAACCCTAGAAGCGTCCAGCCATGGACCGCAAGCCGCCGGGCGAACGAAGCACAGGTGGGTTCTTGTGCCTGTCATCCTGATTCTGGCGGTGTTTTGTCTGGCGGTGGGCTATCGGGTAAGGACACAATCTGCAAACCGACAGACGGCGGTAATGATCCGATCCCTCGCGGTATTGCCGCTGGAAAATCTCTCTGGAGACCCGAGCCAGGATTACTTCGCTGACGGCCTGACCGACGAGATGATCACCATGTTAGCGAAGAACCACTCGCTGCGGGTAGTCTCACGCACTTCTTCGATGCAGTACAAAGGAGCGAAGCGCCCTTTGCCCGAGATCGCCCGCCAACTGGGCGTCGACGGAATCCTGGAAGGATCGGTTGAGCGCATGGGGAATCGCGTGCACATGACCGTGCAGCTGATCTTCGCTCCTACCGATGCTCATGTCTGGGCGGAAACCTACGACCGCGAACTCAAAGAAGCTTTTCTGATACCGGAAGAACTCTCGGAAACGGTAGCGAAGGAGGTGAAGGCAGCGACCTCGGGCACTGCAAAAAAGCGGTACGTTAGTCCTGACGCACATGATGCTTATCTCCGGGGTCGGTACTTCTGGTTCGAAGGCAACGATACGCGCAGCCAGGAATACTTTGAGAAGGCGATCCAGGTCCAGCCCGACTATGCCGCCGCGTGGGCGGGCCTGGCCGACTCGTATGGCCTGCGCGGGGTCGACGACGAAGCTCCCGCCAAGGATGTCACTTCCCAGGGCGAAGCGGCCGCGCGCAAAGCGGTCACTTTCGATGATTCGCTTCCGGCGGCGCATCATTCGCTCGCAGCCTGGTACTTCTTTTATGCCTGGGATCCCGCCCGCGCCGAAGCCGAATCCCGCCGCGCGATCGAACTCGATCCTAACATCGCCGAACAGCATCATCTGTACTCCTACATCTTGCTCGCGATGAACCGCAAAGACGAGGCATTGCAGGAGCAGAAACGCGCTACCGATCTCGACCCCTTCGTGCGCTCCTGGGGCCTGGGACACGCCTACCTTCAACTCCGCCAGTTCGATGCCGCCATCAGCGAACTGCGCATGCGCGCCGATGCCATGCCCACCGAGCCGACGATTCGCCTCAGTCTCTCCGCCGCCTACTGGTACAAAGGCATGTGGAACGATTCGGAGCGGGAATTGGAGAAGGCCCTGCAGCTATTCGGGCATTCGGAAGACGCCACCGCCGCGCGCCGCGCTTTTGAGCGGGGTGGAGAGAAAGGCGTCGAGGAATGGGGCGTCGAGGATGCCTTGGCGCGCGCCCGCAAATGCTACGTATCGCCCTTCGAGATCGCGCATCGATACGCTTTTCTCGGCGACCGGGCGAACACCCTGAAGTTTCTGGAGCAGTCGTACCGGGAACGCTGTCCGTGGCTGATCCTGCTGCAGACGGAACCCGTTTTCGACTTTGTCCATTCCGATCCCCGGTATCAGGCGCTGATCAGGAAAATTGGCCTGCCGCTTGATTGACTCCACAGGAGCGAGGGATCCCGGGTCTGTGAGTTGTCAACTGTCGGAATCAGGCGACAGTACGAGCTTGCGGGTTTTGTCCGCCGCTTCGTTGCGCGCAAAACTCGTGCCACGGCCTGATGGCAGCGGCGCTATCGGACAGCGCGGCGTGCGAGGTCAAGTCGCGGCTATTACAGGTGCAGTGACATCCGTAATCGCACGAAGGTTGCAAGCCGGTTCATCGGTCGCCCATCTCGGGTAGAATGAGCCGAGACTATATGTCGCGCTTCCGATTCGCAGTTCTCATGCTATCCCTGGTCTGCTGCGCCGCGTTTCTGATGGCCCAGACCCCGTCGAACCAGACTCCTCCCGCTCAGGCTGCGCCCGTCGAGGCTCCGCCGGCCCAGACTCCGGCTGCCCAGGCCGCGCCTGCTCCGGCCGCGCCCGCCCAAGCTGCGCCGGTCGAGATTCCACCGGCTCAAACTCCACCGGCTCAGGCTGCGCCTGCTCCGGCCGCGCCGGTCGAGGTTCCGCTGCCATCGCAGAGTTCCACCGGCGGCGCCGCCAGCTTCGATCAAGTGATCGATCGGGCGATCGAGCGCGAACATTTCTTCATGAACGAAATGAAGCAACTTCATCCCCTGGTGGAAACTTATCTCCAGAACATGAAGAAAGACAAAAACCTGGACGCGCCGGTTCCGGCCAGCGACGTTTACTTCCTGGGCCGCCTGGATATGAGCGAGGGCACGGGCGACCGCACGTTCTCTGAGCCCACCACGGCCGGCCTCGGAAAACGCATGATCTCGAAACTGAGCAACGTCTATACCATGAAATTCCTGCCCCTGGGCTTTGCCCAGATGGCGGTACTCGATCAGGATTTTCAGCGCCAGTACTACGATTTCACCTTCGTCCGCCGCGAGTTTCTCGGCGAAATACGCTGCATCGTGATCGACCTCGCGCCCAAGAAAGACGCTCCCGGCGGGCGCTTCCTGGGACGTATCTGGATCGAGGACCAGGACTATAACATCGTCCGCTTCAACGGCACTTATACGCAATCGCGGCGCAACAGTTATTACCTGCACTTTGACAGTTGGCGGCAGAATCTGCGCCCGGGCGGCGTCTGGCTGCCTGCGTTGATTTATTCCGAGGAAACCGATCTCAAGAGCCGTCTGGGCCAGACGCTGAATTACAAGGCGCAGACCAGGCTTTGGGGTTACAACCTGAAGGACCTCCGGCGCAACTCGGAGTTCACCGAAATCACGGTGGACGCCATGCAGTCGATCCAGGACCAGAGTCAGAGGGCCCAGGACGCTTCGCCGATCGAAGCGCAGAGGCAGTGGGAGCATCAGGCGGAGCTGAACTCGATCGACCGGTTGCAGCAGATCGGGCTGCTCGCTCCAGAAGGCGAAATCGACAAGGTGATGCAGACCGTGGTCAACAACCTGATGGTCACCAATAATCTCGACATTCAACCCGAGGTGAGGTGCCGCGTGCTGATGACGACGCCACTGGAGTCGTTCACCATTGGCCATACGATTGTGATGAGCCGGGGCATGATTGACGTGCTGCCCGATGAAGCGTCGCTGGCCATGATTCTGGCGCACGAACTGGCGCACATCGTGCTTGGCCATCACCTCAACACCAAGCTCGCCTTCAACGACCGCATGTTCTTTCCCGATGAGCGCACCTTCGAACG
>Ga0181530_10002445_pt1 | contig 21974 bp, 16 predicted proteins | sample PEATcosm2014_Bin_42_FD_119769 | JGI IMG/M metagenome (GOLD analysis project Ga0181530, IMG submission 119769) | Peatland microbial communities from MTU Mesocosm Facility, Houghton, MI, USA - PEATcosm2014_Bin10_60_metaG | ecosystem: Environmental > Terrestrial > Soil > Wetlands > Peat | place... | reverse complement strand
GCCCACGGCCGCATCGTCGCCGATGGACCGGCGACCGAGATCAAGGCGAAGGTCGGCTCCCGATCGGTCCGAGCGACACTCCCCGTAGTCGATCTCTCGTCGCTTCGCGCTCTGCCGGGCGTGATCAACGTCGAGCGCCACGGCGAGGTGGTGATCCTGTCGTGCTCGGACGCCGACGCCGCGCTCCCGGCGCTGTTCGCGACGTTCCCGGAGGTCCGTGACGTCGAAGCAGCCGGCGGAAGCCTCGAAGACGCGTTCCTCGAGCTGACGGCTGCCGATGACCCTCCTCCAGAGGAGGTTGGGTGATGAGCGGCGCCACTCATGTGCGCTACGAGCTCGTCCGTTCCTTGCGCAACCCCTTGCTGTACGGGCTCAGCATTGGGCTGCCGCTCGTCGTCTACTACGCGGTCACGTCGGGCAACCGCCATGCGTTCGTCTACGCCGCAGGCGTCTCCTTTCCGCTCTACTTCATGACCGGGATGGCCGCCTACGGCGCGATGTTCGCCTCGATCGGACCCGGTGGTCGTCTCGCTCGCGACCGCGCGCGCGGCTGGACGCGCCAGTTGCGGATCACGCCGCTTCGGGCCCGCACCGACTACCTCGCGAAGGTGCTCGCCGCCTACCTGGTGGCGCTGCCCGCGCTCCTCCTGGTCTTCCTCGCCGGCGCAACGCTCGGGGTGCGACTCGACGCGGCGCAATGGTTTGAGATGACCGGCCTGCTCGTTGTTGGCTTGGTGCCGTTCATCTTGATGGGCCTCATCTTGGGTCACCTCATCAAGACAGACGCCCTCGTGCAGGTCATGGGCTGGCTCGTCGTCTTCTTCGCCCTCTTCGGCGGTGCCTTCGGGAGTTTGTTCAACAAGGGCGCGATGCTGACCGTCGTCAAGGCGCTGCCCTCCTACTGGCTCGTGCACGCCGGCGCGGCCGCGCTCCTCCACGGGGACTGGCCGGCGGAGGGATGGATCGTGCTCGCCTTCTGGACCGCAGCACTCATCCCACTTGCCGTCTTCGCCTACCGGCACGACACCGGCGAGGCGTGAGCACGATGTCGACAATCAGAGTCTTCAGGCCGAAACCAGCAAGACGATGCCGAAGAGTCGCGAAACATCTGGCCGGGACCCGATAACTAAGCCACTTGACCTGGTCCCCGTTTACTGGCCCGCAGTGATGAGAGTACTGGCCAGTGCCGAAAACCTCATCCGAGCAGGTCATGCGATTAGTCGATACTCGTGAATGAGTCTGCTCATACGATTAGCAAGGCCGAGGAAGTTCGCTCACATAAGTAGTGATGGTGCAGACACCATGAGCAAAAGCTCGCTTCATAATCCAAGCGGATGAGGTTTTCGGCACCCCCACGCTGCGCGCGTCCCGGAGCAACGCCCCAAACCACCAGCAAGTTCTGGTAAACTTGTAAACTGTTGACTTTATCTTGCGCTTAGCGGGGTGGTGATTTGCAGCAGCGGCAGATCGGTTCGGTTCTAGGGCTCTTTGAAGCCGCTCGAGGGTTTAGGTTCACAGCTCCATTCCCGCGCCTCCTTCGCGTGCGCCAAGTCTTCAAGAGCGTCACGGAGGAGGACCCTGCGGGCGCGACACAACGCGAGCTGGCTCGACTGCGAGGCGTTGTTGAACCAGGCATGCGGGTAGCGATCACCGCTGGCAGCCGCGGCATCCGCGACCTTTCCATTGTCGTTCGCGCAGCCGGTGAGTGGCTTCGAAGTGCAGGGGCAGAGCCGTTTGTCGTGCCAGCAATGGGTTCTCACGGCGGAGCGACCGTTGCCGGACAGATCGAGCTCCTTGCTCATCTAGGCATAACGGAGACCAATGTTCACATGCCAATTCTGGCGACCATGGATACCGTTGTGATCGGGCAGTGTGAAGGTGGTCCGGCAGTTCACCTTGACGCGATTGCCGCCACGGCCGACGCGATCCTCCTCGTTAACCGCATCAAACCACATACGGATTTCAGTGGCCGTGTCGAGAGCGGTCTCGCCAAGATTTGCGCTATCGGTTTGGGCAATCAACGAGGTGCTGAAGGTATCCACGCCTACGGCGCTGCAATGCTGGCGCGCTGGGTACCTGAAGTCGCGCAGAAGATCATCGGTTCGGTAAACATCCTGGGCGGACTAGCCATCTTGGAGAATGCATTTCATCAAACGGCGCGAATCGCCTTTGTGCGCTGTGAGGACATTGGCGGTGTTGGCGAGACACGCCTGCTCGATGAGGCTCGCTCCTTGATGGCCTCGCTCCCCTTTGATGAGCTGGACGTTCTGGTCGTTGACGAACTCGGAAAGGACAAGTCTGGATCAGGCATGGACACCAACGTGATCGGGCGGAGGCAGGTTCGCGGCGTCGAAGAATTCGACCGTCCGCGGATCGCAAACATCAGCGTGCACGCTCTTAGTCCCGCATCAGATGGCAACGGTGGCGGGATCGGGCTCGCAGACTTCGTTCCTTTCCGCGTCCTCGAGCAGATTGACCTGCGATCGATGTATGTGAACGCCATGACGGCGGGAAACAGTGGCCTCCAACGCGTGCAACTCCCGATCGCCCTTCCCACGGATCGCGACGCGATCGCCGCGGCGATGCTGACGTGTGGTCGCGCGGACCTCGCTAATGTCAGGCTTGTCCGCATCCACGACACGCTCGACCTCGGTCGCCTTCTTGTGTCGGAGTCGCTCCGCGCTTCAGTAGAAGGTACTCCTGGGCTGGAGATCGACGGTGACACTTTGCCCATGTCCTTTGACGAGTTCGGGAACCTGCTCGGAGATGTTTGGTAGCTCCGTCGTCGTTGTCATGCCAGAGGGCCGAGCGCGCCAGCTCTGCTAACCAGGCGAAGGCGACTGCGCCCGATGGATCCAGAGCGACGTGGCAACGTTCCAGGGAGCAGACAAGGGTGACTATTGATTGGAACTCTGCCCAACTACGTGTACTTGAATTGCATTCCGTTGACGATTAACAATATGGCATGTCCGACTGGCTTCCCGCCCTAGGTCAGCCATCTCGTCGTGTTCTCTCAGACAACGTGCTTGACGAGCTGCGCGCCGTGATCGTTTCCGGCGGCATTGAGGCTGGACAACGGCTGCGCGAGAACGAACTCGCCGACCAGATGGGCGTCAGCCGCGGACCGGTGCGGGAGGCACTCGTTCGCCTGCAGCAAGAGGGGCTCGTCGTTCTCGAGCGCCACCGTGGCGCCCGAGTCGTCGTCTTGTCACGCGGCGACAGCGAGAAGCTCTATCGAGTCCGTCGCGCCCTCGAAGAGCTCGCGGGCGAGTACGCCTGCACCTTTGCCACGGAAGCTGACTTCGATCGCACGAACGCCATCATCGAGGAGTTCGCCCGCTCCTCCAGAAGGACCACGACGCCCGCTGCCGCAGCCAATTGGGACATGCGCCTGCATGACTCTGTCTTCGTCGCTGCCCACAACGACCCGCTCTATCGTGCGTGGGCAGTGGTGCGCTCGCAGGTTCACTACTTCATGACGACGCGGATGATGGTGCGGCCCGACTTCAACGAGACGTGGGAACCGGAACACCGCTACCTGCTCCGCCTGCTGTGCGAACGGAAGAGGACGGAATATCATAAGTTCATCGGCGAGCACGTACGGGGATCGTTCCAGCGAGTCATCTCCGATGATCTGCCTCAAGACGAAGGACGCCTGGCGAGAGTCGCCGAGCCCGTCGACCACGACAACAGCTAGTACAGAGCTGTGCTCCCAGGCATCCCGTAGGCAGTGCCCGCCAGCCGGGTCCGCCCAGGACCGCCTGACTCCGAAGCTCATCGACGGGTTCTTGACAGCGCGGTGCTACTCGAGCCGCGCCGGGCGCTGAGGCTCTCTTTATGACCTTCCTCCCGCCTCAGTCGATCGGATGGTGTTTGTCGTCGCGGTGGGAGGTCCCGCAGTCTTCCACGATGAGCGTCGCGCGCCGGTCACGATTGCAAAAGAAAGGCGCTTGCGCCAGGGCCTTCCGCCGGCGCTGGCCCTATCCGAGGCACGCAAGCGCGATCAGGCCCAAAATTGTCATCAGTTGACTGTTTCCAGTTCATCATGCATTCTGATATGAGGCGCCTCCGCCACTTGTTTCATGGCAGTGCGGAGTGCGCGAACGACGCCCGGGCCAAGCTGGCCGGACACAGACAGGGGAGCGCGCTCAGCCCGGCGCACCTCAGAGACGGAGATAGAGATGACGAGCACCGCGGCAAGCAGCCAGGTATTGAACAGCAGGGATCCTCTCGACCGCACGCAGATCTACATCGGTGGGAAATGGGTCGCTTCTGAGGGACGCGGCCGGGCGGAAGTGATCAACCCGGCGACCGAGCAGGTCATCGCTGTGATCTCGGAGGGTACTGCCTCCGACGTCGACCGAGCCGTGCAAGCAGCCTGCGCTGCGCTGCCGACGTGGGCCGCTATTGGTGGAGCACAGCGGGCCGACTATCTCCAGAGGACCTCAGAGGCGCTTGCCGTCCGCCAAGACGAGCTTGCCCTTTTGCTGTCCCAGGAGGTGGGAACACCGCTCGGGTTCGCCAGCGAGGTGCAAATCGGACTTCCCATCTTCAACTTCGCCAACTTCGCCGAGCTAGCGCGAACCTTCAAATTCGAAGGACCCGAGATCGGCACCTCGCTCATCTTGCGCGAGCCTGCGGGGGTCGTCGGCTGTATCACGCCTTGGAACTTTCCCTTGCACCAGGCTGCCCTCAAGGTTGCTGCCGCGCTAGCGGCGGGCTGCACCGTCGTGCTGAAGCCCCCGGTCATCACGCCGCTCACGACGTGGGCTCTCGCTGAGGTGTTCGATGAGATCGGCCTGCCGCCCGGCGTCTTCAACCTTGTCAACGGACGCGGCACCGTCGTCGGCGAGGCAATAGCCGCTCACGTCGGTGTGGACATGGTGTCGTTCACGGGCTCGACGGCAGCGGGCAGGCGCGTCGCTGAAGTGGCGATGGCGACCATCAAGCGGGTGGCGCTCGAACTCGGGGGCAAGTCCGCGAACGTGATCCTCGACGATGCCGATCTAGAGAGCGCCGTTCCCGATGGCGTCGCCAAGTGCTTCATCAACTCCGGTCAGACCTGCAGCGCACTGACTCGCATGCTCGTGCCCGCCGATCGGCTCGAGGAGGTGGAGCAGATCGCGAAGCGAACGGCAGAGGGCTACAAGACCGGCGACCCGACAGCGCGAGACACGATGCTTGGTCCTCTTGTCAGCGACGCCCAGCGCGCTTCTGTGCGCAGCTTCATCCAAAAGGGCCTGGACGAGGGTGCCCTCCTCCTGACGGGCGGCGTCGATACCCACCACAAGATCGGTTATTTCGTCGAACCGACCGTCTTCTCCCGGGTGACGACCGACATGACCATTGCTCGCGAAGAAATCTTTGGTCCTGTTCTGTCCGTCCTTCCGTACTTGGATGAGGACGACGCAGTGCGCATCGCCAACGAGTCGGAGTACGGCCTATCCGGCGGGGTCTGGTCCGGAGATGCGGATCGGGCTCTGAACGTTGCCAAGCGGTTGCGGACCGGCCAAGTCGAGATCAATGGTGGCGCGTTCAATCCCGCAGCTCCCTTCGGTGGCTACAAGCAGTCCGGAATCGGCCGAGAGGCAGGTCTTTTCGGCCTTGAGGAGTTCCTCGAGACGAAAGCAATTCAGCGCTAACCAGCCCGTCCTGCCGACATCCGAGATCGCACCCGACATGTTCTGGAATTAGCGAAAGCTCGGATCAAACCTCTTGACAAACGCGTCGCTGCGCTACATACTCATGTCACGGCTAACTGTAAACAATAAACCGTATGCCGCGTTCGGGTGTGCCCCGGGGCTACTAGAAGTTGCCAGGCGCGCACCGGGGTCGTCGCCAAGCAGGGGGTGGCTTGTGCCCAGCTCAGAACTTCTCTTCGACCAGGTCGGCAAGATCATCGCCGTCGGGCTCAACTACCGAGAACACGCAGATGAGGGCAAGGTGGAAACCCCCAAGACGCCCGTGCTGTTCACGAAGTGGCCCAACTGCCTGATTGCTGACGGAGACGCCATTGTCCTGCCGGAGAACGTGACCCAAGCCGATTGGGAGGCAGAGCTGGCGGTTGTGATCGGCCGAACTGCTCGACATGTCTCCGTCGATGATGCCCTCGAGTACGTAGGCGGGTATACGTGTATGAACGACGTGAGTGATCGGGAGGCGCAGTTCCTGGAGGGCCAGTGGTCCCGGGCCAAGTCCTACGACACCTTCGGTCCGCTGGGGCCGCGCGTCGTGCCTGCCGCAGAAATCGGCGATCCTCAGCGGCTGGCCATCTCTGCCAGGCTGAACGGCGAGGTCATGCAGTCGTCCAACACGTCACAGATGATCCACTCGGTCGCATCGCTTATCGCGTTCATCAGCTCGAGGATCACGCTCGAGCCTGGCGATGTGATCGCGACTGGGACGCCAGCAGGGGTCGGGGCATTTCGCGAGGTTCCGATCTTTCTGAAGCCAGGCGACACCATCTCCGTCGAGGTCGAAAAGATCGGTGTGCTGACCAATCCCGTCATTGCCGAGTCCGGTTTGCGTTAAGGCTCAAACACTGTTGCGACTGAGAGGTGAAGAACGTGGCGATCAAGATCGCAATGGCCGAGGGCACGCTGCCAAACTTCAAAGACCTCGAAGCAGAACTGATCGGCAAGGTCGAGTTCGTCGTGGGACCGGTCGACACCTCAGCGCAGGTCGAAGAGCTCACGGCTGGCGCGGAGGGTTTGGTGGTTGGCCTCCACCTGCTGGACGCGCCGCGCATCGCGGCGTTGGACCTCTCGGTGAAGGTGATCGGACGGTCAGGCGTAGGACTCGACGCGATCGACCTCGACGCCGCGAGGCGCTGCGGTGTCGCAGTCGTCAATGAGCCGAGCTACGCCGCCGCCGAAGTCGCCACGCATGCCGTCGCCATGTTGTTGGCTCTGCAACGCAGACTCCCCCAAGCCGACGCCGCCGTCCGCTCGGGATGGGGCAGCATCCTCGACGTCGGCCCAATTACCTGGGCTCTCGAGGAGGCGCCGGTCGGCGTGCTCGGCTGCGGCAGCATCGGCCGCGAAGTGGTCCAACGCCTGGTGCCCTTCGTCAAAGAGGTCCGCGTCCTAGATCCCATTCTGAACAACGGCGTTCCCGGCGCCCGCGTAGTAGCCAACCTTGGCGAATTGCTTGACAACCTCGGCGCGTTGACTTTGCACCTGCCGCTTAACGAGGGAACTCGTCACATCATCGGACGCTCAGAGATACGGCGCATGCGGCCCGGATCGATACTGGTCAACGTCTCGCGGGGCGGCTTGGTTGACGAGGATGAACTCGCGCTCGCGCTCGGCGACGGCCACCTTGCCGGTGCCGGATTGGACGTGTTCGAGCATGAGCCTCTTCCGGAGTCATCGAGCCTCCGATCGGCGCCAAATCTTCTGATGTCGCCGCATGTGGCGTGGTACTCAGACGCAGCGCTGAAGCGGCTGGGTGAGTGGACGGTCGCCGATGTCGTCTCGTACGCGACTGAGGGGAAAGTGACTTACGGGCGTCTGGCTGTCGCGCCAGCGGGTCCGCGGGCAGCGGTGCAGGAACGTGGAAGCCGAGCTGCGAGCGTACCTAGTAGATGGGAGGTCGAGGTTTAGCCATCGAGTTGTTCAGCGACACGAGCAGGTTGATTGGCTGCTCGTCCCACTTTGAAAGAGGTAAAGGAGGAGGTTTATGCGTCATCGAATGATAGGAATGGCGGTAGCGCTGGCTACCGTTGCCGCGCTCGTGTTCGTTTCAACACCGGGCACGGGTGCGAGTACGGCGTCGCTGGTTTCGCGACACGGTGCCGCCGGCAAAGTAGTGATTGGTCTTTCCGTCAAGACCCTTACCGACGATCCGTTCCAGGCCGCCTGGGTTGCCGCGGCAAAGAAGGAGCTGGCGAAACTGGGTGCCAGCGCAGACCTGCTTGTGGCTGGCGGTGAGCAAAATAGCGAGCAACAAGTCAGCCAGATCCAGGACATGATCACGGCGCACGTGAACGGGATGATCGTCGATCCCATCGACACTTCCGCCGTGATTCCCGTTCTGAGAAGGGCAAAGGCAGCGCACATCCCGGTCATCCTCGTCGATGTGGGGATTGCTAGCAGCTATAGGAACCTGTACCAGACCTACATCTCGACTGACCAGGTCGGTGCCTGCAAAGAGCTCGGGACGTACCTCGCAGACCTGTTGGGCCCGACTGGCAAAGTGGCCCTCATGGAGGGCGGAGGGGACAACATCGTTGGCATCGAGCGAGACCAGGGCTTCACCGAGGGGCTGGCGACAAAAGGCATCAAGCCAGTCAGCGAAGTAGCTGGTGACATGGATGACTCAACGGCATTCAGTGAGATGCAGAATGTCCTTACCGCACAGCCGAACCTCAACGGGGTGCTCATCGCTAGTGACGTCATGCTCGACGGCGTGCTACAAGCGCTGGCCGATGCGCACGACACCGGGGTGAAGGTCGCGTCTATGGACGGATCGAGCGTAGGAATTGAGGCCATCATCCAAGGGAAGGCCGTCGCCGACCAAACGCAGAACCCTGGCGAGATGGGCACGCTCGGTGCAGAGGACATCGTTGGCATAGCGACGGGCGCTATCAAGTCCGGGTCATTGCCCGCGTTCATTAATTCCGGGACGGTGACGGTTACAAAGGCTGATGCCAAGGCTGCACTCAAGACGGCCTTCAGCTAAGGCGCGAAAAAGTACGCGTGCCCGGATGTATCGAGGCTCCTCTGTCTCAGCTAGTTCTGCACTGACGCCGAGATAGTGGCCGGCAAAGACCGTCCTGCGCGCCAAGATGCGGGCGGGACGGTCTTCATGCCGGGGGAAAATGGGCCCCAAGAGAGAAGGAACTAGGCGCCGCTTGGAGATCCTTGGATGATGCCCAGGCGCAATGTTGTGATCTGAGACATCGGCGATTGCGACTAACGGGAACGAGAGGGACGGCTGAAGAGTGAAGAGCAAGGTGACTGACTTGTTGCTTGCGCGGCGGGCAGCCCGTCCGCTTGGTCCGATCGTGCTAATCGCAGTGGCGGTTTTCCTGATAGGCCTGTGGGTGCCGCACTTTGCGACGTTCGGGAATCTCATCCAGATCCTTATCCAGGCGTCGTTTACCGCGGTCGTTGCTTTCGGAATGACCTTGGTGATCGTGACCGGCGGCATCGATCTATCGGTAGGCGGGGTGATCTCGCTCGTCGGCGTTGTCGAGGCCGATCTCTTCTTGCACGACATCCCGTGGCCTGTCGCCGTGCTTGCTGGACTGGCGACGGGCGCGGCCTCTGGGACCGTAAGCGGCCTGGTGGTCGGACGGCTTAAGCTGCCTCCCTTTATCGCCACCTTTGGGACCTTTGGTGTCACTGCCGGACTTGCCCTGTACCTCGCCCCCCCTATAAGCGAGACGATCAGTTATCCCGGGGCGCTTGCTTCTCTTGGCAGTGGGTCGTTTGTCAGCATTCCGTACCTTGTCTTTGCCGCGTTTCTCGTCCTCGTGGTCGTTGAGGTGCTCTACGGCATGACGCACTGGGGTGTCTGGCTACGCGCGACCGGAGACGCTCTTCCTGTGGCGCGGCTCCGCAGTGTCCCGGTTCCGCGAGTCCTGTGTTTGGCGTACATCGTCTCTGGCTTGTGTGCCGCGATCGCGGGCACTCTGCTTGCGGCCTACCTCACCAGCCCCAACCCGGAGCAGGGCGGTCCGTACACGCTTTGGGCCATCGCGGCCTGCGTGATCGGGGGCGTGGACCTTTCCGGTGCGCGTGGGAAGCTCTGGGCGGCGGGGCTGGGCGCCGTCTTTCTGGCAGCTATTCAGAACGCGCTCGCCCTAGAGGAAGTGCAGCCTTTCTACTCGGACATGGTGACCGGGCTGTTGATCATCGTTGCAGTCGTCGTTGCCACTTACGCCCCTTTGATCAGGAAAGAGTTGATGACGGCTCTCGGTCGAATTCGGCTGAAGGCCGCGTCATGACGAGACTCGACGAGAACATTGGCATGAGCGAGCAACCTTCCGAAGCCGCCGCTTCCGACGGTTCTCCGAAATCTGGACGACTTGGGCTGCTGCTTGGGCAGGCGCGAGTCGTGCCCGCGGCTGGGATGGTCGGGCTTCTGATCGTCATGTGGGCGATCGCCGCGGTGGCTATCCCCCGGTTCAGTACGGGCACCAACTTGCTGAACATTCTCCAACAGAGCTCACCCCTTGCCATCGCTGCCATTGGCATGACGTTTGTCCTCCTCATCGCCGGCATCGACTTGTCCGTCGGCAGCATCTATGGCTTGGCGTCGGTAGTGCTAGTCGCTGTCCTCACCAATACCGGATCGGTCTTGCTGGGCGTCCTTGCGGCTGCTGGCGCGGGACTCGCGACAGGGCTTCTGAACGGGACCATTATCGAGAGGGTACGGATCCCGTCGTTCATCACGACACTTGGCATGTTCTATGTCGCACTTGCCGTTGGCGAGATGATCTCGTCGGGCGTCGCGCTACAGATGCCGGCAAACACGTTCCTTGGCACACTCGTTCGCGGAAGACCGTTCGGAGTTCCTGCTCTGGTAATTGTCGCCGCCGTCATCGCCGTAGCCGCGTGGTGTGTTCTCAACCGCACTTCGTTCGGCCGAGCGGTGGTTTCGGTCGGCTACAACCGTGAAGCGACCCGGCTGAGCGGAGGTCGAGTGCGCTTGGTGGTCGTTGGCGCTTTTGCCCTCAGCGGACTGGCCGCCGCGCTGAGCGCGATCCTGCTCACCTCGCAGGTCGGGGAGGGCGACCCGGCGCTCGGGGGACTTACGGCGACGTTCGAGATCATTGCTGCCGCAGTTGTCGGGGGCACGAGCCTCTTTGGTGGTCGCGGGACGATCCTTGGGACCGTCGTGGGTGCGGTGATCATCGAAACGATCAACGACTGGATCACGTTGCTGAACATCAACACATTTCTCTACCAGGCGGTGCTGGGCTTGCTCGTGCTCATCGCCATCATCGTAGAAGTGGAGCGCGTCCAATTGGCCGGAGGTCGGCGGCGACCCTTCGATCGTTCGGCGGCGTTCCTTGCGGAAGGAGCCGACTTTGTCTCCGAAGGGGAGGTCGCGAGCGGAAAGACCATCTTGAACGCACGGCACATCCAGAAGTACGCCTACGACGACGAGGGACGCCCGGTCAGGGGAACGACGGTCCTCCTGCTCGTAGATGCCAACTTGGAACTCAGAGCTGGCGAAATCCACGCACTTATCGGCGAGAACGGCGCGGGCAAGACGACCTTGATCAAGGTGCTGGGCGGTGCTGTGCCACATGAGAGCGGCAGCTTGCAGGTTCATGGTGAGGAGCGCAGGTTTGGGTCCACCGTCGAGGCTCGCGCCGCGGGCATCTCTGTTATATGGCAAGAGCTAAGCGTTGCCCCGCGCCTGACCGTCGTGGAGAACATGTTCTTGGGACGAGAATTGCGACGAGGGCCATGGCTGAGGAAACGGGAGATGCTGAGCCAGGCGACGCAGATGCTGTCTACGCTCGGAGTGTCCGTCGACCCTCGGACGACAATGGCCCGGCTGTCGACCGCACATCAGCAGTTGGTGGAAATAGCAAAGGCTATTGGTGAGCACACTCAAATCCTGATTCTTGACGAGCCGACGTCGAGCTTGAGCCGGGTGGAAGTCGAGCGCCTTTTTGGACTGCTGAAACAACTTCGCAGCGAGGGTATCGGCATTGTCTTTGTGACGCACCGTATCGAGGAGGTCTTGGCCGTCTCCGACCGCACGACAGTACTGAAGGACGGAGTGAACGCTGGCACGTTGGTCACGTCGGAAACCACGAGGGATGAGCTCATCGAGCGGATGGTCGGTCGGGAGCTCGCGTCCAACTACCCGCGTTCGACGGCACCGATCGGCGCACCCGTACTGGTGACGTCGGACCTGCAGTTCCCGGGCTCCGCCAACGGTTTATCGATCGAGGTCCGGAGCGGCGAGATCGTGGGCCTCGCTGGGCTGGTTGGTGCCGGACGCACCGAGTTTGCCCGAGTTCTTGTTGGCGCGGACAAGGCGAGGACGGGCACGGTTGTCCTCGACGGCTCGGACATCACCGCATGGCCCATACACCGTCGGCTGGATGCGGCCATGGCCTTCGTGCCTGAGGACCGCAAGAGTCAGGGCGTCATACTCCCGTTGTCAGTTCAACGAAACCTAACAATGACAGCATGGCACCACCTCGGTCCTGGTCCGTTGGTGCTCCCGAGCCACGAGCGTCGTATCGCGACCTCGCTCGTCAAGCTGCTCTCGATCCGCGTGCGGAATATCGACCAACTCCTGATCACCTTGAGCGGTGGCAACCAGCAGCGGGTATCAGTTGGGAAGTGGCTGGGACAAGACCGCCACGTCTACGTTTTCGACGAGCCGACGCGTGGGATCGACGTCGCCGCCCGTTACGCGCTCTACGCGTTGATGGTTCACATTGCCGAAAGGGGTGGGGCGATCCTCATGATCTCCTCCGACCTTCCTGAGGTGCTCGGCATGAGCGACCGAATCTATGTGATGCGGGAGGGTGAGATAAGCGGTGAGTTCACACGGGAGGAAGCGACAGAGCAAACCTTGCTCGCCCGGATGTTGCCAACCGCATCAATGTCCGATGCAGTCACGAACTGACCGGGCCTCTGGCCGTCGCGAACCCCGGGTGTCTCGCCGCTACATGCCATCACGACATACGCGGTCACAACAGACAATCTCGAGAAAAAAGTGCATGACCACCGCCCCACACTCAGCCGGAATGTCGTCCTACAAGACTGAAGCCAGCTTGTCCCGAAGGGGAAACTGTTGGTGTCGAAAGTAAGGAGAGTCGAGTGACTAGCGTTCCTACTTCTCATGCGCGACCGCAGGCTAATTCTTCGTTGCTGGTCCGCCCGATCTCACTCGGAGTGATCGTCGGTAATCGAGGTATTTTCTCGCACCGTCTAGCGGCCGAGGGCCGTGAAACCATTCTGCAAACCTTGGAGGAGGCGGGCATAAAGGCAATCATTCCCGACGTGAGTGCAACAAATTATGGCGCGATCGAATCCCTGGCGGAATCTCGTCTCTGCGCTGAGGTTTTCAAGCAGCACCGTGACCAGATAGACGGCATACTCGTGACGTTGCCGAATTTCGGCGACGAGCGCGCCGTTGCCAACGCAATAAGATTTGCCAGCCTCGATGTTCCGGTGCTCGTGCACGCATTCCCTGACGAGCCGGTTCATATGGCCATCGACACGCGCCGCGACAGTTTCTGCGGCAAGATGAGCGTTTGCAACACCCTGCGCCAGTACGGCATCAGTTACTCGTTGACGACTCGGCATACGTCTGACCCCGCGAGCGACTCCTTCAAAGAGGACCTGGGCTACTTCGCGGCCATGTGCCGGCTCGTCCGGGGGCTTCGCCGTTCTCGTATCGGGCTCATCGGCGCTCGTCCAGCCAACTTCACGACGGTGCGCTTCAGCGAGAAGCTGCTGGAGCACGCAGGCATCAGCGTCGAAACCCTCGACCTTTCGGACGTTTTCGGCCGCATCGACCGCCTCGATGCCAGCGACACCGCTATAGAGCTCAAGCGGCAGGCCATCGAGGGATACAGCAACTGCGGGAGCGTTCCCGAGGAGGCTCTGACGAAGATGGCAAAGCTCGGTGTCGTAATCGACCAGTGGCGGAACGCCAATGAGCTTGACGCGATCTCCATTCAGTGCTGGACCTCGATGCAGGAGAACTTCGGCGTGGTTCCCTGCACGGTCATGAGCATGGCGAGCGAGGGCCTTTTGCCGGCGGCCTGCGAGGCGGACGTGACGGGCGCTTTGAGCATGTTGGCACTGGTCCTCGCCTCGGGTAGCCCTGCGGCCCTGGTGGACTGGAACAACAACTTCGGTGACGACCCAAACAAGGCGGTGGTCTTCCATTGCTCCAACTTTCCCAAGAGCATCATGGTCAATGAGCGTCCGCAGATGAAGACCCATGCGATGGCTGCCAACATCTTCGGTGCGGAGAATGCGTATGGCGCGATCGGCGGGCGCGTAAAGCCGGGCCCGTTCACGTATCTGCGTGTCTCTACAGACGACACGGCGGGTCGACTGTGCGCATACATGGGTGAAGGCGAGTTCACGAACGATGCGCTCGATACATTCGGCGGCTACGGAGTGGTGCGAGTCCCTCGCCTGCAGGACCTCTTGGCATACATCTGCGAGAACGGGTTCGAGCATCACGTTGCTCTTGCGCAAGCACAGGTGGCGGCAATTCTTGCTGAAGGGTTGGTCAAATACCTCGGCTGGTCCGTCTACCACCACGGAAAACAAAGTGCGACGACCGACTGAACGTATCCACGGCAAGCGCACCCAACTATCAGTGGGCTCTCCCGGCACTTCCGTTGCGCTTACAGCTCAGCTCGTCGAGCCCGATGCGTTCGGGATCCTCGAACACGGAACGGATCGGTCACAAGAGCCCATGAACTCAAGCCATCATCGGGTGCTCGGTACTGCGCAGGTCCATTTCTTGAGGAGATCTAAAGACTGGCTATGTTCAACCTTTGACTCTCGCTGCAATCCGCGTCTGAGCATCTGGGGCACCGTACCGCGATGAGTCTCCTGGGCCTGGACGTCGGCACTACGGGCGCAAAGGCGATCGTCCTCTCCGAAGAGGGACGGTTGTTGGCGTCCGTCCGACGGGAGTACGACATTGTGCGGCCGAAACCGGGCTGGGCAGAGTTGGACAGCCAGGCCATATGGCGTCAGCTAAAAGACATGATCCGCGAGCTAGCCATTACGACGGTTGCGAACCCGATATTGGCGCTGAGCGTTTCCTCCATGGGTGAGGCGTACACACCTGTCTCACGTGATCGCACCATTCTGGGAAACTGCCTGCTCGGCTTCGACAGTCGCGGAGCTGAGACCACGGAGCGCCTTGCCAGGCTGGACCCTTTGATGTTCCTCGAGCGCAGCGGAAATCTAGCAAGCCTGCCCTCTGGTGGGCAGAAGCTCATCTGGCTCCGTGACAATGACCCGGAGACCTTTGCTGGTACCTACAAGTTCTTAGGTTGGGCCGACCTGGTGTGCTACATGCTGGGTGCCGATCCGTGGACCGACTACTCGCTGGCGAGCCGCAGCCTGTTGTTCGACGTGCAGCGGACATGTTGGTCTGAGGAAACACTCGATTATCTTGCGATGCCGCTCGAAAAGCTCCCTAGCGTCGGCCAAGCCGGAACGGTTATCGGAACCGTGTCGCGCGAAGCCGCGGAAGAGCTTGGTTTACCCGTAGGGGCGCGTCTCGTACTGGGTGCACATGATCAGTGCGCGAGCGCCCTAGGGGCCGGTGTCATCCAACCCGGGCAGGCCGCGTATGGCATGGGCACCTACATCTGCATCGCGGCGGCGTATGACACGATCCCCCCGACCGAAGGGTTACTTGCCGCGAAGCTAAATGTGGAACACCACGCCGTCCCCGGCCTCTTCGTGAGCTTCTACGGCAATCTGAGCGGCGGAGCCGTCCTGAAGTGGTTTCGGGATACCTTCGCGCAAGTCGAGACGCGAGAGGCTTTAGCCGACGGGCGCGATGTCTACGACCAACTTCTGGCGGAGATGCCAGAGAGCCCTACGGACCTGCTTGTCTTAGCTCACTTTGCGCCAACGGGCCCGCCCTATTTTGACGAGCACCCGTACGCCCTGATCGCGGGCCTAACGCTGGAAACGACTCGTGGAGACTTCATAAAGGGGCTGCTGGAGGGCGTCACGTACTACTTGCGGCAGGGCTTGGAGCAGATGACAACCGCGGGCATCGTTATCAAGGAACTCCGCGCTACTGGCGGAGGAGCTCGTTCCAATTCTTGGCTCCAGGTCACCACGGACATCCTTGGCCGCCCGTTGCTTCGCCCGCGAGTGACCGAGGCTAGCGCTCTGGGAGCCACTATTTTGGCTGGTTCGGGCAGCGGCGTGTATTCCACGATCGAAGAGGCAGTACGCATCCTCGTCAAGATCGACCGCACGTTCGAACCTGATCCGCGCACCGAGGCCCTGTACGCAGGGTTGTTTGCCCGCTATCAGTCGCTCTATCCGCTTTCCCAATCGTTGCGTCGCCGTTAGTTCGAACACTCGTGTGCGCCACGCGTCCCATAGTCGGCAAAATAAAATGAGGGAGAATGTCATGTCAGGGGTCGATATCCGCAGCAACCGCCTCTTTTCAGGTGTCGCCGGCCGCAGCTTTCTTATTGCGATAGACCACGGCCTACCGTGTGGAGTCTTCCAGGGAGGCGAGCATGCCGTGGAACTTGTTTCGAAGATGGTTGCCCTCAACCCTGACGGGATCTTGATCTCTCCTGGTCTTCTGCGTCGCTCATCGGAAGCCTTCGGCTTCCGGGGTGCACCGAGTGCAATACTCCGTGCCGACCTGTGGGCCGTGGACAGCCGAGTGCGCCGAGAACGGGATCAGCACCGGATGCTCGCTGAGCCGGAGTACGCGGTTCGCCTCGGTGCAGACGCGATGGTCATGATGCTCGTGCTTGGTGTCCCGGATGACGTTTTTGCCGACAACGCCGCGGCGGTGGCCCGGCTGGCAGAACGGGCCCAGCGGGTGGGCGTGCCGCTCATCGTGGAGGTGACGGCGTGGGGACAGCACGCGGTTAAGGAAAACGATCCTGAGCTCCTGACCTTCGGTTGCCGGGTCGCAGCGGAGCTGGGGGCGGACTTGGTGAAGACGCCCTTCACCGGCGATGTGGCGTCGATGCGTACGCTTGTCGAAGGGTGTCCTGTCCCCGTCCTCGTGCTTGGGGGCCCAAGGAAGGACAACGACGAGGAGCTTCTCGCGTCAACGCGGCTCGCTATACAGGCAGGGGCACGTGGCCTGGTCTACGGGCGGAACATCTGGTTGGCGCCCGACCCCGTCAAGCTCTCGATCGAGCTGCGTGGTGTCCTTGAGTCCCGGTTTGAGTGACACCTCGTATCGGGCGCCTGAGCGGGCATCATTGACGGGGCTTTCACTTGCCCAAGGCCGGAACCAGCTCGCGCAGCCGCACCTTTCTGCCGGTTCGGAGCACGGCCGTGCGGTAGATGCGGGCCGCCACCAGGGCCACCAACACGGTGCACACCACGCTCATCGCCACCGACAGCAGAAATTGCCACCAAGTGGCCTCCCCGAACCCGACCAACGTCGGCATGGCGAAGGGGGCGGTAGGAGGAAGGTAGGCCAGCACCTTGACGAGCAGCGAGGCATGGCCTGAGCTGACCCCGATGAGCGAGACGATGTAGCCAAAGATGAGCGGTGCGCTCAGAGGCAACGCCAAGCTCTGCACCTGGTCCTGGCGCTCGGCTAGGGAACCAGCGGCGGCATACAACCAGCTGTAGAAGGCGTAGCCGAGGACCAGCCAGACGAGTGTGGCCGCCAGCACGAGCGGTGCCGCCCCGTGCACGAGGCTCGAGCCGACCACTTTTGCGAGCACCAGCGCGAACGCGACCAGGGAAACGGCTTGCAGGAGGGCAATCGCGCCAATGCCCGCGACCTTGCCCGCGAGCAGCTGGACCGGTCGGACCGTGGCGAGGAGGACCTCCACGACGCGGCTCGCCTTTTCCTCCATGACGCCCATCAACGTCCAGGTGAGGTACTGGTTGAGGATGATGAAGATGAGGATGATCCCGAGAAGCGCTGTCGTCTCCTCTGTCGTGGTGGCTCCCTTGCCCGAATGGACGCTCTCTACTGGCCACGGCTTGGCCCGGGCCACCGCGGCCGCCTGCTCCGCAGTCAGACCGGCTCGGGCGAAGGCCTGCTGTGCTCCGAGATCCGAGGCCACGGCTTGCACATACCGAGCCCCGGTGGAGGTGTCGGTGTCCGAGACGGGATTCTCCACGAGGATGCTCCCGCTTCCGTCCACCACCATGTTGAGGTGGCCAGCGCTCAACGCAGCGCGAGCGGCGTTCAGGTCAGGCTCGCGCACGAGCTGTACATGTAGCCCCACGGCTGTAGCCAGCTTTTGCAGCTCGGCGTCGAGGGCTGGCGGGCCGGAGACAACGCCCACCTTCTCGCGCGTGGTGGTCCCCGTGTGGATGGTGGGGATGACGACGGCTGCTGCCACCACAGCGAAGAGGATGAGAGTGACCACTCGAAACAGGCGGCCCCGCAGCCGCTCCCGAATCTCGCGCCCAGCCACGAGTCCGGCGTCTCCAAGGATCCTCCTGTCGCGCAGTCCGCGTGTGAGCCCACGGAGCCGTAACGATCGTCCCCGAGACCTTCGGCGCAAGCCGAGGCGGACGAGCAGCACCACCGCGACAGCGGCGAGGGTCAATGGGAGCGCCTTCACCGGCCCACCGCCTCCCTGAACACCTCGGACAGGCGGCGCCGTCCGAAGACGAACTCCGTGACGCGTCCAGCGGCGCGCGCCGCTTCCAGCACGACGTCGCTGTCGGTGGAGTCATCGAGGACGAGACGCACCTCACCCCCGTCCACCTCCGACACAGTCACGCCCGGGATCCCTTGCGCCCACGCCCCCTGGCGGTCTCCCTCCACCCGGACGCCGAGGCGCCGCGCCCCGCTCGTTGCCAGCTCGTCGACGGTCCCCCTCGCCACCAGCCGACCACGGTCGATGATGGCCACCGACTCGCAAAGGTCCTCGACCAGGTCAAGTTGGTGACTCGAGAACAGCACGCATCGCCCGGCGCGGGCCTGCTCGACGAGAACCTCGCCCATGGCGTCGATGCCGGTCGGGTCGAGTCCGGAGAGCGGCTCGTCCAGCACCAGCAACTCGGGGTCATGCACCAGGGCCGCCACCAGCTGCACACGCTGCTGGTTGCCGTGCGACAGAGTCTCGACCTTGCTCGTGGAGCGATCGGCCACGTCCAGGCGCTCCAGCCACTTCTTTGTGGCAGCGGCGGCGCTGCGCGTGTCCATGCCGTGCAGCCGGCCAAGGTACTCGATCTCTTCTGCCACGAGCATATTTGGGTACAAGCCCCGCTCTTCTGGCATGTAGCCGAAGCGGCGGCGCTGGGTGGCCCCGACCGTCACGCCGTTCCAACGCACCGACCCGGCGTCGAGGTCGGTGAGCCCAAAGACTGCCCGCATCGTTGTGGTCTTGCCGGCGCCGTTCGGACCGAGGAACCCTACGACCTGGCCCGAGGGGACCGAGAAGCTCAGGTCGTTGAGGGCGGTCACCGTACCGAACCGGCGAGTCAGGCCGTCGAGTTCCAAAAGGCCGGCCACTAGCGCACCCTACGACTCTTTGTGTTGGTTCCCGAGGTCATCAGACCTGCTCGTGAGCAGGGGTATGGAGCGAAGATGGCACCCGCTTCACCTCGCGGTCTACAAGTAATGCCGGATCAAGCCGCAACATAGCGATAGATACGCGCTTGTTGGCCCTCTTCGGCACGTAACCCTGAGCATCGCGGAACGACCGGTCACGTGCTCGGCGGCCGGCCGCGCCTCGGCAGGGGCGCAGCCCTCTTCGGCATCCGCCCGGCGTCTTTGAGCGCGCGGCGTAAGAGCATCTCGATCTGGGCATTGAGGCTGCGGAACTCATCTGCCGCCCACCTTGCCAGGGCGTCATGGACAGTGGGATCGATCCGAAGCAGTACCTGCTTGCGGTCACTCACGGCTCACGAGTAGAGCGTTCCGGTGTTCACGACCGGCGAAGCCGGTTGGTCACTGCAGAGCACGACCATGAGGTTGCTCACCATCGCTGCTTTGCGCTCCTCGTCGAGGTCGACGATGCCGCGCTCGCTGAGCTTTTCGAGCGCGAGCTCGACCATGCCGACCGCGCCCTCGACGATGCGAGAGCGGGCCGCGACGACGGCGTTGGCCTGCTGTCGGCGCAACATCGCCTGGGCGATCTCCGCCGCGTAGGCAAGGTGGCTGATCCGCACCTCGACGATCTCGACCCCGGCGATCACGACGCGCTCGGCCATTTCCACAGCGAGCTCGCCCGCGACGATGTCCGTCGATCCGCGAAGGGACAGGCCATCATCGGCGGGGTTGTCGTAGGGATGCGTGGTTGCGACGTGGCGCAACGCGGATTCGGCCTGGACCCGTACGAAGTTGAGGTAGTCGTCGACGGCGAAGAGAGCACGCGAGGTATCGGCAACCTGCCAGACGACGATCGCGGCGATTTCCACGGGATTGCCGTCTGCGTCGTTCACCTTCAGGTGGTTCGTCTCGAAGTTCCGGACCCGGATGCTCACCTTGCGCCGGTCGGCGAGGGGGAGGATCCACGACAGCCCCGTACGACGCACGGTGCCGACGTAGCTGCCGAAGAACCGCACGACCCTGGTCTCCCCGGGCTGCACGATGACGAGCGAGGACAAGATGACGACGGCCACCACGATCGGTAGGGCGATGAGGCCCTTGACCGAGCTATGCGAGCTATGGGTGGTCAAGATGGCGGCGCCGATGCAGGCCGCGACGACGACGACGCCGAACCAGCCGCTTATCGACCACGCTTGCCGCTCGCGGATCTCGACGCGGGTTCCCGTATGGCCGACCGGATTCGCGCCGGGTTCGCGATAAGAAGGGACAGTCTGGGTCATGGTGCCTCCTGGAGAACGCCCTTAATAAAGTGATATTGAACAATAGCTAATTGATATCAGAATATCCAGGGCCGTGCAACTCCCATCCAAGCGTCAGCAGAATCGCGCGCGATCCTTTCCACATCAGTTCTGGCTGGCAGGATGGTGATATGGACGCTTCTGGTCAGGTGCATCTCCCAGACGGACGTAGCCTCGATTTCCGAGTGAGCGGGCCGATGAATGGCCTCCCCCTCATCTACCATCACGGAACGCCCGGTAGTGCCTCACCGATCCGGGCGATCGAACGCGCTGCTCACGAACGAGGGCTGCGTTTGGTTACCACGTCTCGACCCGGATACGGGGAGTCCTCGCGACACCGACATCGAAGCGTCGTCGACGTCGCAGCAGATATCTCGGCAGTGCTCGCTTTCCTTGATGAAGAGCGCTGTTTGATTGCCGGCTGGTCCGGTGGAGGTCCACACGCTTTGGCCTGTGCGGCGCGACTTGAGGGAGCCGCCGCCGTGCTCGTCATTGCCGGCGTGGCCCCATTCGAGGCTCAAGGCCTCGACTGGATGGCCGGCATGGGCGAGGAGAATGTGGTCGAGTTTGGGACGGCAATCGAAGGCGAGCGCGCGTTGCGGGCGTATCTCGATGAGCAACGCGAGCATTTGGGAGACGTCAATGTGGAAAGCATCCTCACATCGCTTGCAACTGTGCTTCCCGACGTTGATCGAGCTGTGCTGAGCGACGAATACGGCGAGGACATGGTTTTGCAGTTTCGCGAAGCATTGCGGATGGGCGTAGATGGGTGGCTTGACGACGACTTGGCGTTCGTCAAACCGTGGGGCTTCGTTGTGGATGAGATCTCCATCCCAACGATGATCTGGCAGGGGAGTGCCGACCTCATGGTGCCATTTGCCCATGGACACTGGCTCGCGACCCATCTGCGACAAGCATCGGTTCACTTAGAAGATGGAGAGGGGCACGAATCTCTTGGGTTGGGTGCGCTTAATCGCATGTTCGACGAATTAATCGCGGCAGGAGATTCAAAGTGATTCATTGTGCAGCGCCAGCGTTGTTCGTGTATGGGTCGGTTCTATCTGCTCAAGGCAAAAGCGCGGAATCGGTCTTCACGCGAGGCACGTTTGAGGTCATCCACGAATCGCTCGTGCTTGTGAGCTAGATCGAACCACGCTCCGATGGAACGATCGCCGAATTCTTGCAGGATCCCGCGGAAAGCATTTGATTTCGTGGATTATCTTTTCGCTGTCGACTTGTTCAGGGTCACGGCGGCGCGGATGAGCGTCTTCAACGCCTCTTCGTCTATCTCCTCGCTCTCGTGGAAATCGATGGCGCGCCTTGTGTTCCCGTCAAGACTGGAGTTGAAGAGGCCCGCAGGGTCCTTCAGAGCCGCCCCTTTGGCGAAGGTCATCTTCACGACGTTCTTGTAAGTCTCGCCTGTGCAGATCATTCCGTCGTGGTACCACACCGGAACCCCTCTCCACTTCCACTCCTCGACGACTTCGG
>Ga0181530_10002444_pt1 | contig 21974 bp, 20 predicted proteins | sample PEATcosm2014_Bin_42_FD_119769 | JGI IMG/M metagenome (GOLD analysis project Ga0181530, IMG submission 119769) | Peatland microbial communities from MTU Mesocosm Facility, Houghton, MI, USA - PEATcosm2014_Bin10_60_metaG | ecosystem: Environmental > Terrestrial > Soil > Wetlands > Peat | place... | reverse complement strand
GTTGGTCTGGGGTGCGTGAGCGTGCCCGCAAACGCCACCTAAGTCTTTGAGAGACCGAAAATTGTTGCGCCCCGCCAACCCGAGTTAATGGACGTTCTCACCGGTTGGCGACCACTCTAGGGGATGGGCGTTACCGGACCTCCCGAGGCGTGAGACACCAGGTTGAACGCTGTCGCGACCGCTATTCGTGCAGCGAACCACGATAGGCGATCTTTCACATTAGGTTTCGGATCAGAGCGAACGATGCTGCCATGTGTTGGGCAGGCGCCAAGGGAGTCCAAAGCCGCCGTCGTCGGGTCAGCATTTACGCAGACGAGACGCCAACTGTTCGTATTGTCCAAAAGTTTGCGAAGCTCGGCGACTCTCGCCCGTGCGACCACGGGATCGCCTTGCCATTCTTGCTGCTGGTTTAGCGCCAGAGCACGCCGCGTTGTCTCTTGGGGCGATGTGTGCGGCTCCCTAAGAACCGAAACGGACCTGCCCTTTCTTGCCGCCAAATCGTCTTCGCGTATGGCGGCCGGGGTCAAGATCAGGGTGCCATTCTGGTCGAGCAGGTGCGCGGATAGCACAACGCCCCGAACGACCGTCTCGGAATCCGAGATGGCCCCTGGCGCTCCCGTGGGCACGTTTGCCTCATCCGGGCATCCGCCCGGAGCGACCGTCATCATCTGTAAAGTGCCGCAACCTCTTCAAGGAGAGGGGATGACGACCGCTCGCGCAAATTAATTTCCGCAACAGGCGTTAGCTGATGATCGAGAGCCCTAACCAGAACGAGATAACCCTCCGGCTGGATCAGGGCCTCCAAGCGCTTATTGCCGCTGAGCCAACTCAGGCCGATTTCTCCATCAGCCGAGGGGCTGACATGCGGCAGCTGGGCATTGTTGGGGAGCTCGCGGACAATCTTGCACGCTTCAGCTATCACGGCCTCGTTTGGCGCAACCGAGTCGTCGCCATTCCAACCGGCCTCCAGTTTGGCGAATTCGTGGATCCTCCTACACAGAGTATCCTGCTCAGCGTGCAGATCGATGCTTCTCATGCTATCTCACCTTGATGGGCAAAACGCATTCCTGGCTGTCAGAATATGCTCCCTCCCAGCCGGGCGCCCAAACAGTACTACACACAGGTACTATCCTCCACGCCTATTAACAACCCGTGCAATGCTCAATTCCCCGCGGCCACGAATGAGGGCAGGCGGGCCAAGCTTGCGCTCGGGTTGAACTCGGCGCATCCTGTTTGCGGCGCTGATAACGCCATCGGTGTCTGTAGGCGGGAACCGCCCCCGAGATTGGCGGTATTGTTGCGCCCGCAGTCCGGGGCCGGCTATCTCTGCCGGGAGTGCGGCGGATACAAGACCCGCAAGGGGAAGAAGCCCGCGCGTCTTACAGCGCGTTATCAGCTCCCGGCGCCAGCCCGCTCGCTGGCAGCCATTTGGCGCGGGGGCGCGACATGACCAACACTCGACTTGAGGTTACAGCCGAAACACGGATCGCACTCGACGAGATCGCGGCCGCTGGGCCATATGCCGTCGTGGTGACTGGCGACGGGTGCGCTCCGCACGCCATGGAAGGCGATTTCGCCATCGCGTCGGAGACCGCTACGATTCTGACGGGCGACTTCGTCACGGTAGAGTTCAAGAGCAAGCCGGACTGGTTTTTCATCAAACGCGTGTCGATCGCCCCGCCGCCGAACTGGCGGGCGTGGTTGCCGTCTCCGCAAAGCGAAGCCGAACCGGTCGTCGGATTGGCACACCCAACGGACCCGAACCTAATGTGCTTCGTTCGGACGTCCGTGCTATCCCGGCTCGATCGCGTCGTGGCCTGGCAGCCGGCGGGTATCTCAGACCCCGCCGCCTAAAACGGCCCCGGAAGGCTCACACCGCCCGAGAAGTCTGGCCGCGCGCCGGTCGTCGGTGCCGCTCCGGCACCGCCGGTCGCGTGCGCCAGGCCTTGCGCTATGAGCCGGCCGATCGCTTCGCCAAAACCGGGGATGTTCAAATGAACGTCGCCGGTCAACGTCACGGCGCCAGACAGCGCGACCTCGAGCGATTGAATGACGCTGTTGAGTTTGTCGACGATCGCGTCGCCGACTCCACTAAGGCCGGAACCGCCTGGCGCGCCGCCCAGCGGATCGGCAAAAAGATCAGGCCCGTTGCCGGGGATCGCCGTTGCGCCGGTCCACGGCGGATACGAGGTGCCGTATGGCGGCAGACCGCTCGCCAGCCCACTATCGGGCAGCCCGAGATAGCCGTTTTTCAACTGCTCCCGCGCCGCCTCATACCCGTCCCCGAACGGCATGCTCGGGTCTGTGAAGCGACTCTGGAAGTCTGGATTGTTGGCGTGCTCGAAAGACTTCCCCCACAAGAAGTCGTATGCCGCGGCGACGCCCAAAAGTCCGGTGCCGATGCCGAGCCAACCAGCCAGCCCAATCCCCCCAGCAGCGCCGGGGCCGATTGCGCGCTTTGCCGCGCCACCGGCGCCACCTTCGCCGGCCTGTACTGCCGCCGACCGCGTCAGTGCCGCCGCGGCCTCAGTGAGGGCGACGGCAGACCCCTTGAGCGCTGGGCCGGCGGTCACCAAGCCCCACGCGGCATAACCCATCGCACCGACCGCGCCAGCGCCCCCAACGCCGGCAACCACCGCGGCACGAGCCGGGTGATCGGCGATGTATTCGGCGAGGTGCGTGAGGCCGTAAGTGGCGTAATTGAGCCCCGGCAGCGACCCCATTAGTTGATCGCTGACAATCGCGGCGCGTACCCCCTCCGTCGCGGTCGTGAACGCTTTCCAGGCCGCCGTCGGGTCGAGCCGCAACATGGTTGCAAGGTCGGCATTCACCAGGTCGGTGAGGTTGTGGAATTTCTCCATGGCCGGAGCCTGGAGCAGCAATTGCTCGGCGAACTTGGCGGCGTTGCGGTCGGTGAAGAGGACGTTCAACTCGCGGATCAGGCGCACCATTTCGTGCTGATCGCCGGCGGCAGCCTTGCGGTAATCGATCGGCCCCTGCTCATCTTTCAGCTTGGGTGCGACTGTCTCGGTCAGGTATTTTCCCGGGTTGTTGAACCGGTTGAACTCATCCTGCCATGCACCCGCGGCAAAGTGCATACCGGCCGTCGCGCCGTGGCCGGACGAACTGACCTTGTTCGGGTCGAGCAACCCGAGCCGCTCCCACTCTTCCGCGGCCGCGTGCGTCGTGCGGCCGACGCCGGAGCGCATGAACGTCGCGGTCATCGTGCCCACCTTGGAGCCGCCCTGCTCCATGATCAGCTCGGGCAGATAACGCAGAACAAAGTCGGGATCGAGGGCCAGGCCGGCCGCGCCGCTGGTCGACGCGAACTGCCGAATTTGTTCGGCATCCATCCGGCCGCCGGAGGCGATCACCGCTTTCATGACTCCCTCGGTGAATGCCTTCAGCCGCTCGGGGTGCGGCCCGAGGTTCATGATCTCGCCGGCCCGCAGCGCCTGATAGTACTGGCTCATGCCTTTGCCGGACTCGGTGCCCAGCGTGTTCGACAAGATCGCGTCCATCTTTGCCGCGTCGGCCAGGTGCGCGATCACTTCCTGCGCCGGGTTGCCCTCGCCGGCCTTCTGGCCATAGGAACATGATCGGGATCAACTCCCGCTCGATCTTCATCAACGACGCTGGCGAGAGCGTGGGCACATGTGCCGCGGTGTGGAAGGCTGCTTTCTCGAGCGCGGCCACTTCCGAGGGATTTTGTCCCATTTGGAGCGCGAGATAACGCTGATGTCCGAGTTCCATGGCGGGCCGCATGAAGTCGCCGGCCCACTGGGCGATCATCTGCCCTTCGAAAATCGTGTTGAGCGCGCCGCGGTTGAAAATACCGCCGTTTCGCTCGCCGCCGCGACGCTCTTCCTCGCCGCCCGGACCGCGCGGTGGCCGACCGCCCCCGCTGCCGCCGATCACGCCGTTGCGGCGCATCCGCTCCATCGTGGTGCTGAGCGAGCGTGCCTGCTCGTTTGCTTCGCGCAATTGTCCGGCGAGCCTTTCCGGCCCGGATGTATTGCGCGCCGCCATGCCGAAATAGCTGACCTGGTCGTGCGCTTTCTGCATCGCTTCAGAGAAGCGCGTGGCGCGATCAATCATCGCCGACGGAAACATGCCGCGCGCCGCGTCCTTAACGCCTTTCTCGGCCGCCTCGACCTCGCGCAGCGCGGTAGCGATCGCCGTGAGCTTGCCGCGCATTCCTTCATCTTCAAGGATCAAGCGGGTGACTACGGTATAGGTGTCGGTCATCGGTCCCGGCCTTTCATCATGGTTGCGGCCTGGACGCGCGCCAGCCAACGACGGAAGGCGCGCAGTGTGTCCAAACAGTCCGTAATCGTTATCGGTTCGCGCCCGTGGGGCATGGGCGGCGGGAATGCGCCGGCCCGCTCCAGGCCGGCCCCGAATTCGGCGATCTCGCGCACCGTCTTGCGTAGCGCGGTGACCGCCGCGGCAAATTCCTTAAGCGCGGTGTCGGCAGCTGCGATGACAGCGCCGATCGGGTCGTCGTCCATGATGATCACCTAGGACAAAAGGAAAGAGCGGGGTGAGGCGCCAAGCCCGAGGGCGGCGCCTCACCGTCGCCCCTGCCGGCCGCGCGGGGGAAGGTTAACCCCGCCGCCGACTGCCGGTGTTCTTGCAGTGACCGCCGGCTGCACTGGGCGCGGGGTCATGCCACCCCCCCGCGCGCTAAACCTTTGGTCAGGCGGCGGCTTTCGCGGCGAACCAAAGCTCGGGATCGTCCCGTTGAACCTTGCGGTGTGCTTCGAGTTCGCTTAGCCCCATCGACTTGCGGACCTCGGACACAGCGGATTTGTATCTGGCGTAGCCGTCGGCGCGGCCGGCCGCGCTGAGCGCGTTCGTGTTGCCGCTCGTTCGATAAGTGTAGTCGGGCTTCACATTGTCCGCGGACACATAGGGCGGATCCTGGAAGGTCTCGATTTCCTGAACTGGCTGCCCCATATGTTGGCGCTGGTAATTAAGCTGCTCCAGCTGTGATTGGCGGAATAGGCGCATCGCCTCGGGGTTTGTCTGGAGCAGCCGCGCCATAGCGGCGGCGTAAGACAAATCGTCCGATTCCGACATCAAGCGGCGTGCCATCGCGACTAAGGCTCGGTAGCTCGTCGTCTGCGTCTGAGGCCGCCATCCAGTCGCAAGAACATCTGCGGCCTTCATCGCCTGATTCAGGTGTCGACCGTCGTCATCTTCGGAGATGAATTGCGCGACCGCCTGCTGCTTCGTCATCGCCGGATAGCGCTTGAGCGCCTCTGCGCGCAAGGTTTCATAGAACTCCTGGCGGGTGATCGCGGTCGACGGGATCTCGCCGGCGGCGATCGATTTCGCGACCGCAAGAACATCTACGGCTTTCGCCGCCGGCTCACTCCAGCCGGCCGCCGCGAGCGGTTGGTCCCAAGTTCCATCGTCGGGAAGCCGCACCTCGCCGCCATCGTCGAGTTTGATAATCAGCATGCCATCAGTAGCCGTTTTCGCCATTTTCGCACCTCTGATTAGAGCGAGCGCCCGCCGCGTGGCGGCCTCGCCCGGTTTCTCGATTCCGCGCCGCACGAGCTCATCGCCGAGGGCCAAAACAGGATGCTGGCCGGCGCCATCATCTCGCTTCATGAGCGCCACGCGAACGCCCCTGCCGGCGCCGGCCGAGACGGAGGAGACCTCATTGATCTGAAGGCCGCGGAGGATTTTTACCATCAGACGGCCTCCGCCAACTGTGTAGCCGCCGCGCGATCAAGCGGCTCGGCATTGACCTTTGCGCCAGCGACGACGGTGAACCGATTGCCGCCCATGTCCCAAAGGAACCGGTCGGGAGCGCCGCCGGCGAGCGCTTCAGCATCCGATCGCAACAGCAGCAGCTCGGTCAATTTCTCGCCCTCAACGACATCGTAACCAGCGCCGTCGGGTAGGCGGATTGCGAAGCGCTGCGGGCGCTCGGAAGCCGCAAGTATAGCTTCCAGCTCGTCCGGCTCCGCACGCTCCGCGGCATCGGCGCTAACGGCCTCTACCGCCGACTCCGACACCGGATCGGGGCCATCGGCTTCGGGGATTTTCAGACCGATGCGGTTGGGAGGAATCTGGCCGATGCGCGTGCCACCCCCGGGGAGAAGTACGTCGCCGCTGGCACGGGCGCTCCAGTCAGAGAGTCGCCGCAGCCATGCGGCAAGATTCCCTGAGAAATCTTTGCGGTGCGCCATGATGGGCGCCTCCAGCTCGGCGCTACGGAGTAAGCTGGAACGATCGGCAAGGGTCCGCCAAGCATAGGCGCTGGCCAGAGTAACTCTGCGCCCGCCGGGGACATCTGCGCCGAGCCACCGGGCTTCAGCAAGTGAACGCTCGACGTCGTCCAGCGTCTTGACCAAAGCGACCGCGAGGCGATCGAGGAGCTTGCCCTTGCCGTCGAGGCGTTTGGCAATCTCGGCAGCGCGCTGAGCTCTATCGTGCTGCTCGGCGAGCTTGACGCCGCGGTGCGCGAGATCGAGGCGCCGTGTGGCCTCCTCGGCCGCCGCGGAGAGGGATCTCTGCTCCAATTGCGAGAGCAAGATTTCTTGGTTGATCCGGTCGAGTTCGGCGCGCGCTTCGCCACCCGACACGTGGGCATCATAGGCGACGGCCTTTTGCCGCTCGCCAAGCTCGATCTGGCGGAACGCCGCGGTTTCCTGAAGGGCGGCGATATCGGCGATCGCCTTTTCGGCAGCCGCGACCGCATCATGCGGTGTCAGCTTTGCATTCGCGCGCCGCGACGGCACGCGCTTCTTCTTTGCCATTGGCTGGAACTCTCTATTGACGGTTGGTGAAATCGGTCCGGCCCGGTTGCGGGAACGGATTATTGCCCTGCGTCCGACGCCACTCGGCGTGGCCGCCCGGGTATGGCGAGTCGGCAGTGACGATGATCGGCCCGGCGATGACCACGCCGCTGTCGGCCTTCGCCGACGCGAGCGTTAATGCACCGGCAGCGGCATTGGCTACGTCATCTGCGCCTCCGCCGGATGCGGGGTGGTCGACACGATCTCTGCCGGTCGCGGAGGTGCGGCGCTCCAGGGCGGCGAATTGCCCGACCAGGCGCGTGTTGTGGTCGAGTAACCGAGCTCGGCCGGAGGTGAACAGGGGCAAAGTGTTCAAGTAAATCTCTGACCTATCTTGAAGTGAATAGCGGTAGGGCAATCCCGCGGCTTGGAACGCCTGGACCGTCCAGCCAGCTGCGTATTTATCTCCGACCGTCGCTCTGGCTCTCAGCTACAAAACTAAGTGAGGTGGCGACAGCTTCACCGCAGCCATAGCGCATGCGGAAGGCGATCTAGTTTTGCTGGATGCGCTTTTCGAGCGCAAAGCGCCGTTCAACCCGCATGAAGTTGTGAAGGACGTCGTGCGCGCCAGAAGCAACGTCGGCGAAGCAAAAATAGCTGATGCCTTCACGAGGCGGCCGAACGGCAACGTCAGCGTCGACCGCGGCCTCGACCAGCGCGCGGTCGAGAAAACCGGCCACGTCAGATCTGAACTCCGCGCCGTACTCAGCCGCCGCACTGGCCGGATCTCGTTCGTAAGCCTCGGCGATCACCGAGTCCGGCACGGTCGGGTTCATAGTCTTTGTGTCGGCGCGCCAGATCAGCGCGGGTGAATCGTCCTTGCCATAGTGCAGCCGGTGCGCATTCCACAGGGCGCCGCGGCGCGCGTATGGACTCGATGCGCAGAGCAGCATCGCGCCGCGGATCGTCGCCTGCGCAGGCCGCAGCGCCGCCAAAATCGCCTCGTCGGGATTGGAGCTGTCTTCATCGCTGCGCCAAAAGGCGAGCTCGTCAAGCAACGCCGCGAGAACGGTGTAGCCGCGTACCGTCCGAAAACTGGCGGCCATGATTTCGAGCGTGACGCCGCTCTTCAGGTCGAGACCTTCGGCGGTCTCGCGCTCGATGAGGTGCGCGAGAGTCGGAACCTCGGCAATTAGCGCCTTCGCGTAGCGGAATATCGTGCGCGCCTGTTTCCGATCCGCCGCGAGCACCATCACCGTTCCGCGCTCGCCCGGGCTCAAATACGGCGACCAGTCGATGAAGCATCCGAGGTAGACCGCGATCAGCGCCAGGATCATCGACTTGCCAGCTCTGCGCCCGCAAATGAGCCATGTTTCGCACGCGCCGCCCGCAGGCGGCGCTGTGCGGCCCGTGCAGCGTCGGAATAGGTCGAGCTCGTCATCGGACAGGGGTAGACCGAATATCGCGCGTAGCACCACGAGCCATGCCGCCCAGGACGCTTTATCGCTAAACCAGCGTCCCCATAGATCGGGGTGTGACATCGCCTCCAGGATCGTCGGCGCCGCCTTGACGATGGGCTTGGAACGCCGCTTGCCACTCACCGCCGCTTCCGCATAGCTGGAAACAGATCGGTGATCGACGGAGGCGCGGCCGCGGCGCCCTTAAGACGGTCCATGATTCTGGCCAGGCTGTTGATCCAGGAGACGAGTTGCCTATCGTCTCTCTCGTCAATGGCCGCGCTCGAAAGCACGACGTCAGATAGGAGCGCAACGCGCAACGCAAGGATGCAGCTCAGTTCGATCAGGATCATCTCGGTAGCGGACGGCGACCCCCCAACATGATCTGAGAGGCGCTTTCGTATCGCCGCCATGAAGCGGCCAGGACGGGTTCGCAAATCGACCTTTGCAAGCGATGTTGGCCGCGAATACGCGCCTATCGCTCGTTTAATTTTTGCCATGCCAGTGACTGGCTCCCCACTGAATTTGGCGGCCGCCGGTTTTTGCGCGCTCAGGCACCAAATTTCTGTGACTGGCGGATCAATAGTCCGCTTGTGTGAGCAAAGCCGATAGCCAGTAAGTCGATATAAATACCAGATATTTTACGAAGACCCGTGCGCCGCTTTGCTCAATGTCGCAATGTTTGTCGCAAGACGCCCCCAAAAATAGCCTCATTCGAGCGTGGCGACAGCGGCCGGGCTGCGCCAGCGGCAAGGGATCAGAAAAGCGCGCAACGCGCGCTTTTATCCCACCCGGGGCCACCGGGCAGCGCTGGAGGCACGGTTCGTTCAGAGACGAGCAGGCGTGAATCGGCAATCACCAGGCGCGCGCGGTGAACGCCATGCCGTCCGACGCGCCGATTGCTGAGACCGGTCCGGCCGGCGCATAGCCCGCGGGCGTTGTGAACATTTTGCCTGCGGGTACGGGAAAGCTCGAGCCCCCGGCCGTCGCGTCGCCGATATCGCTTACCCAAAGATGAGCGGCAGAGTTGTTCTGGATCATGAAGCCATGCGCCGGTGTGATGCCGCCGAACAGCAGCTGCACCTCGCCCGATGCGGCGATCACGCCGGAGCCGTCGATTGTGCTCATCGCCCCCTCCCTCTCTATGCGGTTTCGATTAGCCTGGACCACGTTGGCGAGGCGCCGATCGGTGTCGGGACAGCGGCGCGATGATCGGCGTGGCGATCAGCCCAGCCCCAATTGTTTGCCCGCGTCGGCGCCATCCCTACCGACGTGATCTCGTCGACGATGAAGCCTCGCTCGTTGCGTTTGTAAGTAAATTCGAGGGGTTGCCCTGACTTCAGCTCGGCGATGCCTGCGCGGGCGAGCGCAGATTGGTGCAGGAATACGTCGAGGCCGGTATTGGTCTCTACAACGAAGCCATAACCCCGCTTCGAGCTGTACCATCTGACTGTCCCGGCGGCCATTACGCTGCCCTCGACAATTCGGCAACGGCCTCGGCGCGCGGCGTCGTGCGCACCGAAACAACAACGCTCTGCCGGCTGTGGCGATCGAACCAGTCCTGGCCCATCTCCGTCTTCACGAGCTTCTGGTCCAGTGACCAGCGTATCGTCGACGTCGTCGTCAGGCGGAAAACGCGGCCCTCCCCCTCAGCGATGCCCCGTGCCGCCAAAGCGTCCTTTGCGCGCTTTTCCCGGTCGGCAAGCGCTGCCATCTCTAGCCGTATCTGGCCCAGCTCATCGATCAAATCAGCGATCGGCGGTTTGTGTTGCTTGGTCACCTTGAACCCCCATCGGTCAAAAAAAATCGTCCTGCTAACCGGGCAGCCGCGGTCAATAACGGGTGCGCGCCCCGCCTCAAGCGGGCGCCGCAGCCCGTAGGGGGTATGGGGGGGCAGCGAGCGCAGCCGAGCGCAGACCGAGCGCATAACGATATCAATGGCTTACAGATAACCGAGCGCACCGAGCGCAGACACCGAGCGCAGATCGAGCGCATAATGATATCAACGGCTTGCAGATAACCGAGCGCACCGAGCGCAGCCCTACTAGGCGTGGGTTATTCGTCATTTTGCGCCCGCCGAATCGCGCTGTAGGGGTGGCGGTTAGCCCCCCTGAACTGCTCAACAACGATCTGCCCGGCGGCGAACAGCCGCTCCATCGCCCGATGGAAATCGGCCTTTCCATACCTTTCTCGGTCGGGCCGCCTGCTGAACGCGCGCGGTGCGAAATTACCGGCGTTGGGCTTGTCGGAAACGGGGCGCCCTTCACGCGTCGTGGCGTCCAGCAGATCGAGGAAGACGCGCTCGGCTGCGCGACGCTCGATCGTACCGTATATCCCGGACGCTGGCCTGTCTGCCACCAGCGCTCCCGCCTGCCACCTTAAATCGAGGCGTTCCTCGCGGGCGGCATAGTTCGCCTTTTTCCGCGCGAGGATGCGAGCATCGGGATCCGGCGGCCCGTCTTCCTGCGCTTCGCCGGCCGACAGATAAAGGCGAGACCGGAACGTCGCATCCCAACCGGTCGAACCGCTCTCCCCCGTGCCTTCGCTCTTTCCTGAGCGGGAAGGGTGAGCGAGCGCGACAACAGCGCCATCAATCTCGCGAGCCAGCCGTCCTAGACATCCCTGCACGAACTGTCGAACCTGGCCGCGATCGTTCTCGTTACCCCCGAACGTGTCGGCGACCGTATCGATAATAACCAGCTTCGCGCCAAACTCCTTTGCTTGACGCAGCACCTGAAAGAAAAACGGTGTCAGCGTCGGGATACCGTGATCGAAGGTCATCAGTAGGTTGTCACAGCCGAGCCGCGGCATCCATCGCACGTCGCTGAGATCTTCGAACGAGCGGCCGTAGCTTTCGTTGATGTCAGCCTGTCGACGATGCAGTTCCTCGGCCGGATCCTCGCACAAAACCGCCAGCGATTTGACGCGCGCGACGCGGAGGCCGAGCCATGGCGAGCCGGTCGCCGCGGAGGTCTGCAATTGCATCGCGGCGAGCGTCTTGCCGAGCCCGGGATCGCCGTACAGGCCGGTCACGACACCCCACGGAATCCAGTCAGCGACGATCCATTTTCGATCGGGGATCGCCTCACCCTCGAGCACCGTCGGATCGACAAGCACCGAACCGGAGCGGCGATCCTCGACCGCGCGCATCTGCGCCTCGAGCTCACCGAACAGGCGTTCCGCGGTCTCTGACGGGTTGGCGACTCGCGCGCTAATGTCTTCAAGCGCCGCCGCGAGGGCCCGTCGTTTCGCAAGGTCTTTGATGACCCGCGAGTAGTTGGGCACGTTTTGGATCATGTGAGGCGCCTCGGTGAGGCGTTTGGGCCCTCCGATCGCCGCCAGCTCGTGGCCGAGTAGATGCTGCAGGGTCACAATGTTCGGCTGCTCGCCGCGGTCGGCCATCTCGACGATAGCGGCAAAAATTTGCCCGTGGACGTCGTACCCGAAGTCCCCAGGCCTCAATTCATCGGCGATCCGGTGATATGCGCGCTTGCCATCGATCAGAACGGCCGCGAGCAGTGCCTGTTCGACTTCGACATTAACCAGATCGAAAGCGTGGCGCTGTTCACCAGGCCGCAGCAGCGACACGACGTTATCCATGCGCTGCTGCTGAGAGGACTTTAGCCTCTAGGCGTTCTACGAAAGCGCGATGCGTGCTCCTCCGTAAGTACCAGCGACCGCCGATCTGATAGGCGGGGATCAGGCGGTTCTCACATAGGTAGAACGTGCGCCTCTGCTTCTCACCGAGATAGTTGGCGATCTGCTTGACGCCCCTCAGCGTGTCATCGGCGATGTCTTCCGCGGCCATCAGCGCGCCCCCTCGGCGATGATCTGCTCGGCTTCTTCGCGGGACAAGCCGCCGGCCGGGCCGATCACGACGCCCCGCATAACGCGATACCTCCCGGGCGCGTCTTCCGCCGGGACAACGCAGAGCGGCGCAGTTGCCAAGTCGACGGCCGCACCGGTCAATTTGGCCGTGTCACGGGCCATCATCCACCGGCCACCGATCCGGAACACAGGGATCTGCCGTGTGGCGGCGAGCCGCTGTGCCGTGTTGCGGCTCACGCCCAGAAACTTAGCAATGGCGTCCAGCCCGCGGACATAGTCCGGGCCCGCCAAGCCTTCGCTTGCGTTCATTTTCGACCTCGTGTTGGGAGTGAGAGAGCGCGGACCGGCGCGCAAAACAAAAAACCCGCCACGGCTGGGCCGGGGCAGGTTTCGGTCACACTTCGGAGACTGGAATTAATCAGCTTGTCTCATATTTCGGCGCCCCAGTCAACCCAAAGCGCACCATATGGTTTGAATTTTCCCAATCGCGCACCTCATTTGGTGGTTGACTGGCGGATTTGAAGTGCGACATAACGTAGATCGGGAAGCGGCCAACGATTTGGAGAGGTCCATGTCAATCAGGCAACGCAAATGGGAGTCAGCTGGGAAGGCCAAGAGCGCGTGGGTGGCTGACTATTTCGATCAGGGGGGAAAGAGACACCTCAAAACCTTCCGGACAAAAAAGGAGGCCGACGCCTGGCTGGTCGACACCCGAAAACAGGTCAAGGACGGCATCCATACGGCAGCGAGCGACAGCGTCACGGTTACAGTCGCCGGCGAAAATTGGATCGCGCAGGGCGTGGCCGATGGACTTGAGCCCTCGACGCTGCGCCAGTATCGCCAGCACCTCAACTTCCATATCAGTCCGCTCATCGGAACGGTGAAACTCGCGGATCTGACACCGGCGATGGTGCGCGGCTTTCGCGACCGGCTGCTGCAGGGCGAAGCCGCGTCCAAGGAACGATCGCGCGCTATGGCTAAAAAAGTGGTCGGTAGCCTCGGCGCCATCCTCGCAACTGCGCTGGAGTCCGGCCAGGTCGGTCGGAACGTCGTTCGGGATCAACAGCGGCAAAATCGGCGACAGAACCGGCTGGACAAGCGCCACGCCAAACACCTCGAGGTCGGGGTCGACATCCCGACCAAGGAGGATATCCTGGCGATGCTCACCCATGCGCGGGGCCGCTGGCGTCCCTTGGTCGAGGCCGCCATTTTCACGGGGCTTAGAGCGAGCGAATTGCGCGGTTTGCGGTGGGATGATGTTGATCTTGAGCGGGGCAGGCTGACGGTCCGGCAACGGGCCGACCGGTGGAGCTCTATCGGATCGCCTAAATCCGACGCCGGGAAGCGGGAAGTGCCGCTCGGGTCCCGCTTGATCAGCGTCCTCAAGGAATGGCGGCTCGCCTGTCCCAAGGGAAAACAAAATCTGGTGTTTCCGAACACCAAGGGAAACGTCGAGTCGCTGCCCAACATGCACCGCCGCGGGCTCGGGGCCCTCCAGGTAGCGGCCGGCATCGTCAAGCCCGCCAACGAGCGTGAAAAGTCAGTGACGCCGAAATACGGGTTGCATGCCCTGCGTCACGCCTGCGCCAGCCTATGGATCGAGGAAGGTTTCACGCCGAAGCGCATCCAGGCAATGATGGGCCACTCTTCGATCCAGGTTACCTTCGATACCTACGGCCACCTGTTCCCATCATATGACTCTGATCGTGTCGCCATGGAGCGTCTGGCGGCTCGATTGGTCGGATGACTGACGGATTTGATGAGCCTCTTTATGTGCGACAAGCATGCAACATGACCTGAAAACACGGCTGAAATGCTATGCTTTTCGCGGACTCTGACTCCGCCAGTTAGGTTCGAATCCTAGTCCTCCCGCCAACCCTAATCTGCAATAAACAATACCGTGATGCTCGCATCTCGCCGCCACGGCCCTATTTATCTCAACTGCGATTCTCCCGCTCAGTGTTATCAAAAGAATCCACGCCGACAGCTGTCGGCCGAGCGTTTGACCTGGGTCAATGTGCGGCTTGGAGGAGCATGCTTTGCTTACGTTTGGATGACGAACCGCGCACAAGCCCGCGAGGATCCGATGATGGCCACGACGATATTGCTGTTGCTGCTGTTGATCTCAGGTCTTGGCGCCGGGCTCGCCGCGCCGCCGCGACATGTCCTTGCGCCGGTGAAGGTGGCGCCACGGCGGTGCCGGGATTGAGCGAAAGCGAGTGTGGTGAAGGCCGCGGCGCATCCCGCGGAGGCTCGGGCGTCTGGTAGGACGGCCAAGCGCGCGTCGACGCCGCCGTCGGACGAGCGCGGCCAGGCCGTCTCGGTCCGCGCGTTGCTGCTCGGTGAACGCCTCGACACCCGCACTCTCGAGCGCGATACCGCACTTGCTACGGCGCCGCTCGCCGTGCCAATCGAGGGCGGCGGCATCGCGGTCGTCTTTCGCTACGGCGCGGTTGTCCTGTTCGACGGCCACAAAACTGCGGCGCAGCAGTTTCTCGCGACACTCGATCCCTTGGTGACCGAAAAATTCGCCGTCGCCGAGCGCGAAGAGCTGCAGCTTTTGATCCGCCCGGACACCGATCAGCTGGTCGATCCGGCCGGCAACATCGTGTTGCGCGATCGGACGGTTGAGCGTCTCCAGCTGGTCGCCGATGTGCTGGCGAAAAACCTCGTGCTGTCGCATTACGAAACCCGCGTCGCGGCGATCTTCGACAGTATCGAGCCGCTTGCCGCGACGCTGCGGGAGAAGGGGCGTGCGGGCGTTCCCGGCAAGGTTTTGCTGCAGCACATCGGCAATGTGCTGCTGATGCAGCAAAAGATGGTCGGGCGCGTCGAGACCGGCGAAAAGCCCGAGCTGGTCTGGGAGCACCCCGAACTCGACCGGCTCTACATGCGCCTTGCCGAAGAATACGAGCTGCGCGAACGCGGCCGAGCAATCGATCGCAAGCTGGAGATCGTATCGCGCACCGTCGAAACCCTGTTAAGCCTCGAACAGACCCGCAGCAGCCTCAGGGTCGAGTGGTACATCGTCGCGCTGATCGTCGCCGAACTCGCGATCGCCGCGTATTCGCTGCTGCCGGTCCGCTAAGCCATGCCTCCAACTGCGGACAGCGGCAGGCCGACGCTCAGTCCCGAGCCGGGAACGCCCTACATCGTCATCGACCTCAATGTCGTACGGCAGCGCTATGCCGCGCTGCGTCGGCTGTTGCCGGAAGCGTCGATCTACTACGCCGTCAAGGCCAACCCCGCCGCGCCGGTGGTCGCGGCACTGGCGGCGCTCGGCGCCAATTTCGACATCGCCAGCGAAGGCGAGTTGACCCGCTGTCGCGAAGCCGGGATCAGCACGGATCGCCTGTCGTTTGGCAACACAATCAAGCGCGAGCGCGAGATCGCCGACGCCACCGCTTCCGGCATCGATCTCTTCGCCTTCGACAGCTCGGCCGAACTCGACAAGTTGGCGCGCCGCGCGCCCGGCGCCCGCGTCTTTTGCCGCCTGCTGATCGAAAACCATGGGGCGGAGTGGCCGCTCTCCCGCAAGTTTGGTTGCGACGCGCATGTCGCGTCGGATTTGCTGATCGAGGCGAGAGAGAGCGGCTTGCGCCCCATTGGGGTCTCGTTTCATGTCGGCTCGCAACAAACCGATCCCCTGCAATGGCCAGCGGCGATCGCGCACGCGGCTTGGATCTTCCGCGCCTGCGCCCATCGCGGCCTCAATCTTGAGCTGCTCAATCTGGGTGGTGGATTGCCGGCGCAGTACCGGACTCCAGTGCCGCCGCTCGAGGATTATATCGACGCGATCGAAGCAGGCCTAAAGCTGGAATTTGGCGCGAGCCGGCCCCGCCTGCTGATCGAGCCGGGGCGCTATCTCGTCGGGGATGCCGGTACGCTTCACGCCGAAGTTCTGCTGATCTCGCGGAAATCGCCCCAGGAGCACGAGCGCTGGGTTTATCTCGACGCGGGCCGGTTTAACGGCCTGCCGGAAACCGAGGACGAGCGCATTCACTACCGCATCCGCACGCCACGCGATGGCGGGGCCAGCGGTCCGGTGATCCTGGCGGGGCCGACCTGCGACAGCAGTGACATTCTCTATCGCCGGCACCCGTACGAGCTGCCGCTCGATCTCGAGGTCGGCGACCACATCGAGTTTCTCTCGGCCGGAGCCTATACGGCCAGCTATGCCGCTGTGGAATTCAATGGCTTCGCCCCGATCCGTACCTATTGCGTCTGACGGTCCGGACGCCTGCCCCCATCTCGTCCTGATACTCGGTGCCAGCCGCCAGCTCAGGCCAACTGATCGAGCAGCGCCTTTGCCGCTTTTAAGTCGGCGGTGTCGAACCCTTCGGTGAACCAGGCGTAGACCGGCGCAAGCAGGTCGCGGGCTTCGGCGGGCCGGCCCTGCTCGGCCCACAACCGGGCCAGATCGGTTGCGGCACGCAATTCGAACGATCTCGCCTGCTGGCTTTGCGCCACCGCGATCGCGTTTCGGTAAAATTCCTCGGGACTTGGTGTCCCCTCACCGAAGCCGGTTTGCGCTAGATCGCCCCGAAGCCGAAGGATTTCGGCTTGCCACCAGCCGTGACCGACCGCCTCAGCCTCCGCCAGAGCAGACTCGGCCTGTTCGAGATTGCCGGCGCGGAGTTCCGTCTCGGCCAGCGCCGCGGCGAACATGTCCAGCATCACCCTCGACGTCCTCGCCCAGAGGCGGAGGGAAGAACGCAGCTCGCCCAAGGGGTTCTCGCCGCGGCCCAGTCGGGTCAGCGCCCAGTTGTGAATTGTGCTGCCGTGGGCTTGATAGAGCGCCAGACCATGTTCGCGCGCGAGCGCCAGCAAGCGAGCGCCGCCCTCGGCAGCCGCCACCGCGTCGCCGCGCAGAAAATGCGCGGTGGCCACGAACCAGCGGGCATGAAGCTCACTCGGCAGATGGCCGAGGCTTTCGGCGAGGACAACGCTCTCATCGGCACTTCGCAAGGCCTGATCGGGATAGCCCAGCGCCCACAGCGCCATTCCGTTTTGCGATGTGCCGCAGACACCGGGATCATGGCCGCCGTACAGCAGCGCGTGGTGGCGGTGCTTGTCGGGGTCGTAGAGCGCCAGTCCTTGGCGCGCGTGCTCCAGGCAGCGCGCAAATTCGCCGCTCCAAATTCGCGTTGCCCAGGACGAGTGGTGCGCCTGCAAGGTCAGCTCAGGGTCGCCGATCCGCTCGGCGATGTCGACGAGCGCGCCGAGGTGCATCAGGCGAACGTCGAATTTGGCGCCCGTTGCCTGCGCCGTCATCCAGAGGCCCCAGTTGGCCGCGAACCGCGCGCGATCGTCATTGAGCAGATCCGCGAGCTCGCCGGCGCGGCGGTAGGCCTCTTGGGCCTCCGTCGAATCGTAGCCGCGGTTGTTGAGGAGCGCCGGCCCGAGCGCCAGTTGTGACGCCAGCTCCAGCCGATCGCGCTCCGGCGTCTCCGGCGCACCACGCAGCGCCGAGATGCCGCGCTTCAGTTGCGCCGCGGCTTCGTTATTGGCGGAGCGCGCCGCCGCTCGGCGGCCGGCTTCCAGCCAGTAGGCCGCCGCGTCGCTCAGTTCGCCAGCTTCGGTCAGGTGGTGGGCGAGCGTTTCGGGCGCGCGTTCGACCACCTCCGGCATCTGGCGCCGCATCGCCGCGGCTATGCGGCCGTGCAACGCCTGGCGGGGACCGCGCAGCAACGTGCCGTAGGCGGTGTCTTGAACGAGAGCGTGCTTGAACTGGTACTCGGCCGCCGGCGGCACGCCGCGCTGAAAGACCAGACCGGCGGAGGCTAGGTGGTCGAGCGCGGTCCTCGTTTCGGCTTCGCCGCGCGGCGCTACGGCAGCGACCAGTTCGTAGGAGAATTCCCGGCCAATCGCGGCGCCGGTTTGCGCGATTTCGCGGGCCGCCGGGCCGAGCCGGTCGAGCCGCGCCATCAGCGAAGCCTGCAAGGTCGCCGGCACCGGGGCCCGCGCGCCTGGGATGGCGGCGACCGCGTCGCGCGCGCCGGACGCGGCTTCGAGCACGACCTTAGTCACCTCTTCGAGAAACAGCGGCACGCCGTCGGTGCGTTCGAGTATCTCGTCGATGATGTCGTCCGGGAGCCCCTGGGCGTTGCCAGCCAGTTCCCGGACCAACGCGGCCCCGGCGCGGCGGCCGAGCCGCGACAGCGATAGCATCGTCACATGCGGCTGGCCGACCCAGGGTGGCTGAAACTCGGGCCGGAACGTCGCGATCAGCAGCACTGGCAGATGTTCGATCCGTGCGATCGTGCGATCGAGCAGTTCGCGCGAGGTCGGGTCCATCCAGTGCAAATCCTCGAACACCATCAGCACCGGCTGTTGCGCCAGGCCTTCGAGGCCCCGCAGCAGCGCCTCGAAGGTCTTTTCCTTCTTCTGCTGCGGCGTCAGCGAGGCGGCGGCGCCGTCCGCGTCAGGGATCGAGAGCAGTTCGGCAAGCAGTGGCAGCCGGTCGTCGCCCGGGCCGTCTGCGCCAAAGAGCGCGGCGAGCTTGCTGCGCCGGGCCGCCGCATCGTCGTCTCGGGTAAAGCCGGCGGCGCGCTCGAGCTGCCCGATGATCGGATAGAACGCACTGTCCTGGTAGTGCGGCGAACAGAAATAGCGCAAGCGGCGATGCGGCTCGGCGATGCGCTCTTGCAAAGCTTCGGTGAGCCGCGACTTGCCGATGCCTGGCTCCGCCGACAGCAGCACGACGCGGCCTTCGCCCATCTTGGCCTGTTCCCAGCGGCGCAGCAGCAAGTCGAGTTCCTCGTCGCGGCCGACCAGCGGCGTGGCGCCGGAGCGCAGCGCCTCGAAGCGGCTGGCGACACCGCTTTCGCCCAAGACCCGCCAAGCCCGCTGCGGCTCGGCGAAGCCGGCAAGCCCTTGCGGCCCGAGGTCTTCGAGGTCGAACAGCCCGCCGACCTGCCGGCGTGTCGCGTCGGCGATGACCAGCGTGTTCGGCCCGGCCAGGCCCTGAAGCCGGGCGGCGAGGTTCGGGGTCTCGCCGACAACCCCGCGCTCCTGCGCTGCGCCCTCGCCGATCAGATCGCCGACCACGGCGAGCCCGGTGGCGATGCCGAGCCGCACGCTCAAATTCTCTCGCGCCGGCAACTTGCCGACCGCCTCGATCACCGCCAGCCCGGCGCGCACCGCCCGCTCGGCGTCGTCCTCATGCGCCTGCGGGTAGCCGAAATAGATCAGCACCCCGTCGCCCATGTATTTGGCGACAAAGCCGTCGAAGCGGCCGACCGTCTCGGCGACAGCGCGATGATAGTCCCCGATCAGCTCCCGCAGATCCTCCGGGTCGTGACGGGTCGAGAGCGCCGTTGAGCCGACAAGGTCGCAGAACATCACCGTCAGCTGCCGGCGCTCGGCATCGGCCCGCGTCGGTGCATCCGGCGGTGCCGCGGTGACCGTGGCCGCGGGCATCGTGGCTGACTTGGGCGCAACCTCGGTTAGCGCGGCGACCGCATCCAACAAGCGACGGCGATGCCCAATCGAGGCAACCCCGAGTTCGCGCAGATCCTCGGCGGTTAGCCGCAGCAACACTTCGGCATCGACATCGTTCTCGCGGAAGGCCTGCACATAGCGCTCAAGGCCCAGGCCCTGTAGCCACGCCGCTACGTCCATGCGGTGATCCTCGGCTCCGAGGAGGGGGCAACTCCTCACAGACGAGGATAGACCTCTGTCCTTGAAGCTGCCAGAGGTGGGCCGAAATAGGCGTAGTGTCCGATGTCGTGGCTTCAGAAGCGCAGCGATACGGCCTTGGCGACCGCAGCAACATCAACGCACCCTCTTCCGCGTGCGCCAAGGCGGGTCGTATCGTTTACGGCGAATTCCGCGATGAGGATGCATCATGTTGCCGGGCATGTTGACGGACCGATACGAGCTTCCCTTGTCGACCGCCTCGTCCGCCGCGCGGGACGCCTACGTTGAGGGCTGTGAGGCGAAGCTGACCATGTACCCCGGCGCGATCGAGGGGTTCGACCGCGCCATTGCCGCGGATCCGAGTTTTGCGCTAGCCCATGCCGCCAGGGCGCATGTGCTGCTGGAACGCGGGGACGCGGCGGCGGCGCGCGCCTCGATGGCGGCGGCCAATTCCCTCGCCGCCGGCCTGTCCGCGCGGGAAGCCAGCCATATCGCGTTTTTCGACTTGCTTGCGGCCGGTGATACCGAAGCCGCACTTGCCGCGGTGCATGCGCACCTGAACGCCTGGCCGCGCGACGCCCTGGTCCTCGCTACCACCGCGTTCACCAACGGCCTGATCGGCAGTTCCGGCCGCGCCGGGCAGAAACGCGCGCTGCTGGGGCTGCTTGACAGGCTTGAGCCGAGCTACGGCGACGACTGGTGGTTCACGGCCCATCATGGCATGGCGCTCTCGGAGAACGGACAGCTGGACGCCGCCGGTCGAAAGATCGATCGATCCCTCGCGCAAAACCCGAGCAATCCCTGGGCCGCGCACGCCCGCGCGCACCTCTGCTACGAGGAGGGCGACGCGAACGCGGCCCGCGCCTTCCTCGCGTCTTGGCTCGCCAGCTATCCGCGCAAGGGCTTATTGTACAGCCACCTGAATTGGCATCGCGCGCTCTGCGAGCTCGAGGCCGGCGAGACGGCTGCAGCTCTCCGGCTGTTCAAGGAAGCCTTCTCACCCGATGTCCACAGCGGGCCGCCGCGCGGGAAGGTGACCGACGCGGTTTCCTTTCTGTGGCGCTGGGAACTCGCCGGGCATCCGCGTGACGCCGCGGCATGGCGCATGATGCACGAGTTCGCGACCGGCGCGTTTCCGCGCGCCAGCGTGGCCTTTTCCGACATCCACATCGCGCTGGCGCAGGTCGTGGCCGGCGATGAAGCGGCGCTGGAGGCGCGCGCACGGCAAATGGACGAACTCGCGCGCCAGGGTCGTTATCCGTCCGGCCCCTTTGTTCCGGCGGTGTCGCGCGCCTTCGCCGCCTTCGAGCGGCGTGATTTCTCCGCCGCGATCGACGCGCTTGAACCAATTGCCGGCGAGCTCGAACGCATCGGCGGCAGCCGCGCACAGCTCGACCTCGTGCAGTTTACGCTGTTGAAGGCCTATCTCGGCGCGGACCGCCTGGACGATGCGCGCCGGATGGCGACGGCGCGGCGTCTCGGGCGTTCCCGTTGCCGGGTTGGCGGCTCCTGCTTGAAGCCGAGGTGAAGCTCGATGTTCTCGAGCTATTCGGCCGCAGCCAAGTTTGGCGTCGGCTCCAGCGGTAGCCCGGGATGGCCGGTCAACCTCTCGCCTTCCGCCCACATCGCAAGCGCCTGCTTCTTCATCGCGGGAAAGACGGCGGCGATTTTTCCCCGGTCGAGATCGGCGGCGATCCCCGGATAGCCGGCCCGCTCGATCATCGCCGGCAGTTTCCCGGTCTCGAACTGCTCCAGCGTCCACGCGAGCGGATCTTCGACCAGGGTCCGGTCCCAATAGATGCGGTGGTTCTTGTTGCGCGGGCCGTAGTGGTAATGCGCGCCGTTCCAGAAGTGATCAAAGGCCAGGAGCTCGGTTTCCTCCGTGTAGGCCTTGCCCGGCGTCCCGCCGATGTCGGCCAGGACGTGGATGGCGAGGCCGCCATCGCCCATCGGCAGCCGCCGCATTTCGAGCCCGAACCGGATGTTGCCGGCTTCGAAGATATGCGTGCCGCGGTTGTGCTTCACCGTATTTCGTTTAACCGCATAGAGCTCGCGGGCGCAGGCTTCCACATCGGGCAGGACGCTCGCCACTTCGGCGAGATCGGTCGCGGCGGCGATCTGCGGGTAGCCGGCCCGCTCCAGCATCTTGGGAAGCTTGGTCCCCAGGGTCTTGATGGTCCAGCCGATCGGATTGCCGTCGGCGATCGGGTCCATCCGGTAGAGGTTGGTCAAGTCCGCACCGCCCAGCATCTCGGGTCCAGCGACCGCCAGCTCGGTATTTTCCGGGCCGTAGATG
>Ga0181530_10002443_pt1 | contig 21982 bp, 13 predicted proteins | sample PEATcosm2014_Bin_42_FD_119769 | JGI IMG/M metagenome (GOLD analysis project Ga0181530, IMG submission 119769) | Peatland microbial communities from MTU Mesocosm Facility, Houghton, MI, USA - PEATcosm2014_Bin10_60_metaG | ecosystem: Environmental > Terrestrial > Soil > Wetlands > Peat | place... | reverse complement strand
GGCGCGTGGAATGGTCCTGGGATCATTTCCTCGGCGGCACAAACGAAGACCAATGGTCTGCGGTACGGTATCGGCTATGCCGACTCCGCCGACCCCGGAAACCCGGCCGGGCTCTCCTCGGGACAAATCGAAGTGAAGTACACCTTGCTTGGCGACGCCAATCTCGACGGCATAGTCAACGCCGCCGACTTCACCATCCTGGCCGCCAACTTCAACCAGACCGTCACCGGCTGGGACCAGGGCGATTTCAACTACGACGGAATAGTCAACGCCGCCGACTTCACCGAATTGGCTGCGAATTTCAACCAGAGCGCCAGCGGCGCCGCCTCGGCCGGCGACGTCGCCGCCTTGGACGCCTTCGCCGCGGCCAACGGCATCAGCTTGGCGAATGTCCCGGAGCCGGCGATGGGGAGCGTGATGTTGTTAGCGGGCCTGGGACTTATCAGCCGGCGCAGACGGCGGATTGGCCGATGAGCGGCCGAGTTCATTCCTGAGCTGGGACGCCACCCGCTCGAACAAGGCGCGCCAATCTCCCGGGTTTGGCTGGCGAAACAAACGCATCGTCGGATACCACGGTGAATCAGTGCGCGCGAGTTGCCAGCGCCAATCGGGTGAGTACGGAAGCAGCGTCCATACGGATCTGCCAAGTGCGCCGGCCAGATGGACGACGGCGGTATCGGCACCGATGACAAGGTCCAGATTCAGCAGCAATGCCGCCGTGTCGGAAAAGTCGTGCAGATCGTCGGTGAAATCAACCAGTTCACAGCGCGTCGCGGCAGCCGGGCGAGCAATTGAACCCTCGCTCTTCTGGAGGCTGAAGAGCTTCACGCCTTCAAGTTGGCCGAGTGGCTCAAACTCGTTCAACTTAATCGATCGATGGGCGTCTCTCGGATGAATTCGCGACCCGGCCCAGACAATCCCCACATTGAACGAGTGCTGGTAAACGTGCAGCCGCTTTGCCCATCGCTGGCGCAGATTCTCATCCACCTGCAAGTAAGGAGTTTGGCTGGGAATCGAATCGGCCGATAGAGCCAACGCCCGTGGAAGGCTCATCAGCGGGCAATGAACGTCGAACGGGGGAATGGGGTCGCCGCGCGTGATGGTCCTGGCAACGCCGGGAAGATGCTGCATCAGTCCGGACAGTTCACGCGGGCATTCCAAATTGACGGTTGCGCCGCGCGCCCAGACCAGTGGTGCAAGTCGTGAAAACTGGATCGTATCCCCAAAACCTTGCTCGGCATGCACGAGAATCGTCTTTCCCGAGATATCGAAGCCGTCCCATTTCGGTTGGCGGAAATGACGTCGAAATTGCGGGAACTTCAGCCACCGCCATTCATATTCAAGCCAACCTCGCGCGAAATCGCCTTTCAAAAGATGCAACAGCGCACGGTTCCAATGCGCATCGGCGTGGTCGGGCTCGAAGAAAAGCGCCGCTTCGTATGATTGCAAGGCCTCCTCGAGGGCCAGCTTTTCAAGATATCCGTTGCCGAGATTGTTGTAGGCATCGGCATAGTCCGGTCGGATGGCCAAGGCTTTATGGTAGGCGGCGATGCCCTCGTCGATATCCCCCCGTCCGACCCGCGCATAGCCGAGGTTGTTCCACGGCCCGGCCTGATCGGGGGCAAGGGAAATCGCTTTTTCGTACAGTGGAACGGCCTCATCTATCTTCCCCCGGCGGGCGAGGGCGACGCCCAGTCCATTGTGACCGATCCAGTCATTGGGAAATTTTTCCACAACTCTGCGGAAGACCGCAATGGCGCCGTCAAGATCGCTCTTTCTCAAAAGCCCCTCCGCTCGGGCGCAAAGCGCGGTCGGATCGTCCGGCTTCATCGACAGAACCTTTTCGTAGCACGCATCGGCATCCGCGTTGCGCCCAAGCCGGCGGTAGCTGTCGGCTAGGTTCCCCAGGGCAATTGCGAAGTCCGGCTTTGCCGCCATCGCACGCTCGTAGCAACCGGCAGATTCCTCAATACGGCCAAGTTGTTTAAGGGCCGTCCCCAACTGATTGAGCGCGCCGGAATGATCCGGCTTGAGCGCCAGGGCACGTTCGCAGGAGGCAATTGCCTTTTCCGGCTCGCCGCCTTCGCAATAAGCCAGGGCGAGATTCGCATGAAAATCCGGGACGTTGGGATTCAGCGCAATTGCCCGGTTGATGTATCCGATCGCCGCTCGTTTGTTTCCCTGCTGGCTGAGCGCGACGCCGAGTAAATGCAGGGCCGGAGGATGGTTGGGGTGATGCTCCAGAATTTCGCGATAGATCGCCTCCGCCTCAGCCAGACGGCCGGCGGAATGCTCACGTAAGGCGCGTTCTATTTCCGGTTCGGCCATAAAACCGCCTATGTTATCAATCGCAAAACAATCTAAATTCTCTGGACAATGCTTCTCTTGAACGTACACTATCGATTCACGCTAGTCCATGACCAGCTTTGAACGTGACCCAAGGGTGGAATTGCGCAAAAGGATGGGTAGAGAATGCAAAGCCCTGGAACGAACCGTCGTCGGCAAATCTGCCCCTTGTTTCTGGCGGCATCGGCCGTTTGTCTCCAAATGAGCCATCGTGCGCCGGGGGCCACGGAATCCTGGACCACCAACTCCGGAAACTGGGCCACCAGCGGCAATTGGAATAGTGGCGCCGGTCCCGTCCCCGGAGCAGGGGACTACGTTTACATCGCCACCGACGACCTCCCCAATCACGTCGTCACCTATAATTACACCGGCTCGGTAACCCTGAGTTCCCTGACAGTCGATAACGACGGCGAGGGCACTAACACCCTGTCGATGACCGGCAGCAACGCCCTCGCCGCGACGAACGAATATTTCGGCGATTCCAATACGTCCACGCAGCCAGGGTACGGTGTGATGATTCAATCTGCCGGCTCCAACGCCGTGTCGAATAATCTAACTCTCGGCCAAGGCGCCCAGGATGAGGGGGTTTACAATCTCAGCGGCACCGGAAGCCTGACCACAACGAACAACGAATATGTCGGCTACCTTGGAACGGGATCCTTCACCCAGTCCGCCGGTTCCAATTCGGTGAACGGCGTTCTTTACCTCGGCTACGGTTCAGGCTCCACAGGTCAATACTCGCTCAGCGGCACCGGATCGCTTTCCGTCGCCGGCAATGAATCCGTCGCCTTCGGCAGCGCGGGAACCTTCACCCAATCCGGCGGCTCGAACACTGTCAGCAGTTCGCTCACCATCGCAAATAACGCTAACGGTTTGTACTCCTTGAGCGCCTCGGGCGTCCTTTCGGTTGCGGGTAACGAATTCATCGGAAACGGCGGCGGTGGAACCGGGACTTTCCGCCAATCCGGCGGCACCAACACCGTGACCGGGGCCACTAATTCCGAATACGTCGGCTACACCTCCAACGGAACTTACATCCAATCCGGCGGCGTCAATAACATGGCCAATCCCGCTGCTTCGCTGTATGTCGGCAATAGTACCGGAGTCACGGGGACCTACTCCCTCAGTGGAACGGGCGTCCTGGCAAACGCAAACTTTGAGGGTATTGGCGGCAACGGAAGTGGTTCATTTATTCAAACCGGCGGTACTAACGAAATATACGTTTCGATGTTGAACATTGGTGCTGCCTCCGGCGCCGTTGGCTATTATTCCCTCAGCAGCGGCTCGCTGAAGGTGCTTCAGGGCGGCGCAGAGTACGTCAACAGCAATGGCACGTTCGTTCAATCCGGCGGATTGCATCAGGTCGGAGACTCCGGTGATGTGACGAATTTGTCTATCGACGGCGGCGGCGCCTATTCGCTCAGCGGCACCGGCACCCTCAACGTTACCGGTGCGGAATACGTCGGAACCGGCGGCACCAGCGGAACTTTCAACCAATCCGCCGGTACCAACACCCTCGGCGGAGGTCCGGGCTTTACTTACCCTGAATCCGTCCTTTGTATTGCGGCGAACAGCGGAAGCGTTGGGTCCTATTCCCTCTCCGGCACCGGCGCGCTCACCGTCAGCACCGACCCCGGAAGCGGCCTTTATGTTGGCGGAAGCTACAACGCGAGTGGTGGCAAAGGCGTACTCACCGTCAGCGGCGGCCAGATCACCGTTAACGGAACGCTGGAGGTTTGGAATTCATCCGGTACGCAGGTGACCATCAGCGGCGGCACCGTCTCCGCCGGAAACACCGTCAATCTGGCTACCATCAACGTCACCGGCGGGTCCGCCAACCTCGGCGCCGTGACCGGCACGGGCACGCTCAACGTCGGCGATGCCTCCGCCACCGTCACCGCTTCGGGCTTGCAGCAGTCCTCCGTCACCATCACTTCAACCGGCCAACTAACGCTGACCGCCGGCGGCGCCACCAACGCGGTCAACTCCCTGGTCATCGACAGCGGCGGCGTGCTTGACCTGACCAGCACGAAATTAATCATCAACTACGGAGGCGGACCCGATCCGATCTCCACCATCGCCGGCTACATCAAGTCCGGCTACAACGGCGGCGGATGGAACGGCTCCGGTATCATTTCCACGACCGCGCAGACGCACACCAATGGCCTTTCTTACGGCGTCGGCTACGCCGACGGCAACGACGGCAACGTCTCCGGCCTGTCGTCCGGCCAGATCGAAGTGATGTACACGCTCCTGGGCGACGCAAACCTTGACGGCATTGTCAACGCCGCCGACTTCACCATCCTGGCGGCCAACTTCAACCAGACCGTCACCGGCTGGGACCAGGGCGACTTCAATTACGACGGAATAGTCAACGCCGCCGATTTCACCGACCTGGCCGCCAACTTCAACCAGGGCGTCAGCGGCGCGACATCCGCCGGCGACGTCGCCGCCTTGGATGCCTTCGCCGCCGCCAACGGCATCAGCCTGGCCTCTGTCCCCGAGCCGGCATCATTGGGCCTTCTATTCTTCGGCGCCATGGGCATATTGGCCCGCCGCCATCGCCGCGATTGATTACAACTGCATTCAGCTTTCTCCGTTGACATCCCGCAATTTCTTTTCTCCACGCCAAGATTTTCCAAGATCACGCAACTTCGCTCCGCTTCGCGCAACTTCCCGACCTTCGCGCCTTCGCGGTAAAACTCTTTGGGTTGCGTCCCCACCCCGCGCCGCACCTCAATTCGGCGGTAACTGCTGCCACCGCGGACGCGGCGTGAACTGCCGGCGATACGCCGTCGGCGTCATCCCGGTCGATTGCAGAAAGCTCGTGGCCATGTATTCCGGGGTTGCGAACCCGCAGCGTTGCGCGACCTCATAAATCGGCAGATCGGTCTGGAGCAACACTTTGGCCCGCTCCAACCGGATTCGGCGGATTTCCTCCAGCGGCGTGTGGCCGAGCACGCTCACGAACCGCCGCTCCAGCGTTCGCCGGTTGACCGCCACCTCGTCCAGCAGTTGCTTGACCGACAATCCCTCCACCGCATGCTGGCGAATGTGCCGCAGCGCCGCCGCCACGTCCGCGTCGTCCACCGCCAACACGTCCGTCGATTGCCGCGTCACCACTTCGATCGGCGCAACCCGCGGAATGTGGGCGGGCGGACGCTTCCGCCGAAGCAATTGGTCCAGCAGCGCCACCGAGATTCGTCCGATCTGCTCGGCGCCGATGCGGATGCTCGACAGCGGCGGATGCGCGATCTCACACAGCAACGCCTCATCGTCCACGCCCAGGATCGCCACGTCTTCCGGAACGTGCAGCCCCGCTTCGCGTGCCGCCTGCAGCAATTCAAATCCCCACAAATCGTTTGCCGAAAACAGCGCCACCGGCCGCGGAAGCGACCGCAGCCAGTCCCCCATCGCCGCCGCCCGGCGCTCGTTTGGCCCCGCGAAGGCGGCCGCGACCGAGTCCCCCACCGACCCATAGCTGTTGAACGTGAACGGCCCCGAATCGTTCGCCCGGCCCGATTCGGCGCGCTTCCGGAATACCTTCTCGATCTCACCCCGGAATCCCGCCTCGCGCTCCCGCGACCACAGCATCCACGGCGCGCCGAAATACGCGAAATGACGAAACCCACGCTCCAGAAAATGCCCCGCCGCCAACTCTCCCGTCGCCACGTCGTCCGGCAAAATACGCGGAAACTCCGACTTGGCCCGGCTCTCAAACAACTCCACCACCGGCTTGCCCGTGTCTCGGTAAACCTTCGCCAGCCGGTCACCATAAATCTGGCAGATGATCCCGTCCGGGTTCCAGTCCTTGAACCATCGCGCCAGGTATTTGCTCGAGTGCCCGTAGATGCCACGGTAAACACGGAACAGCCACGGCAAATCCATCCGCTTTTGCCGCGGCATTCCCGCGGCGTACATGTTGCGCTCCCGCGTCGCCGCGATTATCCCGCGCAAAACCCCCCGCGCGTACGCGAACTCCGTCGGCAACACCAACGCCACGTGAACGAATTTGGCCCGGCTCGTTTCTCCCACTGCCGCCAGTCTATCCGTTCCCCAGCCTTGTCGCAAATATGAAGGATTAATTCACTCCATTCGGTAGTCGGTTGCTTCCGCAATCCAAAGCCCTGGGAGCTTGCTCCCTGGGAACGGCCTCAGTCAATATAACCCGGCCAAACCCCCACTCCCCGACCCTCCCGCCCCTACTGTCGCAAAATCGGAGCTTTAATTCGCAATTCTCCAGAGACGCCTCTGTTTTATGAGGTACATTGTCCTCGTGTTAAGCGTTCGGAGACTTAGCTTCTAAACTCATTTCGGAGGGATTATGCGAAGACGGGCTTCTCTTATCACTGGCTGTGCGGCTTTGGCCGCTGGATTGGCTTGGATTCCGGGCATCGCGTCGGCAACCGTCTACCCAGGTCCCGGCACCTCGCTCGGGAGTTCTCTCGCTGACGGTGCGGGGATTAGCAGCGTGCAGGTCACCAACGACAACAACAACATTACCTTTACCATCAATTCCAGCAAGCCGATGGCCTCGTATATTTTTTACGGAGTCGAACTCCAGATCGCCGGTCAGCCTGTCGGCGATACCAGCCTCAGCAATAATCCCTATACCGCTCCGAACATCGGTATTAGCACAGGCGTCAATTCCCTGATCGATACCTATGGGTCGGGTTACGACAGTTATACGTGGAGCGGCAGCTGGAACCATACCGGCGGCTCCTCCTATGCCGCGGGCGGTACCGGCGATACTTTCGCCACGATAACGGTTCCGCTGAGCAACCTGGGGCTGAGCATCGGGAACAGCTTTCTGTTCGACGTCGTCTCGTCCTACACCAACCCCACCGGACAAGCCGCGTATGGCGCCTTGGACAGCACGGGTTATCCGGCGGAGACGAATGGTTCGTACACGCCCTATACCCCGCCGGTCTATTATGACTCCGCGACCGACGCCAACTCAACCTTTAACACCGGAGCGAGCCTTTACACCGTGACCGCCGTGCCGGAACCGGCTTCGATGGCGGTGCTGGGTTTGTCCGGCGTGGCGCTGCTGCTGCGGCGGCGAAGCGCTAAATGATTGATGACGGTTGGCCGCCCTCCTGCGTCCTCATCGCGCGCACGGCACGGTGGGCATAAACTGCGTGTCCGAGTTACCATCTCGGGCACGCAGTATTTTTTTACCCTGACCTCTCGGTTATTATGCCGCCCAAATCGTCCCGATTACCGCTGTTTGTCCTGATGGGGTTCCTGCTGATGGTTCCCAAATCGTCCTCTGCCGCTTCTGCCCAGCCCGGCCCTACCACGCCATTTCTCCTTGGAGCGGACATTTCCGCCCTGGCCCAGGTGCAGCAGCGCGGCGCGGTATTCGCCGACCATTCCAAGCCCGATGACGCCATCGCCATCTTCCGCCGCCATGGCTGGAACTGCTTTCGCCTGCGGCTCTTCGTGAATCCCAACGGCAGAGGCGGAACCGTCAACACGCTGGATTACACCCGCGCCCTGGCCAAACGGATCGCCTCGTCCGGCGCGCTTTTCATCCTCGATATTCATTATTCCGACACCTGGGCCGATCCCCAGCACCAGCTCAAGCCCGCCGCCTGGAAAAATCTCGATTTCGACGCCCTGGAAACCGCCCTCGAGAAATACACCGCCGACTTGATCGCCGATCTGAAGAAAAATGATTGTCCGCCCCAGATCGTTCAGATCGGCAACGAGATCACCGGCGGCACGCTCTGGCCTGACGCTCAGGTGGCGGTCCCTCTCTCCACGGTGAAGGTTTTCGACAGCACCGTAAAACCCATCAAGCCGCCGCAGCCCTACGATGACGTCAAGCAATGGGACCGTTTCTGCCGAATCCTCTCCGCCGGCGCCCGCGGCGTGCGCCGGGCCACAACGCCCTCCGATCATGTCCGCATCATGATCCACATCGACTGCGGCGGCGATTGGCCCGTCACCCGCTGGTTCTTCGATCATCTGACCGAGCACAAGATCGATTACGACGTCATCGGACAAAGCTATTACCCCTACTGGCACGGAACGCTCCAAAACGTCCAGGACAATCTCCGCGAAACTGCCAACCGCTTTCACAAAGACATCGTCATCGTTGAAACCGCTTATCCCTGGAAGGACGCGGCCAGATGGTCCGCTCGAAAAAACATGGCTTGGCCCATTTCCCCCGACGGCCAGCGAAGTTTTTTGCAAGACCTGATTTCCGCCGTGCGTCAAACCCCCGACAGCCACGGCCTCGGCGTCATCTATTGGCACCCCGAATCCGTCCCCCTCCGCAACGCCTCCCCCAATTGGAACGGCGGCGACATGGCCCTCTTCGATTCCAACGGCAACGCCCTTCCCGCGATCGACGTTTACAAACGTGATTAGCGACAAAACATTAAGTGATCCCCGCCCCCCAAAGCCCACGGATGTTCATCCGTGGGGTCCTCTTGCCCGGTAGAAAACTCCAACCTCCCCCAGTTCCCCTTCCCCGTCAAAAAAATATTTCCAAAAAATCCCCGCTTTCCCAAAAACACGTCTAATACTTTCACCTTCTGGCTAAGAATATAGAGGGACACTGTTTTGCCGCGGTTTCTCCCGCTCAAAGCTCGCGCGAAGCGACCCCCCCCGGAGTTCGGGAATTAATACAAATCGTGGGAAAAAAGTGGCGTTTTTTGCCTGAAAAGCGGGGCGAAAACTGCCATTCTGGCATTTTTTCCCAAGCTCCCGGGGGGTATGGGACATTCTGGGAGGGAAACGGACATGCACCAATTTCGCGCTGTGGCAGCGCGGCCAGCCCCAAGCGAAAAATCGCCAAACGGCCCGGTGACAGTGACAACGTCGCCCCTGGCGCTATCAAAAACCGCGTCGTTGTCACCGCCCCAAAAAACCAGCCAAAATCGCGCAGATTTCTGTTTTGGTTGCGGCTTTGTCGAGTCATTCGCGACGCAATGCCTACTTCCCCCCCGTTGTCGCGATCCCTTCGATGAACGTCCGCTGCGCGAGGAAGAAAAGGATAAGCGTCGGCATACAAACCAGCGTGGACGCGGCCATGAGCAATTGCCACGGCGTGCCGCCGATCCGGCTCTGAAATGCCTGGAGCCCCAGCGCCAGCGTGTATTGCTCGGGGCGCTGGATGAATACCAGGGGGCCGAGAAAATCATTCCATACCCCCATGAAGCTGAAGAGCGCCACCACCGCCAGCGCCGGCTTGGCCAGGGGAAGAACCACGCGCCAGAAGATGGCGAATTCCGTGCAGCCGTCGATTCGCGCCGCCTCCGACAGTTCCCTCGGCAGCGTCATGAAAAATTGCCGCAGTAGGAAGATATTGAACGCCGACCCGAACCACGCCGGCAGCCACAGCGGTTTGAACGTGCCCAGCATTTGCAGCGCGTTATCCGGCCCCCACCACGCCGCGGTGTGCAGGTCCATCCAGCGGAAAATGCGAAACACGGACACCATGGTCACGGGAAATGGAATCATGATGGTGGCCAGCATGATCCCGAACAGCACGCCCCGGCCGCGGAATGGAATCCGCGCGAAACCGTAGGCGACTATTGCGCTGGACAGCGTGGTGCCCACGACCGTGAGGATCGCGATGACCAGAGTGTTCCGGGTGTACAGCGTCGCATGAAAGGTCGGGTGCGTGAACACGTCCAGGTAATTGTGCCATTTCCACGGATGGGGGATGAACTGCGGCGGCACCTGCTGCGTCTGACTGCCGGCTTTCAGGCTGGTCGAAACCATCCAGATAAACGGCAGCAGGTATCCCGCGCAGACGCAGATCAACCCGAGATGGACCGACGCCCCGGTCCAGAAATTCGCCATTCGTCTTTCCCGCGATTCGGCGTTCATCCGTAGTGCACCCATTTCTTGGCGGACCAGAATGCCAGCCCCGTCAGCACCATCGTGATCGCCAGTTGAATCCACGCCAGGGCGCTGGCGTAACCCATGTTGAGGTATTTGAACGCCTCGTCGTAGTTGTACATCGTGTAGAAATACGTCGCTTTATTCGGCCCGCCCGAGGTGATGATGTAGGGAACCGTCAGGATCGAAAACGTCCCGATGATGGCCATGATCAGGTTGAAGAAAATCACCGGCGAGAGCATGGGAAGCGTGACGGAGAACATTCTGCGCCACGTCCCCGCTCCGTCGATCTCCGCCGCCTCCAGCAACTCGCGCGGAACGTCCTGCAGGCCGGCGAGGTAAATCACCACCGTGTTCCCCACGCCCCAGACGCTCATGAATGCCAGCGACGGCATCGCCAGCCGCTCGCCCAGCCAATCCGGCGGCGCCACGTGCAGCTTGCCCAGCAGCATGTTGAACACCCCCATCGACGGATTGAACATCCACATCCAGATCATGGCGGACGCGAAAGCCGGCACCAGCGACGGAAGAAAAATGATCGCCCGATAGACCGTCTGCCCGCGAATCCGCGCGTTGAGCATCAGCGCCAGCCCCAGCGACACCAGCATTCCCGCCGGTAGCGCCATCGACGCGTAATAAACCGTGTTCCGCAGCGCCTTCCAGAACACCACGTCGTGAAACAACTGCTGATAGTTGTCCAGGCCGATCCAGAGCGGCGCGCGCCGCGGCGCGGTCAACGCGAAATCGCAAAAACCGTAATAGAACGACAACCCGATCGGCACCGCCGTGAAAACGGCGAACCCGATGATCCACGGGGAGATAAAGGCCATGCCCTTGAAGAAGTTTCGGCGTTCCTCGCTCGTCATGAAACCTTGGTTAGTTGATGCCCAATCGCTCGCGCTCCTGCTCGATCCGGTTCACCCGCTCGTACCGCTCCATCATCCGCGCCTGGGCCTTGTGCATCGCCTCCGCCGGGTCCACCGGCTCCAGCGACACCGCCTGCGACGTGTCGATCATTTCCTGGTACATCTCCGCCCAGATCGGGCTCACCGGCACGCAGTGCGCGTTCGGACCGGCCGCCAGCTCCTGGAAAATCGCGATGTACGGATTCGGATGGTGCGCCAGAAAATCCGCGCTCACGTGCCGAAGCTGGCAATTCTTGCAGTGCAGTATGTTCAGCTTCTCCGAAACGTCCTGCCGGTTGACGTACGCGATGAATTCAAACGCCTCCTTCGGATGCCGCGCGCCCGTCGGAATTATCAGGCCGTCGAAGCTGTTGTAACTCACCATTTCCTTTCCCGCCACCGCCGATGGAAACGGACCCACGCCCCACACGCAATTGGCCCGCCGGTCTTTCAATTCCCATTGCCGGTCCAGCGGAACCAGTACCTCCGAGAACTCCGGCTTGTTGTTGCGGATATAGTTCGCCATCCACGGACCCTGCTGGTCCATGACCTCCTTGCCCTCCAGAAACGGGTTTTGCGGTGAATCAAAATTCCCAAGACTGTTCTTGAAATCGTTCAGCGACCGTTCGCCCAATCTCTTGGCATAGCCCTGAACCCACGTGAACGCCCGCACCATCTCCGGCGAATCCAGCTCCGGCCGCCCCGTCGCCTGATCGGCGATCTCCGCGCCGAACCAATACCCGAGCTGCGGTACGTACCAACTCTGCAACGGGATATACCCGGCCCGCTCGATGTTCCCGTCCGCGCCGCGCTTGTCCAGGATTTCGCTATACCGGTCGAATTCCTCCAGCGTCCGCGGCGTGCGGTCCGGATCCAGCCCCGCCGCTCGCAACGCCCCGCTGCATTCCTCGTAAATCTGCTTGTTGTAGATCAACGCCACAGTCCCCGGCGTGCTGACCAGCGCATACAAGTGGCCGTGGTACGAACATCCGTCCCAGAAAACCGGCAGATAATAATCCTTGGTGATTCCGTGCGCCTTGGCCAGATCGTCCAGCGGCTCGGCCGCGCCGATCGCCGCGTATTGTGCAACCTGCTGGTCCCAGATTCCCGCGATGTCCGGCGGCACCCCCGCCGCCACCGACATCAGCGTCTTCCGGTCGATTTCGCTCATCGACATGTAACGCACGAATATCTTCTTTTCCCGCCCGACCGTGTTGTTGAAATCATCGACGATCGCTTTCATCCCCAGGAATTCCGGGCCGTTCCACTTCTCCCAGTATTCCACCATCGTGAACCCGGCCGGCGCGTCCGATTTATTCTGCCGAGACCCCAGCACCAGAAAAATGCCCGCCGTCAGACCGAGCAGGGCGTACACCACTGGCTTGATAATTCTCATCGCACTTCGCTCGTCCGATCACGTCCCTGTCAGCCGCCGCCGGCCTGACATCCCCTGCCACATGATGACTCAACAGAGTCCCCACGGCAAGCGATTTCGCACCTCACGCCGGCTTCACCGCCGTTTTCTTACTTCAATGTTGAGCGTTGAGTGTTGAGTGTTGAGCGTTGCATTACTCCAAAGTGCTCTCGCCAGCCCCATGCGATCCTCGCGGCTTCACCGACTCGATTTCCAACCGCCCCGGCGTCAAACCGAACGCCGCCGCCTTGACGACGATCTTCCCCGCATTCTTGCCCGCCTGCACGAGAACCGTCGCGATTCCCGCTTCCGCCCGCACAGGGTTCGCCCCGATCCGCCCGTCGTCCACGATCCGCCCATCGCCCTGGACGGCGAATTCCACGAGATCATCTGCGAACGGACAAACCGTCCCGCGAGCATCGCAAACTTCCGCATGCACCCGGACCCAATCAGACCCGTCGGCGGCCAATTCCCGCCCGCAGAGATCGGCACGCACCACCAGCGATTTTGCCACTCCGGGCGGACAAACCTGGTGCGTCGCCGCCACTTTTCCCTTGATAATGCCCTCGGCCACCAACTCAACCGGCGGCTTTTCCACCTTCGCCACTCCCGTCATGTACATCGTCGATTGCTCGTGAGCGAAGCATTCGACCTGGAACGTGAACGGTGGATGCGCGATCGCCCAGCCGGCGTCCGGCCGATTTCGCCCGATCTCGCGCCCGTCGAGCAGCAGCCGCACTTCCTCGCAATTGCTGAAAACCGTCACCTTGGTCGGAGATAAAAACGTTGCGAAGTTCGCGATGAACACCATCGGCCCATCGTCCAACCCCGGCACGTGAATCGCCGGCGGACGCTGGCTCTGGAAAAAATAATAGTTGAATTTCGGTAGGCGGAATACGTCCAGCACGCCCCCTTGGAAAGGCTGGCGATGATAGCCGCGCTGGCAGTCGATCCCCGCCCAGAGGCTTGCCCCGCCGAGCCGATTGACGCCTGAGCCCAGGACATGGTTGCACCGTCCGGAGATTATTTCATCCATCCGCGACGCATGGGATCGGGCCTGGATCAGCATCGGCGTTTCCCCCCAGCCGCGCGGCACCCGGCTTCGGGATTGCTGGTCCGTCCAGTTGTCCACGTGATCGCCCCATTCGCGAATCCAACTCGGTTTGCTGCCGTCCCCGCGCAGATAATCAACGTCCCATCCCGGCGACCCGGATTCGCGATCCCCTGCGGTGTAGCACTGCTCACTCGGATATTCCTCGTGGACTGCCCGTTGAAGGCTTTCGATCAGCGGACGATTATCCGATTCGTTCAGCGCCGCCTCCCAAAGAATGACCGATGGCCGGTTGCGGTCGCGCCGGACCATCAACCGCGCGTTGCGGACGGCGCGCTGGCGGAAAACCGCGCCCCCGACGAATTGCCAGCCGGGATTGGATACGATGGCCAGCATCCCCAATTGGTCGCATGCGTCCATGAACGCCGGGGCTTGCGGATAATGGCTTCGGTACGACGTGAATCCCGCCTCGCGCAGCTTCTTCACGTCGCGAAAATGTGCGCTGTCCGGAAGGGCATGGCCAACGTACGGATGGTCCTGATGCCGATTGGCGCCGATCGAAAAGAATTTCTCGCCGTTGATCAGCAGCCCCCGCTCGCGGTCGAACCGGATGTGCCGTATGCCGATCTGCGTGGTCAATTCATCGGCTAGCCCGTGGTTTCCCAGCACCTTTGTGCGCAGCGTGTATAGATGGGGATGATGCGGATGCCAAAGCCGGGGATTGGAAACCTCGACGTTCTGGACGAAAGTGGCGTCGCCGCCGGCGGCAATGAAGCGCGTCGCGGTTGTTTGGGCAACGATGACGCCGCTCGGGTCCGACAGCTCGTGAACGACCCGGCATTCCTTCGGCTCGGGGTGTTCGTTGCGGACATCCGTCCGGATTTCCACCGCCGCCGACTCGACCGATACCCGGGGAAACGTCACGAACACGCCCCCGCCGCCAATTTTGTCCTCCAGGATCGGGTCGGCGATGTGCAGCCGGTCCATCACTTCCAGCCTTACGTTGCGGTACAGCCCGCCAAAGTAAGTGAAATCCAGTTCGCTCTGCCGCTTTCCAGGCGGGACATCGGGCAGGTCCCGGTTATCCAGCCGCACCGCCAGCAAATTCTCCGGCGCGCTGAAATTCACCGCGGGCGTCAGATCGACGACGAACGGAAGATACCCGCAGTAATTGGCCGCCAGCTTCCGCTTGTTGAGCCAAACCTCGGCAACGGACATCGCCCCCTCGAAGTGCAGGTAGATCGTCTTGCCCTTCCATTCGCTGGGAATTTCCAGCGTCCGGCAATACCAGCAGATTCCCTGGAAGTTTCGCCCGCCGCTGGCATTCACCGGCTCCAGCCGGACCGAGTGCGGTAGATTCACCGCCTCCCACTCCCCGCCCTCCGCGGGCTCCAGCGGCATCGCCTCCGCCTCCGCCGACGTTTCCAGCCGGCGAAATTGCCAATCCTGATTCAACGAAATCGTCAGCCGCGCCGCCCGCCCATCCGGTGGGGCCAGCGCCTCGAGCGCGCGATCGAGCGACTTTTCGACCGGCAGGGATTTCCCCGGCCCGCGCAACTTCTTGCGCCACGTTCGCCGACTCAAATCCGTGGACGACCGCGCCATCGAGATTCACCTCCCCTCGCCGTAAGATTCCAGCGCCGGCAATGCTTTTCCCGACTGATCGAACAATGCTTCGTAACCCTGTCGCCAGACTCGCCCAAGCCCGGGAGTGGGAATCGCCTCGGGATACCAGTAGATGAATCCGATTCCATGATGACCCGGCGCCGCCCGCAAAGTCGCCGTCAGATCGTGCAGGAATTGCTCCTGCCCCGCCGGCGTCTGCGGCCACTTCAGCGTCGCCAAGCCCACCTTGTCCGGCAATTCCTTCCACGGATAACTCGTCTCGGCCAGCACAACGTCCTTCCCCGTAAGCTCGATCGCGTCCGTCAGGTTCTGCTTGAGCTCGTCGATGGAATCGTCCCACGCGGGATAAAAGCTCAGGCCCACGATGTCGTAATCCGCCGGATCAAGCTTGAATTTCCCGAAGAAATACTTGGCCATTCCCTCCTTGCCGCCGCCATGAATGTGGATCACGATCCGGATCGGATGCGCTGGGGTTTGCATGGATCGCACGGCCGTCGCGCCGGCGGCGATGAGCCTGGCGAAATGGTCCCACTGCGCCCCCTCTTGCCCGGCGGGAACGTTCAGTACCTGGCCCTGCGGCCACATCACGCCCGCCGTAATTTCGTTCCCCACCTGCACCATGTCCGGCATCGTTCCATCGGCCTGGAACGCCTTCAGAACGCCGACGGTGTAATCATGAACCTTCTGCTCCAGGTCGTCAAAGCCAAGACCCTTCCAATCCTGCGGCATGAACTGCTTGCCCGGATCGGCCCAGGTATCCGAATAATGGATATCCAAAAGGAACTGCGCCCCGGTGGCTTTGATTCGCCTGGCCAGACCGCGAACGTATGCCAGGTCCTGCACCGCGCCGAAATTCTTGACGTAATCCGGATCGGGCTTCACGAACAAGCGCACGCGAAACAGATTGCATCCATGAGCGGCCAGAATCTGAATGGCATCCCCGCGCTTGTCCCCATCCGAGAAAACCCCGCCGGTCTTCTCAATCGTCGGCAGCATCGACACGTCGCAGCCGGTGATGAAGGATTGATCCGCGCCCCTGGCCAAGCCGCACACCAAAACGCAGCAGGCGAAAATGACGCGCTGTCGAAGGCATCCCCATGTCCAGTGAAGTGCCATGAGGGCCTCTTTAATAAACAAATGCCTCGTCCACCACGCTTCCGTCGGGGGAATGAATCGAAAAAATAGGCGCTGCACGAGGATCGTTGAACGGGATCCAGGAGTTCTTGGAACCGGGGAGCTTCACCATTGTCCCGGTATTGAGGAATTCTCGCTGGTTATACAAGGAAACTGAGCCAAGGGGTTGGCCCTTGGCCTGGGCTTCGGCAATCGCATTTTCCAGCCGCTTCTTGATGTCGTCGGTGTACTTGGCCAGATAGGCGCAGAATTGCTTGCCGCCGTTGTCGTAGGTGTAAATCTCCGCCATGACGGCGGTCTTGCCATCGTGGTCGAACGGCGCGACGCGGAACGCGCTGTCCTTAAACCAGGTTTGCCCGTCATCATCCGAATAATACGCCATCGCGAGGTTTGGCTTGCGTTGCGGCCAAAACTGGAAGGCCAGGGCAAGGGCCGCAATAGCCAGAAGGCAGATCGCAACCGCGACGCCCATTTTTTTATCATCAGCCAGCTTTTTGCGAATAAACATATTCTGATGACTACTTCGGGTTAAGACAAATCTCCTGCGAAGTCACGGTGCCGATCAAAACGCTGTCGGCGTGAAAATCGCCGTACAAGATGTTGCAGGCCGTGTTACCGAGGTGGCGGAAGCGCATGTCCGCGTCGTCGCGCTCGCCCGGCCCGACGCCGTAGCTCGTCGCTGAATAATCGGTGTTTGCGGCCAGCAGATAGGATTTGGTGATGCTTCCTGAGAATTGGCTGCCCACATTCGACCCGCTGGCAACCGGACAACCGATCGCGATCGGATTCCCGTAATCAGCTGGTTGGTAGCTGGTGTTCGGAGGAAGATTGGGATAACAAAGCCCCGTGCTGGTATTGTTTTTGCCTGATGCCGCGTAATTGTCGATTGAGAAACAGAATCCATAATCCGCGCCGTAATTCACTCCCTGTCCAATATCGCAGGAGGTACACCACAACATCATGACGTTGGCGGATTGTTTAATCGAAGAAAGGTGGCGCAAGGGAAACCCGCCGGCCGAACCATTGATGTAAGGATCCCACTCCACGCCTCCCGAGCCATTGTCGGCAATTCCAAAGGCGCGGCAATTGACGTGGTAAGCCATAGCGTGGAAGTACCACGGCTCCGGGGGGACGTCCACGTCCTGAAAGACCGCCGAATCCTGAAGAGGCATAAATAAATTGGATCCGGTCGGATAATTTGGATTTCCCGGCAGCGGATTTGGTAGAGTCGTCTTGTTGTAGAGCAGCGTCAGCGTGTCCGCCAGCGTGAAGTAGTACTTGGAACTCCACGAAGGCGGCAGCCAACCCTGGTTCTCGGTTACGTAAATCTGCACCATCTGCCCGATGCTGCGAAGATTCGACTGGCATTCAATCAAAGTCGCTTGCTGCCGCGCCTTGTTCAGCGCCGGAAGCAACACCGATATCAGCAGCGCGATGATCCCTATCACCACCAGCAACTCGACCAACGTGAATCCCGCCGCTCGCGATCGTCTCATGTGTCGCTCCTGGTCCGAAGAATGGACGTATCCGCCTATTCTCATCGTCGTTCTATTCTACCCGCTTCAGGGAACCCGGCTATCCACAACTGCGAATAAACCCTTCAACTTTACGACACGCCATGCGGCGATCTGACGCGCCGCCCGGCATTCTTGGCATTTCGCCCCCCGTTCACGCACAATGGATCGATCGCGGTCATGCTATGCTAAGAGTCCTGTTTATCCTGGCGCCGATTCTGGCCGTCGTGCTCATGGGCGGCGCCGTCGCCAACGCCGGCGAGCTGCCCCGGATGCGGCCCACCATGGACTTCGGCTGGCGGTTTCTCCTCGGCGATCCGCCCAGCGCCCAACTCGCCGATTTCGACGACTCGGCATGGCAGCAGGTCGATCTGCCCCACGACTGGAGCATTTCCGGTTCCTTCGACGAAACCGCCCCGGCGGGCGGCGGCGGCGCTTACCTCCCCACCGGCGTCGGTTGGTATCGAAAGACCTTTCCCCTTCCCGATGCCCTCCAAAATCGCCAGGTCCGAATCGAATTCGACGGCGTCTACGAGAACAGCGACGCCTGGATCAACGGCCACTGGCTCGGCAAACGCCCCTTCGGATACATCAGCTTTTCTTACGATCTCACCCCCTACCTGCATTTCAACCAACAGCCAAACGTTCTGGCGGTCCGCGTGGACAATTCCGTCCAACCCAATTCACGTTGGTACAGCGGCTCGGGCATTTACCGCCACACTTGGCTGAGCGTGACCGATCCCCTGTCGATCGCGCCCGGCGGGGTCTATGCCATCACCCCGCAGGTCAGTGAAACCAACGCCACCGTTCAGATTGCCACCCAGGTCGTCAACAATCGCAAGTCGGCCGCTCGATTCGCGCTGATTTCCACCCTTTTCGATCGTGACGGCAAGGAACTGAGAAGCGATCGAAGCGAAGGAGAGCTTGACGCCGGCGAAGCCGGCAAACTCACGCAGCAACTCCGCATCGAGCATCCGCATCTCTGGTCGGATCTGACGCCCTATCTGTACACGCTTCGCAGCACGTTGCGCCTCGGCGATGAGGACATCGATCAGCTCGACACGCCCATCGGCGTGCGCTCGATCGAGTTCGACGTCGATCGAGGCTTTCTTCTGAACGGCCGGCAGGTGAAGCTCGACGGCGTCTGCCTGCACGGCGACGGGGGCAGCGTCGGCGCGGCGGTGCCCGAAGGCGTCTGGCGGCGGCGATTGCGCCTGCTCAAGGAGATGGGCTGCAACGCCATCCGCACCAGCCACAATCCCCCTGCCCCGGAATTCCTCGACCTCTGCGATCAACTCGGATTCCTCGTCATGGACGAAGCCTTCGACGAATGGACGGCCGGCAAAACCCTCGGCGGATATCACCGCTTCTTCAACGACTGGTCCCAACGCGATCTGGTCGATTTCATCTATCGCGACCGCAATCACCCCTGCATCGTGCTCTGGAGCGCGGGCAATGAGATTCAGGAGCAGGTCCTGCCCGCCGGCGCCGATGTGCTGCGACCGCTGGTCGAGACCTTTCACCGCGAAGACCCCACCCGTCCGGTGACGGCGGCCTGCGACAAACTCTTCGCACAGCCCATCGGCGCGCCCCCGGAGTTCCCCGCCCTTCTCGACGTCGTCGGATACAACTACGTGGACCGCTGGCTCGACCGCGCCGACACCTATTACAGCGTCGATCGCCGGTTGTTTCCCCAACGCCGATTCATCGGCACGGAAAGCGTTTCGATGGGCGGAATCCGCGGCGATTATCGCGCTTTGTTCCAGAATCCCGCCGCCAACCAACCGGACGTCATTCAGCCCGCCGCCACCCAACCCGCCGCGACCTCGCCCGCCGCCCCGCGCCGGCGATTCCGCCGCCTTCCCGACGCCAATCGCCGGCTCGACGTCGAGCAGCTTTGGAAATTCGTCCGCGCCTACGACTATGTCTCCGGCGATTTTATGTGGACGGGAATCGATTATCTCGGCGAAGCCTTCTGGCCCGCCCGCAGCGCCCCCTTCGGCGTGCTGGATACCTGCTCCTTCAGGAAAGACGGATATTATTTCTACCAGAGCCAATGGACCAGCAAGCCCGTTCTGCATTTGTTTCCTCACTGGAACTGGCGCGGCCGCGAGGGGCAGGTCATCCCGGTGACGTGCTATACGAACTGCGATACCGTCGAGTTGTTCGTCAACGGCAAATCATTCGGGATCAAGGGCTACGAATTCCCGCGTCAGGGGATGAGGGAAGATTACGGTAATTATCCCCCGCGCGCCCGGGCCATCCGCACTACTTCGGACCTTCATCTGTCGACAGCTTCAAGTCAAATCACTGCAAATCATTCAACGGTTTATGCCTGGTGATCGTCCAGACAACCCGCAATGCCGGCGCGATTCGGGTCACGGCCCGCTCTGGGGGCTTGCGCCCGGCATCGGTTGAACTTGATTCCCAACCCGCCCCGCAAACTCCCGCCATCCCGTAACGTTTTCCCATTTTTCCTCTTTGTCGCAAAATCGTAGGATTAATTCGCAACTATCCATAGTTCCGTGCCGTTCCTGGTCTATTATGTCAGTCGATGCCGCTTGGACTCGATCAATTCGCGGCCTCGTTGGCGTTGGAAAACGAAACAAAAACCATTTCGGAGGGTCTATGAGAAAATCGCGTTTGGCGCTGAATTCGGCGGCTGTATTTGGGGCGAGCCTTTGCTGGCTGCCCAACCTTTCGGCCCAGGCGGTCACTTATCTCGCTGATCAAAGCCCTACCACCGCCAAGGCCGACGGCACTGGTAATTGGGGTGAAGACTACACCCTACTCTCCAGCGTCGTCATCACCACCGGCTACGAAGATATTCAGAGCAACTCGACCACCGTACCGGCAAATGCTGTCGAGGCGCCGGCGATCTTCTTCCAAATCAACGTCAATCCGGGAACCACGCAGTACCCCACCAATATCGAACTTAATTCAAATGCTAATCCCAATAGCGCAGGTGATATCGGGCAATGGTGGGGCGACTACGACCTCGCCTTGGAAACAGTCCCCGGCGCCGGCTTGGTCTCTACCCCAACCACTGTTTCAAACGCCTACGGAAAGGCCGTGGGAATCAGCACGGGGGAGAACTATTACATCAACGGTTTCAACAAAAGGGGAACCTCACCCAGCACCATCGGCGACAATTCTGTGTACTACTATTCCGGTGGATGGAGCCAGGTGGCCGGAAACGGCCAAACGCCTTACAACGCGACCTCGAATATCATTACCCCGACTTCCATTACCTACGGCATTCCACTCTCGGACCTCGGGCTCAGCGTCGGCCAATCATTCAAATTTGATGCTTACAGCACCTTCGGTGGGCTTCCATACGATGCGCTCGACAATGCCTCGTTTGCTCCTACGGGCTATCAGCCATATACCGGGAACGGAACAACAGGGGCGACGGCATACGACAGCGCGACGGAGCCAGGTTCAACCCTGTCGACTTATACCGTCGCCGCCCCGACACTGACCTGGAATAACTCTTTTGCAGCCGCAGGTTACACCGATGGCGTAACCTGGGACACTAACGACATCAACAATTACAACTGGAACAACGGTATTTTCTCCGACTATTACGTCGATGGCTCCAACGTCATTTTCAACGACGTCAACGACGCCACGTCGAACGGCGGCACTAATCCCAATGCCTACAACGTCACGCTTAACACGACCGTCAACCCCGCCTCGGTAACCGTCAACAACAGCTTGGGCAACTACACCATCGCTGGCACCGGCAAAATCGCCGATGCCGGAGCGTTCACAAAATCCGGCAGCGATACCCTGACCATCGGCACCGCTCTGAGCGTCGGCAGCATGAGCATCACTGCTGGAACGCTGAAGCTGGCCGCCGGCGTCTCCGCCGGCTCCGGCCCCGCCGTCACCAGCACCATCAACCTCGCGTCGCTTTCGATCACCGGCAACGGCGTGCTGGACGTGAACAACGATCACGTCATCATCACCTACGGCGCCAGCGATCCTTTCTCGAGCATCGCCGGCTACATCAAGTCCGGCTACAACGGCGGTGGATGGAACGGCCCGGGCATCATTTCCTCCGCGGCACTAATCAAGACCAATGGCCTGTCCTACGGCGTCGGCTATGCCGACGGCAAAGACGGCAAGGTCT
>Ga0181530_10002441_pt1 | contig 21984 bp, 17 predicted proteins | sample PEATcosm2014_Bin_42_FD_119769 | JGI IMG/M metagenome (GOLD analysis project Ga0181530, IMG submission 119769) | Peatland microbial communities from MTU Mesocosm Facility, Houghton, MI, USA - PEATcosm2014_Bin10_60_metaG | ecosystem: Environmental > Terrestrial > Soil > Wetlands > Peat | place... | reverse complement strand
CGATGATGCGCGGAATGTCCGTCACCGGAGGCGCCGGCGGGGGCCCGGCCCAGGGTTGCGCTTCTTTGGTGCGGTCGCGCACGTTGCCCACGGGAAATACCTTGGCCATTTCGTCGCGCACGAACCGCTGCGCCTCCACCGGCTGGAATTTCCAGATGGTGGGGCAGGGCGACAGCACTTCCACGAAGGAGAAACCAAGGCCCTTGACCTGGTTCTCCACGGCGCGGCGCAGCACCTTGGCGGCGCCCATGATCTGCTTGTTGTTGCCCAGCGCAACGCGCTCGATGAACACCGGGGCCTCCAGCGAATTCAGCAATTCGCAGACGTGCAGGGGGTAGCCCTCGGTGTGCGCGTTGCGGCCGAATGGGGAGGTGGTGGTCTTCTTGCCCAGCGGCGTGGTGGGGGCCATCTGTCCGCCGGTCATGCCGTAGATGCCGTTGTTGACGAAGATCACGGTGATGGGTTCGCCACGGTTGGCCGCGTGGACGATCTCCGCCGTGCCGATGGCCGCCAGGTCGCCGTCGCCCTGGTAGCTGATCACGATGGAATCCGGACGGCTGCGCTTGACCGCCGTGGCCGCGGCGGGCGCGCGTCCGTGCGCCACCTGGACATTGCCGACGTCGAAATAGTAATAGGCGAACACCGAGCAGCCCACCGGGCTGATCAGCACGGTGCGGTCCTGAACCCCCAAATCGTCGAGCGCCCGGGCCAGCAGCTTGTGCACGATGCCGTGCCCGCAACCCGGGCAGTAGTGCGTCTGGTGCTGCAACTCGGCTTTGCGTTCGAAGCGGTCGTAGAGCGACGGAGACTTCTCGTAGGCCACCGTAAAGCTAGGCATGGACCAGTACCTCCTCGGGCTGGAAGCACGATTCGAACCTGTGCTCCACCACCTCCAGCACCTCCTCGGCGGACGGGATGTTGCCGCCTACCCGGCTGAAGAATTCCACGGGCGAGCGGCCTTCGAGCGCCAGCCGCACGTCGTCCACCATTTGGCCGGTGGAAAGTTCCGCCACCAGGAAGCCCTTGACGCGCTTGCTGAGTTCCCGAAGCTGCGGCGCGGGGAACGGATACAGCGTGATGGGGCGCAACAGCCCGACCTTCAGGCCCCGTTGGCGGGCCTGCTCCACGGCCGCCTTGAGGATGCGGCCCATGATGCCGTAGCCCACCAGCACGATGTCGGCGTCTTCGGTGCGCCAGCATTCCACTCGCACTTCGGCGCGCTCAGCCGCCTGGTACTTGGCCTCCAGCTTGCGCACGTGGCGCTCCAGGGTGTCGGATTCGAGGAAGATGGAAGTCAGCAGGTTGCGGCGCGTTCCGGCCGTTCCCAGCACGGCCCATTCCGGCGGCGCGGGAACCGCGATGGGATCGGCGAAGCGCACCGGCTCCATCATCTGGCCGATATTGCCGTCCGCCAGCACCACCACTGGGTTGCGGTAACGGTCGGCGAGATCGAAAGCCAGAGTCGTTAAGTCGGCCATTTCCTGCGCCGACGCCGGCGCCAGCACCAGCGTATGGTAATTGCCGTGGCCGCCGCCCTTGACAACCTGGTGGTAGTCGCTCTGTTCCGGCGCGATATTGCCGAGCCCGGGACCGCCGCGCATGATGTCGGCGATCACACACGGCAGCTCGGCGCCCGCCAGGTAGCTGATGCCTTCCTGCATGAGGCTGATGCCGGGGCCGCTCGATCCGCTCATCACCCGCACGCCCGCCGATGCGCCGCCGTACAGCATGTTCACCGATGCGGTTTCGCTTTCCGCCTGGATGAAAACCCCGCCCACTTGCGGCAGGTAGAGCGCGGCCGCTTCGGCGATTTCGCTGGCGGGCGTGATGGGGTATCCATAATAGGCCCGGCAGCCTGCCAGCACCGCGGCCTTGACGATGGCTTCATTTCCCTTGGTGAGTTGTGCCTTCATGGTTTTCTCCCCGCGTCTCAGGCCGCAACCGGCTCCAGTTCGCGGCGCAGCACGCGAATTCCGCCGGGCTCCGGGCAAACGAAGAAACAGATCCCGCAGCCGGTGCAGCCGTTGCCCAGGTAGATCGCGGGGTGATAGCCGTAACGATTCAACTCTTCGGCCAGCTTCAGCACTTTGGGCGGGCAGGCCTCCACGCAGAGGCCACAGCCCTTGCATTCTTCGGAATTCATCTCGACGGTGCCTCGATCAGGCTTGGTGTTTGTCGTCATCGCCGATTCCTCCCACGGATCCGGGATAGCCCCACTTTGAGCAGGTGCTTAGTTTGCCACCCGTAATCATTATAGTTCCAGATTAAAGGACCTACAATACCATTAATGAGAATACTGGCAGGCTCCACATTGCCGGAAACTGGAAGTACTGAAAACAAAGCACTTCCGTCATGGAGTCGTAACCGCGCGGTAACCACGCCCCGGGCCGTGTCGGCATCCTCCATGGTTCCCTTCAAAAAATAAAAGCCCGGAGCTCTTCGCCCCGGGCTTTCGTACAAACCAGCCAAAACGTCCTACGGATACAGCCCGCGGATCCGGCAAGCTTCCGCCACGCGCCCGACGCCCAGCATGTTGGCCGCCAGCCGCATGTTGACCTTCTTGTCTTTGTGGATCTTCAGCACGTCGTTGAACGAACGCACCATGATCTTCTCCAGCTTCGCGTTCACGTCGTTCTCGTCCCAGAACAGGTGGTTCTCGTCCTGCACCCATTCGAAGTACGATACCGTCACGCCGCCCGCGTTGCACAGAATGTCCGGAATCAGGAACACGCCCTTCGTGTCGAGGATGCGATCGGCTTCCGGAGTGACCGGACCGTTGGCCGCTTCCGAAATGATCTTCGCGCGAACCGCTTCGGCATTCTCGTCCGTGATCGCGTTCTCGAGCGCCGCCGGAATCAGTACGTCGACCTGCAACGCCAGCAATTCATCCGGCCGGATGCTGTCCGCGCCTGGGAACCCGGCCACCGAGCCGGTGACTTCCTTGAACTTCACCACCGCCGGAATATCCAGCCCCCGCGGGCTGTAGATGCAGCCCTTGGTATCGCTGCACGCCAGCACCTTCGCGCCCGCCTCGTGGAACAGTACGGCCGCGATCGATCCGGCATTGCCGAAGCCCTGCACCGCCACCGTCGCTCCCTTCATCGGGATCTTCAGGTGCTCCATGGCGCCGCGCGTCGTATAGTAGCAGCCGCGCGCCGTGGCTTCGTTGCGTCCCAGCGACCCGCCCAGGCTGATCGGCTTGCCCGTCACCACGCCCGTCACCGGATACCCCTTCATCATGCTGTAGGTGTCCATGATCCAGGCCATGATCTGCGGCGTGGTATAGACGTCCGGTGCCGGAATGTCTTTCTCCGGTCCGATGATCGGCAGAATCGCGCTGGCATAGCGCCGCGTCATCCGCTCCAGCTCGCCCATCGACATGGTTTTCGGGTTGCAGGTTATGCCGCCCTTGCCGCCGCCGTAGGGAATGTTCACCACCGCGCACTTCCACGTCATCCACGTCGCCAGCGCTTTCACTTCGTCCAGCGTGACGTTCGGATGGTAACGGATGCCTCCCTTCGCCGGACCGCGCTGCGTGCTGTGTTGCACGCGGTAGCCCTCAAAGCGGACGATTTTGCCGCCGTCCATGCGGACCGGAACACTCACAATGAGCTCGCGCTCCGGATACTTGATCATGGCGCGCACGTTCTCTTCGAGTTCCAGCGCGTTTGCCGCCAGATCGAAATTCTCCAGTGCTACTGCGTATGCGTTCTTCTCTTCTTTTGCGGTTGCTGGCATGGCGAACCCCTCTGGTTCTTCCGGTTTTCGGGGAGCCCTGGGTATTCCAGGGCCCCCCGCAACTTTCTCCTGCTCTTGCCCTAACGGATACAACCCGCGGGCCTGGTAAGCGTCCGCCGCGCGCCCTAGACGAGACCCTGCGCCATCATCGCTTCCGCCACCTTGGAGAAGCCGGCGATGTTTGCGCCCATGACATAGTCGCCCGCAGCCCCGTACTCCTTGGAGGTTTCATAAGCCGCGTCGTGGATCGCAGTCATGATGTGCTTCAGCTTGTCATCGACTTCTTCCCGGGTCCAGGAAATACGCATCGAGTTCTGCTCCATCTCGAGGCCCGAGGTGGCCACGCCGCCGGCGTTTGCCGCCTTGCCGGGGCCGTATAGGGTTTTCGCCGCCTGGAAAACTTCCACGCCTTCGGGTGTCGTCGGCATATTGGCGCCTTCGCCCACCACGTAGCAGCCGTTCTTGACCAGCATCCTGGCGTCCTCGCCGCTGATTTCGTTCTGCGTCGCGCTCGGGAAGGCGCACTGCGCCGGTATGCTCCAGGGCTTCATGCCCGGGAAGAACTCGGCCTTCGGGAACTTCTTCCCATACTCTTTGATGCGCCCGCGCCGGTTGTTCTTCAGGTCCATCACCCAGGCCAGCTTCTCCGCGTTGATTCCAGCCTCATCGTAAATCGTGCCTTCGGAATCGGAGAGAGTGACGCACTTGGCGCCGAGCTGGTTGAGTTTTTCCACCGTGTACTGCGCCACATTGCCCGCGCCGGAAACCAGGCACGTCTTGTTCTTAAAATTCTCGCCGCGCGTGTGCAGCATTCGTTCCGAGAAATACACGCAGCCATAACCCGTGGCTTCGGGCCGTATGAGCGATCCGCCCCAGGTAAGACCCTTGCCTGTCAGCACGCCCGTGAATTCGTTCCGGATGCGCTTGTACTGGCCGAACAGGAACCCGATCTCGCGTCCGCCCACGCCGATATCGCCCGCCGGGACGTCCGTGTCCGGGCCGATGTGCCGGACGAGTTCCGTCATGAAACTCTGGCAGAAGCGCATGACCTCGGCGTCCGACTTCCCTTTGGGATCGAAGTCCGATCCTCCCTTGCCGCCTCCCATGGGGAGCGTTGTGAGCGAGTTCTTGAGGACCTGCTCGAAACCCAGGAACTTCAGGATGCCGAGGTTAACAGTCGGATGGAATCTCAGCCCGCCCTTGTACGGACCGATGGCGCTCGAAAACTCAATGCGGTAGCCGCGGTTGACCTGAACCCGCCCCTTGTCATCCTGCCAGGGGACGCGGAACATGATGACACGCTCCGGTTCGACCAGACGGTCGAGTATTCGCGATTCGACGTATTCCGGATGCCGGTCCAACGCCGGTGTTATCGACCGAAAGACTTCGGTAACGGCTTGCAGAAACTCCGGTTCGCCTGCATTCCGCCTCTTGACGGTCTCGAAGACTTGGTCTACGTATGTTGTTGCGTATGCTACTGTGCTCACGTAAAGCTCCTTTTTTATGAATCAAGTACTAAAACTGCCGAAGCGTTGCTCATCGAACCCCGGCCTGACAGGTCCGCCTCGTCGCCCTGTTGCCCACCCGCAGAAGGCGCAAAACGGGGACAGGCTCGAATTTCGCCGCCTCTGCGAAAATCCATGCCTGTCCCCGCTTTTCGTACGTATGCGTTCTTATCAGCCGTTGCGGTGGCTAACATGGCCAACCTCTCTGCGAGATTTCAGACTAGGAAATCCTATACACCGGTAATCATATTCCCAATCACGCACCACGTCAACGGGGTGCCTTTTGCATTGTTGTCTGTGGGGGCCCAATGTGGCGGATTTCCTCACCTCGGTCCGAACCTGTGTCGGAACCTTCGACGCCGGCCGTGGGGCAGGTTGTTGTTAACCTGCGGACCGATTGTCAATCGGCCCAGCCGGGCGCAGCCCGGCCTGGCCGCCACGGTGGCCCCGGCTCCCAATTGAAAGGATTCCCCGCCTCGCGCCATTACCAGTCAGGTCCCGCGGAAACATCGCGCGGGCTGGTGGTACCGAACCATCAACAGAATTGAGGTGGATATATGTCAAACGGATTTCGTCCCTGGATTTCCCTGCTCGCTTTCGCGCTTCTCGCCGCGCCCCTCGCCCCCGCGGCCGACGATCTGCGCATTTCCGGTCCCTTCACGCATGACAACCTCTCGGTCTTCCTGATCCACGGCGCCCGCCCGGACGCCGCCAAAGGAAAACTCCTGACGCTGCACGAAGCCATGGATGCCAAGAAGGTAGTGGTCTACGAGACCGGCACCGTGAATGCGCTCTCCATCGAGAACCAGTCGTCCCAGGACGTGTACATCCAGTCCGGAGACATCGTCAAAGGAGGCCGCCAGGATCGTGTCCTGACCACCGACCTCATCCTGCCCGCGCACTCCGGCAAGCTCGCCATCTCCTCCTTCTGCGTGGAGCAGGGCCGCTGGACCAGGCGCGGTAACGAGCCCGCCGATCAGTTCGGCACATCCGACAAAGTGTTGGCCTTCAGGCAACTCAAGATGGCCGTGCACGAACCAAACGCCCAGATGCAAGTCTGGAACGAGGTGGCGAATGCGCGCCAGTCGCTGGCGGAAACGGTGACGGTCACTGGCGCCGTCGCGGCTACGCCACCCGCCATGCCCCGTTCCACCAGCATGCAAATGGCGCTCGAAAGCAAACCCGTGGTCGACGCCACCGCCGCCTACATCAAAGATCTCGCCAAAATCGTCGACAGCCAGAACGACGTCGTGGGCTTCGTCTACGCCATCAACGGCGCCGTCAACAGCGGCGATGTGTATGCCTCGAACGACCTGTTCCGGCGCATGTGGCCGATGCTTCTCGAATCGAGCGCCACCGAAGCCCTCGCCGAGCGCGCCAAAGCCGCCAAGACCGCAATACCCGACTTGGCCACCGTGAAGAGCTTCCTCGCCGACGCCGACGGCGGCCGGGAATCCTCGAAGCAGACCAATGGCCGTCTGTCGATCGCTAGGAAGGAATCGCCAAGAACGTTGCTCTTCGAAACCCGCGACCCGAATCAGGCCGGCGGCTGGATCCACAAGAGCTACGTCGTCAAATAAGAAGACCGTCTTCGGGAACCGTGGTGGGGCAGGCGGTGCTCGCCTGCCCAAACCACCTACGTCCCCTTCGTCCGCGCCCGGTCCATGTACTTTCGCGTCCCCAGATCCAGCCGGATCCAGTCGCCGTTCTTCACAAACTGCGGCACCATCACCTCGACGCCGTTCGTCAGTTTCGCCGGCTTGAAGGCGCTGTCGGCCTGCATGTGCATCGGCGGCGCGGTGTCGGCGATCTTGACTTCCAGCACATCGGGAAAAACCACGCTCACCGGACGGCTCTCCAGGAATTCGACCCCGATCTTCGTCCCGGCTTCCAGAAACACCGCCCGCTCGCCCACCACCGCTAGCGGAATCTCGGTCTGCTCGTACGATTCCGGATCCATGAAGCAGCACTGGTCGGCATCGCCATACAGAAATTCCATCGGCCGCTTCTGCAGAGCCACTTCCTCGAACCTCAGCTCCGAGCGGAAACTGTGCTCCCAAAAAGTGCCCGTATTCAGATTCTGCAGGCGTGTGTGCGCCACGCCTCCCATTCTTCCCTGCCCGGGATGGTACTCCACGGCGGTCACTCGATAAATCTGCCCTTCGTAACGAATGGCCATCCCGGGACGCAGTTGCGATGCCGTAATCATTGCCACCTCCGGCTATACCGCCGTCACGAAGAGGGTTCGTGATCGTGCGCGGTTGGCGAAGCGGTCGCGTGCGGCGGCTTCGCCGATGGTCCCCGGAAATTCTGGCGGGGGTCTGGCCGCAGTTTCATCGCCTGCGGCGGCCTGTAATGGGTTTTGGTCCGTTCCACCGTCCAGGTGCGGATGACCTGAGGATGGCGTCCCTTGTCCATACATTCCTCCTGTCGTCCATTAGTTTACACCGCGTGCGGTTGCGCCCTTACTTTTCGACGTCCATGAAGGAATACACGATCATGTGGCAAACGATCATGTGGGCATCTTCGATGCGCCCCACGTGGGGCACGGGCACCTGGATGTTGAGCTGCGCCTTGGGGCCGAGCTTGCCGCCATCGCGGCCGGTGAGCGAGAGCGTCCGGCAGCCGAGTTGATTGGCGTAGTCCATGGCGCGGAGGACGTTGGGCGAGTTGCCGGAGCTGCTGATGCCCATGAAGAGATCGCCGGGCTGGGCGAAGTTCTTGAGCTGCTCGACGAAGACTGCGTCGTAGCTGACATCGTTGGCATAGGCGGTAAGCGTGGCTAACTGGTCGGTGAGAGCCATGATGCGGAAGCGCGATTGGCGGTTGAAGCTCGCGCCTTTGACGATGTCGCAGGCGAAGTGAGAGGCGGTCGAAGCGCTGCCGCCGTTGCCGCACACGAAGATGCACCGGCCGGCGGCGCGGGCGTCCCGGAACCATTCGATGGCCTGGTTCACTTTGGCCAGATCGATGGCCTCGATCGCCTGCAGGAGGTCCGTTTTGTAACCTTGCGGATAAGTCATGAAGGTTTCCGTTGTCCGGCCAGCACCAGCGCTCCGTAGAGCACGCTGTCATCGCCCAGGGCCGCCGGCACCACCTCGATGCGCGCAGCCGACCAGCCGGTGATCTGCCGCCGCAATTCCACGCGCAACGGCGCGAAGAGGGGATCGCCCGCTTTGCCGATGCCGCCGCCGATTACGATCCGCGCCGGGTTCAATAACATGATACACGCCTTGAGACCGAGCGCGAGATCCACCACATAGCGGCGGACAAATTCGGGATCGGCGAGCAGATCCTTGGCGGTGCGGCCATGGTCGCGCTCCAGCCACAGGCCGCTGCACATGCGCTCGAAGCAGCCTTGGGCGCCGCACAGGCAGGTCGGGCCATCGGGACGGATGGTGAGATGGCCGATCTCGCCGGCGTAGGAATCGGCGCCCCGCCAGACATTGCCGGCGCTGTAGATGCCGCCGCCGATGCCGGTGGAGAGGGTCATGTAGAAGAGCGGATCGGCGCCTTGGCCGGCGCCGTGCGTAGCTTCGCCGATAGCGCCTACGTTGGCGTCGTTGTCCATGATTACCGGAATGCCAAGCTCCTTTTCCAGGTGCGCCGTGAGCGGGAAATCGCGCCAGCCGCCCACGTGCGTCGAGAGCGCTACACGCTGGGCGGCGAAATCGACGGGACCGCCGAAGCCCACGCCGCAGTTGTCGAAAGTGAGGTCGGCTCGCCAGGCGCGGGTCATGGCGGCGAGCTGGGAGAGCATCCAGTCGCGGCCGCCCTGCTTGTCGGTCGAGCGGGATTCGCGCCGCATGAGGCGGCCGTCCTGGAAAGCGGCGATGGAGAACTTCGTGCCGCCGATATCGATGGCCAGGGTGGTCATGGCAGGCTTCCGGCGGCTTGGATCTCGGCGGGTGAAGCCGTGCCCGTGCCCTTCTTCATGATGGTGATGCCGGCTACCCGGTTGCCGAACCTGCATGCCGCCGCCGGGTCACGGGTTACGCTGAGGGCCACCGCCGTGCCGGCGGCGAAGCTGTCGCCGGCTCCGCAGATGTCTACCGGGTTGTCTGCCGGATTGGTTTTGACCCAGGTTTCACCCTGACTGTCGAGGAGCAGGGCGCCGTGGCTGCCGTGGGTCACGATCATCAGCGGAGCCTTCGCCCGGCGGCGCAACTCCGCATAGTCCAGGCGGCCCAACAAGGATCGGCAGGCCGTCTCCGCTTCCCGCCGGTTGGGCTTGAGGATCAAGTTGCGAAACTGCTCGATGCGGGTGCGGGAATCGGCCAGCATCACTTTCTCGGGATACTGGAGAGCGAGATCGGCCAGCAGGTTCCGCAGCGCCGGCGTGACTACGCCGCCCTGGCTGGTCTCGGCCTGATCGGATACCAGGATCACATCGAAGCCATCGATGGTCTGCCGCAGGCGATCGAGGATGAGCCGCTCGACCGCGGCCGGGACGGGGTGAACGTTGATGAAATCGATGCGCGGCTGATCTTCGATGCCGGTGGACTGATTGATCAGCTTGGTATAAGTAAAGGTCTGCATGTGATCGCTGCGAACACTCAGGCCGGAGTCGATGCCGCGGCGGCTGAGGGCACGGGAGAGTTCGTCGCCATGACCGTCATGACCGATGGCGCCCAGGACCGCTACCCGGCCGACGCCGAGCGAGGCGAGATTGTTGGCCACGGTGCCGCCGGCGCCGGGCGTAACTTCGACGGAGACCACGCCGGTCCGCGGGATGCCGGTCTCGCGCGACGGCTCGGCGGCCGAGGGGTCGTAGGTGCACCAGCGGTCCAGGCAGATATCGCCGACCACCAGGGCGGAGATTCGCGGCAGCGCGCCGAGGATCTCTGCGGTGGTCATGCTCCCTCCTGGATCGCGCGCTCCAGAATCGCCCGGCGGAGAGCCGGGAACGTGGCGCGGTGATCGCCGCAGAAGTAGAAGCTGGAGCCGCCGTCGGCCACGGTACGCACCAGCATAGTTTTGTGCGGCCGGAAATAGTAGCCGGGATTGGTTTTGGGAAGCTCTTCCTGGATGTTGTCGCCGATCGGGACGAGATCGAAGACGGCGGTCGCAACATCGCGGATGGCGCGGCCCTCCTGGCGGGCCACGTTGCGGCTCATGGCGAGCGCTTTGAGGTAGACTTCGGGCGCCATGACGGCGGAGCCGAAGCTGAGCATAACGCCGCCTTCCAGCCGCTCCACGGTGGCGGCGAAGATCAGGAAGTCGCGATAGCTGGCGGCGCCCAGTGCGGCGCCGTCGCAGTTGGGATGTTCGTGCAGAATGTCGTAGCCGACGCCGACGTGAACGGTGACCGGGACCGAGCAGCGCCAGGCCGCCGCCAGGACGCTGAGATCGCGATGCGGATAATCGCTCCTCTCGATGCGCCGGCCGACATTCTCGCCGAGGCCGAGGGACAGGGCGGCGGCCTCGGAGATCCAGTCGTTGAGCTCGCCGGTTTCCCGCCACAGGCCGAATTCTCCGGTGCGGATGTAGCGGGCCACGCTCTCGGTGGTGGCCCCGATGCGGGCAAGCTCGTAATCGTGGATGGCGCCGGCGCCGTTGAGGGCGATATGGTCGATGAAGCCGCGCTCCACCAGGTCGATGATCTGGCGATTGACGCCGGCGCGGAGCACGTGCGCGCCCATCATGAGGATCCGGGCCGCGCCGCGCCGGCGCGCGGCGACCACTCGGGCGGCCACCTCGGCGAGTCGCGGGTGGGCATAGAGGTCCGGCGCTTCCTCTAGGGCCAGCCAATGATCCACGGCGAGATCGTGGACGCGCTCGGCCAGCGGTTTGACCACCAGGCGCGAACGGTCGAAGACTGGATATTTACTTTCCATTGGGAAACAGGGTAGCCAGCAATTCTTCCCGGCAGAGGAAGTTGGGAATGATGAAATCGGCTCCAACACTGCTGAGGCGCCGGCGCTTCCAGGCGTCGACGGCCTGGCAGGCGGGCTCGTCGGTGGCGACTCCCACGGCCACTCCGCCCACTTCCTTGATATTTTCAATCTCCACGTAGCCATCCCCGAAGCAGAGCAACTGGTCGCCGCGGCATTCGGCGCTGGCGATGACACGCTCGATCAGGATCTTCTTGGAAAAACTCTGGTAATCGTCCAGGGCGCCGTAGACGCCGCCATCGAAGTAACGGTCCACGTCGAGGAGGCGCGCTTCCTGGCGCATGAACTCCTGATCCGTGCCGCTGGCGAGGTACAGCTTCAAGCCGCGCGCCCGCAGTGCTTCGACGAGAGCGCGGGCGCCGGGGACGAGGTACTTTTCGGGAGAGGCGCCTTGCGCCAGGTCGTCGAGGCGGTGGCGGATTTTCCGGTGGAGGCGCCCCAGGTAGATGCGCTTGTACTCAAGCGGATCGAGGGGCTTGCCGCCGTAGCCCCGGACCTGATCGGCAAACTCGATCATCTGGTAGATGGTCTGCTTCCCGGTGAGGCGGCCCACGCGCTCCTCCACCATCGCGCGCAGTTGTTCCACCGGCTCGCCGCTATTCAGGTCGGCCAGAGTTTCCACCATCATGGGGATCATCACCTCCATCCAGCCGGATCGGATGAGGGAGAGGGTGCCGTCAAAATCAAAGAGGCAGACCCGGGCGTTTCGGGCGGAGACGCCCGGGTGGAGCTGTTCGACCATAAGGGTGTTAGCACTATTGTAAGAGCGAACCAGCATCGCCGGGATGTTTGAGCCTGCGGCAGGCTGGTCCGCCACGGCCGCTTCCGTCCCGGATAACCGGAAGCCGCCTGACCGCGCCGGGGCTTGCGCGCGACCCCGCTTGGGGAGTATCGTCATCTCGTGATTGTCACGCGACGTACCATTCTCACCGCCATATCCGCGGCCGCCGCCGTTCAGGGTCAGCGCAACCGCCCGCCGAACTGGACACCCAGACTCGGCGTTCTGATGCAGTACTCGGATTCCAACCTGGAGTTCGTCAAAGCCGAAGGCTTTACCAGCGCGCAGCTCCGGCTCAATCCCGATCAACTGGACGATGCCGCCATCGCCGCCATCAAGGACAAAATCGCCCGCAGCGGTATCTACATTTCCTCGCTGGCCGTGGATGGCAACCACATCGATCCCGACCCGGCCAGGCGCGATCGCCAGAACACCTACACCCTCAAATGCCTGGATCTGTGCGGCAAGCTTGACATCCCCAACATCGGTGGCCAGAGCGGCACCATTCCGAATATGGGTCTGCAACAGCAGGTGGACGAGATAGTCAAGGTTTACACCGAAAAGTACTTCGTTTCCTGCGAGAAGAACAAAGTGCGCATCCTGTGGGAGCCCTACGCCGGCGGGCCGAACATCGCCACCGGGCCGGTGGGCTGGGAAGCGCTCTTCAAAGCCTTCCAAGACAGCCCGCACGTGGGTCTGCAGTTCGACCCGTCGCACCTGGTGTGGCAGTTCATGGACCCGGTGGCGGCAGCGCGCGAATTCGCCGACAAGATTTACGACGTCCACCTCAAAGACACGGAGATTCTCTGGCCTCTGGTGAAACGCGGCGGCATCCAGCCCGTGAATCACGCCCGCTGGTGGCGTTTCCGCTTACCCGGATACGGCTCGGTGGATTGGAAAGGCTTTTTCACCGTGCTCTCCGAAGTAGGCTACACCGGAGCCATGAACATCGAGAACGAAGACGAGTTCTACTACCCGGCGTACAGCGGCGCGAACTTCACGGAACAGTACAAACGCGGCTTCCGCCTGGCACACGAGTTCCTCAAGACCCTGGTGCCTCCGGTAAAGGCATAAACCGCCGGAGCCTGGCGCTCCTAAAAATAAAGGCGCAGCGAAAGTTGCAGGTTTCGTGCCAGGCCCGTCATGCTGGTCACTTTCCCGAACGTGGACGACGTTGGATTGTACTGCGGTCCGCTCCAGTTGGGGTGGTTCGGGAAATCAAAAGCCTCCGCGCGGAATTCGAACCCGGTCCGCTCGTTGATGGCGAACTTCTTATAGAGGCCGGCATTCCAGTCCTGAAAGCCCGGCGCGTAGATCTCGTCGCGAACGCCCGGCTGCAGGTTGAACGTGCCCGCGGGCGGCGCCGTGAACAGCGGCTGGCCGCTGGAATTCGTGACGGCGAAATACTGGTTCGGACTGGCAGCCCCGGCCCCTCCCGCGAATTGATGCGTGATCGTCGGAGTGCCGTTCAATACCCAGTACTCTCCGGCCGTATTGCCGCACCCAACGCTGCCGGTTTCTCCAACGCCGGCCACGTCGTTGCTGCCCATGACACCGCAAGGAGTTCCGGTCTGGAACTGCATGATGGCGCTCACCTGCCATCCACCAAGCAGTTTGGCGGCCCTGTTACTCCCGCTTCGGAAAAACGGCAGCGAGTAAATCACATTGATCACCGCCATCTGCCGCGTATCGAACTCCGAAGGTCCCCACATATTCGTCGTGTTGTAGGTATCCGGAACGATGTCGCGGTAATTCGAATTGCCGTCCATGCTCTTGGACAGGGTATACGAAAAGCCGAATGCCAGACCGCTCGCCAGCCTGCGGTTCCAGGCGATCTGCAGCGCGTGATACATGGAAGTGGATACGTTCTCTTCCATCTGGATGGACGCGAATCCCGCGTAGGGTCGCAGGTAATTGGCATTAATGCCCGGATTGGCCTGCAGCGCCCCGGCTTGGGGCTGGTTGATGTCGAACGCCTCCGGCAAATGCAGCCCGCGGTGCCCCACATACGCCACTTCCAGCGTAGACTTGCCGAAGAGTTCCCGCTGCACGGTGAAGTTCCAGTTCCAGGCCTCCGGCGGCCGGTTATTCCGCGCCAGCGTGGTGACGGTCAGGGGAGGTGTCGCCGTCCCGCCCAAGCTCGCTCCGGGATTGTCCACCGACACGTTGGCCACCGTCACGAACGGCTGAAATGGGGAATTCGCACCCGGAAAGATATTGTCCAGCAGGCCGAAACGCGTTAAAAACCGCCCCAGGCCGGTGCGGATCACGGTCTTCGAGTCGATCTGGTAAGCCACGCCCAGCCGCGGCTGGAACTGGTAATTGATTTGCCCGTAGTAGCTGGGCAGACCCTGGAACATGCTGTTATACGCCGAGCTGCACGCCTGCACTACGCCGTGCCCGCAGGCGTCGCTGGGCCAGCTGCTGCCTGGAATCACCATCCCATCGTAGAGATTCCCCGTGCCGTTAATCACGTTGCCGGTTTGCGGATTGATCTTGGGAGCCGTGCTCGCACTGTAAAGCGCCGGATCGAAAAACACCTGGTTGCCCCACAGGGCTTTGTAGGGAACCGTGATGGTCTGGCGTATCCCGTAAGTGACCGAAAGCTTCTGGCTTACCCTCCAGGCGTCCTGCGCGAACCATTCGTACAGGTAGCCGCGATAGATGGTGTAGGCGCGCTGGCCGATCTCGGTGTAGCTATCGGCCAGCCCCAGCGCCATATTGGCAATGCCCACGCCGGCCGTCGCACCCAGTCCCGACCGGGCGTCGGTAAACGTAAACGTGCCGTTCTGATTGTTGCTGCCGCCCGGCACGCTGCTTACGTTGATCTGGTCGCCGTCGTTCTCTCCCGACTTCTCGAAGTAGAACCCTGCCTTGAACGTGTGGTTTCTCCAAACCTTCGTCACGATGTCGCCGGCCGTATAGATCGGGCCGGTGGAATGCGACGGGTATGGTCCGCCCGCCAGGCTGGAGAAGTTCGGAATGGTGACGGTGGGAATCTTGCTGGCTATGTCTTTGCCCACCGGGAACAGGTAGGGATAATTGATGCCGAATGCGGTGTTCGCATTGAAACCCGGGGCGGATCGAATCACCGGGATATAAACGTCGTCGAGGCTGACCGTGATGCGCGCTTCATTGATCAGCGTCGGGCTGATGGTTCGCGTCCACGCCAACGAGCCAGCCTGGTTGGGACGGTTGAAGGCTTTGGGCGTCAGGCCCGAGCCTTGATCGAAGGGATCCAGCTCGTAGTAGGCCAGCGCGGTGCGGCGAAACTGTATGCGGTCCTTCGCGTCGGGCAGTATGTCGGAATTGATGGTTTCCTTCCGCTGATTCTCCGGCTGCGAAGCCTGGGCGATCCAGTTCTGGTTGCCGTTCACTAATCCGTTGGGCGCCGGGTACGCGTTCATAATGGCCATGCCGTTGTGGCTCAGCCGGGTCGTCGGAATGATGTTCCCCGGGAACGGCGTGCAACCTGCCGCGCCTACCGAGGGGCAGGTGTTGGGATCGTATATCACTTCCGGCTTGCTGTAGAAGATGTTGGGGCCCAGCAACTCGCTGAAATTGCCCTGCCGCATCAGCGTCGTTGGGACTTCCAACGTCTGGGTCTGTCCGTTACGGTACCGCGACCACTCCTGCCCGACAAAAAAGAACATTTTCCCCTTTGGAAGGACATGCGGAATCCACACCGGGCCGCCCAAGGCACCACCGAAATCATTGAACCGGAATGGCGACTGAAAGTTTGTAAGCGTGCTCAGGTTGCGGCTCCAGGTGTTGGCGTTCAGGTCCGAATTCCTGAAATACTCGTACAACCCTCCATGGAACTCCTGGCTGCCGCCCTTGGTGACAATCCGAATCTGTCCTCCGGCCGCCCGCCCGTACTCCGCGGCATAGTCGGCCGTCAGAACCTGCACTTCCTGCGTGGAATCCTGGTCCACCACGCCGATGCTGGTTCCGTTGGCGCGCGTGCGCAGCGCGGGAGCGCCGTCGAACAGGATCTGCGTGTCCGGGGAACGCGCGCCATTGACGGCGTAACCGCCGCTAGTCAGACTGAAGCTGAAATCGCCGGCCGTCGAGCCGCTGCGTACACCCGGCAGCATCGACGCCAGGAAGAGTGGATCGCGGCCATTCAGCTCCAACGAGTCGATCTGCGCCCTGGTGATGTCTCGCTCCACCGAAGCCGACTCTGTCTGCAGAGCCGTCGCTGTACTGGTCACCTCCACCGTCTCGGTGGCGCTGCCGATCGTAAGCGCTGCGTCCAGAGAGAGCGCCGTATCCGCGTTGAGTTTATTGTGAGTGCTATTGAATTTCTTGAATCCGGTGGCCTCCGCCATCACCGTATATAAACCGGGCTGCAGGTTGGGCACGGTATAGTAGCCGGAGTCGTTGGCGGTGATCACGTGTTCTTCGCCGGTAGCTTCGTTCTTTGCAACGATTTTCGCCTTTGGGACCACTCTTCCGGATGGATCTTTCACATATCCGCTGATTGATCCGTAATCCGATTGCGCATATGCGGCAATGGACAAAAGGAAAAGCGCGGCAAGCGCCAGTAACGTCTTGGACGATCGAAACAGGCTCATAGACACCTCTCACTTGGAAGTTGAAAACAAAGCACTGTCAGCCGGTTGGCCGAGCATAAGACCCGATAGCAATCACTTACAACCCTGAGAGGAAAATGATAGATCGCCCCGTGGAGTGTGTCAATAGAAATCTCTCTTCGACCAGCCATTCCGAGCGACTCCAGCGGCGCAAGAACCAACCAACTTTGCCGCCGCCGCGTGCGTAAGTACCTGGACGTATCTCATTTCAAACGATTTCTCGGGCACGTCGTCCCCACCATCCCAAAATCTTCTCGGAACCGGTCAGCCGGAACGTCGGATCTTGCGAGAGCCGTGCTATACCGCCGGTCGTCAACATATTGTCATCATCGTATCGATGGTCTAACCGGTCCAACCTGCATTTGTGGCGCACGCACTCGCGCGTGCCGCGTCGGCACTCTTGCCGACGCCCGGTCTCCCGACAGACTGTCCGTCCCCACCAGGGTGTCGAGAAGAGTCTCGACACGCCACGCACGAGTGCATGCGCCACTTCCTCGGGCCCCGTGTGAGAAATGCGCGCTGATTCTCTCCCAAGGCGCCTTCAGACCGGCGGAAATGCCCCCTCAGCCAACACTTGGAGCTGACGCTTGGCTGGAAGGGCCCGGGTCGAGCCTGATGTGTGTGAAAGCCCCGCCTTCATCGCAGGCGAAGCGCATCGCAATTCGGCAAATGGAACCGGGGATTGCAGCGCGCGATCTCGCCCCTCGGGAAACTCACCGAGAACCCGCTCCAGGACGCCTTCTCATCGAAGGGATAATCGGTGCTCACGATCTGCGCCCCGCTCGCCATCGCCGCATCTCTCTGCCTGGTATCTCCACTGCGGGCCTCCACCGTGTCGGCATCCGTCCTGGTGCGAACCAAATATCCCTTCCGCACCAGGCTCGGAATCAGCGCCGGATCTTTCAGCGGGTCGTTGACTTCCACAAACGCCGCATCCGGCGAACCTGGCTCCGCATTGGTAAAAATCAGGCGCCCCTGCAACGACCGATGGCCCGCTAAATAGTCTGGGCCCGCTTTGCGCTGATCGAGCAGGAACACCACCTTGCCCCGGGCCGATTCAAGACTCGGCCACTCACCCGCCAGAACCGCTTCTTCGAGCGTCGCGTGCTTTCCGCGAACATCGTCGGGAACGATCATTCTGCCCGCGTCAAAAACGGAGCGAATATCTCTGTCGAGGGCATCGAAGACCCTTGGCGTAAACATCTCCGGTTCCACCTGAAAGTCCGGACGGCCCCACCCTTCCTTGGTTTCAATCAATACGAAGATTGGCAAGTGTCCCGGATGCGCTTTCGACCAACTCAAAATCACTGCGAGGCATGCGGTAAACGGCTGGCAGTTACTGCGATAGTCGATGTCCTGCTCGTGCATCACCTTGAATCCCGGCTTCTGAAACAGCCCTTCGGGATCGAATGGCGGATCCGCGGGTAACCCCATTTCGGAAACGAATTTGAGATTCGCCGGATGCGCGTAGCGGCCACCTTCCACGTCGGCGTAGATGTCGATCTCCACTTGCCGCACGCCGTTTGAAAGCTGCACATCGAGCGCTGGATGCCGGTAATCGAGCGCAGCGGCTGATTTCGGATCCATCTTCTGCAACCACGCCGTCTCGCTGGGTGCGAGGCCGGCGTGGTAGCTGTTATGACTGCCAATCACCTGAATCTGATTCAGGCGAACCTGCGCTTCGGACGCCGCGCAGAGAAGAACAAGAAACAGAAAGCGTGAAATTCGTGCGGCAAAACTCCATCGCGGGGTCGAAATGATCCTTACTGACATTGGCAAGTTGTTGATCCCACCTTCCGGTCTCCCCGCATTTTAAACCAAACCGCCGGCTCTTGATCCTCTGAAGCGTTGTTTTTTGGGAGTCGTCTCCGCCCGGCTCAGTCCTGCATTTTTCTGAAGGCGCCGGCGGGAGTCGAAGAGACGGCAGGCGACTTCGATGGCGTTGTGTTTCCGCCGGCGGTGTGCTTGAGTGATTAACATGAGACGCCGTAACTTTATTGGCAATCTGCTGGCGGCGGGGGCTTGCCGGGCATTTGCTCCGGGAGGTGCGCCGGCCGGTCAGGTTTCCGAATCGCTCGCGCCGGACGCCGCCGTGAAGCGAGTCCTAGTCATGTTCAAGTGCCACTTGGACGTGGGGTTCGTCGACACGCAAGCCAATGTTGTGCGGAAGTAGTTCGAACAGTATTTTCCGCTGGCCATGAAGACGGCGGCTGCGATCCGCCATGAGGGAGACGATCGTTATGTCTGGACTACCGGCTCCTGGCTGATATCCGAGTATCTCGAGAAGGCCGGCGGGCCGCAGCGGCGGGCAATGGAGGAGGCGATTGTATCCGGGGACATCGCGTGGCACGCAATCCCGTTCACCTGGCAGACGGAGCTTATGGACCCAGCCCTGATCGCCGGGGCCCTGGGTTTCTCGCGAACGCTGGACGGCCGGTTCCAGCGCACCACTACCGGCGCCAAAATGACGGACGTGCCCGGACACACGCGCGCCATCATCGGCCCGCTCGCCGAACACGGAGTGAAGTTGCTGGATATCGGCGTGAATTCAGCGAGTACCCCCGCGGACGTTCCGCCGGTCTTTCTGTGGAAGAATCCGGGCGGCAGCGGGCTGGTGGTGATGTATCATCCTCGCGATTACGGCGGGGTCGTCAAGGTTCCCGGATCGGACCTGGCGGTGGATGTGGAAGTCCGGGACGACAACAGCGGCCCTCATTCCATCGAGGAAATTCGCAGGATCTATTCCGGCCTGCGGGCGCGGTTTCCCAATGCGCGGGTGACCGCCTGCAATCTCACTGATATTGCCAACGCCGTCGAACCATACCGCGGGGAGTTGCCGGTGGTGACCCAGGAAATCGGCGATACCTGGATTTACGGCGTGTCCAGCGATCCGCTCAAGGTGGCGCGTTACCGGGAAATGGCGCGCCTTCGGGGAGAATGGATTGCGAACGGCAAGTTTCATGCGGGGGATGCGGGCGATCGCGCATTCCTGAGCAGTTTTCTTCTGGAAGTGGAGCACACCTGGGGCACCGATACCAAGACCTGGCTGGACTTCGACCACTACACGCCGCGAGATCTGGCGCGGATGCTGGATCAGCCTAAGTACAAAGTGGTGGTATCCAGTTGGGCCGAGAAGCGGCAGGATCTGCTGGATGCAATCGCCACGCTGCCGGCGCCGCTGCGCGCCGAGGCCACCGGGCGCATACGCGGACTCGATCCATCCGAACCTGGAACCGCCGGGTTGCGGCAGCATCGCGCCGCCGATCCGATCGAAACCAGGCATTTTGTGATCGCCCTCGATCCGCAAACGGGCGCGATCTGCCGGTTGCACGTCAAGAAGACCGGGAGCGATTGGGCATCCACACGCCAACCGCTCGCCTTGTTTTCCTACCAGACACTTTCGAAAAGCGATTACGACCGCTTCTTCGTGGAATATCTGAAGAGCAAGGCAGACTGGGCGCCGAAGGATTTCGGCAAACCCAATATCGAGCGTTTCGGCGCGCAGAGCCGCACCTGGCTGCCGGCGCTTGTGGAGTGCCGGCACTCGAGCGACGCGAGCGGCCACAGAATACTGGCGCGGCTAAAGATCGAGGATGCCGAAGGGGAGAAATCGGGCAGGACCGCATGGCCGGAGAAGATGTACCTGGAATTGCATCTGCCCGACGCCGAACCGGCGGTGGAGATCCGTTTCTCGTGGTTTGGAAAGACCGCCAACCGCATGCCGGAAGCGCTTTGGCTCAGCTTCCAACCGTTGGCCTCCGACACCCGCGGCTGGCTGCTGGACAAGGCGGGCAGTTCCATTTCCCCCTTCGATGTGGTAACGGGAGGCAACCGGGCGATGCACGCGGTTCTTGGCGGGCTCCGCTACCAGGGCCCCGAAGGCGCCCTGGGCATAGAGACGCTGGATGCGCCGGTAGTCGCTCTGGGCGAGAAGTTGCCGGTGTACTTTACAAGAGGCCAGCCCGATCTCGCGAAAGGCTTCCACTTCAGCCTCTTCAACAATGGCTGGGGGACCAATTATATTCAGTGGTTCGGCGAAGATATGCGATTCCGGTTTCGGATTGTAGGGTGAAACCTGGAGATCGTACGATATGCGGGGGAACGAGGAACGGTGCGGGATGTCCACCGGCCGCCGGTAACCGGCCGGCTGCTGGATGCGCCATTTACTTGAAGCGCACCCGTTTATTTTCAGAATTGCTCCGTCCAACTGCGTTAGGGCGGAATCCGGGCTGAAAGGGAGACCATGGAAATTACCAGACGAGATTTTGGAAAGATCGCGATGGCGTCTGCGCCACTTTGCAGGGCGTCTGCCGCGAAGAGGATCGATTCGAAGTTCGGAGGCGTTCAGATCGGCGCCATCACCTACAGCTTTAATCGAATCGCCAGCCCCGACCCCGAAGCCATCGTCAGGGCATATGTCGAGATCGGGCTGGGCGAGGCCGAGCTGATGTCGAACCATTGCGAAGCATTGGCGGGCGCCCCGGCAATGCCGGTGTTCGGCCGCGGCGGCCGTGCGCCGCTGGCGCCCGAGCAACAGGCCGAGAGGCAGACCGCGATGGACAAGGTCGCGCAATGGCGCGCCTCGGCGAATGCCCATACCTGGAAGGCCGTCGCCAACAAATTCAACCACGTCGGCGTCGACGTTGCCCTGCTCTGCTACAACATGCAGGACAGCATGAAAGACGAGGATATCGAGTACGGGTTCAGCATGGCCAAAGGTCTCGGCGTGAAGGCGATCACGACGAGCACGACCCTCACCATGGCGAAGCGCATCGCGCCGGTGGCGGACAAGCATAAACTGATGGTGGGGTACCACGGGCACGACGCCACCAACGACCCCAACCAGACGGCCACCCTGGAGAGCTACGCCACGCTGCTGGGGTACGGCAAATACAACGGCATCAACCTCGATATCGGCCACTTCACCGCAGCCGGGTACGACGCCGTAGCGTTCATCCAGCAGCACCACGATAAGATCACCAACCTGCACGTCAAGGATCGCAAGAAAAACCATGGCCCCAATGTGGCCGTCTGGGGCACGGGTGATACCCCCATAAGGGAGGTGTTGCAGCTACTTAAGAAGGAGAAATACGGCTTCCCGGCGAATCTGGAGCTGGAATATCCGATCCCGGCTGATTCGGACATTATTGCCGAGGCGAAGAAGTGCCTGGCTTATGTGAAGAGCTGTCTGGCGTAGTCCGCGGATTACGGATTCGAGGAGATTGCGATGGCGGTAACGAGGCGTTATTTCTTCTATGGCAGCCTGTTGGCCGGCGCTGTTCCGGCGATGGGATTCGGCAGTACGCCATCATTGAAGGCCGCGGGATACAAATCCCCCAACGAAAAGCTGAACTTCGGCGCGATCGGGTCCGGCGGCCAGGGTGCCCAGAATATATTGGCCGCTGCACCCACGGAAAACATCGTGGCGCTGTGCGATGTGGACGACCGGCGCGCCGCCAACAGCTTTACCCGCT
>Ga0181530_10002437_pt1 | contig 22022 bp, 15 predicted proteins | sample PEATcosm2014_Bin_42_FD_119769 | JGI IMG/M metagenome (GOLD analysis project Ga0181530, IMG submission 119769) | Peatland microbial communities from MTU Mesocosm Facility, Houghton, MI, USA - PEATcosm2014_Bin10_60_metaG | ecosystem: Environmental > Terrestrial > Soil > Wetlands > Peat | place... | reverse complement strand
GGCTGGCTAACGGCGCCGACGTGGGCTTGTTCATCGATGAACAGGCGGCCCTCAGTGAGCGCTTTGCGATCGATTTCCAGGAGATTGAGTTTCTTGACCTTGTCTTCGAGCACGCTCAATGCGGTTCCGGGAGCGAGGCACTCGGTTTCTTCCAGCAGCGCGCCCATCATGACGATGTTGGTTGCCTTGGTGGAACCGAGTTTGTCGGCCATCTCGGCTGCTGGAATCGCGATGACTTGAACGTCGGGCGCGCTAAAGCCGGCGGGAATGCTGGCACCGTTGTAAAAAATGGTGCCGCCGCTCGCGACTTCGTGGGCAAATTTGCGCAGCGAGAATTCGTTCATGGCGACGAGCACATCGGGATGGGAGACCAGAGGCGAACCGATCCGCTCTTTCGACAGGCAAACATGGCAATGCGCGCTGCCCGAACGCATCTCCGGCCCATAGGACGGCAACCAGCTTACTTCCAGGCCTTCGCGCATGCCCATTTCGACGAGCAGTTGGCCCAACAGCAGGACGCCTTGGCCTCCGAAGCCGGCGATTTTGATCCTCACGTCTTTGGCGCGATGGGTGTGTTTCGGCTTGACAGCATCGCTCGCTCCCGCTTTCGCAACCAGACCGAGCACGTCGGCGACGGGGCGTTGCGGCGGCTCGTTGGCTACGGGCATTTCCGGACGGCGGTCGCGGAAAACATTCAGGGGGAAAGCCGGCACCATCTTTTCCAGGACCCAGCGGCGCGCTTCCACAGGGTCTTTGCCCCAGATGGTCGGACAGGGCGACAGGACTTCGATAAAGGTGAAGCCCGCGCCGTCGCGCTGGATCTCGAGGGCTTTGCGGATCGCGCGCCGGGCTTTCATGATGTTCTTGCTGTCGGAAAGGGCGACGCGTTCGACGTAGGTGGTCGCTTCGAGGGTGGCGATGAGTTCCGCCATGTGGAGGGGAAAGCCTTCGTTCGACGGGCGCCGGCCCCACGGGGAAGTTGTGCTCTTCTGGCCGACCAGGGTGGTGGGCGCCATCTGGCCGCCGGTCATGCCGTAGATTCCGTTGTTCACGAAAAAGACGGCAATCTTCTCGCCGCGATTGGCGGCGTGGACGATCTCGGCGGTGCCGATGGCCGCCAAGTCGCCGTCTCCCTGGTAGGAGATAACGATCTTGCCGGGGCAGGAGCGTTTGATGCCGGTGGCTACGGCGGGCGCGCGGCCGTGCGCCACCTGCACATGGCCCACGTCAAAATAATAGTAGGCGAATACGGAGCAGCCCACCGGACTCACGAAGACCGTCTTGTCCTGCAGCCCCAGCTCCTCCAACGCTTCGGCGATCAGCTTGTGGACCACGCCGTGGCCGCAGCCGGGGCAGTAGTGGGTCTGGTGCTTCAGTTCCGACTTGCGCTCGTACAGGTCGTAGAACAGGGGCGACCTGGAGTGGACCGGTTCGTAGCCGTTGGGACTGGGGTTGGGAGCGATATCGGGCTTAGCCTCGGATTTAAGTTCTGGATCCACTACGCCGGTTACGTTTTCGTTTGCCATGGTCGTTTTCCTTTTCGAACCCTATCGTCGCCGGACCTGTCGTTAGACGGCCATCTCCATGAGTGAGAATACTTGTTGCTTGAGTTCCTGGACCGAGGGGCCGTTGCCTCCGACCCTTCCGTAGAAATCCACCGGCACTTTGCCATTCAGCGACAGGCGGACATCTTCAACCATCTGCCCATTGCTCAATTCGACGACCAGCACTTTTTCCACCCTGGAAGCCGCTTCCACCAAGGCTTTTGCAGGGAAGGGCCACAACGTGATGGGACGGAAGAGCCCGGCCTTCACGCCGTCCTTGCGCAGCGCTTCGACGGTGGAAAGAAGCACACGGGAAATAATGCCGTATCCGACGAGCAGCACCTCGGCGTCATCGGTGTGGCAGAGTTCGTATCGCTGCTCAACTTCTTTGGCGCGGATGTACTTGGCTTCCATCTGGCGCTGGTGCTCTTCCAATTCATCGGTTTCGAGATAGATGGAGGTGACCAGGTTGGCACGCGTCTCGGGAGTTCCCTTGACCGCCCAGGGTTTTTCGGGAAGCTGCGCCTCGATATCTTCGAGTTCGAGCGGCTCCATCATCTGCCCGACGAAGCCATCGGCCAGGATCACAACCGGGTTGCGATACTTGTCTGCCAGTTCGAAGGCCAGCATGGTGAGATCGGCCATCTCCTGCACCGAGGCGGGGGCGAGGACGAGATTGCGGTAGTTGCCATGGCCGCCGCCTTTCACCATGGCGAAGTAGTCGCTTTGTTCGGGGGCGATGTTGCCGAGGCCGGGTCCGCCGCGCATGATATCTACGATCACGCAGGGCAGTTCGGCGCCGGCCAGATACGACATGCCTTCCTGCATCAGGCTGAGCCCGGGGCCCGAAGATGCGCTCATGACGCGGAGGCCAGCCGCCGCCGCTCCGTACACCATGTTGATGGCGGCGACTTCACTTTCGGCCTGCAGAAAAGTTCCGCCCACCTGGGGGAAGTAGAGGGCGGCCGCCTCGGCGATTTCGCTGGCGGGAGTAATGGGATATCCGTAGTAGGCGCGGCATCCGGCGAGGATCGCGCCCTTGACCACGGCCACGTTGCCTTTACAGAGCTGCCGCATGTTCGCCTCCGGGCGTTGCCGCCGCAACAACTGTTGGTTTCGCTTTCGCCTTGACGCGGTACACCGTAATCGCGCCCGGTTCGGGGCAGCAATAAAAACAGATGCCGCACCCGGTGCAGTCGCGCCCGGTATAGCGCGCCGGATGGACTCCATAAGCGTTCAACTCCGGCGTCAGTTCCAGGCACTTGGGCGGGCAGCAATCAATGCACAGCCCGCATCCCTTGCACTCTTCAACATCGACCGCGACGTTACCGCGTGGTTCGCCTGCCATGTTTCACCTCGTTGCCGCCGCCGTCTCCGTAACCAGAGGACGCTGCAGCCACTTCGTTTTTTCGCAGTATTCGTAAAGTTCTTCCCGGAATTTGGGGTGGGCAATTTCAATCAGCGCCTGCGCCCGTTGCCGGATGGTCTTGCCGTGAAGATACGCGGTCCCGTATTCGGTGGTCACGTAACGGACCAGCCCGCGTGAAGTGACCACTCCGGCGCCGGGGCTGAGCGTGGGGACAATGCGTGAGATGGCGCCATCTTTCGCTGTGGACGAAATGGCGATGATGGGCTTGCCGCCCTTGGAGCGCGAGGCTCCGCGAATGAAATCCACCTGCCCGCCAATGCCGCTGTAGAAGCGGGTGCCAATCGAGTCGGAGCAGACCTGGCCGGTGAGGTCCACCTGCAACGCGGAGTTGATGGCCACCATGTTGTCGTTGCGCGCGATGAGCGCGGGATCGTTCGAGTAAGCCGTGGGGTGAAACTCGAAGACCGGATTGTTGTCGAGGAAGTCGAACAATTTTTTCGTACCTATGGCGAATCCCAGGATGATTTTACGCGGCTTGAAGTTTTTGCGCGCGCCGGTGATGACGCCGGCTTCGATCAAAGGGACCACGCTGTCGGAAACCAGTTCGCTGTGAACGGCCAGGTCCTTGCGGTCCATGAGGCAGGGAAGTACGGCATCGGGAATTCCGCCGATGCCGGTTTGCAGCACGGCCCCGTCGTCAATCAAATCGGCGACGTTTTTTGCGATGGCCTGGTTCATGGCGGTGGGCGGGTCAACCTCCATGATGCAGAGCGGGCGGGAAGATTCGACCACCGCGTCCAGTTCCGTCACATGGATAAAACAGTCGCCGAAGGTGCGCGGCATCTGATCGTTGATCTGGGCGACCACGGTGCGCGCGTATTTGGCCGCGGTCAGCGACGTGTCGACGCCCACGCCAAAGCTGCAAAAACCGTGCTGGTCGGGAGGAGAAAGCTGGAGCAGGGCCACATCGATGGGCATGGCTCCGCTTTCAAAAAGCTCTTCGATTTCACTTAGATTGATGGGCGTGTAGTCGGCGCGGCCGTCGTTGATGGCATCGCGCACATTGGGGCCGATGAACATTGCATTGTGGCGGAAGTGCGCGGCCATTTCCGGGGCCACGTACGGGGCCACACCCATGGTCCGCATGTGGATCACTTCCACATCGCGCACGAAGGGAGCGCGGCGCATCAAGGCTTCAACGAGGGTTTCCGGTTCGGCGCAACCGGGCTGGATGTAGACGCGCATTCCCGACTGCACACAATCGAGAGCCTCGTCCGGCGTGCGCAACTTCTGCCTGTAGTCGAGCTCCCAGGACATTCATCTTCCCCTGGCCCGCGCCATCGGACCTGACTTCCGGGACGAAATCCCGGTCACCGCGGAGGACTCGCGTCCTCTTATGGCTCCATTAGAAGCCCTTATCCCCACACTGGCTGTGACCTCGGGCACCAGCCAGAGTGAGGCGCGTCACATCGAGATCTTTTTCGCTAAGCTCTTGTCGCTGAATCTCTTACCACTCGCCCGAGCCGGTCAAATACTCGTGGATCGACTTGGCGGCGCGGCGTCCTGCGCCCATGGCCAAGATCACCGTTGCGCTTCCCGTGACGATGTCGCCGCCGGCGAAGACGCCTTTTCGCGATGTGCGCTGGGTGGTCGCGTCGGCTTCGATGTAATTGCGCTTGTTCGTGTTCAGGCCGGGCGTGGTGCTTTGGACAATCGGGTTGGCGCTCGTCCCGATGGCGATGACGGCCACAGCCAGAGGGATTTCGTATTCTGAGCCTTCGATCGGGACTGGACGGCGGCGTCCGGAAGCATCTGGTTCGCCGAGGGCCATCTTTTGGCAACGGGCGCCGGCCAACCATCCCTTGCCGTCGTCGAGGAACTCGATGGGGGCGGCGAGCACCTGGAATTCGATGCCTTCCTGTTGCGCGTGTTTCACTTCTTCCTTGCGCGCGGGCATCTCGGCCTCGCTGCGGCGATAGAGAATGAAGGCCTTGCCAGCGCCCAGGCGCAATGCCGAGCGGATGGCATCGAGCGCAGTGTTCCCGCCGCCGATCACGGCCACATTCTTGCCGCGGAAATCCAGCATCGGCTCGTCGTACTTGGGGAACTCGTAGGCGTGCATCAGGTTGATGCGGGTGAGAAATTCGTTGGCCGAATAGACGCCATTGAGATGTTCTCCGGGAATGCCCATGAACTGCGGGAGACCCGCGCCGGTGCCGATAAACACCGCGTCGTAGCCTTCTTCGTGCATCAAATCGTCGATGGTGACGGTACGTCCCACGACGACGTCCGTCTCAAACTCGACGCCCATGGCGCGCATGTATTCGACTTGTTGACGGATGATCGCTTTGGGCAGGCGGAACTCGGGGATGCCATAGACGAGCACGCCGCCGATTTCGTGCAGCGCCTCGAAGACGTGGACCTGATGTCCCTTTTGGACGAGGTCGCCCGCCGCAGTCAGGCCGGAGGGGCCGCTGCCTACGATGGCAACTTTCTTTCCCGTGGGCGGCGCCTTGGCCACGTTGCGGATATCGAGATGGCGCTGCTCATAGTCGGCGACGAAACGCTCGAGATATCCAATGCCTAGCGGCTCGACTTTTTTGCCCATCAGGCATCCGCCTTCGCAGTGGTCTTCCTGTGGACAGACACGACCGGTGATGGCGGGGAGCACGTTGTCTTCGCGGATCTTGGCGGCCGCGCCCAGGTAGTCGCCAGCGACAATCAACTGCACGAACGCTTTCACCTTGACGCCTACGGGACAATCATTCACGCATACAGGCTTGGCGCATTCCAGGCAACGCTGCGCTTCGCGGCGCGCCAGTTCCTCGGAGTAGCCGAGGTTGACTTCGGTGAAATTCTTGGCGCGTGCGAGCGGAGGCTGCTCCAGCATGTGCTGGCGGGGCAGCTTCATGCGATCTTTTATGGGAACGGGATTCGCCGATGGTTTCGGGGGCTGCTTGGTTGGTTGCGTCACCGGTCGCCTCCTTGTTCTTGGGTTGCGCATGCGCCGGTTTGTCCGGCACGAACAGTGGCGACTTGCGACTCGGGTGCGCGCTGAAATTCTTCCATGGATTTCTGTTCCGCCGTACGGTACATCGAATTGCGCTGCACGAGTACGGCGAAATCCACGCGGTGCGCGTCGAACTCGGGGCCGTCGACGCAGGCAAACTCGCTTTTTCCATTCACCAGCACGCGGCAGCCGCCGCACATGCCGGTGCCGTCGATCATGATGGGGTTGAGGCTGACGATGGTGCGAATGTTTTCTTTGCGCGTCATCTCGGCCACCGCCCGCATCATCGGAATGGGGCCGATGGCCAGCACCAGGTCGATGCGCGTGCCGTTTTCGATCAACTGGCGCAGCTTGTCGGTGACGAATCCCTTGTCGGCATAACTACCGTCGTCGGTCGTAATCATCAGTGCGTCGCTGGTCTCGCGCAGTTCGCGCTCCAGAATGACGAGTTCTTTATTGCGCGCGCCGACGATGGAGATGACGCGATTGCCCGCGCGCTTCAGCGCCGCCGCCGTGGGATAGGCCATCGCCGTGCCTACACCTCCGCCCATCACGACAACGGTGCCGAACTTCTCGATGTGCGAGGGCTTGCCCAAGGGGCCGACCACATCCAGGATGTTGTCGCCCGCATTCAGCGAATTGAGCAGGTTGGTGGTTTTGCCGATCGACTGCACCACGATGCGGATGGTGCCGCGCTCCGGATCGGAGTGTTCGATGGTGATGGGAATCCGCTCGCCCTGCTCGTAGAGCCGCAGGATTACGAATTGCCCCGGTTTTTGTTTGTGCGCAATGCGCGGCGCCTCGATCTCAAACCGCTTGATGCCGGGGGCCAGGAATTCAGCGTGCAGAATTTTGAACATGGATTGGGGTGGCTTGCCTTCTTAGCTGTCAGCTATCAGCCGTCAGCTGTCAGTGGTTGGCTTTTAGCCTTTGGCTATTGGCCGATACTTCTTCTCATGAATTGTCGTCCGAAGCGAAGCAACGGATCTCTACAATATGAGGTCGCAGCAAACGTAGGGATCCTTCGCTTCGCTCAGGATGACAAAATCTAAAAAGTTCAAATAATAAAAAACTGACAACTGATAACTGACAACTGATAACTGGCAACTCTCACGCCTGCAACACATGCTGCAGCCCTTTGACGGCGCGCATGTATTGGGCGCGCTCGAAGGCACCGGGATCGGGGCAGCGGAGCTGGCTCATGCTGCCTTGCATCTGCTTGACCGACTCATATTCGCGATCTTCCATCCATTGCCGGACGCCTTTTTCGACAACCGCAAGATGGCCGACTCCGTGGTGCAGGAGCGCCGAGCACAGCATGGTTACATCGGCGCCGACCATCAGCAGCTTGATTACGTCTTCGGCGTCATGCACCCCGCTCGTCGCCGCCAGGCTGGCCTTGACGTGGCCATAGAGAATGCCAACCCAGGTTAGGGGAAGGCGCAAGGCCTGCGGGGTGCTGAGCAGCACTTTGGGGACGATTTCCAATTCTTCCAGGTCGATATCGGGCTGGTAAAAGCGGTTGAAGAGGACGAGTCCGTCCGCGCCAGTCTCGTCAAACTGCTTGGCCATGTTGGGCAGATTGCTGAAAAATGGGCTGAGCTTGACGGCCACTGGGATGTGGACCGCGGACTTTACTTCGAGGACGATATCAAGGTAGGCCTTCTCGACGCCGGCGCCGGAGATCTCGGTGTTAGTCGGAATCCGGTAGAGATTGCACTCGATGGCGTCGGCCCCGGCTTGCTCGATCTGCCTGGCAAACTTGGCCCAGCCTCCGAGGGTCGCGCCGTTGAGGCTGGCGATGATGGGAATATCGACAGCGTCTTTGGCTTTGCGAATGTGATCGAGATAGCCTTCGGGGCCGGTGTGAAATTCGCTGGACTGGGGAAAGTAAGTCAGCGACTCGGCGAAGCTCTCGGTGCCGGCGTTGAGATGGAGTTCAAGATCGAGGGCTTCCTGATGCAGTTGCTCCTCGAACAGGGAATAGAGCACGACGGCCGAGGCGCCGGCGTCTTCGAGGCCGCGAATCCCGGCAATTTCCTGGGAGAGCGGAGATGCAGAGGCGACCAGCGGCGTGCGCAACTGCATGCCGAGATACTTTGTGGTTAGATCCATAATGTTTCCCCTTTATAATTTGATCCGCTGTAACGTATCCGCTACTTCACTGGTTCTGCCGGCGGCACTGGAGCCGTCGCCGGAGCTGCTTTGCGCTGTGCCAGATATTCGTAGAAGCGATAGCGCGAATCGGCATCCTGCTGCGCTTCTTGCCAGAGCAGCTTGGCGTGTTCCGGGTTGCTCTTCTGGAGCATCTTGAAGCGCGTCTGCTGCAGCAGCCAGTCTTTGACCTTGCGCGTGGGCGTGCGGGAATCGAGCGTCAAAGGATTCTCGCCGGCGGCGGTACGCTCGGGATTGTAGCGATAGAGCAGCCACTGTCCCGAATCGACCGCGACTTTCTGGTCCGACATGGCCGTGGTCATGTCGATGCCGTGCGCGATGCAGTGCGAATAGGCGATGATGATGCTGGGGCCGTCGTAGGCTTCGGCTTCCAGGAACGCCTTCAGCGTGTGTTCGTCCTTTGCGCCCATGGCTACGCTGGCCACATAGACGTTGCCGTAACTCATGGCCATCATGCCGAGGTCTTTCTTGGGCCCGGGCTTGCCTCCCGCGGCGAATTTGGCGACTGCGCCGCGCGGCGTGGATTTCGAGGCCTGGCCTCCGGTGTTGGAATAGACTTCGGTATCGAGCACCAGTATGTTGACGTTGCGTCCGCTGGCTATGACATGATCGAGGCCGCCGTAGCCAATGTCATAAGCCCAGCCGTCGCCGCCGATGATCCAAACGCATTTCTTCACCAGCATGTCGGCGACTGCAAGTAATTGCTTGGCATCGGAGGAGTTCACGCCCTTCAGCTTTTCTTTCAGCAACGCGACGCGCTGACGCTGTTCGAAAATGTCCGCTTCGTCTCTTTGCGGATGAGTGAGAAGCGCAGTGGCCAACTCGTCGCCGATTGAACCGGAGAGCCGGCGCACCAGTTCTTGCGCGAATTCTGTTTGCTTGTCGATCGAAAGCCTGTATCCCAGGCCGAACTCGGCGTTGTCTTCAAACAGGGAATTCGACCAGGCCGGGCCGCGGCCGTCGAGGTTCTTGGACCAGGGCGTGGTCGGCAGGTTGCCGCCGTAGATGGAAGAGCAACCGGTGGCGTTGGCGGCCACGGTGCGGTCGCCAAAGAGTTGGGAAAGCAGCTTGAGATAGGGAGTCTCGCCGCATCCGGAACAGGCCCCGGAGAATTCAAAGAGCGGCTCCTGCACCTGTTGTTGGCGGATGGTCCCGACTTTGATCTTGCGGCGGTCCATCTCTGGAATCTTGAGGAAGAAATCCCAGTTCTCGCCCTCGGATTCGCGGAGCGGCGGTTGGGCCACCATGTTGATGGCTTTCAGGCGGGTTTCGCTCTTGTTCTTCACCGGACAGATGTCAACGCAGATACCGCATCCGGTGCAGTCTTCGGGGGCAACCTGGATGCTGTATTTCTGGCCCATCCACTCCTTGTCGCGCACCTCGGTGGACTTGAAAGTTTTGGGCGCGCCTTCCAGTTGCTTCGAGTCATACACCTTGATGCGGAGCACGGCGTGGGGGCAGACCATGGCGCACTTGCCGCACTGGATGCAGATTTTCGTGTCCCACTCGGGAATCTCGAGCGCGATGTTGCGCTTCTCCCATTTTGCGGTGCCGGTGGGGAAGGTTCCATCGACTGGGAAAGCGCTCACGGGAATGTCATCGCCGTGGCCAGCGTAGATTACGCTGAGCACATCGCGCTCGAACTTGGGCGCCCCTTTCGCGAAAGCGGGCGGCATTTCGATGGTGCTCGTGACTTTCGCGGGCACAGGGACTTCGAACATGTGGGCCAGGGTTTCATCCACGGCGTTCAGGTTTTGCTGGACGACTTCTTCGCCCTTGCGTCCGTAGGTGTAGCGGATGGACTCGCGAATGGCTTCGATGGCCTCGTCGCGGGGCAGGACTTTGGAGATGGCGAAGAAGCAGGTTTGGAGAATGGTGTTCATGCGCGATCCCATGCCGGTATCGCGCGCCACCTGATAGGCGTCGATGATGAAGAAACGGGCCTTCCTCGCGATCAGTTGGGTCTGGACTTCGCGGGGCAGATGGTCCCAGACTTCATCCTTATTAAAAGGACTATTAAGAAGGAATACGCCGCCCGGAACCAGCGCGCTGAGCATGTCGTAGCGCTCGAGGAAAATCCATTGATGGCAGGCCACGAAGTTGGCCTTCGAAACCAGGTAGATGGAGTGGATGGGCTGGGGCCCGAAACGCAGGTGGGAAACGGTCATCGCGCCGGATTTCTTCGAGTCGTAAACGAAGTAGCCCTGGGCGTAGTTATCGGTGTTTTCGCCGATGATTTTGATCGAATTCTTGTTGGCGCCAACGGTGCCATCCGCACCCAGTCCATAGAACATGGCGCGCACTACGCTTTCGGGCTCGATGGAAAACTCGGAATCGTAATCGAGACTAGTGTGGCCCACGTCGTCATGAATGCCGACGGTGAAATGGTCTTTCGGCAACGGCGCGGCGAGGTTTTCGTAAACGGCCTTGACCATGGCGGGCGTGAATTCTTTCGAAGAGAGCCCGTAGCGTCCGCCGACTGTATCGGGCACGGTCTTGAGCGTTCCATGACGCATCCTGATGCCTTCTTGCAGCGCGCTAACCACATCAAGACAGAGCGGCTCTCTTCCGGCGCCGGCTTCCTTGGTGCGATCGAGCACGGCAATCTTGCGCACGGTTGGGGGAAGCGCCTTGAGGAAGTGCTTGACGGAGAATGGGCGATAGAGCCGCACTTTCAGCAAGCCAACTTTTTCGCCTTTCTTCGTGAGATAGTCCACCGTCTCGTGCGCGGTCTCGGCGCCGGAGCCCATCATGACAATCACGCGCTCGGCATCGGGCGCGCCCACGTAGTCGAACAGGTGATAGGAACGCCCGACGACCTGGGCAAATTTATCCATCACGGCCTGGACTTTTTCCGGCGCGGCTTCGTAATAAGGATTGCCGGCTTCGCGCGCCTGAAAGAAAACGTCGGGATTTTGCGCGGTGCCGCGCAACACGGGATGGTCGGGAGAAAGCGCGCGCTGGCGGTGCTCGACGACGCGGTCCATGTTGATGAGGGCGCGCATATCGTCTTCGGTGAGCAGTTCGATCTTGTTGACCTCATGCGAAGTGCGGAAGCCGTCGAAGAAATGCAGGAAGGGGATGCGAGTTTCAAGCGTGGCCGAATGAGCGATGAGCGCCATGTCCATCGCCTCTTGCACGGAGTTCGATGAAAGCATGGCGAATCCCGTGGTGCGGCAGAACATCACATCGGAGTGGTCGCCGAAAATCGAGAGGGCGTGGGTGGCGACGGTGCGCGCACTGACGTGAAACGCCGTAGCCGTGAGTTCGCCCGCGATCTTGTTCATGTTGGGGATCATGAGCAACAGACCTTGCGAAGCGGTGAAGGTGGTGGACAGGGCCCCGGTTTGAAGCGCGCCGTGGACGGCTCCGGACGCTCCGCCTTCGCTCTGCATTTCAATCACGTGTGGCACGGTGCCCCAGATGTTAGGCACGGCTTCCGAGGCCCACTGGTCCGCCCACTCGCCCATGTTCGACGACGGCGTGATGGGATAAATGGCGATGACCTCGTTGAGGCGGTAGGCGACATAGGCAACGGCCTCGTTGCCGTCCATGGTCTTGAACTTTCGCTTCATGATTCCCCTTCTGAATTCTTCGGTGGTTCCGGCGGACTGTACTTCCGGCGACAAACGATCTTATACAGAATGCCGGAAGGGAGCGATCTTGTCGGGTACACAGCTCACAGAGAAGCGTGACCGGGATCACAATTGGAAAAAAGGGGAAACGCAGACCTCAATTCGCGGGAGGCTGCGGTTTTTTGTTTTTCGCCGCTGGAAACGGGCCAACTAAGAGCGAATCGCTCACGGTTTCGTTTTCAGAGCGACCTGGCGTTCGGACGGCGTCATCTGGATCCAGACCTGGTTCAAGTCTTTTTCCAGCACCTGATTGGTTGGGTCGGCGTGCAGGGCCAGGGCAAACCATGAATAGGATGTGGGCAGATCGCGTGGGACGCAGTGTCCGGTGGCATACATGGTTCCAAACGCGCTTCGGGCCTTGGCGCTGGATTTGGCGGAAGCGGCCTTCAGATATTTCATGGCCTCGTCGCAGTTTTCCTTGACGCCTCGCCCGTAGAGATACGCCTCGCCTTTGCGGAAGGCGGCGTCGCCAAGGTCGGTCGCGGCTGGCGTGGCGGGGGCGGGCAAAATCGAGGCCTTGGGCGAAGTCACTTTGTGGTCGTGCTGCTCGGCACTCTTATCGCCGAGCGCGATCCTCGGAATCTTTTGATTCGAACGAGCGGGTTTTGCCGGAGCTGGTTTCGCCGGACTCGAAGATTGCGCGGTGGGCTTTGCGGCTGTGTCCAAAGTTCCTGACGCAGAGCCGGGACTGGCGTTGGCCTGATCGGACTGGTTCTCCGAAACTGGCGCTGGTGGAACTGCCGGCTGCAACGAGCCCGCATCGAGCGGCGGAACTGCATCGCTGGCCGCTGGCTTCGCCGTTGTTTCCTGAGAGGGAGAGGCAGTCGCGCTCGAAGCGGCGGACCCGGGCTTTTGGCCTCCTGAAGCTCCGAAGTAGTTGGTGTAGGTCCACCAGCCTGCTGTGCCCAAGCCTGCGACCAGCGCGAGGAGCAGCAGGACTCGCCATGCGCCGGACTTCGTCTGAAGCCGCTCGGGCTCAAAAAAAGAATCCAAGCCGGAAAAAGAATCTTCGCGCAGCGGGTCCGGGTTGGGCAACTTCTGGTCCGGCAAATTCGGGCTGGGCGCATTCGGTCTCGGCGGATTGATGGTGGGCAGATTCGGACGCGGCGGATTCGGACTAGGAAGATTTGTGCTCGGGCGATTCAATCCCGCCGTGGTCGGGGCCTCCGGCCGGGATGTCGGGCGAGTTTCGAGCAAAGTGCCGCACATTCCGCAAAAACGAAAATTATAAGAATTGTTCTCACCGCACTTCGGGCAGATCACGAATGGCTCTCCGGATATATTCTTCTACAGTTTAACCCGCGTCGGCCGTGTCAACGCTGGTTCATATTAGAATGCGAGAGCGCGGTTTACGCCCATGACGAAAGCCTCCAAGACCAAACCCACACCGGCTGCGCAGAGTTTCGAGGCCAGGCTCGAACGCTTGCGGTCCCGGCTCCCGTGGATCGTGATCCGCGTGCCGTTCGATGCAGCGGCAGTCTGGGGGATGCGCGGGCAGATCAAAGTACAAGGCGACGTCAATGGATTTCGGTTCCGCAGTTCGCTGTTTCCCACCCGCGAGGGCTGGCACTTTCTGGTGATCAACAAGAGAATGCAAACGGGAGCGCGGGCTTTCGAAGGCAGCGTCGCCCGTTTTCAGATTGAGGTTGACCGTGAGGAACGGACCGTGGCCATTCCCGGCGAGCTTACGCGCGTTCTGAGTGAAGCTCGCTCGCTGCGTCGCTGGTATGACAAGCTGAATTACTCCACGCGCAACGAAATTGCCAGGTGGGTCACCGAACCCAAAAGCGGCGAAGCCCGCGTGCGCCGCGCGGAACAAATTGCGGAACGGCTGCTTAACGTGATGGAGGCGGAACGGGAACTGCCTCCCATTCTTCAGGTGGCTTTCGCGCGCCATCCCCGTGCCCGCGCGGGCTGGGATGCGATGTCGGCTTCTTGCCGACGCGCGCATTTGTTTGGCATCTTCTATTACAGAACTCCCGATGGCCAAGCCCGCCGCATCGACAAAATGCTCGAGGACGCCGACGCGCTGGCCGAGAAAATAAGCTCCAGGAAAAATGCGAGCGATGCTCGGAGCACCCGTTGAGTGCCCCAATTTGAGAATTTGTCTGGCCGCGATTTTCCGGGCGCCGGGAACGACTTGTCAGCGGGCCGGATCGTCCTTATAATTCAATCGTTTTAATACCGGACTCTTGCCAGACTTTGTTTGACATTCGGAGGCATTCGCGTGAAAATCCCTGCCACTGTTCTTGCCCTCGTCACAGTCCTCACTATTTTTGCCGCCGCCCAGACCATCACGGTTGATGTTTCGCGCTCCTCCAACCACTTCATTCCCAGTGAAGCTCTGGGCGCCGGCGTCGACCGCATTCTCGTCGAGGCCATCGATAAGGACTTGCTTCCGGACTCGCTTGCGGTGACCCAGACTTCGGGCTGGCAACCGGTATCTTTCCGCCAGAATACCGATTTAACCATCGACGCCTGGCACTGGAATCCCAAGGGAACATGGAGCGTCGGGAGCGGCTCTGCCGGCAAGGGCTATTTCACGGGCTCTGCCGTTCCCACCGAAAGCCTGCGCTACTCCTTCTCATATCCGCTGCCCCGCCGCGGTTTCACCCGCAACGACGGCACGGAAACCGGCTTTTCGCGCCTGACCGACGGCGACCTCGACAGTTTCTGGAAGAGCAATCCCTATCTCACCCAACATTTCACCGGCGAAAGCGACAGCCTGCATCCGCAGTGGGTCATCCTCGATCTGACCCAGACCCAGCCGTTGAACGCTATTCGCATCGCGTGGGGAGATCCCTACGCGACTCACTATGTCATCCAGTATTGGACCGGCGAGGATGCCATACGGGCGCCTACGCGCGGCGTCTGGCAAAGCTTCCCCCAGGGAACGGTCACGGCCGGCAAGGGTGGCACCGAAACCATTCGCTTCGCGACGGCCCCGGTGGCCGCGCGTTTCGTGCGCATCTGGATGACCGAGTCTTCGAACACCTGCGACGCCGACGGCCCCGGCGACATACGCAACTGCGTCGGCTATTCCATCCGCGAACTCTACCTTGGAACGATTACAGGAACTATGACCGACGACGGCGCGTTCCACGACTCGCTGCGGCACACGCCCGATCAGGAGCAGACCACCACCTACTGCTCCTCCATCGATCCCTGGCATACCGCATCCGACCTCGGGTCCACGCGCTCGGCCCAGGTGGGCTTCGACCTTTTCTTTACCAGCGGAGTGACGCGCGGGCTGCCGGCCATGATTCCGGTTGCGCTGCTTTACGAAACTCCCGAGAACGCCGTGGCCGAGATCGCCTACATCGAAAATCGCCACTATCCGATTTCTTATGTCGAGATGGGCGAGGAAGCCGACGGCCAGTTCATGCTCCCGGAGGATTACGCCGCGCTCTATGTGCAGTGGGCCACCGCGCTGCATCGCCTCGATCCGGCGCTCAAACTGGGCGGACCTTCTTTTACAGGGGAAAACAGGGACATCGAAGTCTGGCCCGACGCGAGCGGCCGGGTTTCCTGGACCGGGCGCTTCATCGATTATCTGAAGCAACACGGCCGCATCAAGGACCTCTCGTTTTTCTCGTTCGAGCACTATCCCTACGACGCCTGCAAAACGCCGTGGAGCGTTCTTTATGACGAGCCCGAACTGATCCGCCACATCATTCAGGTGTGGCATGAAGATGGGGTGCCGGCCGACGTGCCGCTGTTCGTCACCGAGGGAAATCTGTCTCCCGGATCGAGCGAAACTTACGAGGACATTTTCGCCGGCATCTGGCTGGCCGATTACATCGGATCGTTGTTCGACGCGGGCGGCAAGGCCGTTTATTTCTTCCACTATTTGCCCTTGCAGATGGAGCCGGGCTGCAACCATTCTCCCGGGACGTACGGCATGTTCGCGATTGACTCGTCCTACAAGATTCAGCAGCCGCTGGCGCAATTTTTTGTCGCGCAACTGATCAACCTGGAGTGGGCGCAACCGGGCGGCGGAGAGCATCAGGTATATTCGGCCAAATCCGATATTGGAGATGGCGCTGGCCGCCAACTGGTAACTGCATACGCCCTGAAACGTCCCGATGGCGAATGGTCGGTGATGGCGGTCAATCGCGATCAGGAGAACGCTCACCGGGTGCGCATCGCATTTCGCGGGGCATCTGCTGAAAAGCCGGATTCTGGCGGAAGTTTTGCGGGCCCGGTCGAGATCGCAACCTTCGGCAGCATGCAGTACAAGTGGAACCCGCCGACGGCCCAGTTTGGGGCGCATGAGGAAACGGCGGGTGGTCCCGCGGCCGCCGTCTACGCGGGCGGCAAGGCCGATCCCGACGGCCCGATTGCACACTCCAAACAGAACGCCACGAAGGACACGGTTTACGATTTGCCGGCGGCATCGGTGGTGGTGATCCGCGGAAAGGTCGCGGTGCCCTGAGGCGCGGCGACGCCCGTCGCTCCGCAATCAGCGTTCGGCGGGGAAGGGGCACAGGCGGATGGTCTCGGCTGTACCCCTGTTCCCGGTTAGCAGCTGATCATTTCTGTTTCGGTTTGGCGGATTTCGCCGCGGTTTTCTTCACCGCGGATATTCCAGGTACCCCGGCTAGCGACCCCTGCTGCTCGATGGGTCCAAGGAATAGATAACTGGAATCCTCGTCCAGCCAGAACAAGTAGTTGCCACTGGCCTGATAGACGACTGTGTCGAAGGTTGACCAGGTGGCACCTACAGTGATTTTAAGCGGACTGCTTGGCGGCGTGTTGTACTGAGACATGGTAGAGCGGCCAGTAGTGCTCTCGTTTGCGTCAGGGACCAGAGTTCCCGCGAATGTCACCCCGAGATTTTCCGCGTTGGCGTCCCAGAAGAACCCCGGATCAGTGAGCATGCCTGTTCCAGTCAAAGCACCGTTCGAAGCCGCAGCGTTTCCGACGAAGTCGAATTCCCAGAAATCGTTGCCGGGGATGTCGTAGGAAGTCTGGCCTCCAAAGTCATACGTGTTTGCATTGCCGAAAGAGTTGCCAAATGTGGTGTCCGTTTGCGGAATCACGACGCCTGTGCCGAGGAGGGTGGCGTAGGAGGTGGCGGGATAGGAATCCAGATCGGCAATCAGAGCGCCCGCGAATCCGCTGCTTGTGTTATTCGGATCCAGCAGATTGAGATTTGGGTCGGTCATGTATATCCCGAGGGTCGTGATGTATCCCAGTTGATAGACGCCAGCCGCAGGCGGCATCAGCAAGCTGCCGTATCCATTGCTGGCAATGGAATAGGTGCCTGAGATTGCGGAGTCGGGGGCGAGACCATACGAGTAAATTTCATCGTCATCGGCGATACCCGAGAATGTGCCGCTGCCCGGGACCGTGGTAAACGATCCTACCGCGCCATAGTAATTTACGCCCGGGGCCTCGTTGCTTTCGATCGTAAACACGGATTTGCCGAGGCTAGAGTTGGAGAAAGTGTTGGGACTGCCATTCGTGCTTCCCTGGCCGAAGGCCGACCCGACGTAGGAGTCGTCCGCATCCACATCGATCAGCCGCATGACCTCCGGGCCAACAATGTAGTAGATGAGGGTTTGGCCGATGCCGATGATTTGACCGCGCCCATAGGAATCGGGCGTTAAGACCGTTCCGCTGAACGTCTGATCCGTCGACACATCTCCAGCATCATTGGTGTCGACAACACCACTCAAGGCGCCAGCATTACCGATCGAGAATACGCCTCCGCTTGCAGTCGGAAAGTATTTGGAGTCAACGCCCGAGACGGTGAAGGCATAATTCCCGCCGGGTGCGCGGGTCAGGTTCTGCATGTCGAGGATTCCGCTGGATGTCGCCCCCGAATCAAACTGCGTGATGAGCGCGTGCTTGCTGTTCACAAACTGGACGCCGAGGGTGATGACCCCATTTAGGCCCACATTCGTGTCGGTCGCGTCCGTGAGGGTGAGTTGCCCCTGACCGGTGTCATCCAACGCCAGCTTTCCTCCCGAGATTGTGTCGGCGGTAGGCTCGTTCGAGGTGTAGTTGCTTTTCCAACCGTCGTTATAGTCTAGTTCGCCGCCCACGACGTTGCCATTCACATCAATGGCCACCGAGCCTGCGACGGCGTAAAAAAACGGGCCAGCGCCGGAGGGGGCCGTTCTCTCCAGCCCGCTGAGATAGAACGCAAAGGTGGGTACGGCGGTGTTCGTCAGACTGTAGCTGGCCGGCGCGGTCGCCCCTGGAGTCGAAGCCGTCACCGAATAAGAGCCAGCGGTAGCATTGGCTGTGAACGTAGACGAGGTAGCCACCCCGTTGGCGTTGGTCGTATCCGTTTCGGTGCTCTTTCCGCTGGCGGTGAACACGCCGCTCGCTCCCGAGGCGGGAGCCGTGAAGGTTACGGACGCGCCGCTAGTCGGCGACCCAAGCGTCGTCACCGTTGCCTGCAGTTTTGTCGGAAACGGCTGGTTGATCTGCGCGCTTTGCGTCGTTCCGCCCGACGGCGTGATCGTTATCACCGGAAAAGGGGGCGTTGTCGAGTTCGAACTACCGCAGCCCGTCATGAAAGTTATGGCCAGGAACACTACGGCTAGGATGCCAGCGTAAGCGTTGCGGTTCATAGCGACTCCCCTTTCTGCTGGGCACGTTCACGTGCCTGCGGCGACACGGGGACCCCGTGCTCGTTCCGGATGGTATAAACCTGATCCCCCACCTTCACGGTGCGGGTCATAAAAACCGGCTTGTCCTTAATCGTCCGCATGACGCCGGTCACTTCCACTACCTGGCCTGCGGCCACCGAAAGGCCGCCCTTGCCTCGCAGACCGAACCTTCCCAAGCTAGCGTCCACCAGGCCGGAGGCGGTTGCGAGCAGAAGGTGGGAACCCGGAATCATTCCCGCAGCGGGTTCCATGAGCACACTGGACACCGTGCCCGTGAGTGTGACTTCTTTGCTAAGCGGTTCTACAGTCCTTGCCTCTGGCGCTGTCTGCGCCTGAGCTAGCGATTGAAATAAGATCATAAACAGAAGGGCCAACACGCATAGCCCCGCGAATAAACGTTTCATCGCTTGCCTCCAGGTTGAGTTTGAGTTCGGAATTGAACATCTGGGCTGAAATCGTAGCGCGCTCTCGTCCCGCGCACAACGAGTTTTTCGCCAGAGCTGGTGCCTGCTTGGGGTCCAACGAGGGTGGCGGCTATGGCGAATGATGAACCCGCCTTATCACTAAAGTCACACCGCGGCGCGGTTTCTTCTGCTATACTGACGTTAACGCTTTTGCTACGGTTTGCTAGTCACGCGGGGATCCTGTTGGATCCGATACATTTCCGCCATTTCCTGCCCGCCGTTTGGTTCCAGCGCCAATTTCAATACAGAGCGGCATGCGAACTCTCGACACGAGTCTGAGAACACGAGTTTGAGAAATTTACGTTAAGCCCCTCCAGAAAGAACACAATCGAATGACAACGTTTACAGAACTGCCCCTGTCTGCTGCTTTGCAGCAGAAGTTGGCGGCAGCTCAATTTGTTACCCTCACACCCATCCAGGCACGCGCCATTTCTCCTGCCCTTGAAGGCAAGGACGTGATTGGCACGGCCCAAACCGGCACCGGCAAAACTCTCGCGTTCCTGATTCCGATCATCGAGATGCTGCGCGCCGAATCGTCCAAAAATGAAGCAGCCAGGGGCGTTAAAGCCCTGGTCCTCTTGCCTACACGCGAGTTGGCCATGCAAGTTCATGAACAATATGAACAACTGCGGGAAAAGAACATGCCGAAGGCGGCGCTGGTCATCGGCGGCGTGGCGGAGAAGGCGCAGATCAACAGCCTCCGCTCCGGCTGCGAATTTGTTATCGCTACTCCGGGACGCTTGCAGGATTTCATCACCCGCAAGTTCGCCGACCTGCGGCAAGTGAAGATACTGGTACTCGATGAAGCCGACCGCATGCTGGATATGGGATTCCTTCCGTCCATCCGGCGAATCGTGCAGATACTGCCGCAGCGGCGGCAGACGCTCTGTTACTCCGCAACCATGGAGCAGTCGGTGGCCGCACTGGTCAACGACTACACGCGCGAGCCGGTGCGGATCGCGCTGGGCTCGGTGCTGAAGCCCGCGGAGAGCGTGTCGTTAGAAGCATACGAAGTGCGGCCGTCGGAAAAGCTGGATGTGCTGCGGCAGTTGCTGTACGAGGAAAAGGGGCAGACCCTGATTTTCACCCGCACCAAACGCGGCTCGCAACGGCTGGCCAGGGAACTGGAACGCGACGGCTTCTCGGCCGCCATGATTCACGGCGATCGCACGCAGTCGCAGCGCAACGCCGCGTTGAGCGGATTTCAGGAAGGGCGCTACCAGGTGCTGGTCGCAACCGATGTCGCCTCGCGCGGCTTGCACTGCGATGACGTGGCCCACGTGATCAACTACGACATCCCGAAGATGGCGGAGGATTTCATCCACCGCGTCGGGCGCACGGGGCGGGCCGGGTTGCAAGGCCGCGCTTCCACGCTGGTCTCGGGCGCGGAGGTGCTGGACCTGCGCAATATCGAGCGCACGTTGAAGCTGCGCATCGAACGCAAGCAGGTGAATGCTTCGGCCTCGTACAATGACCTGCCGAAGCGCTTGATTGAAAACACTCTGGCATCGCGGACGCTGACGGCTTTGCCAGGTGAGGTTTTTGTGTAGAAGTAGAAGTAACGACCGGGTTCGCCGGAGCCTTGCGCTCCGGCGAATCTTATCGAAATCTAGCGATCAGCGGGCTTGCCCTGCGGAGTGAGTACTTCGGCGGAATCTTCTTCTTCGTCGGTTCCAATGCCGAAGAGCGCGGCTTGTTCGGCGGCGTGCTCGCGCATCTGGCGCAATTCTTCCGCTTCATCCACCACCACGCCTCCCGGCTTATCTTCTTTGCGTTGGGTCTTGCGCTCGTTCTTGTCCCGCTGTTTCTGTTGACGCGCTTGTTCTTTTTGGCGTTTGGAAAAAGTAGATCGGCCTCGTGGCATGATAAACCCCCGTATTTAAATAGTCATTATTATGGCCGGCTACATGCGGCGCTTGTAGACTTGGCCTAGCTCTTGTCCTAGGAACAGACCACAGGAATAAACCAGAAGATGCAGCCGTTTCTCGTTTGTTTCGAGTGTTGCTTCTAGTATAACCTCGAACCGACACGGGAGGCACACCGATAAGAAGATTCGGCGTGTGGACAGGGGATCATAAAGAGTCGTCAGTCGCCGGCGTGCTGCAGAGATCCGTTTTCCAGGAGGAGCGTAAAATGCCTGACCTCAATTCCATCGACACGCAACTTCTTCAAATCGTGAATGGCGTGTCCCCGGCGTCGATCGCCGATGTCATCGCGGTGATGCAGCGGATCGATGGGGTATTGCCGAGTAACGACGGCCTCAAATGGTTCAACCGGCTTTATTTGATGGTGACTCAAAAGATCGACGCTGAGCCTCCGCCAAACGGTTGGGAAGATGCCACGTGGCTGACACGCCTCGACGTAGTTTTTGCCGGGTTCTACTTCGCGGCGATTGCTGGTGCACTGGAGCAGATTGCGGATACCGCGAGCTCATGGGACGTTTTGTTTGAGGCGCGAAACAGGGCCGGTGTCGATCGCATACAGTTTGCCTTGGCGGGGATGAATGCTCATATCAATCACGACCTGGCATTGGCCCTGCTGCAGACCGATGATGAGCTGCATCTGACGCCGGCAATGCAAAGCCCGGAGCACGATGATTATGAGCACGTGAATGGTTTGCTGGAGGAGGTGCTCCCGTCGGCGTTGACCGTTCTAGCCACTGGGATCGTCGGCGAGTTGGCCGAAGACACGGGAAAGATCGGGCGCCTGCTGGCGATATGGAACGTCCGCGCGGCGCGCGATCTGGCTTGGGACTTCGCCGATCACCTTCGGGACCTGCGAGGTGTGAGTCGTGACCTGGCCTTGGCAGCTCAAGACAAGCTCACCGGAGTGATCGGGCGCAGCTTGCTGCTTCCTGTTTAGGGGCAATCGCCTGCCTGCCACGCGTTTGCCACTCTCGACTTCGGCGTGTTACTATCGAAATCGTTACGAAAACGAGAAGAGACAGGAGTGCAACAGGTTAGTGTTAGCCAGAGAGCAAAAACAGTCCGTCGTTGACACGTATCGCACGCACCCGACCGATACAGGGAGTCCCGAAGTTCAGATCGCGCTGTTAAGCGAACGCATTGGTCAGTTGACGGAACATTTCAAAACGCACCAGAAAGACCACGGCTCTCGCCGCGGACTTCTCATGATGGTGAGCCGGCGTCGTGGTCTGCTCGACTACCTGAAGAAGTACGACTCGGAACGGTACAAGACCGTT
>Ga0181530_10002432_pt1 | contig 22056 bp, 17 predicted proteins | sample PEATcosm2014_Bin_42_FD_119769 | JGI IMG/M metagenome (GOLD analysis project Ga0181530, IMG submission 119769) | Peatland microbial communities from MTU Mesocosm Facility, Houghton, MI, USA - PEATcosm2014_Bin10_60_metaG | ecosystem: Environmental > Terrestrial > Soil > Wetlands > Peat | place... | reverse complement strand
TGGTCACGAGGCTGGCGGCCAGGACCGGGCATTGGGCCTGGAGTTGTTTTTGGCGGGCCTGGAGGAAGCGGCGGATCAGGGTGGGGTGCCTGGGTATTTTCATTTTCATACGCTTAAGAGGCTGGATGGACAGCCTTTGATAAATGATAAGTGTAAAGGCTTATCATAATCAAGATCAAAATCGCCGTTCGCGACAACTTTTTTCAGGAAGGAGGGCTATTCAGGTGCGAAATCCTGGTATGTCACGGGGCTGTGCGAACCCAATTCCCCGCGCGCGGTCTATCCATGCGGAAGAGAACCACGGATTTCAGGATGCGGGCAGGGACGCCTCGCCGGGGCGTCCTCGGGCCGGACGGCTTCCCGATTCCGAATCGGGATCCCTACCTGCGAATTCTCTATCCGGGAAATCCGTGGTTCCATTCCTTTGGGTCCGGCGTTGCCGCGCTTCGCAATCCACGTTGACTTTCCGTGATTTGCGCCTTACTTCATGGGGCAATCAAACCTGAAAACAACAGGCGCGCATTTTGACTTTTATGAGAACGACATTCCATAGCCCCATTTTTCTCACGGCTCTTTTTCTGCTCTCCACCGGCGCGCGGGCGGCGGTGGAAACCAATGCTCCGCCGACTGATTGGGTTGACCCGGACACCGGCCACCGCATCCTCCGGCTCTCAACCGAAGCCGGGAGCGGGACGCTCTATTTTCACAACAACTCCTACACGCCGGAAGGGGACAAGTTGATCTTCAACACGCCCGGCGGGGTGGCGGCGATGGACATCACCAAGCTGGGCGCGCAGCCGCCGAAGTTGGAGATCGTCACGCGCGGCGGCGGCGCGAACATGGCGCGGCGGTCGCGCGAGGTGTATGTCTCGGGCGGCGGACGCGGCGGCGGCGCGGTTGGCCGCGGCGGCGGCGGCGTTTATGCCGTCAATGTGGACACCAAACAGGAGCGATTGATCACCAATGCCGTAAGCACGACGATCAGTTGCGACGAGTCGTTCGGCTACATCTTGCTGCGCGGCGAGGCCGCCATGGATCCGACGGGCAAGACCGTCAAGCCGGCGGCGCGCCCTTATGTTCCGCAGCTCCAGCGCATGTTCCCCGGCAAGAAGCTCGAAGATTTGACGCCCGACCAGCAGTATTCGGTGCAAAAAGAGGAAGGGCTGGCGCGCGGGACGCTCGACCCGTCGCCCGCCGCCTACACCTTCATCAATCTCAAGACGGGCGAACGGAAGACCGGCGGCTACCAGTTCGGCAACCCGGATCATCAGCAGTTTAATCCGACCGACCCGAACCTGCTGCTGTACGCGCACGAAGGGACCTGGCACGAGGTGGACCGCACTTGGACCATCCGCACCGACGGCACGGACATGAAGCTGGTCCACAAGCGGACGATGGACATGGAGATCAACGGGCACGAGTGGTGGAGTTTCGACGGCAAAACGGTTTGGTTCGACCTCCAAACCCCGCGCAGCGAGGACTTCTGGATCGGCGGCGTCAATATAGAGACCGGCAAGGAAACGCGCTACCACATCACGCGCGACACCTGGGGCGTCCACTTCAACAGTTCGCGCGACAATACGCTCTTCGCCAGCGACGGCGGGGACCCTTCGCAAGTTGCCTACTCGACCAACGGCATGTGGATCAACCTCTTCCGCGTGCAGCCGGATGGAACGCTGGCGCACGAAAGACTGGCGAACATGGCCAAACACAATTACGTCACGGGCGGCGGCCGCGGCGGCGTGGAGCCGAACTGCTCGATCACGCCGGACAAGAAATGGGTGATCTTCACGGGGCAATTCGCGCCCGGCCAGCGGCATGTTTATGCGGTTGAGATCGCCAAGCACGCAGCGCCATGAGTGAAGATTCCTTTGGATTTGTAATTCTGGCGTTCGCGCTGGCGGTGGGCGGCGGCGTGCTGGGCGCGACGCTGGGCACGTCGCACAAGCGGTTGTGCGCGCTGATCAGTTTCGGAGCGGGATCGCTTTTGGGAGTGACGGTGTTCGCCATTCTTCCGGAGACCTTGCATGGGCTGAACTGGTGGCAATTGTCGCTGGGACTGGCCTCCGGCTATGCCGTCTTTGCCGTGGTCAGCAAGTACATCTTCCATGTTTGCCCCGCCTGCGCGGCCAGCCATTTCGATGAGGCGACCACGCACCACTTCAGCGAGATCGCGTCGGCGATGATGCTGGCGCTGGCGATTCACTGCACGGTGGACGGCCTGGCCATGGCGGCGGGGGGCGAGACGGGCGCCGGGAAACCGGAGGCTGCGCCGGCGGCCAGCCACGCCACGGGCTTTTCCATCATCCTCGCCGTCTGCGTGCATAAAATCCCGGAGGGATTGGCGCTCGGGGCGCTGCTGCTGGGAGCGGGATTGAGCAAGAAGCGGATCATCCTCAGCGTGATGGGGGTCGAGGCCACGACGTTGCTGGGCGGGGCGGCGGGGTTGATTTTTTTCCCGACGGTCTCGCCCTTCTGGATTTCCATCGCGCTGGCCCATGCGGGGGGCGGTTTTCTGTTCCTGGCGACACACGCCGTGCTGGGCGAAATCCTCAAACACCACAAGGCCCTGGTGCTGGGCAGCTTCGCGGCGGGGTTCGCGCTGATCGGCGCGTTCGCGTTTTGCCTGCGGTGAGTTGCCGCGCACTTGCCATGAGCGTACCGGGGACAGAAAACCGCCATTGTCGATTCCACGGTTGGCAATGCAAGTGGAACCCGAATAGTGCGGCGCTCTGCCGAGCGCCGCTACGCTTTCACACGGTTTTCATGGCAAAAGCTCACACCAGTCGCAATCGTGCGCTTTCAAACTGTCCTGTTCCGCCGCCGGCAATGGGCGGAAGCGCCCGGCAAATTCGCTCAAGGGACGTGGCGGACGCGAGGGGATAAAGCCCAACAAGCGAGCCACCGGCTTCTCATTTTGAGTCAAGATGATCTCTTCACCGGGATAAAGTCTGCCGATGATGTCGCCCAAGCGGGCTTGGGCATCGCTTAACGTTGCCGTTTGCATCGCTTTATTATGCCACGGCTGAAGGCCCTTTGGCAAGCTCCTCTCACCGATGGCAGCTACGCACGGGCCGCTGACCGCACAAAAGGCCGCGCGCTCCGAAAGATGCAAATGGCGGCTTTCTTCCGAAAGCCGCTACGCCCGGTTCGCGCATTCGGGGGCCTTCACGGGGCAGCCGGGGCGGTTTGCATCAGCGTCCAGTCAAACTTAATGATGACATCGTCGCCGCACTTCATGAGGCCCAAGCCGAGGATGTTGGGCGCGGGGGGTTCCACTTTGTAGTCGGTCATCTTCAGCTTCGCCGTGCCGCTGATCTTGATCTTGGTCTTGTCCAGGGGGACAATGGTGACGGGAAAACTCACCGTGTTGGTGACACCGGCGATGGCGAGATCCCCCTTGGCGTCGAAGACGAAGGGCTGGCCGGCGGCGCGCGGCTGTTGGAGCTTCAGTTCCTTGACCTGGTACATGATAACGGGAAAATTGGTTTGCTTCATGGCGTCCTGCATCAGGCCGTCCATCACTTCGGGCAAATGTTCGACCTGGCTGTGTATGGTGCGAACGAGAATGCTCGCCCGGCCGGTCACGGGAAGGAGGCCGTCCTTGAGACCGGGGAGGGTGGCTTGATTGGTATCGAAGTTGTTGACGCCGGCGGGGAATTCCAGGTAGCCGCCGATGCTCGGTCCTTTCATATCCCAATCGTGGAAGGTGGAGGTGCCTTGAATGGTCACCGTGGTGTTGGTGGATTGGGCCTGATAGCGGACATGGGGAAGGTCCGCGGCGCGCAGGGCGGCGGAGCCGGCCAGAAGAAGCGCGGCCACAAGCAGGCAGGCAGCAGGGTTATCAGTAGTTTTTTTCATAATTCGAAGAATTCATTCTTAAGTTCGAGCTTTTGTTTCAGAAGCGCGGCCTCGTTGGCCTTGATGGCCAGCACGGTGGCTTCCAGGCCCTCCTCCCAACCGGCGGCCGGGTGCTGGGACAAGGTGAGTTTGCGGGCGGCGGCCAGGTTCGACCGATAGTCCGCGGTGTCGCCGGCGCCGAAGAGTTCCTCGTAATCCTTGACCGCGCCGCCGATGGCGCCGGCGTTGGCCATGAAAGACTGCAAGGCATATTGAATCGGCTCGGTGATCGTCGGGGCGCTGGCGCCGGGGTCATTTTTCTTCAAGGCCGTTTGTTTGCTGGCATCGGCGACGAGGGAGATGCCGGTCTCCGCGCCGAAGGCGTCCTGGCGCGCATAGCCTTCCCAACCCCAGAAAGCCCCGTCCACCTCCTTGAACATCCAGGCTTTGCTGTCGCGGGCATCGTTGCCGGGCTGCATGAGGATGGCGGAATCGGTGCCGTAATACATCTCGTAATCCGAGTCGAAGGAATTGCACAACGTGGCGTCACAGAGGAAGCGGACGGGGGCGTTGGGGCCTTCGGGAAATTCAAAAACGCATTGCACGGTGTCCGGCACTTCGAGGCCGGCATTCTCCAGCACGCTCGAACTGAAACCGGTCACGAAGTTGGGACGCCCGCCCAAACGCGGCCCGCCCAAAAACCAAGTCACGGCGTCGAGCCGCTGGATGCACGCTTCGCCCATCAAGCCGGTGCTGAGTGCCTTTTGCAGGCGCCAGTTCAGTTCCGCCGTGCGGGCCGGCGTGGTGGCCGTCCTGGCCCATGTCCCTTTCTTGTGCGATTGCGCGCGAACCAGGACGTTGCGGCCCAGCGCCCCGGCGCGAAGAAACGGCGCGAGAAAATGGCGGTGCGGATGGGAGCGGTCCTGCAAGCCGGCTTGGAAAACCTGCTTGAAGGCCTTTTGCGCGGCGCGCGCGATGTCCTTGGCGTCGGCGATGGTGTTGGCCAGGGGCGCTTCGCAATAGACGTGTTTGCCGGCCGCCAGCGCGTCGAGAACGATGTCGCGGTGCTGATGGGTCGGCGTGGCGACAACGACGGCCTGCACTTCCGGTTTGGCGAGGAGCTGCTTGTAATTGGCGAAAAGCTCGGCTTTGGGCGCATAAGTGAAGGCGCGGGTCAACCATGCAGCGTAGGTCTCGGCTATGGCGACGACTTCGGTGTTCTTATATTGGGGGTCGTTCTTGAGAAGGGTGAGGGTGGTGATGATCTTGCGGCCCCACACGCCCGCGCCGATGACGCCGAAGTTGACCGCCGGGAGGGCGGGGATGACGGTCAGCGGCGCGTCCGCCGCGGCGGCGGCCGGCTGGTTGGTGTCGGCGGCGCCCGGCGCGGCCAGCTCCACGCCGCCCATCATGGCTATGAAGGCGGCGACGGAGGTGTTTTTCAGAAACGCGCGGCGATCCACTTCCGATGAATTTTTCTTTCTCTTCATGATTCAGCAGCCCGCATCATGCCACGAAAGGCGGGGTGATCAAGAGCGAATTCTTTACGATGAAAGCGGAACTGGCGTTCCGCACTCCATAGCGCGTCGCGCAGAAGGCACGGCGCCCGGAAGCCAGCGTTGGAAGCGTAGCGGCGCTCGGCAGAGCGCCGCACTATTCGGGTTCCACTCGCACCACCAGCGGTGGAAACGACTATGGCGGCTTTCTGCCGAAAGCCGCTACGAGGCTCATCGGGAGCTTCGCCCTGCCGGGCTATTGCCGCGTCTGTTCGCCTTGAAAGGTTGGATGTGGCATTTGAGATTCCGCCGGGCCAGTGGCCCGGCGGGACGGGCGAGTCGCCCGTGCTACCCAGGCATTATGAGATATCCGTGTTGGCGGGTTTGTGCCAGGTGAACCAAGCCGCCACGCCGAACAACAGCAGGTTGAAAGAGCCGAGGGTTTGGATGATCGTCTTGAAGGCGCTGAAAACGCCGGGCATCCGCTGCAGCGCCGGACTGATGGCCAGAAGGGTCAGGCCATAAAGAACGGGGACCAAAATGAGCCAGTTGGCGGCGACATAGCGGCTCCGGGCCATCAAGTTCTGGATGAGGACGTTGGCCAGTGTGACTGGGAGCACCGCCCACGCAAACCAGGGCACCAGCGGCGCGGCTTGCAAATTGAAATGCAGCACGGCCAGTGGCAGTCGCGGAAACAAGGTGCATCCCAACGCGGCCAGAACGCCAAAAATGCCGGTCCCGGCCAGCGTGAGGAGCAAGGCGTCGGTCTTTTTCGACAGCGCCAGATTCCGGACTATCGTGGGAAACATCACCGCAGTGATTGGGGCGATGAACTGGATAATCGCGAATCCCACCAGCATGGCGTTGTAATACAACTTGACCGGAACCGGATCCAAAAAAAGGCTCTTGGTGAACACCCGGTCAATGCCCATGCTGGACATGCAAGTGAACGCCCCAATCGCCAGCGTCAGCGGCGCGCCTCGCCTCAGCCACGACCTCCACGAAAATCGGGCCGGGGTCTTTGCGCTCCAGATATCGCGCGTCAGCCACAACGCCACTGCCAAAGTCAGATAGGATCCGGCAAACACGGCCCAAAGCCCGCCGGTCGCCCCCGCCTTGAGCCCCATCACCAGCGCAAGAAAAATCCCAAGCCGCAACGCCCCTTCCATGATTTGCAGCCACCCCAACGGCGCGAACCGGTGCTGCCCCTGCAACAACCCCTTGAAAGTCGGCAGCCAAATCACCGCCAGCACCGCCAGCATCGCCACCCGCAGCGCCCCCGGATTCCGCACATCCAGCGCCGCCGAAACGGGCCCCGAAAAAACAAACACCGCGCCCGTCAGCGCGAGCCAGCACCAAAAACTGACGCGCAGCAGCGCGCGCGATGCCGCCGTCAACTCCCGCTCTTTTTCATCCGTCACCGCCGCCGCCGCCTGCTGCGCAAAAATCGTTTGCAGCGCGGCGGACGGCACCCCGCCAAGCAGCATCAGCACGCCCAGCAGCGCGAAGAAAATCGTGGAATCCGAAGCCTCCATCACCCGGTCGTTTTGCGCCGCGATCTGCACGCTCACCATGAAAATGCCGCCCAGAGAAGTGGAGATGACCATCCAGCCGCTTTGGCGGAAGAAGGAAGATTTGCCGGCGGAGTCCATGATGATTAAGGCAGCGAGCGCAGGAATTTTAGCAGCAGCGCGGCCGCGGTTTCCAGGGACTTTCGCGCGATCCACTCCTCCGCCGTGTGGGCCTGCGCGATGTCCCCCGGCCCGAACACCACGCTGGCTGTCCCCGCCCGCGCCAGCACCGAGGCGTCGCAGAAATAATCCACCCCCGCCGCTTTTTTCTGGCCCGCGACGCGCAAGAACTGGCGCACCAGCGGCAGCCGGGAATCCGTTTCCATGGGCCAGCAGGCGGCTTGCTTTTGATTGTCAATTTTGACCCGCAGATGCCGCTCCTGAAACAACGCCCTCAGTTCCGCGCGCACGGACGATTCGGTTTCCCCCGGCAAGGTCCGGCGGTCCACCCCGATCTGGCACGAGGCGGGGACAATGTTGGGCTGCGTGCCGCCGGCGATGACGCCGACGTTGACCGTGGCGCAGCCCAGCAACGGATGGCGGCGGCGGCGCAGGCGGCGGGCGTATTCGGTCTCCAGCAGGCAAACCACTCGCGCCATTTCAAGGACGGCGTTGCGGCCGAGGCCGGGCCGGGAGCCGTGGGCGGATTTGCCGCGCGTGGCCAGGCCCAGCCAAAGACTACCTTTGTGGGCGGTGACGATTCGCAGGCGGGTCGGCTCGCCCACGATGGCCAAATCCGCTTTGAATCCGCCGGCGGCCAGGCTGCGCGAGCCTCTTTGGAGGTCTTCTTCGTCCGCCAGGCCGGCGAAGACAATTTCCGTTTCCGCCGGGAGCGGGCCGTGTTTGGCCAGTTGGCACAAGGCCGCGAGCATGGCGGCGACGGAGCCTTTGGTGTCGCACGCGCCGCGGCCGTAAATGCGCGGGCCGTCCAACCGGGGCGTGTACTGTTCCTCGCTTGCGGCCGGCACGGTGTCCAGGTGCGGCGCGAGAAGCACGCGGAGGCGGCCCGGGCCGGCGGGGCGGAGGGTGGCGAGCAGGTTGGAGCGGGCTTCCGATTGCGGATTGCGGATTGCGGATTGCGGATTGCGGATTGCGGATTGCGGATTGGGGGTTGCGGATTTCCCGCCATTTGTCCCATCCATCCCATTCGTCCCATTCCTCCCAGCAAAAGGGCCAAGCGCGACCTGCTGAAAGTGGACCTCCAATCCAGCCCGGGCGGCGGTGGCGGCGAGGAAATCGGCCACCCGGCCTTCGCCGGCGTGCGGATCGCCGGCGGGCAAAAACGCCGGGTTCACGCTGGGCAGCGCGATCAACTCACACAACAGTTTTTCCAGATCACTCATTCCATAGGGAACATCAAATCAACCGCCCCCATGATGAGATTCAGAATCCAAATGTCAAACCGGCTTGGCGGACAGGAGTTTCTCTGATCTTGCTCTTAATCCTGATCTTAATCTCAATCCCGAATTTCAAACCAACAAGTTGTCGCCTACAGCCAAGCGCCGCAGGCGCGACAACTTTGTAGAACCCCCCGGAACCAAACCCCCCAAAGCCCCGTCGGGGCGGCATTGTTGCCGGTCGGAGATTCCGCTCCTAACGGAGCTTGAGATCTTCTTGGGTTTGGTTCTACATAGATGTCGCGCCGATGGCGCTTGCCGCTGCAAAACAGGGTGTTTCCTCGTTGCCATCCGCGTATTACATTTGGGTCATGAATGAAATGCTGACAGTCCGGCTGGGGAAAGAACTCGCCCATACCTTGCGAGCCGAGGCGCGGCAGAGCGGCATGACCAGGGGAGAAATCGTGCGGGAGGCCCTGAAAACGCGCCTGGGGCAAAACGGAAAGCTCTCCGTGATGCGCCGGTACTTCGGTGCCATGGAAGGCCCGCCCGATCTGAGCGCCAATAAATCCTACCGCGGGACATGGGAGTTGATTATGCGACGGTCATAGAGCGCCGCTACAGGCGGGGTTCAGCATGGGCGCTGAACGCTGCGGGCGGGACGCCCGCGCTCCCCGAATTAGCATATTGTGTCATTTTGGCGGGCTGACTGCCGCCTGCGGGGGAATGTGCTTTTGGAAGTCTTTGAGTTCGTCGTCCGTATGAAGCGGGTTGCCGGCTGAGTCAACGATCCGTGGTGTAACGAAGATCATCAGGTTCTGCAAATGCGAGTTTGTCGGCTCCGTCCGGGCTGGGTGGCTTTCCACAATCAGTCCGGGGAGCATAACGGTCTGGCCATCCCAAACACTTACCGAGTTGTTTATCGAATAATTGACGGAACTTGGCAGTCGCGGAGCGGATGTGGCGGAAACACCCGCTTGCTGACTTGAGCCGCCGTTGGAGGGAGGCAAAAGCTGCGCCGACTTGTCGTAACCGACATTTTCCCGCCCGAATGCCGTCAGGTCTAAATGGATGACATAGCCATCGGCAAGAACAGTCGGAAGAACGTCCACGACAGGGTCTTCTACGACTCTATTGGAGGTTGCGCCAGGCACGATCAACGCGGCCGCCACTGGGGCGCCGCTGCTTGCATCCAGGAGGTTAGTCAAAGAAATGCTCGCCTTTCTTCCACTGTCGGTCGTAATTCCCGGCATGGAGAGGATCTTCGCTCCCTCGCTCTGTTCAATGGCCTGGATAGTCAGGCGAAACTGCGGGCCGGTCAGGATGCCGGTGAGAGTGGCCTCCGCTGGTGCAACGCGCAGTTCAAAAGGGGCATTCGTACCGGGGTCGGAACCGGCCGTCGTGTCCGAGGCGGACGGGGCCATCTGGCCGGGGTTCGAACCGGCCGGACCCCGGCCGGGGAAAATGCCCGTCGGATTGTTAAAGTTGGTCGTCCCGTGGGGCGATGGCGCGAGGGGTGTTCCCGCCGCATTGCTGGCGGCCTCGATGGGGAAGATTCCCAAATTAATGGCGAAACCATGGATGACGCCATTGGCATCCTTTTGTGAAAGGGTGACAAACTTCACGTCAATTTGAACTTGCGGCGGGGCTTTGTTGAGCAATTCCATAACCCTTTCCACCAAATCCAATTCTTGTATGTTGTCCTTGACCAAGACGTCGCCAGTGCGTTCGTTGAAAATAAGGAATGACCCTTTGTCAGTCAAAATGCCGAGACTGACAAAACAGCTTTTTACCCAGTCGGATTCAGGAAAATTGCGATTTGTTGTTGAGTTGTTACGCGCACTGCCCGCAAGGACATTGGTGGCAGCCTGCGGAGCGGGGAATTGCGGAAACGCATCCCGCAGAGCTTGCGGGAAATAATTGGTGTCCACACGAAACATTCGTTCCTCTTGTCCGGTTTCGAGCGGAGCCTGTTCCGGCTGTTCGTGAAGGAAAAAGCGCCCGTTGGTTCGAGATTCGTTGACAAGTTTTTTGGCACGATCCACCGAATCCACCGGCGGATTTGTTTTGAGCAGATCCACGGCCTGTTCGATTGAATCCAGATTCCGCGTTGTCGTCCGCGCCAGAAGGTCGCCTGTGCGCGGATTGAACAAGGTGAACGACCCGGCGTTGGTCATGTTAATGCCAACGCTTTCAAAATATCGGTGAAGCATGATGCCGGGCTGCGGATCAACTGCGTTCGGAAACAGACGTTGCATGGTTGAAATGAAGGATGTGGGTTCAATGTGAAATATGCCCATGCCCAACGAAACGGACTCTTGTTGGGCCGGCTGGAACCTGGCCGGGATGAGTGCGGGCGGCGGTTCGGATTTTTTGGGCGGCAGGGCGGAATGCCAGACGGTTGCGGCGGGGGAGGATGACCAGGATTGGCTAAGGCTTGCTTGCAAGGTGGGCGGCTTTTCGGCGTCGCGGCTTTGCAGGCAGCCGGCCAACGCGATGGCGGCGGCGGAACTGGCGAGGATGGCAGCGAGCCGCGCGGCGCGGGAGCGCCAGCCGTAGGACGGTTGGCGGGTGGTGTCGGCCAGATGGAGCAGGCGTTGAACACGCTCGGCGAGATTGGAACGGAAGCCGCCGCCTTCGATGCCCATCCGGCTCGCGGCGGGGAATTTTGCCATTTGCCTGCCCAGGGTAACGAGGCATCCGGCCAGAGTGGCGGGGCCTTCGGGGAAAATTGCGGCGGCTTCGTCGGCGGCCAGTTCGCTGGCGCGATGGAGGCAATGGCGCGCCCACCATGCCTGGGGATGCCACCACAACGCGGCGCAGCCGGTGTCCGCCAGCAAATACCAGAGGGGATCGCGCGCGGCCAAATGGGCCAGTTCGTGCGCCAGCATGGCGTCTTGTTCAGCAGGGCTGAATTTGACGGCGAAGTCCGCAGGCAAGCCGACCGTGGGACGGAAAATTCCAAAGGCAATCGGGCCGGCCAGGCCGGGGGATTGGAGGAGGCGGATTTTCCGGCGGACGGCCAACCGCCGCAGGATGGCGGCGGCGCGGCTGTTCAAATCGTTGTTGGCAAAATCAGCGCGGCGGCGGCGAAGGGAGATGAAAAGAATTTGCGCCGCAGCCACGCGGCCCAAAACGGCCAATGCGCCCGCGAACCAGAGGATGCCGGGCCACCAAACAGGCCGCGCTATTTCAGGTTTGAACACGGCGAATGGGACGGGGACAGGAGCGGGCGCGGTGTAGGACGGCGGCGATGACCGAGGGGATGGCAATGGCGCGCTTTCGACGGGGCGGGTCCAGACGGCGGGTTTTTGTTCCGGGCGCGCGGGACCGTTGAGAAAGGAGGCCAGGCCGCGGCCAAAGCCGGTCATTTCGGATGCGGTCAAAAGCAGGAGGCAGACGACGGCGGCCTGCCACAAGGCGCGACGCCAAAACGCGGGGCGCACGAGGCGTTCCAGAAACATGGCAATTCCCACGACACAGGCCGCTTCCACCGCGACGCGGATGACAAGCTGCGTCCAAAAATAATTGTCGGGTGCGATCATAATTTCCTCTTTCGTTCGGCGATGAGTTTCTCCAGGCGCTCCAGTTCGTGGCGGCTGATGTCCCGGGTTTTGAGGAGGTGGCTGACCATGCCGGCCAGGCTGCCCTCGAAGAGGCCCTCGATGAAATGCTCGGACATTTTGCGCGCCACCTCGTCCTCCTTGACGCGGGCGCGGTAGAGGAACTTGCGTTCAAGGAGGCGGTGCCGGATGAGGCCGCGCGCCTCCATTTTGCGGAGCATGGTGGCGATGGTGGAGTGCGCCAGGACGCCGCCGGGGGAGACGGCGGAACGGACTTGGGCGACGGTGGCGTCGGGGCGCTCCCACAGGGCCTTCATGATCTTAAGCTGAAGGTCGCCGAGCCGGTGAACCGCTGGATTTGTCATAGCAGTTACCACGGTAATACTAACAGGGTAACAGTGCAAGGGAAAAATGGAAGAAAAACGGGAATTTGTTTGTAATGGCTCTGCCGGGAAATTGCGGATGGCGGATTGGAGTGGCGGAGTGACGGGAAAAACCGCCACTCCATCACTCCACCATCCGGTCATCGGGATCGTTTCCGGAATTTTGCGATTTGCGGTTTTCGTGCCGTTCCTGTAACCTCCCTCATGTTGAATGAACCGTTAATGCAATTGGAGTTGCCGGGTGTGAAGAAGGTGAAGAGTGGCAAGGTGCGGGAAATTTTTGATCTGGGGGACCGCCTGCTCTTTGTCGCCACCGACCGCATCTCGGCTTTTGATTGCGTGATGCCCAACGGCATCCCGCGCAAAGGCGAGGTGCTGACGCAATTGTCGTACTTTTGGTTTGATCTGCTGGCGGAGCTGGCGGCCAGCCACCTGGCGGCCCGCGCCAACGACCCGCTGCCGCCGGCCGTGGAGAAGTTTTCCGCGACGCTCGCCCGCCGCAGCATGGTGGTGAAGAAGGCCCAACCGCTCGCCATTGAATGCGTGGTGCGCGGTTACCTCGCCGGCTCGGGTTGGAAAGATTACGAGCGAACCGGTTGCGTTTGCGGGATCAAACTGCCCTCGGGACTGCAAAATTCCTGCCGCCTGCCCGCCCCGGTTTTCACGCCGGCGACCAAGGCGGAAAGCGGCCATGACGAGAACATTCCGTTCGAGGAGGCCTGCCGCATTGTCGGGGCCGACCTGGCGGAGAAAGCGCGGGATCTGACGCTAAAAATCTATTGTTTTGCCGCCGATTTCGCCTTGAAACGCGGCATCATTATTGCCGACACCAAGCTGGAATTTGGCTTGCACGAGGGGGAATTGATCCTGATTGATGAAGTGCTGACGCCCGATTCCTCGCGGTTCTGGCCGGCGGACCAATACGAGGCGGGCCGCAGCCAGCCCAGTTTCGACAAGCAGTTTGTGCGCGATTATTTGGAGACCCTTTCCTGGAACAAACAGCCGCCCGCGCCCTCCCTGCCGCCGGCGGTCATCGCCAAAACGACGGAGAAATACCTGGAGGCCTTCGAGCGGCTGACCGGAAAGGGGCTGTAGTGAATGCAAAATCTGGTCGAAGATTTTTTGGCCTGCTTGCGGCACGAGAAGGGTTGCTCGCCGCAAACCCAACGAACTTACGCCGCGCTCCTGCTCAATTTCACCGCCTGGGCCGGACGGCGCGGCTTGCGGGATTGGACGGAGGTGACGTTGCCCCGCCTGATGGCCTTCATGGAGCATGAGCGCACCCGCGCCTTGAAGGACGCGCCGCCCGATTCCGGCAAGAAGCTCAGCACCGAAACCCTTTACCTGCAAATCGCCGCGTTGCGCGCCTTCTTTTCCTTCGCGGAGGCGGAAAAGCATCTGCCGCAAAATCTCGCCGAAAACCTCTCCTTCCCGCGGCGCTGGAAGCGGCTGCCCCAATGGCTTTCCGATGAGGAAATCGGGCGCCTTCTCGCGCCGGAAACCGCCGACAACCCGGCCGCCCTCTGCGATCAAGCGGCGCTGGAACTGGCCTACGCCTCCGGTTTGCGCCTGGCTGAATTGCGCGGCATTCGCCTGGAGCAGCTTCATCTGGAGGCCGGCTTTGTCAGTGTCATTGGCAAAGGCAACAAGGAACGCGTCGTGCCGCTGGGCCGAAAGGCGGTGGCGGCCATCCGGCATTACCTGGAGGCGGGCCGTCCGAAATTGGTGACCGGGAAATCCCCGGCCAATCTGTTTCTCACGCGGCGCGGGACGCCGTTTGCGGCGGTGACGATGTGGCAGCGGATCAAGCGGCGCGCGGCGCGGGCGGGCCTGGAGCGGAACATCACGCCGCACATGCTGCGCCACAGTTTCGCCACCCATTTGCTCGAACACGGGGCGGACCTGCGCGTGATCCAGGAACTCCTCGGCCACGCCAGCATCAGCACCACCGAGGTGTACACTCATCTGCAAGGGGAGCGTTTGCGCGAAGTCCACCGCAAATTCCACCCGCGCGGCTGATGCTCTTCGTTGTGAAATGCTTCCTCCTGCGTATCACCGGCGTCGAAGACATCACGCCGCAACCCGCTTAAACGTATTTGTTTTTTGATTCCACGGCGCTGCACTTTACGCATGAGCACTCTGCTTGAGATTGAAGCGGCGACCGAGGCCCTGCCGCACGAGCAAAAAGAGGAACTATTCCGCTTTCTTGCCGTCCGTCTTCATCCCGCCAACTCGGCTGCCTCTCGAAAGCCCGGTGCGCGACTCGTGCAGGGACCCAATGGCACATTGCTGCTGGAAGCTCCCCCCTCTGCCCTTGAGGCCGGTCGGTCGCGGCCAGGCAGCGTTTGCAGCGGACGATGACTCCCTTTCGGAATTCATGGAGCGTCGGCTTCGGTTGCGGCAGAGCATCATACCAAACGCTGACTTCCGCCATGAAAATGCTTTCGGCGCGGTCCCCTTCCTCCGAGAACGGGTCAAGCGCATGCGCGAACTGGCCGTAGAGTTCGGCAAGCGCTGGGATGGCATCCTCTGGCGGCACGGGTCAAGAATGCAACTGCTCAAGGCGGCGGCATTTGTTCCTGATCTCAAGGACGCGATCATGGAAGGCCTCCGCGCCGCAGCCGGGATGCGCCTGGCTCAGGGTCAAAAGTCGCGAGGCGAATACATCGCATATTTCGACCATCCCGGTCCAGGCTGCGGCCACTTTATCCAAATCGGCTTCAGCGCGGGCGCCGAGAGCAACCACTTTGTAAATCATTAACAACTCAGACTCCAACCGCGCCGCCTCCTGGTTGATCGGAGCGAAAAGACCAGCCGGCAGACTGGCAACCCGGCGATCAAAGTCAGCAACGGTGGATTCACCAAGCTCCTGCAAGTGCGATATTGCTGCGGCGCTATCACTCATCGGCAGGAGCTTGCGCCAAAAACGATCTTCTGCAAACTTATTCCTTAATTCGCTTACATGTTAATCTGCCACGAGCTGCGAAGCAATTGACCCTTTCCGATCCCGCAGCCACGGCCGCATCAAACAGCGGCGGTCACAGACCGCCGCTACAACTTCCAATTCACTCTTAATCATTCCGCAGGAACGGCCGCAGGCTTTCGATCAACTCCCTGGGCAGGCGTTTGGGCTTTTCATCCGTTGTCGCGCAGACATGCCGCGTCACGCCTTCCGCCAGCAGCGCGCCGGCCTGGTTCAGGATGCGGAAGCCGACGTTGAGCCGCGCGCCGGCCATACCGGCGACCCACAATTCGATTGTCAGCAAATCGTCGTAGCGCGCGGGGCTTTTGTAGGAAATTTCCACGCCAATCACCGGAAACGCCGTGCCCGCCTCCTGCCATTGCCGGGCCGTCCGGCCCAGTTGCCGCAAAAATTCCCCGCGCGCCCCTTCCAGCATGTCGAGGTAGCGCGCGTAATAAACGTGGTTGCCCACCGTACATTCCGCATAGACCACGCGATGGGGGTGTCGAAAGATTGACTCAGGCATAAAAAATTTGCGGCGCGCAAAGTTATTCTTCAGCGGCGTCCCGTTGTGGTAAATTTTAGCAGTTTGAAATTCGATGAAGCAAGCAAAACGCTGGAGGTTTCCGTGCGCGAACTGGCCGGGGAGGAGGGCTTTGGCCGGATCGGCTTCGAGCGCGGCGAAGGCTGGCACCGCCTCGGCCTGGGCGCGGAATTGCACGTCCGCGTCCTGGCGGAGCGCCGCGCCGCCCAACCGGGCTACCGCAGCGAGGTTTTTCTCCAAACCGCCGTCCCGATTGACAGTTGGACCGCCGTCATCACCGGCCGTCTGGACGGCTGTGTGCAAGAGCCTTCCGGCGCGTGGCTGATCGAGGAGTTCAAATCCTCCTATTTGCCCGGGCAGGAAACGCGGCGCACCGGCGCGGCCTTCGCGCGCCACCTGAGCCAGCTTCTCATCTACTGCGAACTGTGGCGCCGCCTCGGCCATTCCCCCGTCAGCGGCCGGCTCATTTACGTGGACCTTTCCAGCGGGGAGGAATCGGTCATTCCCGCCGCGTACGATGAGGCGGAGCAGGAGCGCGTACTGGAGCGGCGCTTGCGGGGGCTCCTAGCCATCGGGCAGGCGGAAGCGGACAGCCGCCGCCAAAAAGCCGCCGCCGCCGCCGCCCTGCCCTTCCCCCACGCCGCGCCCCGGCCCGGCCAGAAAATCATGATGGAGGCGGTGCGGCGGGCGTTGGAGAACGGGGAAAACCTGATCGCGGAGGCGGCCACCGGTTCCGGCAAGACCGCCGCCAGCCTGCATCCGGCCCTGGCCCACGGACTGGCCGCCGGCCGGCAGGTGTTCTTTCTCACCTCCAAGACCTTGCAGCAAACGATGGCCGTTTCCGCCCTCCGCGCCATGAACCCCGGCGGCGCGTTCCGTTCCGTCCAGATTCGCGCCAAGGAAAGAATGTGCGCCAATGACCGCGTGCTCTGTCACGAAGATTTTTGCCCCTACGCCAAAGATTACCCGGAGAAAATGGAGCGGTCGAATATCCTGGGCCGCTTGCGCCGCGATCATTTTCATTTTGACCCGGACGCGATTTTTGCGGAGGCGAAAAAGGAGAAGGTCTGCCCCTTCGAGGCGCAACTCGAACTGGCGGGCCGCGCCGACGCCATCGTGGCGGATTACAATTACGTCTTCGAGCCGGGTGTCGCATTGCGGCGCCTGGAGCCGGAGGACGAGCCGGTGCTGCTGGTGGACGAAGCGCACAATTTGCCCGACCGCGCGCGCAAGATTTTTTCGCCGGAACTTTTGGAGGAAACCTTCCGCGCCGTCCAGGACAGCCTGCTGCTGCAAAGCGGCGAGTTGTTCGACGCCCTTTCGCGAACGCTCGGCCGCCTCATCGCGCTGCTGGCCGAAACCGCCGCCCGCGGCCAGGGCGGCGGCGAGCCTCCCGGCGCGCCCGAGGCCGGCGGCGGCGCGATCTGTGAAATTGACCCGCCCGCCGAACCGTTGCGCGCGCTGTGGAAGGAATGGGAGCCGGACTTCACCCGGTACCTTGCCTGGAAGCGGGAAGCGCGGGTGGCGCTGCCGGACGATCCGATTGTTGACTGCCATTTCACATGGCAGCGGTTCATGGCCGTGCTCAACTTGTGCGGCCCCGGCTTCACCTGCGTGGTGGAGAACCGTCCCGCCGGGGCGCGCCTGGCCATCGTCTGCCTGGACCCGGCGCGTCCGCTCGCGCCGGTCTTTGGCGCCGCGGCCTCGGCCGTTCTTCTTTCCGCGACGCTTTCGCCGGTGGAGGTCATCCGCCGCACCCTCGGTTTGGAGGCGGAGCGGACGCGCGCGATAAGGCTGCCCGCGCCGTTCCCGCGCGAGAACCGGAAGATATTGATATTGCCGCAGGTGGGCACCGCCTTCGCCCATCGCGAAAAGAATTTCGCGCCCATTGCCCGGCTGGTTGCGCAGATGTCCGACGCCCAGCCCGGCAACGCCCTGGTGCTTTTTCCCAGCTATCAATTCCTCGAAAAAGTGGCCGGGCTGCTGCCGTCCACGCGCGCGCGAGTTCTGGTGCAACGGCCCGGCCTTTCCGACTCCGGCCGCCGCCGGATTTTCCAGGAACTGGCCGCGCCGCCGCCGGCGGGGATTCTCCTCCTGGCCGTTTTGGGCGGGATGTATGCCGAAGGGGTGGATTATCCGGGCGAACTCCTGTCTGCCGTGTTCATTGTCTCCCCCGCGCTGCCGCAAGTCTCCTTCGAGCGCGAATTGTTGCGGCGCTATTTTGAGGAGACCGAGCAGGCGGGATTCGAGTACGCCTATCTGCAACCGGGCATGACGCGCGTCATTCAGGCGGCGGGCCGGCTCATCCGCAGCGAGACCGATTTCGGCGTCATCGCTCTGCTCTGCCGGCGGTTTCTCCAGGAACCCTACGTCAGCCGCCTGCCGCGCGATTGGTATGACGACTCGCCAATGGAACTGGCCGCCCCGGACCCGGCGGGCGAAATCCGGCAATTTTTCGCCGCGCGCCAATCGCGGGTCGCGCCAGATTAGATTGCAGAGGCATGTTCTTCAATCCCTTTGGGATTGCCGGCACCAGGAACGCCTCGCAATATGTCCGCCGGCATTCCAACTGATGACGTCGAGGACCCCTTCTTTTGAAAAAGGGGTTGACAAAAATTAGAGCCTATGGCAGAATTGCCAGCGTGAGACACGTAGGCACAGTCAAACGTCGCACACGGGAGAAGGCCGGCGACATTGCGGATTGCGGATTGTGGATTGCGGATTTGACCGCAAAGAACGCACAGAACACAGCGCGGCCAGCCGCAACCAAAGGAACGGAACCCAAAATGAACCCAATGGAGTGCTGGAATGTTGGAGTACTGGAGAGGTGGTCAATTTTAGCCACCCATCACTCCATCACTCCATCACTCCACCAGGAGACCAGGTGGATTAAGGTTAATTAAGGTTAATTAAGGTTAATTAAGGTTAATTAAGGTTAATTAAGCTAAAAAAAGAATGCCATTGATGAGGCGAATATGAGACAAAATGACGCAATCCTGACTAAATGAGCCAACCCAGAGCCTCGCCCAAGACGGCGATGAAGCGCCTCAAGAGGGTTCGGCGGGACACCGAACGCGGCGGTCGTGACGACCGCGCTCCCCATACAGCCGCATTGGAGCGATTGACTGGCAAGGGCAAAATTCACAATTCGCCCTGCCGGGGAATGGAAAAAATGCTCTTTTTGCGTTTGACCAGCGGCCTGCGGGCCAGCTATTTTGACACCTTGCGAAGCGACACAGCATTTGAAAGCATAGTATGACCAATACATTTCGGCGCCACCACAAGACGATCATGTGGATCATCATCGTCGCGACCATCGTTACGTTTGTCTATTACCTGACGCCCATGGCCAACCGGAGCGGCGCCGGCGGCGGCGGTTCCGTCGCGTCCACTCCGGTCGGCTCCATTGACGGGGAGGCGATCAGCCCGCTGCAATTCGAGGCGGCGTTGCGGGTGGCCAAGGTGGCGATCCGCATGAGGGAGGGACATTGGCCGACGCCGCAGGAAACCTCGCAGGCATTGCCCAGCGTCGCCTTCCAGCAACTCTACGTCGAGGCCAAGCTCAAAGAACTGAACCTGGACGTGCCGCTGGAAACCACCGCCCTTTTTACCCGCAGAGTCTTCGGCATCCCGCCGGGCCAGCCCTTCCCGAAGGACAAGTTTGAGGATTTCGTGAAAAATACGCTCAACGAAGGGGGCAAAGTGAGCGAGGACGACTTTTATCGCTGGGTGCGCGATCAAGTCGGCGTCGAGCTGTTGGTCCAGCTCTACGGCATGAACGGGGACCTGATCACCTCCAAAGAAGCGGAGTTTTTCTTCCAGCGCGACCATTTGTCAATGTCGGTCGAACTGGCCCGGTTCCCCCTCACCAATTACACCGCGCAGATCGCCGTCACGCCGCAGGAGGTCGGGGAATTCTACACCAACGAGCAGGCCAACTACCGTCTGCCCGAACGGGAACAGGTCAACTACATCCCGTTCTTTTCCTCCAACTATTTGGATGTCGCCGACAAGATGATGGCCGGCGCTTCCAACCTGGACTCGCAAATTGACGACCTCTATCGGAGCCGGGACCCGTCCTCTTACAAGGACGAGGCGGGCAATCCGCTCACCCCCGAGGCGGCCAAAGCCAAAATCAAGGCGGAATACCGCCTGCAGTATCTGGCCGCCACCGCCGCCCACACCAACGCCATGCAATTGATCCAACTGTTTTTTGAAGGACGCAGGAAAAATCAGCCCGCCACCAATCAACCCGCCGCCAATCCGGTCGTCACCAATCAGCTCATCACCAAAGGGGAACTGGAGAAATTCGCCGCCACCAACGGGCTGGCCGTCGTCACCACCCCGCCCTTCGACGAGGAGCACCCGCCCGCGGAGATGCAATTCCCCGCCGTGTATCTCAACATGCTCCTCCAATTGAAAAGCAGCGACACCTCGGCGTTTACAGCGGAGGACATCAAGGACGTGCCCAAACTGGCAACCCGCCTGGCCCGGCAGTCCGATCCCGTGTCCGCTTTTCTGTGGCAACAGATACCCAAGCCGGATCAGGACGCGCTGACCAATTCGCTGGCGTCGGCGACCAATCTGACGGCGGCCGAGGATGTGGTGATTGATTTGCTTGACAAGATCATTGAAGACCCCTGCATTTACGAGAGCGCCCGGTTCAAGGACATCCCGTTGCGGCCGGAAACCAGCGACCTGATAAAGCGCGAACCGACCGGCTGGGTGTTGGCCCGCCTCAACCGCATGCTTCTCGAAGATGCTTATCCGGCGGAACTGGCCAGGAGCCTGCCCGGCGAACCCGAGGAGCAATACCGGCTGATCCCGGCCACCAACGGCTTTTTCTTCCTCGGCCTGGAACGCAAGTTGCCCAGCCAGAACCAGCCGTTCGAAGTCGTCAGCAACAAGGTGGCCGAAGATTATCGCGACAGCAAGGCCATGGAACTGGCCGAACAGGCCGGCGCAAAATTTGAAGCCGCCGCGCAGGCCGGCCTGGCTAAGGGCCTCAGTTTCGACGACATCTGCGCCGAGCAGAAGATCAAGCCGCAAGCCCTCACGCCTTTTACGGTGGAGACAAAGTCCATTCCCGAGATCGAAGACCCGGGTGAGTTCGGACTGATTGCCCGTTACGTCTTTGGACAATTGGCGGTGGGCCAGATGTCGCGTTTTGAACCGACCCCGACCGGCGGTTTCCTCATCTATGTCAAGGGTCAGACCCCGGTGTCCGACGAGGTCATGCAGCGGGATTTGCCGGCCTTCCTGGCCACTCAGCGGGAACAGCGCCAAATGGCCGCCTTTAGCATCTGGATGGGCCGGGAAATGCAATTGCATGTCGTGCGGCCCGCCGCCAAGCCCGCCGCCGGCCAGGCCGCGCCGCCATCCTCGGGTTAGCGTGAGCGGGACGATCAAACTTTCGGCGCCGGAGACCGGGCAGTTTTGGGAGATACCCGTCCTCTGGGAAGACGATGCGCTGCTGGCCTTGAACAAACCGGCCGGCCTGCCTGTTTCCCCTGACCGTTGCGAGCCGGACCGGCCCAGCCTGATGAAGTTGCTGCACCGCGGCATTGAGCGGGGCGCGCCGTGGGCCAAAGAGCGCGCGCTGGCCTGGCTCATGAACGCGCACCGCCTGGACGCCGCCACAACCGGCGTTATCCTGCTCGCCAAAACCAAGCCCGCGCTGGCCGCCCTGGCCAATCAATTCGGCGCGGCCAAACCGCACATCCTCTGCGTCGCGCTGGCGCGCGGTTCCAGGAGTGAGGATACTTTCGCCACCGACGCCGGCCTGGCCCCGCAACCCCTGCAAAGCGGAGTGACGCGGGTGGACGTGAAAGCCGGCAAACCCGCGCGCACCGAATTTGCCGTGCGCGAGAGATTCCCCGCCGCCGGCTGCCTTTTGCTGGAATGCCGCCCCTTCTCCGGCCGCGCCGAACAAATCCGCGTCCATCTCAGGCACCTGCGCCTTCCCATTGTTGGCGACGCCATCTATGGCGGCCCGCCCCTTCTGTTGTCAAGCCTAAAGCCCGCCTACCGTCTGAAACCCGGCCAAACCGAGCGCCCGTTGATTTCCGACACCGCCCTGCACTGCGAGCAGATCCACATCGCCCATCCCGCTGGCGGCGCCGAAACCAAAATCATCGCCCCCTGGCCCAAAGACCTCGCCGTCGCCGTCAAATACCTGCGCTGCTACGCCCAGCCCGCCACCGGATGCGGGGGAAAGAATGGTGCCCCGGGAGGGAGTCGAACCCACGACCAATTGATTAAGAGTCAGCTCATTCAGATCGCCTAAGTAATTTTTACGATGGAGATTTTACATTTTACCTCGGAGAAGTCAAGGGGAAAGAGTTGTGCGGTGCGGTGCGG
>Ga0181530_10002428_pt1 | contig 22095 bp, 21 predicted proteins | sample PEATcosm2014_Bin_42_FD_119769 | JGI IMG/M metagenome (GOLD analysis project Ga0181530, IMG submission 119769) | Peatland microbial communities from MTU Mesocosm Facility, Houghton, MI, USA - PEATcosm2014_Bin10_60_metaG | ecosystem: Environmental > Terrestrial > Soil > Wetlands > Peat | place... | reverse complement strand
TCTGGTAGCCAAGACAAAGGCCAAAACCAAGAAGGAAGCGGCCTGACGGCCGCATCACTTTGTACCACAAACCGGACAGATCACTTGCTAATAAAACCGGACAACTTGAAAAGCTAGCGACAGGAATTTGTATGGGGGACAGGTCGGTTTCGCCATGCGGAACGGGGCTCACATTCTGGGCGCAAGCTAAACTGTTGTTAGCGCGTTGGTTACTGTAATTTCTGACGAAAGCGTCGGGGATTCAACGCTGCGGTTGCGACATTGATTCATTTTGCATGATAAAACAAATGAAAGCCAATGGCGTCGTTGCTCTGGCGCGCGGAAAATCTGGCAGGTCCGTGCCAGACATGGCGTTCTGCGCCGCTTGTGTTTTGCATAGCAGAATGATACAAAAGGTGAAGTTTATTCGGAATCCTCGTGAAGACCTCTAACCAAAGCCGCTACATGGTGAAGTCCCTCGTCCACGCTTCGCGCGTATTGGAGGCGTTTCACTCAGCCGGCGAAGTTCTGCGCTTGCGCGACGTCGTCGGTCGTGCCGGCTTGAGCAAAGGCATATGTTTCCGGCTACTCTTCACGCTGCACCAATGCGGATTTCTGGACAAGGTCGGCGAGAATCATTACCGGCTGACTTCGGAAGTGCGCCGGCGCCAGCACTATCGGATCGGCTATGCGGCGCAGGGGCAGGATAACTCATTCGACCGCGAGGTCCACATAGGGTTGACGCGTGCGGCCGAGCGGGCACAGGTCGAGCTCATCGTGGCGGACAACCGTTATCAGCCGAAAATCGCTCTGCGAAGCGCGGATTTTCTGATCCGGGAACAGTTGGACCTGATCATCGAGTTTCAGACTGACGAAATGATCGCGCCAGCCATCGCCGCGAAATACATGGAGGCCAAGATCCCGTTCATCGCGATCGATATTCCGCATCCGGGCGCGACCTACTTCGGCGCCGACAATTACAAAGCGGGCTTAATGGCTGGGCACTGTCTGAGCCGGTGGGCAAAAAGGCACTGGGAGGGAGAGGTCGATGAAGTCCTCCTGATTGAATTAAATCGGGCAGGTTCGTTACTGAAGGCGCGCATGCGCGGGATAATCGCGGGAATTGCTGACGTCATGCGAATGTCCGAACGGACACAGACCATTTCGATCGATGGCGATGGCCAGTTTGAAGCCACGCTCGGACGCGTGCGCAAGCACCTCAGGGAGACCAAAGCCAAGCGTATTCTGGTGGGCGCGGCAAACGACTCGAGCGCCCTCGGCGCACTGCGCGCCTTTCAGGAAGCCGGGCGCGAGAACGAGTGCGCCATCGTCGGGCAAAACGCGGAGCCGGAAGCTCGCGCCGAGCTTCGCTCGCCACACACGCGCCTGATCGCTTCCGTGGCTTACTTCCCGGAGAAATATGGCGACGACCTCATCCGCCTCGCTCTGGACATTCTGGCCAGGAAGGCGGTGCCCCCAGCCATCTTCACCAGCCATCAGATCATCACTCCCGAAACTGTCGACCACTTCTATCCCAACGACAGTCTCCTGACCACCTTGGCATGACCGCTGCCGGCATGCTGCGCTGCCGCCGGGCGGGCAATGAAGCCCACAGTCTGAAGCTGGTGCTGACAGATCCCACCGATAGTGGATAATTCATGGCTGGACGAGGCCCATTCTACGGTCTCACCCCAGAAGACGCTGCCCTCCCCGCTTCGATTCGCCCCTCGCTACAGTATTGTTAGGCACTTGCAGGGCTATTAGCCCGGGTAATAAGTGATCTCCCGGCGCACGACGTTGGAACGCTCGAAGTTGGGGTTCGGCGACAGACGGCTCCACACAACTCGCTCCGTCCAGTTCCCCTGTGCGTCGTATCTGTATTCAAAACGGGTGTCCTGCGTATAGGAGTTCTCCTTCGTGGGGCGTAAGGTCCCTTCCTCATCAACCTGCATCTCGCGTGAGGTGTCTTCAGTGGTCTCTTCAATCGGATTGTCGTGATTGTCATAGCGGAAGGTCGTGCGCTGATCGCCAAGCGTCCCCATCAGGATGCGCCGCTCCAGGAGCCGGCCCTCCTCGTCGTGCGCGTAAGTCGTGCTTGACACGAGGTTAGCAATCACCGCCGCCACCGCCTCGCGAGCCCGTGGCGCGGCATTATCGAGCGCCCTTTCGAGTTCCGGGAACGGAATCTGTTCGCCGAGATGCATTTCCTCTTTAATTAGCCGCCCTGCACCATCCCTGGTGAAGATCACATGCTTCAAGAGGCGATGGTCCTTGTCGTAAAACAGGACTTCGTCAGGGTGCCCACGATCGTCGTGTCGAGTCGCGATTGTCGCAGCGCCAGTGGCGGTATATGCCTGCGCCGTGCCCTCGATGCCATATGCAAACCCTGCATTGGTTCCCAGCTTCGGGACAGAATACACTTTGGTCTTCGTGCCGTCCGGGCTGTAGTGGTAGGTTTCAGATTCGCGCTCTGTTCCATCCTGATCTACGCTGACCACACGAGTTAGTCGCCCTAGCCCGTCATAAAAGCAGATGTTTCTGCTGGTTGGCCCATCATTCATCCGGAATTCCACTCCTTGCATTCGGCCCACCGAGTCGTACGCATAGCTGCATCGGGAGACGGACCCGTCCGGATTGTGGCTCTCGCTTTCGCTCGTTCTTCCGTCGGGATGGAACCAAACCAAAGTGAGAGATTGGGCTGTCTGCCACTGTTCCAGGCTCAGATCCCAAGCGGCAAATTCGGTCCGTAAGGTGTGCACGGGACCATGGACGTTCCATTTGGCCAAGTCGCTCATTTGGCGTGCCTCCTCCGTCACTACTCCGAGCATAGCGAAAGATCCGAGGCGTTCGCCCATCGCAGATCCGGGGGCCCGTGGGCCGGCATCCCAGATACAGCTTCCTGCAAATCGCCCGTTGTACGAATCGTCGCGTGACGTTAAACTGGGCGCATGCTTCGCCGCGCGCTGCTTGCACTCCCTCTCCTGTCGTTGTTCGCCTATGCAGACGACCGCATGGCGAGATCCCCCGCCGCCTGGGTCCAATCAGGTGTGATTTACGAGATCAACCCCCGTACCTTCTCGCCTTCGGGCGATTTCAAGGGGATCGAAGCGGGGCTCCCGCGGCTGGAGGAGCTCGGAGTTACGATTTTGTGGCTCATGCCTATACACCCTGTCGGCCAATTGAACAGAAAGGGGAGCATCGGGAGCCCCTATGCGGTGCGCGACTATGATGCAATCAATCCCGACTACGGAACGGCTGCCGATCTGAAACACTTAGTAACGGCGGCGCACCGGCGCGGGTTTAAGGTCATCATCGACATCGTCGCCGACCATACGGCCTGGGACAGCGTGCTGATGAAGCATCCGGAATACTACAAGCACAGCCCGCAGGGTACGATTCAGCCTCCCGTCCCCGATTGGGCCGATGTCGCCGGTCTCGACTATCGCAACCCCGAACTGCGCGAGTACATGGCCGGAATGATGGAGCGCTGGCTTCTCGATTTCGGCCTGGACGGCTTTCGGTGTGACGCCGCTTCCATGGTCCCCACGGACTTCTGGGAAGCCACACGCGCGCGGCTAGAAAAGATCAAGCCGGATATCGTCATGATCGCCGAGGCAAATGTGCCGGACTTGGTCGTGAAAGCCTTCGATCTCGACTACGCCTGGCCGTTTCACTCCACGCTCACCGGCGTTTTCGAAAACGGCGCACCGGCGTCGGACCTCGGACGCATCTGGCGATCCGAACGCGACCGCTATCCCAAGGGTGCCATGCCCATGCGCTTCTCCGATAACCACGATGAGAAGCGTGCTATCGCGCGCTTCGGCGAAAAAGGAGCACTGGCCGCCTCCGCGCTGGTTTTCACCATGGACGGCGTGCCGATGCTGTACAACGGTATGGAGACCGGCGACACCACCGAATCCGGCGCACCTGCGTTATTTGAGAGGCTCCCTGTGTTCTGGCAGATCGGCGAACGGCGGCCGGAGTTTCCGCGCTTCTACCGCGAGATCATCGCGTTGAGGAAAGCGCATCCTGCGCTTCAGCAAGGTGAGGTCGAGTGGGTGCGCAACTCGGAGCCGGACCGGATCTTGAGTTACTTAAGGCGCGGACCGGACGGTGAGTTTCTGGTGGTCATCAACTGCTCGAACCGGCCCTTCCTTGGCCTCGTAGATGCTGCCCCGGATTTCCAGAATCTGGCCGAGTTGCGTCCGCAACCCACAGCGCTGCCGTCGGTGGCACTGGAGGCGTGGGGGTTTCGCATCTTAGAGCGTAAGCGCGCTGGAAGATGACCGTCGCGCCCGGTTGAACGCGCAATTGTGGGCCGCGGCGTCGCGACAGCGTGTAGCTCGAGCGCTCAACATGAACACCACCAAGCGCTACGTTCACCCGCAAGAGGAGACGATCCTCGAGGCTATGGAAAAAGCGCACGGCGTAAAGAGTACGGCACAATAATGGGCAAAACGCGAAGACTGCGACCGGAGCCGCGCGCGAGGAGTCCGCAATCAACTGAAGGCAAGGCGGATGAAGTGGTGGGCGGTGAGGGGTTCGAACCCCCGGCCTTCTGGGTGTAAACCAGACGCTCTGACCGGCTGAGCTAACCGCCCGTTCCCACTCAAGTGTAACATCCAGGCAGCGGCGCTCTTGCAGTACGCGGTCGAATGTGGGGACCCACGCCATCCTCCGGCCCGGCCGGGCTACTCAACTTGCCGCACTCTGCCCCGCACGTCCTTGAAGTGTTCCGGCGCACTCTTCCGGAAGGATACGGTAGCCGCCGCCTCGACAGCGACCTGGGTGTCCAGACACTGAACTGAAACAGTATCCAGGCCAGGCGTCATTACTGCGCTAGCCTTCGCGCGATGGCTTGGGCCAGGCCCACCAGCGCGCGCTCCGTTTGCGGCGTGTCCTGGTACGCCACCAGGCGAACAAAGAACCGGCCCCGGCTAAATGTCAGGCTCTGACCATAACTCCTGCCCGCATCGCCGATCGCCACCGGCCGGCTTCCGGCGGACGGCTCGGAAGCGAAAATCGACGCCGCGCCCGACGGCGCGTCCATCAGGTGGATGTCCGCGACAGCCTCCACCGTGTCGCCATAACGGTAATTCGCCGTGAGGGTGCGGCGGACGCCCGCCCGCAGGTACCGCTCGGCGTCGCCATCCACATATTTCCAGAGATCGGCGGCTTCAAACAGACGTGTCTCGCCCCGCTTTGTCCATCCCGGCGCGTCGCCACTTTCCGGGAGCCAGGACATGGGTTTGGAAGCTCGTCCCAGCAGGATCTGGTTGGTCTGCGACCGGCTCTCGCCGGCACTGGTCACGTAGACGGCCGGGCGATTCTTTATAGGGCACACAAACTCACACGCGCCGCAGCCGACGCAGCGCTCGGGATCGATGTACGGCTGGCGGACCTGCCTGGTGTTCCCGGCCGCATCGGTCACTTCGGCCGGCTGCAGGTAGACGGCCTTGGGCGAGGTCGGGCACCACTCTTCGCACACGATGCAATCGGTGGCCATGGCCCAAGGCAGACATCGGCCGCGGTCGTAGAAAGCCGTGCCGAGACGGATCGGCTGGGTGTCCGCTGCGGACCCGGAGGGCACGCCGGCCCAGCCTTTCTCCCGTGACGTGAACTCCCAAATCGCGCCGGTGGGGCATACCTGGCCGCAGAGAGTGCAACTGGGTTCGCAATATCCGACGCGCGGCACCAGCACGGGACTCCAGATGCCCTCCCACCCCGCTTCGCTCACTGCTGGATGCAAGGCGTTGTTTGGGCACACTTTCATACACTCGCCGCAACGGATACAGCGCGCCAGGAACCGCTTCTCGTCGAGCGCCGCCGGAGGCCGGATCAGCCGTTCGTGCGGTTCGGCGCTTAAGCCGGTATTGGCACGCAACAGGGGAATCGCCGCTGCGCCGGCTGCCAGCCCGGCCAGCACTTTCCTCCGCTTGAGATCCGCGCCCTCAACGGTTGCAGGGCTGGGAGCCGACGGAAAGATGCGGAATTGAATCCCGCCCTCCGGGCAATCGGCTACGCAGTTCATGCACAGATGGCATTCGGCTTTACGCCACGGCGCGCCGGGAATGGGATCGTCCCCGCCCTGGCAATGCAACAGACAACGGTTGCAATCCTCGCAATGGGCCGGCTGTTTCTCCAGCCCCAGAATGGACCAGCGCGAGGCCAGGCCCAACAGCGCGCCGAGCGGGCACAGCGCGCGGCACCAGAACCGGGTCACGCGCAGGTTAAGTGCCAGGATGACGATGAAGATCACTCCCAGGAGGAAACCCTGGCGGAAATGCGGTTGCTTGAAGCTGAGGAGGGCGGCCGGCAGCACGGAATGACCGTGGCCGAGTTCGACCAATGCGTTCAACGCGTAGTTACCTGCCGGCAAAACCGAAAGTGCGAGAGATCGCACGGTCAGCGCCACGGGATCGAGAATCCCCACCAGCGCGCCACCCAGAAAGGCCGCCGCCAGCAACGCGAAGAGCAGATAGTATTTCAAGCCTTGCCACGGTTTGTAACGGTTGGAAGCAATGCCTCGGAGGCCCGATTTTTTCTCCGATCGAACGTTAGAAACCAGATGGTTCAGGGTCCCCAGCGGGCATATCCAACCGCAGAAGAATCGTCCCAGGAACAGCGTTGGGATGAGGATCGCCAGACTCCAGAGCAATCCGCGATAGAGCGCGCGCGTGGCCAGCGCGTTGGCGATGGCGACTAACGGGTCGGTCTCCAGAAAAAGGCGCACCGGATACGGCAGGCGGAAATCGAGCCCGCCTGGGCGGAAGGAGCCGGGCAATTCGGTTTTCCAGAGAAGGACCAGGAACAGCCCGAGAAAGAGGGTCTGCGACAGCCGGCGCAGCCTGGGCAGGGTCAACCAACTCCGAACAATCGAGCGGTTGCTTGCGGGTTGTAGCCTACGAGACCCGCGAACCAAAGTGTTCAACTCAAGTATACTGCCTCTCGCGCCGGCACCGGCGCGCGAGGCACACCACTATCGGGGATGGCGCGGCTTACATCCTCAAACAGACGCGTGGATCGACCCCACCGTGAATCGCCCGTAGACAACTCATCATTTCGGAAGGGGGCCCTTTTGGGCGGGACGATTGGGTCGCCCTCCACCATGAGATAGCTGCCCTATCGGAACGGGGACCCCGGACAACTCTTCAATTACGACTAAGCGCCCGTTGGCTTGGCAGCTTGCGCCCGCTTCGCGGCCCAGCGCTTCTTGGTGGCGGCGATGATTGCCCGCCTGCCAGCCGCCGAGAGCTTCCGCTTCGGCTTAGGCGCTTCCGGCGCGGTTTGCTGCTTCTTGGATTCGGCCCATCGCTTCCGCTGTGCTGCGGCGATCGCCGCCCTGCCAGCCTTGCTGATCTTTCGCCGCTTACGCGAGGGAGGTTTGGAAGGGGCGGCGGCTGGCTTCGAGCCCCCGTCCAGCATTTGCCGGATCTCGGCTATTTGGGCGTCGATCCGTGTCTTTTGGATCTCTAACCCGTCAATTGCAGCAGTGAGAATTTCGGTTGTAAGTTTTGTCGGCATGGATAACTCGATTGACAGCCTATGTCAGGCCTATTGTACATCGGAAAAGACTCTTAGGGGATACTCAGTTGCCGGTTAGTGGCGACAATCCTACCTCAGCCAGGCGCCTGTACGGCCGGGTGGGCGGGTCCGGAAGGCTGTCAGTTCAGACCGGCGGGATTGGCTGCCATGCGCTTAAGCAGGCATTCACCGCCGGACTCGCAAGCCCTCGGAACACTAAGTCCCTCGACGGTCACTTCCTGAATCGCCGTCAGGAGTTCCTGGCTTCGAAGCAAACCAAGGGGAAACTCGAAGGTGACTTTCCGGCCGTCTTCCGCGAGCCAGGAATCACCCACCAGCTTGAAGTGCGCCGGATCGTCAGCGCCCTGAATTGCGACTCTCAATTCGTGACCCTCAAGTGCCAGGATCAACCCCTCTTGACTCAGACCATCCGCATAGAGAATATGCATTGCGTCCTCCCCTCCCTCTTATCCAACAGATGGAGACATGCTCCCACGCCCACGGAAGAGCGGGCAAGTTCCGTCAGCGCCAAGAGCGGTACTGCTAGTCCCTCCCCCAGCTAGTACTTTTGTTATGAAGCTTCGTTTTTCGGCAGTCAATGCCCGACCGGCGACAGGAAGCTGTAGAGCATCGGCGCCGGCTGATGATCCTCTTGCCTCCTAGCGCGCCAACGCGGGAACTCCGGTTGCCAGGTCCTCGCGTCTGTCGCCGGCTGGTTTGATTGCCCGGCGTTGTGCCGCTACCTGGCAGGCGGGTGCCAGCGCGAAAACAGCCGCAGTGGGGAACCGGATCAGCGAAACGATCGTCTTGAGCGGCCATGCGTGCGAGTAGTGTGGAATCACCCACAGCGCCAGTTCGCCCGCTCCGGTCAAAAAGATGCCGCACATAAACGCCGCCCAGCATTTGGAGATCAGCCCATTACCCAGATGGACAACCGATCGCCGGAGCAGCATGGCTTCCAGGAACAGCACGCATAGGATGGGCAGTCCGGCCAGCGAGATCCAGTCCTCGGCGCCGATCGGCCTGCCCGCCAACGAGGCCGCGCCGGCCTCGGCGAACCGGCAGAGAGTGAACAGGTAGATAATCGAGGACACCGCCCAATCGGCCGCACTGGGACGCACCCAGAAGCCAAATTTCCGCAGGACGCGCAGCGCCGCCAGCATTCCCGCCGCCAGCAGGGCCAACTGCACTGGGCCGCCCGCGATCAGAGCGCCGCGCCGGATCTGCTCGATCAACCCGGATCTCACATGGCCGCCCCACATTAGTGGGTTCAGCAGCCAATTGGATCCCAGCAGTTGCGCCAGTGCGCCGGACGCGGCTTGTGCCGCCGCCGCAAAAGTGATCAGCATCCATGCGGGCCGCAGCGCCGCGCCGCCAGGAAAGCTTCGCAATACCAGCAAGCAGAGCCACAAACTCACCGCGGCCATTGCCGTCACCGACAGCGCGGAGCCGCCCCCCGAGGTTCCTTGAATCGAGAAAGCATGTCCGGCGATGTTCCAAAGGTAAAGCGCGAACAAATGGACAATCAGATATGCGCCCAGGAACAGGAGGATCCATCGGGGCGCCGACTCGATCCCATCCAAGCCGCTCTTTGGCGTCATCGGCATGCCCTTCCGGCCGGCTCGGTCCACTCCAGTCCGCGGAAGACATCGTCTCGAACCGCCTCCGCCGCGCCGGGCCCCAGAAACACTTCGAGCATCTCGTTGGCCTTGCCGAACATTTCCTCCACCTGCATACCGGGGCGCTCCACTGCCAAGGCAGCCGGGGAGCCAAAATACGTCTCCATCTGCCACCGCAGCCGGGCCTTCAATTCGGACGCCGCTGCGCCGTTCCGGCCTTCCCGCCAGGCGGCTATCGCCGACAGCACCGCGGCCAGGCCTTGCCCGCTCTCCATTGCCGGTGCTGCGGCGCGGGCCGATAGCTTCTCTCTCTCGCTTCGTATGCGCCCCAGTTGGTCGCGGCACTTCTCGCATTGCGAAAGGTGCCTGGCGATCCTGCGGCTTCGGCCCGCGCCGGCTTCCGCATCGCAGAAGGCAATTAAGGTAGCGCTCCTAGGATGCATACCGTTCTTCTCCCGCCACCGTCTCGCGCGTGTCCCGGTCCTTGCAAAGACCCTCGCCAACCGCCTTGCGGATTTTATCGTGCGCCCTGGCGAGCAATGCGCCGACCGTGCCCGCCCGCAGCCCCAGCACCCCGGCGATTTCCTCATAGCGCAAGTCTTCCATCCGCAGCCGGACGCATTCCATCTCTCTCGGCGTGAGACCGATTTGCCGCAGTCCTCGCAGCAACTCGAAGGCGCGGCCATCGGTTTCCGTTCGCTCGGCCGGCCCCGGTACGTTGTGCAGCGACTCCATGCCGACTTCGTTCCGCCAGCCCGCCTTCTTCTGATCCAGCAAATAGTTGCGCGCCACGCGGAACAGCCAGCCCTTTGGCGACCGGATCCGCTGCCCCGCCGAACGGCAGAGGAAGAACCGGAAAAACGCCTCTTGCAGCGCATCGTGGGCCGTCTCCGGACTGGCCGCCAGCGCTCTGGCGTAACGGAGCAGACCGCCGGCTTCCCTCTCGTAAAGGTCGACGATTTCCCGCTCGATTCCCGCTCTGACCGGGTCGCCCGAACTTCGGTCCATCGCACCCGATCTTACTCCCGATACCGCCCTGCTTATAGATGGCCATTGAGTAGCATTCCACCCACCAACCTTAGTTAACCACGCGCCGCCTCATCAAGAGGCCCCCGCGAAAACTGCCCGGTTTCGTAAAGAATATTTGCCAGCCAATCGTCTTTATTGCATGCAGGCAAACCGCAGCTTGCCGGTCATGACTGAAGTGTCCTCCACCGGGAATTGCCGGGGTGAGGCGGGCGGTCCGGAGTCACTCATGCAGAGCAATCAAAAGAACCCGCCTGGTTTACGCAGGCGGAACCAGCGGGGGATGTCGCCGGAATTAGTCGAGTTCACGCTGGTGCTGTTGCCCTTCTTAGGGTTTACCTTCCTCATCCTGAATATCGCGTACGCCGTGTACCAGCGGTCGACGATTCAGTACGCTGTCGCGCAGGGTGTGCGCTATGCGGTCACCAGCCAGACCATGAGTGGTCTGGGTGCAAGGGCCTCCGTACAGACATACGTTCAGCAAAACGCTTTCGGGACGTTGAATAACAACCCCGGCACGAATCCGCCCAGCTTGGGCACCAACGGCTGGTGCGGTATCTATGTGGACTGGTATATTGTCGACTCGGCGAATGGCACGCTCGACGATGAAGACGGCGTGGTTGGCGGCAACGGCATGCAGGTGGACGGGACGCTCCCGCTGGTCGAGGTTTCCGTGCAATCCCTCCCGGGGAAGCTTTTCGTGCCTTTTGTCCAGTCGCCCGGGATGGGCGTACTCACTGCAATCACATTGGGCGCCGTATCCTGGGACCGCATGGAGCCGCCTCCGGTCGTTAATGGAGCCTACTCGGTTCCGGCGCAGTAGGGGGAAACGCGATGCGCAATCGAAAACTGACAAATCGGGGCGGCTCCATGGTGGAATTCACCATGCTGGTTCCGGTCTGGCTTCCGCTGCTGATCGGCACGCTCTGGATCGGATCGTCCATGATTCGCGGACAGCAGGTCACGCAAATGGCGCGGGATCTGGCAAGCATGTACAGCCGCGACAGCACCAACCTCAATTTCGCGGCCGCGCCCACTACGTCCTCGAACGCTGTTCTCGACGATATAACCAAGCAACTCGGCACACTGACCTCGACGGGAAATGGAGTTGTGATCTTTTCGACCATTACCTACGCGGGGAACAGCTTTTGCGCCTCGGCCGGCAGCACCTATGGCGCTACCACCCCGAGTCTGTCGCACACCGGGAACTGCACCAATTACGGGCATTTTGTATTCACGCAACAATACGTGCAAGGCAACACATCCTTGCTGACGAGCCGGTTCGGCACGCCGCCCGCCTCGGACATGGACGCTAATTACAACGTTTCGACCGTCACTGCCCTGACGGATACGGCAGACGTGTCCACCTTCAATCTGATTTCTCCGGTGCCGCAGGAAAATGGCTCGGATGGTTACCAGTCCGGCCAACCGATATATGTGGTGGAAGTCTATTTTCAAAGCCAGGGGCTGGCGGGATACACCAAGGGAGGCGATTATGCGTATGCGGTATTCTAATCCGCCGGTTACCAGGCCGCGGCTGACTTCCGATCCGCCCCGGCGGAGACGGCAGTCCGGCAACATTATGATCATGTTTACCATGCTGCTGCCGTTCATTCTGGTTCCGCTGGTGGGACTCGCCATCGATGCCACGATGTTGTATAGCGTGAAGGTGAAGTTGCAGGCGGCCGTGGATGGAGGCGCCCTCGCCGCTGCCCAAGCCCTGAGTGCAGGCCAGAACGACACCGCCGAGAAATCGGCGGCGTACTTCGCGGCGGACCAGTTCATTCGGGGCAACATCCAAACTGGCGCTACAGCCGGGGCCGGCGGTTACTGGGGATCTTTCAACTTTAACGACACCAATTGTGCGGTGGACAGCAACGGGAACGAAACGCCGACAGGCTCGGGACTCAGCGGCGGCATGACATACTCCAACGCCCTCAACACCACCTGTTTTAGCGTCAGCGGGCCGGTGAACCATGTGCGGACCGTGGCGGTGGTCGCCAGCGTACAGGTTCCGCTTTTGTTCATGCGGATCCTCGGTTTTTCCACCGGAACGGTAACCTCAAGAGGCTCGGCTTCCCGCAGGGATGTCGTGATGGTTATGGTGATCGACCGGTCGGGCTCCGAGGCGGCCGAGACGGACGCCCTGAAGTCCGGCGCGGAATACTTCGTCAACCAGTTTTCGGAGGGCCACGACCAGCTTGGCCTGGTGCTGATGAACGGAAGCTCCATAGTCGCGTATCCGTCGGGGGATTGGGGCCTAAATCCGCCCACGACGCTGGGTGGAGGAGGTGGCGCGACCGGCCCCGATGGTAACTTCAAGAGCACGACGCTCTCTCCCAATATGCTCACGCAGATTGCGAACTTTGCCAATAACAACGGCAACACCGGTATGGCCGAAGCGCTGATGCTGGCCTATTATGAGCTATTGGCGGCGAATCAAACGGGAGCTCTCAACGCCATCGTGCTGTGGACGGATGGCCAGCCGAACGGCATCAGCGCCGACTTCAACAACACTCTCAATAACGCCGTCAAAGCCAACTGCAAATACTGGTCCGGAGGCACCAACTCCGGACTCAGCGCCACCGGAGCCTATCCGGAGGCCACCAGCAACTCGTTGGTAGGCTGGTTTGCGCAGTGGGGCGGCTACGCCGCTTCAGGTTCCGGCAACGGCGACGGAATTTTCGTACGGTCGCAGACCGACACCAACATTTCCTTGTCCAACTGGGTGGCGTTAAGCGGGGGTGCAAGCGGTAACGAGCCTCTCCTGCCGAATAGCGCCGGAGCCACCAATTGCAGCTTTGCAAGCAATCAAAACAGCGGCGATGTTCAAAACGACATCAATATACCCGCTCAGGACTACTATGGAAACTCGACCCTGGGGTCGAGCACCTCGCCATACACGCTGACCGACTACACGCAGTCTTACATCTGGACCAGCTCCCAAACCACCGCCGGCAGTAACTGCAACGTAACCTCCAACGTCAGCAAAAACGGCCAGAACGGCGCCAACCAACTTCAGCTCACGGGCAACCTCCCCGACGGGGATATCGCGTCCGGCAACGCCTGCCAGGTCGGACTGGCCTCCTGGAATGCCGCGGATATGGCGGGCAAGAAAATTCACGCGGATACCAATATCACGCCGAGAATCTACACCATGGGTTACGCAGGCAATGTCACAGGCAGCGGAGGCGTGGACACCACGCTTATGCAGCGCCTGGCGAACGTCAACACCAACAATATGGCCGTCAACCCCTTAACGAATAAGGTGTATAACACGGTGTATAATTCCGCGGTTCCATCCGCAATGTACATACAGATTCAACAAACCGCTGACGTTGCGCCTGCGTTCAACCAACTTCTTGCACAAATTGTGCGGCTCTCGAGGTAGCCCGTCCGATCCCGCCGTGAGCCGGCAGTGGAGCGGTCCCACATAAGCGCCCACCTAACGCGCGGAAGAACACAGCCCAGCGCGCGGGCTCGGGGGCAGGGATGAGCGGCCGGAAAGCCCCGGAACGGGGCGAAAGAACTTCCCGCCGGTGGAATTCCTACGCCTCCACCAGACGCCATAAACGGGGGCTCGGACCCACGGTGACGCGCCGCGGGCTACTCTCTGACACGCTCCGGGCCAAAAAAGCGCCGCACCAGCGAAACGTTTCACGCTCGAAATGTCCTTAAGTTTCCTAGGACCTGAGGAAGCCGGCCGATTGAGAAGCCGGCTGTGCGTATAATGAGTAATTGCGCTCCTCGTTTCTTTCGCTATTCCTCCTGGCCTTCCCCGTTGTTGCCCAGCAGCCTGATGCGCCGCAACCGCCGGCCCAGCAGACGCCTGCCGCGCAACATGAAACGGTGGTGGTGACCGGCACGTTCGAGCCGCTCTCGCTCGACGAGATAGACCGCGCCATCACGCTGTTGCCGGCGCGCGTCAACGACCTGGTGCTCAACGCGCTGGTGGACCTGTTGCGCACCGACCCCACGCTCGACCTCCAGGAGCGCGCGCCCAACGGTGTGCAGACCGACCTTTCGATACGCGGCGGCACGTTCGCGCAGACGCTGGTGCTGCTCGACGGCCAGCGCCTGAGCGACCCGCAGACGGGCCACCACGACATGGATATCCCGGTGCCGCTCGATACCATCGAGCAGGTGGAAGTGCTGCGCGGCTCCGGCTCGACGCTGTACGGCTCGGACGCGATTGGCGGCGTGATCAACATCATCACCGCGCCGCCCGAGGATCTGGAACTGCGCCTGCGCACCGCCGCCGGTAACGACGGCATCAACCAGCAGCGCGCGTCGATTGCGGACACGTTCGGGCCTGTGTCGGAGCAGCTCAGCTTCGCGCGCGATTTTTCCACTGGCTTCATGCCGGATCGCGACTACCGCAATCTGAACTTCGCTTCGAGCACTCACCTCATCACCGGCTGGGGCCCGAGCGATCTGACGATAGCGTACATGGACCACCCCTTCGGCGCCAACGACTTTTATGGTCCATATCCGTCCTGGGAGGACACCAAGACCTGGTGGATCGGCTGGCGGCAGGCGTTGGGCAAGAAGACCCAGGTGAGTTTTGCCTGGCGCCGCCACAGCGATCTGTTTGTGCTCTACCGCTATCAGCCCGAAATCTACACCAACCATCACGCCGACGATAGCTACCAGGCTGCGCTGCGCCGCAGCGAAACGCCAGCGCGGGCCATCACCATCTCATACGGCATAGAGGGCCTCCACGAATCGATCGTCAGCAACAATCTGGGGATTCACGCGCGCAGCCGCGGTGCGGCCTACGCGGCGGCCGACTTCCGCGCCCTGCGGCGGTTCTCGCTCACCGTGGCGGCGCGGGAGGAAGTCTGGCGCAATCTTTCGGCGACGCTGACGCCAACCATCGCCGGTGGCGTATGGGTCAATCCGCGATTCAAATTCCGCTCGTCGGCGAGCCGCGCCTTTCGCGTGCCCAGCTACACCGAACTGTATTACTCCGACCCCAGCGACTTTGGCAATCCCAACCTGCGGCCGGAGAGCGCCTGGACCTATGAAGCCGGCGTCGATTGGCAGCCCAGCTCCCGTGTGCGCGGCGAGGCGACCGTATTCAACCGGCAGGTGCGGGACGGCATCGATTATTACCGCACCGACGTCGACGCTCCCTGGCAGGCGTTGAATATAGACCGGCTGCGATTCACAGGCGTGGAAAGCGGACTGCACCTTGCGCTCACCCGTTCGCAAACGCTCGATCTGCATTATGACTGGCTGATCGGCACCCAGGACAGCGTGCCTGGCATTTACACCAAGTACAGCTTTAACTACCCGGCCGATTCCGGCGTGGCGGCATGGCAAGCCAGGTTCGGCGAGCGCTGGATGGTGCGCAGCCGCCTAGGCGCGCTCAATCGCCGCGGTCTTTCCCCGTACGCCCTCTGGGATGTCTACGCCGCTTATGCAGCCGGCGCCGTCCATCCGTTCTTGCAAGTTTCCAACCTGACTAACTCGAGCTACCAGGAAATCCTGGGCGTACCCATGCCCGGCCGCACCATTGTAGCCGGTGTGGAACTGTTGGCACGGCGCAAATGACAGCGAAGTGTGAGGGCCGCGGAACCGGCGCACAGAGAACGTCTCGCGCCACGCGAAAAATGGGATGCAAACGGGAAGCAAGATTGGGTACACTCTGTCATAGCAAAAGCCGTTTTCTCGCCGGCCCTAGTTGCTGTGTGGGAGCTCAGTTATTCCATGAAAAGCGGCCCTTTGCAATAGTTCGGTGAGAAATCCGGGCTAGAGGACGCCGTGGACCTGGTTTCCATCGTCATCCCGTGCTACAACCCTGGCGAATGGCTTCTCGACGCCGTTGCTTCGGCGCGGGCACAGACCTATCCCCGAATCGAAATCGTGCTGGTTGACGATGGAACTGACAGAGCGGACAGCCTCGACTACATCCGCTCGGCCGCCACCCAGGTCGAGCTGTTCCGCGAGCAGGCGAACCTCGGGTTGCCGGCGGCGCGCAACACGGGAATACGCACTGCCGGCGGCCGATTCGTTGTTCCACTCGATGCCGACGATCTTCTCGAGCCGCGTTACGTCGCCGAATGCGTTGCGGCGATGTCCGAGACGGGTCCGGCTTTCGTCTACAGCGACTGTCGTGTGTTCGGCGAGCGGCACTATATCGACACGCTGCCTGAATACAATTTGTACAACCTGCTCGATCGCAATTTCCTCACCTACGCAGCCCTGATTTCGAAGGACGATTGGGAGTTGGCGGGCGGCTATGACGAATCGATGCGGCTCGGCTACGAAGATTGGGAGTTCTGGTTGCGGTTGGGAGCCGCTAACCGTTTTGGGCGCAGGCTTCCGCAACCTCTGTTTCGTTACCGGAAGCGGAAAGAGTCGCTCTACGATGTTTCGCTCGCCCACCACGCGGAGATTGCCGCTTATATACAGGGCAAGCATCCCGAGTTATATGACGACCCCCACCGGGCCCGTATCAAAGCTCTTTGGGCCCCGGCGCTATGGTTCGCCGGCTCTCGTCCGGCGGAATCGCAGACAATCGAGGATATTCGTTTCGCCCCGGCGGCCGATGGCGCGCTGCTTCCGGGAGCAGCCGATGCGCCGGCCTTGCTTGTGCCCGGATCGGGCGCGTTGGACCGGCAGAGTGGCGAGCTTGCAGCTTTGGCCGTCTGGGCCGGGCACCAATCGTTACGGCTGCCGGACGGTTCGATGGCTGTGTCGCGGGAATATGCCGCGAAACACAAGCACCGCCTCGGGGCGAGCTTGCGGTTGGACTACGGCCCGGCGCCGCAGCCCGCTCCTCGCGGAGCATGGTATGGGACCACCCTCTATCGTCACCTCGCCAATGCGGAGATTCTCTCCCCAAAAGTGTGGGCCCTGCACCCGCTGCAGAGCGCGTTGCGGCTGATTCCCCTGCGCCTCAAGGAACGGATCAATCGGGCGTTGGGACGCCCTTTCTTCGATTTGACCTTTTACCTGCGATTTCAGCCGCGGAGCTTATGGATTGGGAACGCTCCGATCCAGCCGCTGCGCTATTGCCCCCGGATGTCTCCGGGCCGGATTCGCGTGGCGTTGATTACACCCCACTTGGGACACGGCGGTGCGGAAAGGGTCCTCCTGGAACTGGCCCGTGTTTTGCCGACGGACCGATTCGAGGTTCTGCTGCTGGCGACCCAACCGGCGGATCATCGTTGGGCCGAGCGCTGGCGCCAGTCGGTGGCTCATGTATACGACCTGGCTCGAGTTGTTCCACCGCAGAGGATCGTCGCCGCGGTTTACTCGATTGTCACGAACTGGAAGTGCGCCACCGTCCTCGTCCAGAACAGCCTGGCCGGTTATGCCGCGCTTCCTCACATCAAACGCGACCTGCCTCACGCCAGATTGATAGACGTGGTTCATTCCGTCGACGAGAACTGGGACTTGATTTCCGTCACCGCCGGTCTTGCGCGGCAGATCGACGTGCGGGTTGCGGTTTCCGATGCTGTGCGATCCCGCCTGCTCGCCTGCGGAACACCCGAGAGCCATATTTCGCTGGTGCGAAATGGCGTGGACCTCGAACGATTCCGTCCATCGTTGGAAACGGCCCCGCATGAGCGAAAGCAGATTCTCTTTGCCGGGAGGCTCGACCCGGTGAAACGCCCTTCCCTGCTGGTCGACATCGCGGACGAGTTGCTCTCTCTTCGAAAAACGGCGGACTTCGTTTTTGTCCTGGCTGGGGAGGGGCCGGAAGCCTCTTTGGTGCGCACTCTGGTGCACCGCAAAAGTCTCGGTGGGGTCTTCGAGTTCCTCGGACATGTGGAAGACATGCCGCCCCTGATCGCCGCCGCCGATCTCGTGCTGCTGCCCTCGCGGTCCGAAGGCGTGCCGCTCATCGTGATCGAGTCCCTGGCGTGCGCGACGCCCGTGGTGGCGTCGAAAGTGGGAGCCCTGGCCGAGGTGGTGGATTCGAGTTGTGGTGTTCTGATCGATCCGGCCGGTGGCGAAGCATCCGCCTTCGCGACGGCCATCGATCGGCTCCTGAATCATCCCGGCATTTGCCGGGAAATGGGCGCGGCTGGCAGAAAGAAAGTTGCCGCCGAATATGACTTGCGCCGCGCCCGACAGTCCTACGCCAGGCTCTTCGCCTGACACTCGGCAAAGGGTGAAGGCGCTGCCTGCATGTTAGAATCAAGTCTCGTATGAGCGGAACTCTCTGTCATGTGGAGCGGTGAATACAGCTTTCTCTTGCCCAATCTGATCCAAAAGGATTTCAAGATCCGTTACCGGAACATGTCTTTGGGCATCTTCTGGTCACTATTGAATCCGCTGGTCATGATGGGCGTGCTGACATTCGTGTTCACCAGGGTCTTTCCCAACAACTCAATACATCACTTTGCTCTGTTTGTTCTTTGCGGTCTGGTGCCTTTCAACTTCTTCACGCTAGCGTGGCTTTCGGGAACCACTTCGCTACTCGATAACGTCGGCCTGATTAAGCGCGTCACCGTGCCACGCGAGACCATTCCCATCGCGGCAGTCCTTTCCAACGCGGTTCACCTCCTGATCCAGATCGGGTTGCTCTTTGTGGTCGCATTCCTGTCGGGCGTCTTTCCAAACCGGTATTGGTGGTTCCTTCCGCTCCTCTGGGGCATGGAGATCGTATTCGTATGCGGACTCAGCCTGATTACCGCCGCGCTGAACGTCTTCATACGGGACGTGCGATACGTGGTGGAGTCCTTTAACCTCATGCTCTTCTGGATGGTCCCGATCTTCTATCCGTTTGAGGTCATTCCTTCGCGGTATAAGGAACTATATGAACTGAACCCGGTGGCTGCGCTGGTGATGGCTTTGCGAAACATCCTGCTGCAGGACTCGGCTCCGCATGCCGTCCTGCTGCTCAAGCTGGCCGCCTCATCGCTGGCAATGCTGGCGATCGGCTGGCTGGTATTCCGGCGCGCCCAGGATCGGTTTTACGATTACATGTAACGATCATGACGGCGATTGAGTTTGAAGGCGTATCGAAATCGTTCCGCCACCAGGGCGGCCGTGGGTTGTTGCGCCAACGGCTTGTCGATTGGGCGCGGTCCTCGGGCAGAACCCGCTTTTACGCCCTGAAGAACGTGAGCTTTCGCCTCGAGGCCGGCGAGGGGATGGCGGTGGTCGGCTCTAATGGCGCCGGAAAGAGCACGCTGCTCAGTTTGGCGGCGGGGCTGGCGAAACCCGATTCCGGCCGCATTCGGATCCATGGGCGGATGGCGACGTTGCTTGAGTTGGGCTCCGGGTTCCACCCGGACTTGACCGGCGCTGAAAACATTCGTATGAACGCGTCGCTGATCGGTCTGACGCGCAGGCGAACGACCGATCTGTTCGACGGCATCGTCGACTTCGCCGATATTGGCGATTTTATTAACGAACCGGTTCGAACTTACTCGACCGGGATGATCATGCGTCTGGCGTTTTCCGTCGCCATCAATATGGATCCCGACATCATGCTGGTGGACGAAATCCTGGCGGTAGGGGATCAGGCGTTTCAAAAAAAATGCCTTGACCGCATTTTGGCAGCCCGCCGCCAGGGCAGGACTTTTCTTTGCGTCTCGCACGCCATCGCCTTGGCGCCGGAGCTTTGCGACAACGCGATATGGCTGAATCACGGAGAATTGATGATGAGCGGCCGCGCCGACGAAGTCATGGACGCGTATAAAGGCTTCAGCACCGCGCCTGCCTGACCGGCGGCGAGTAACTATCGGGCTTCGCCGGCTCCGTGAAACCAGGTCCGCAGGAGCGTGCCGCCGAAATCGCGCACCAGCGGCATTACACGATTGCGGTCCACTTGCCGTGAGAACGTCCAAAGAGTGCGCACGGCATCGCCGAACAGCCGGAGACGGATCAGTTCCTCGATGGTGCCCCGCGCCACCTGTTCGAGGAACCACCCCTTTCCCAGGCTCTCCAGTTCGGCGTCAGCCTCCTGGCGGACCTGGTCCAGGCTCCGTTCCGGATGACGGCTGGAGATCACCGCCATATGTGTGTACAGCGCCTGCTCCCATTTCCGGCCCAACGTCATGCCGCTAACCGAGAAGCGGTAGCGGAGCAGCGGCTCGGGGATATTCGCGACCTGGTAGACTTTTGCCACCCGCAACCACAAATCGTAGTCCTCGGAGTTCCGGAATTCCGCCCGGTAGCCGCCCAGACTCAGAATTTGCTCTCGCCGCAGGATCACCGAAGGATGGTAGATGCAGTTCTCCCGATCTAAGGTGCGGACGATCTCTTCATGCTCGGCCGGTAACTGCACCAGGTGGTCGTTGGCGGGCCGGCGGCCCATGTGGTAGACGAAGCTGCCGGCTACCGCGACCTCTTGCCGCTGACTCATAAACTCGACCTGGGTGCCGATTCGCCTGGCTAACGCCACGTCATCCTGATCCATCCGTACAATCAGGTCGCTGCGCGCTTCGCGAAGACCTTCGTTCAAAGTAGCGGCCAAGCCGGCATTCTCGCGATGAAAAACTGGCCGGATACGCCCATCGGACTCGGCATAATGGCGAATGATCTTCGCGGATTGGTCGGTGGAACAATCGTCGATGAGGAGAAACTCGAAATCGGGATCGTCCTGTTTCAGAATCGACTCGATGGCCAGATGCAAAAACTCGCCACCGTTATAGACCGGGAGGAGTACGGAACATCTCATCGAAAGGACGTAACCGGATCAACCGAAGCCTGGGTGTGCCAGGCCGACATCATCGCGCCAATACCGGACGTGAGGGCGACAGTCGGCTGCCAGCCGCATTCCCGCCTGGCCTTGGCGATGTCGAGCACAACCCAATCCGTCAGCCACTTCCCCTGGTTCCGGTTGACTTCCAACTCGATCGGCCGGCCATGGCAATCCCGAATCACTTGCAAAACCTCGGCCACCGAATGGCCGAGGCCGGAGCCGACATTGAAGATGTCGAACGTTCCGCGCGGCGCTGAGACGCGATCCACCATCGCGCAGATGTCATCGAGATGGACGTAGTCGCGCACGTTGCCCTGGTCGCCGAACACGCGGACCGGGTTTCCATTCAGCACGCTGTTTAGCGCCACGCCGATCAGGCCCTGCATCCGGTGCCGCGGCAGCAGGGTGCCATAGGCGTTGCCAGGCCTCAGAACAGCGGCTGTCAGATAGCCTCTATCCGCGGCCAGCCGCAAATACTGTTCTGCCGCCAGCTTGACAATTCCATAAGAGCAGGACGGGCTGGTTGGATCGGTCTCCCGATACGGAATTCGGTCCGGCTTTCTGGCATACACGGCGCCGCCGCTGCTGAAATAGACGATGTGAGGCCTGGCGCCGGCCCGCTCGACCGCGCGCAGCAGGTTCAGGAGTGGCTCCAGATTGGCGCGCACATCGTTCGGCTGATCCAGATCCGAATTCACCGGGGTGTTTTCGTGGGCGAGATAGTGGATTACCTCAAGCCCTTCGACAAACCGCGCGCAGTCCGCCGGCGAGCGAAGATCGCCGTGGCAAACTTCCGCGCCATCGGGCCCTCCCCTGGCGGAGTTTCTCACCAACAGACGCAGCGAAGTCGAGGCCGATGCCGCCAACCACCGCGCCAGGTAAGATCCGATAAATCCGCTCGATCCGGTGATCCCCGTTCGCATGTTCCCAAGCAATTCGGCGCACTTCGCCGATTTTCCGGCAGTGCTTCGATGATAGCGTAACGCGCCAGTCCGAAGCACGGTTCGCTCCCTAACACTGGCGAGATCCGCCCACCACGCGCGCGAAGAAATCCAAAGACCGTGCGGCGGCCACGGGCCACGAGAATTTCCGCGCCTGTGTCCGGCCGCTCTCACTCAACTCGGCCATCAGCGATGGCGACGTCAGCAGGCGCTCGACCGCATTCCGCAGCTCGCACCGGCTGCGCGGGTCGATCAACACGGCCGCGCCGCCAGTGATTTCCGGCAGCGACGACACGCCCGACGTGATCACCGGCACGCCCGCCGCCATGGCCTGCGCCAC